>Ga0210407_10004144_pt1 | contig 11508 bp, 10 predicted proteins | sample IncBWC27MmetaG_FD_150860 | JGI IMG/M metagenome (GOLD analysis project Ga0210407, IMG submission 150860) | Forest soil microbial communities from Barre Woods Harvard Forest LTER site, Petersham, Massachusetts, United States - Inc-BW-C-27-M | ecosystem: Environmental > Terrestrial > Soil >... | reverse complement strand
CATTTCTGAAATTTTCGGCTGTGTATCTTCCAGCAGGATTTGTACGCGGCTTAGAATTGGGCTAAGCCGCGACTCAAGGTCTGAGGTAAACCGCTCCATGCGGTCCATGGTGCGCCGCATCTGGAGAAACATGGCGACGAGAATCCCTGCCTGCAACACAATCGCCGCAGCCGCAACGCAAATAAAAACTGCGATCCACTTTTCCATACGCACTCCAAGCCCCTACGCATGGGCTCACCTACGGCTGCCAGCCCTCAAAACGGCGCGCGGCGCGAAATACAGAACGCGGCGGCAGAAACTTAAGACTTGGATTCGCGCAGGTACGCTTCGCGTCCCGCATCAACGGCCGCCGCAATTGAGTCCTTTTTGCGCACCGCCACGTCCTTGCTGCGCTCGATCAATTCATCCGCCCGTTCGCGGAGCTCCCGCGCTTTGCGCTGCGCGAAGTCGCGCCCTTCATCGGCTTTCTTCGAGAGCAGATCGCGCGTCTCTTCGCCGGACTTGGGCGCAAACAAAACGCCGACCAGCGCGCCAATACCGAGGCCTACAAGGAAGTAAGTCACCTTGGATCCCACATTGTCCGCCATAGAAACCTCCGCAGAAAACGTAGCACAGCGGTGCACACCGCGCAATACGGGCTAACCCCTATCGCCCTCTATTTCAGGTTACGGGCCGGAACCTCCGCTTCCAGATGCGCCAGAATCGCCTCCGCGACCTTAGCTGAAACGACGTCGCTCAGCTTTTCTTTGCCGACTCGTCGCAAGTTCGCGATACTGCCGAATTCCCGCAGCAGCTTTTGTATCGTGCGCGGCCCGACGCCGGGAATATCACTCAGCGCAGTCCTCGTCTGCCGCTTGCCGCGGCGCTGGCGATGGAAACTGACGGCGAAGCGATGCGTCTCGTCGCGAATCTGCTGGATCAAATGCAGCACCGGAGAGTGGCGGTCCAAGATGCACGGCTCATTTTCCTGGCCGAGGATATACAAAATCTCTTCTTTCTTCGCGATGCTGGCCGTCGGCTGGTTGATGATTTGCAACGATTCCAAAGCTTCCGCCGCGGCATGCAATTGACCGATGCCGCCATCGATTAGAATCAAGCTGGGCATCGGCCGCTTCTCTTCCAAGACGCGGCGATAGCGGCGAGTCACCGCTTCGCGCATGCTGGCGAAATCGTCATTTTGCCCGAGCACCGGGAGCGCGCCGCCCGCTGCCCCATTTCCTCCATCACCGCGAATAATGAACTTGCGATAGTCCGATTTCTTCATCCGGCCGTCTTCCCACACGACCATGGAAGCCACCGTGTCGGTTCCTTGCATGTGCGAGATGTCGAAACTTTCGATGCGCCGCGGCTCCTCCAGCAAGTTCAGGGCGTTTTGAACCGCTTCACCGATGGCCTTCGAGCTCGGCTTGAGCACTCGGAAGCGCTGCTCGAAAGAGTGCTTGGCGTTGTTTTCCACGAGGTCCAGGAAGGCCCGCTTGCTGCCGCGCTGCGGAGTAAAGATTTCGACTTTGTGGCCGGCGCGTTCTGTCAGCGTCTCCTCCAATACCGCGCGATCTTCGAAATCAATCGGCACGTGAATCGCTTTGGGCAGATATTCCGCTTCCAAATAAAATTGCTTCAGCAAAGACGGCACGAACTCATGCGGGTCGAACTCTTCCAGGTCTTCCCAGTAGAATTCGCGGCGGTCCACGACCCGGCCACCGCGCAAGTGAAACAAGTTGGCGGAGACCAGCGGCGGCTCCGCGTAGCATGCGAACACGTCGGTGTCATCGCCCTGCGCGGCGGCGATGCGCTGGCGCTCCTCGATGTCCTCTAGCGTGCGCAGCAAATCGCGATATGCGGCGGCCTGCTCGAAGAGCTCCTGCTCGGCAGCGAGAGCCATGCGTTCCTCGAGGCTCTTCATCAGATCGTGCCGGCGGCCCTCGAGGAAAAGTCGCGCATCGCGTGCCGCCTCAGCGTAGCGCTCATCAGTAGTGAGACCATTGACGCACGGGCCCTTGCAGCGTTTGATGTAATACTGCAGGCAAGGCCGCGGGTGATTGCGTGTTAAATCCACGGTGCAACTCGGCACCATGAAACGTTTGTGAATGAAGTGCAGAATGCGGCGCGCCAGGCCGGCCGGGAAATAAGGCCCGAAGTACAGCGAACCGTCCTTCTTGATGCGCCGAGTGAAATACACGCGCGGATATTTTTCCGCCGCGGTGAACTTGATGTAGGGATAGGTCTTGTCGTCGCGCAGGAGAACATTGAATTTCGGGTGATAGCGCTTGATGAGATTGTTTTCGAGCGCCAACGCCTCTCGCTCGTTGTCGACCACGATGGTTTCCAAGTCGGCGATCTCGCGAACCAGCGAGCCCGTCTTGGCATCCATCCAGCGCGATTCGAGAAAATATGAGCGCACCCGACTGCGCAGCGAGCCCGCCTTGCCGACGTACAAGACCGCTCCCGCGGCGTCCTTGAACAGGTACACGCCGGCGCTTTCCGGCAGCGCGGCAGCTTTTTCGCGTGGTTCCATGAAGCAGTAGTCGAAGTCGGGGGTCAGGGTTCCGATTTCGATGCAACTTCCATCATACTAGAGCGAATCAGATAGCGGAGAGACGCAAGAGTCCAGGATAAAGATGCAACGAAGACCACTAGGGCATTGGATGCTGGTAGCCGCAGGAATCACCCTGCTTTTTTCCACGCCGCTCCGTGCTCAGGACCCGGCTCCGGAATCGTCATCGAAGCCCGCCGATACGCCAGCCCCGAAGAAACCGGACAAGAAGAAAAAGTCGGACACCGCAACGCAGAATGCCCCGGACCAACCCGCCTGGGATCCATTGCGCGCCGAAAAAGACCTCGAAGTCGGCCAGTATTACATGCGGAAAGGTGACGTGGACGCCGCGATCGACCGCTTTCAAGATGCCACCACCGCAAAGCCGGGCTACGCAATTCCCTTCCGCTTCCTGGGCGAGGCACAAGAAAAAAAGGGCTTGCAGAAGCAGGCCATCGCATCGTATTCGCGGTATCTCGACCTGTATCCCCACGCCGAGGATGGCGACAAAATCCGCAAGAAAATCGACAAGTTGCGCAGCGAAGTCGAGCGGAAGAAGAAGTAACAGGCCGTCTCTGCGATCCTCTCCGCTCTCGGCCTCTCGGCGTTATCTCTTTCCTTCTCTTCACCGCGCCAGGCGGTCGAGCATCCGGCGCGCTCGCTCGAATTCCGCAAAGCGCTTCTCTTCTTCGCGGAATTCCCGCGAATGCGAGACCAAGCTGCAGCCCGAGCGCCGCGTGGGATGCTTCACATGCAGCATCTCGTGAAATAAGACATATTCGACCGCGAATTGCGGCACGCCCGGCCGGTCCATGCGGCGGTTCAGCAAAATGTGGTTTGGCCCGGGATCGTAGCAGCCAAACTGCCGCCGCCAGCTTCGATTGCTCCAGCCGATATGCGGGCGTTGCAGCCTGCCGTCAAAATATCTGGTGTTCAGGTCCTCGAAAAGTTTTTCCAGATCGAAATGGCGTCCCTGCGGCCCCGCCGCGCCCGGATGAATGCGCCGCCTGCGCATGTGGTTGATGCGCTGGCGCGTGCGGTCCGAACGCGCATATTCCAGGTACGGCGACGTCAACGATGCCGACGCCATGCGCCGGTATACGCGGGACAACAGCAGCGCTGCTGCTCCTTCCAGCACGCTAAGCGGCGCGCGCCGCAAGAGGTCCGAAAGCCGCACCCACACTGCCTCTTCGCGGCGGCGGATGGTCAACACCAAGCCGCTGTAGGGATAAAACTCAACGCGAAACCGCGGCGGCCGTCCCTCGCATCCCAGCCGCGTGTAGACCCGCTGGAACAGCGCCGCGCCGCCGGGAACGATGGCGCTGCGACCAACTATTCGCTTGGTGATTCTGTTCTTCAATCCCGCGTGTTCTCCTGACCGTTTGTGTTGCGTTGCAAACCGGACCTAATTCTTCCTCCTCACCGGAGGCGGCGCAACGGCCTTTTTGGCCTTTTCCGCGTCGTTCATGGCATCGCGCGTGCCTTCGATGGCGTCGTCGAGATTGTCCTTGTAGAGGTCGATTTCGGTTCCTTCCGCTGAAAGCTTCTCCAGGATCTGCAGAAATTCCTTCGCGCGGCTGGCCATCAAGTCGATCGCCGGCCGGATATTCTCCTGCTTTTGAATGCCGAGCTGAACGAGGTCGGCGGCATCGTCCACACAGCCGACGTAGGCGTTCATCAGCGCGTTCAACATTTCGGGATGCTTGTTGGACGACGGATGCTGCAATTCGTACTGAAACTTCTTCAGCCGGTCATCCGCAAAGGTAAGAAACAGCTTGATGCGGTCGCTGGTGGTCTCGGCGTCGCGGATTTTGTCCGCCTCGAGCGCTGACAAATAATCCTTTTGCTCCGCTCTCGATTGAACAGCAAAGAAACCCACGGCAATCGCGAACAGGCACAAGCAAAAGAATGCACGTCTCTTCATGGCGATACTCCCTGCCCCGCTTTGGAGCTCTTCGCAGCGGGCTTTTTCTCATTCGGATGGCGGGGAAACAACAAGTCCAGCAGTTCGTCGTCAATGGCCGCGAGATCACGTCGCACGATCTCCAGAGGTGGACGAAATTCATCCGGCGCAACCACCAACACCTCGGCTACTTCGCGGAGCGCCTTGTGCACGTGGATCTGCAACTGCTTGAATCCGTTGGTGTGGTGTTCGGCATCGCGATGGTCCTTCTTTAGCGCATCGACCGCCGCGCGCGCATTGTCGCGGTACTTCTCCATCACGAACCCAATCGTCTTGTAGTCGTTGGTTTGCGAGGCGCGCCGGGTCAGCTCCAGTTGCGCATCGCCCAGCTTCTCCAGCAGCCTGGCCTTGTGCACCGAATTTGTCTCGTGGTCGAAGCGCGCCTGCAGCGCGTTCACATCCTCGGTCGCGGCAGGTGTGGTCCCCACGGGAACCATCGCCGCCACGATCATCAGCAGGCTCGCCCCCGAGCGGCTCATGCTTATCGTTTCTCCTCCAGCATATGCTTCAAGACCTTGCTGCGCTGCTGCGCTTGCCAGACTTGATCCGACGTCTTTCCCTGCTCCAGCGCCAAAAATTTCTCATACGACTCCAGCGCCGGTTTGAACTGGTGCAACTTATCGTAGCAGAGCGCGCGGATAAACCACGCGCCAGATGCGGGCGGTTCCGCTTTTGCAATCAAGTCCAGTGTCGCCAGGGTCGCGGGGCAATTTCCGGAGAGGTAGTAGGTCGAGCTGAGATCCTTCCAGTACACCAAGTTGTTGGGGTCGATTTGAAGGGCCGCCTTCAGCTCTTTCTCTGCGGATGTAAAATCGCGCTTCTGCAGGTAGACGCGGCCCAGCCCACCGATCAGCTGAGCGTCGCCGGGCGCGAGCGTGATGGCTTGCTGGAGCGTCGCGATGGCATCGGCGAATTTCTTCTGCGCTATCTGAATGTCCGCGCGCAGGCGCAGCGAATCCAGTGACGACGGCTTCCCCGCCTCCGCGCGGTCGAGTTCCACAAGGGCGGCGTCGTACTCCTGCGCGTTCACCAGCAAATGAATCAGGCGGGCTCGCGCGCCGGAATCGCCAGGCATGACGGCCAGGTATTTGCGATACACCTCCGCCGCTTCGGGCTTACTCTGCGCCTCCAGGCTCCGCGCCACCCCCTGCAGGGCTTCGGGGGCATCTGGTTGAATTTCCAGCGCGTGGCGAAATCTCATTTCTGCCTCCGCGGGCTTATTTCTGCGCAGGTCAAGCTCTCCGAGGTAATGGTTGGCCGCGACGTCGTTGGGATCGAGGTGCAAGACGCCCTCGAACGACCGCGCCGCCCCTTCTTGATCGCCTGAGCGGTCCTGCGCAACGGCTAGAAGCGAGCGCGGCTGGCTTTGCGCGGGGAGCAACTCCACCGCTTTGCTCAGGGGCGCGACGGCGGCGGCATATTCCTGCTTGTCAAGGAGAAGAATGCCGAGATTCAGATAAGCCTCGGGCATTTTCGGATCGAGTGCCATCGCACGCTCATATTCGGCGCGCGCTTCGTCGCTCCGCTTCAGCGCTGTGTACGCGTAACCCAATTGGAAATGGGCGAAAGCCACTTCCGGTTTTTCGGCAATGAATTTCTGCAGCGGCGCGACTGCGGCTTCGAAGTTGTTGGCATCGATATTTCGCTGCGCTTCATCGAGCAGGTCGTTGAGAGGATTCGCTATCTTCTGCTGCCGGGACTGCGTTTGCTGTTTTGCGGCGGAAGCAGACTGTGCCCACAGCGCGGGCTGGCCCCAGAAACAGGGCGAGGCTTGCGCAGCGAACGCAACGCCCGTGAAAAAAAGCACGGCTGGCCGCAGCAAGGCTCCGGCCCGCAATTCAAAATGCTTCATGGTTCGATGCCAGGAACGCCGGCGCCATTTGCCATCGTAGACGGGTGGCCTGCTGATTTGGATGCGCCGTTCCCAGCGCGTTTTGCCTGGCCGTTTGTGCCGAGCGCGCGAGATAGGAATCGCCCGGTGTGCGACTGCTGATTGCGCGCCACCTGCTCCGGCGTCCCAGTGGCGATCACTTTACCGCCCATATCGCCACCCTCCGGCCCCATATCGATCAGCCAGTCCGCGGACTTGATCACGTCGAGATTGTGCTCGATGACCAGCAGCGAGGCCCCCGATTCCAGCAATTTGCGAAACGCAGCAAGCAGCTTCGCGATGTCGTCAAAATGCAGACCGGTTGTAGGCTCGTCGAGAATGTAAAGAATGCCGCGGTTCTCGGTTCGCGTCAGGTGTGACGCGAGCTTCAGCCGCTGGGCCTCGCCTCCGGAAAGCGTGGTGGCCGACTGCCCTAGGCGCAGATAGCCGAGGCCAATTTCATTCAGCACTCTTAGCTTCGAGACAATCTTGGGGACGCTGGCGAAAAACGCCAGCGCTTCCCGCACGGTGAGTCCCAGCACCTCGTGAATGCTCTTGCCGTGATAGCGGACATCCAACACGCCGCTCTTGAACCGCGTGCCGCGGCACTCCTCGCAAATCAGCTCCACATCCGCGAGAAACTGCATCTCCACGGTCACTGTTCCGTCGCCCTGGCAGGTTTCGCAGCGCCCGCCCGGCACGTTGAACGAGAAATGTCCAGCGGTGTAGCCGCGACGCTTGGCATCCGGAGTGTCGGCAAACACTTCGCGAATCGCATCGAACGCTTTCAAGTACGTGGCCGGATTCGAGCGCGGCGTGCGGCCAATCGGCGACTGATCGACGATGATGACCTCGGTGGTCTGGCTGTCGCCTTCCAGCCGGTCACAGAACTCCTTCACGCTGCCGCCATTGCGCTTGGCACTCAACGCGCGGTACAGCACGTCGTGAACCAGCGTGGATTTTCCCGAACCGCTCACCCCAGTAACCACGGTCAGAGTTCCCAGAGGAATCATCAGGTCAACGTTCTGCAAATTGTGCAGCGTCGCCCCAAAGAGCCGCAGAAACTTGCCACTCGGCCGGTGCCGGTTGTTCGGTATGGGAATGCGCAACTCGCCATTGAGATAGCGCCCGGTGAGCGACTTAGGTTCGGCCAGCATCGCGTCGTAGGAACCGGCGAACAGCAGCTTTCCGCCAAGTTCTCCGGCGCCCGGGCCGAGATCGATCACGTGATCCGCAGCTTGGATGGTGTCGGGATCGTGTTCAACCACCAAAACGGTGTTCCCCAGGTCGCGCAGGGATTTCAATATGTCGATCAACCGCTGTGTGTCGCGCGGATGCAAGCCGATGGAGGGTTCGTCCAGAACGTACAGCGCTCCCACTAGGTGCGAACCTAGAGACGTGGCAAGCTGGATTCGCTGCGACTCGCCGCCGGAAAGCGTGGAGGTCAGGCGGTCCAGGGAAAGATAGTCCAGTCCCACTTCATCCAGAAATTGCAGCCGCGAGCGAACTTCCTCGAAAATCTTGTCCGCAATTTTCGTTTGCGCTTCCGAAAGCCGCAAACCGCCGAAAAACGCGCGTGCTTCTTTCACCGTGAGACTGCAAATCTCTGTAATCGATTTCCCGGCGACTCGGACCGCGCGGGCTTCGGCACGCAATCGCGTCCCGCCGCACTCCGGGCAGGTCGCGTATCCGCGATAGCGGCTGAGAAAAACGCGCACGTGCAACTTGTACTTCTTGCGCTCCAGCCAAGTGAAGAAGCCCTTTACGCCGTCGAAGTCATTTTCCGGGTCGCCCTCCAGGATCAACTTCCGCTGCTCCGCGGTCAGATGGCGCCAGGCGATGTTGGTGGGAATGTCTCGTGTGCGCGCCCATGTCTTCAGCTCTTGAAACAGAGCCTTGTAGCGAGGTTTGCTCCACGGCTCGATCGCGCCCTCATCCAGAGACTTGCTCGGGTCGGGCACGACCAGGTTCAAATCAAAATCAATGGTGTTGCCGAAACCCTGGCAGCGCGGACACGCGCCATACGGATTGTTGAAGGAAAAAAGCCGTGGCTCCGGTTCCTGATACAACGTACCGTCGTTCTTGCATTCGAAACGCTCGTTAAACACCAAGCGTTCGGCCGCATCCCCCGGCGTATCGGGCACAAATTCCAGAATCGCTTCCCCGCCCGCCTCGCGGTAACAAATCTCAATCGAATCGACCAGCCGCGCCCGCGACTCCGGGTTGACCGCCAGCCGGTCCACCACCACATACACCGGGCGCGAGAAGTTCATGTCCAGAAGCGTTTCCGGAGAGGAAAATTCGTGCAGCCGGCCGTCCTGATACAGCCGGTTGAACCCTCGTTTCTGGATAGCGCTCAGCGCGTTGCGCAAGGCCTCTTGCGAAGGCGGTGCGGGCCTTTTCTTCCCACCGCGACGCCCCGCGGCAGGCTGCCCCTGCGCAATTCGAAGCTCGTACAACACGTAAAAACGTCGCCCGGCAGCAAGCGACAGAATCTTGTCCGCGATCGCTTCGGGATTGTCCCGCCGCACTTCCGCCCCGCACTTGATGCAAAACGTTTGCCCGCAGCGCGCGAACAACAGCCGCAAATAGTCGTAAATTTCCGTCGCGGTCGCAACAGTTGAGCGAGGGTTGCGCGTGGAATTCTTCTGCCGAATGGCCACGGCCGGCGCAATTCCGGAGATCTCATCCACGTCGGGCTTTTCCATGCGCTCCAGAAACTGCCGAGCGTAGGCGGAAAGCGATTCCACGTAGCGGCGTTGGCCCTCCGCGTAAATGGTGTCAAAGGCCAGCGAGGATTTGCCCGAGCCGCTGACGCCAGTGACCACCGTGATGGCGTTGTGCGGGACTTCCACACTGATATTCTTCAGGTTGTGGACACGCGCGCCGCGGATAGAAATGGTGTCCTGGCTGGTGTTTACCGGGATGAGTTCGTTGGTTGCCACAAGGAAGCTCAGACAGCGCGTTCCGCGAGTGCTGCCCAAACTTCAAATTATACGTCTGTGACGAGGGCAGGGCAAACCGGCGTCTACGGCGGTAGTGGGTCAGTTTCCGATTTACCGGTTGCACGTCCGCTCCGACCCTCCGTTAACATTTGTAGTCCTTTGCGCGTCCCTAGTTCAGAGTAAAATGCGGTAATGACGGCTCCTAAGGGCACCTAGCCGGAGGTCCTAACATGAGGATGGCGCTTGCAGTTTTGCTCAATTCTTTGCTGATTCTGAGCGTCCCTACGCTGCTGCTGGCGAAAGGAAAAACAGTCAAGATCACAATCAAAGGTGCCGACCCCAAAAACACCGATTGAAATCTCGGACCCAAAAATTCTAGGGAATTTCCAAGTTTGGACGGGTCCGGGAACAAGTACCGCCGACAGGCAGTCACTCATCATCGATTGGTCTCAAGGTCCGGTCAGAAAACCGCCCGAGTCCCTTCGCAGGTATCAAGTCTCGTTCCACACAGATCCAAATGACCAAATCGTTTACGTAGTCTATTACGCGTTCAATCCCGGCGCGAAGCAGGGTTATGTATATGTGCCCGGCGGGTCCGATGAATGGGCCGGAGTCAATGTGCGTTCGATTTGGCGCGGAGTAGAAGGGAAGTGGTTTCGCGCATGGAGCGCTTGGGAGCGCGTAGCAAGACCCCTTATCGAGAATGCGGAATCAACAGATTCAATCCAACCCCGATAACTCCTGCTAAGTCTGGAAATCGGAAACTGACCCACTACTTCTACGGCTCTTCAATCAGGCTGATTTGCCCCACGCCACCTTCGACTTTAAGGCGAATCGTGGCGGGAGTTTTGCCGTAGGCCTCGTTGGTGTATTCGTCGTCTTGGTGCCGCAATCCGTGCGCATCGACCGCGCCGATCCCCCCGGAGGCGCGGACCACGACGCCAACTTTTCTGGGCAGCCGGATGGTCACCTGGCCGACGCCACCTTCAAGATCGGCAACCAGATCATTCTTGCGGTCACCGGTAAGATCCAAATCCGCCTGGCCTGCACCCATCGACATTTCCAGACGCGTCACCGGCATGTCGCGCAGGCGCAGGTTCCCGCGGCCAGCGCCCATTTCAACCTTAAGCTCCAACGGCACTTCGCTGCTGAAGCGCAAATTCCACTGATTGCGTGTGGCACCGAAGTGTGTGCTTCCGTCATCCTGAGAAATATTCAGGTGGCCTACGCCGTCGGCGACGTTGTAATCAACGCGAGGCGTCTCGTAGGAGCCACTGTAGTTGAAATCGGCGTCGAGCAGATGGCTGGAGCCGCCGCTGATATTGAATTCACCAGAGCTGGTTTCGAGAGACACATTGACGGACTTGGCTCCCTGCCGGTCCACCGTGCGGGACTGGTGCTGTAAATCGCTGGAATAGCGGCGATCGTGCGTGAAAGCGCGGCCGTGCCAGAAAAGAACAACCAGCACTAGCACGAAGGCCAGGGTCCCGAAGGTGGCTCCCAGAGAAACGCCAGATCGGGCAGTGCCGTCCGGATTTTGCCGCGCGCGCGTAACATCCCACATTTTCCCGAGACCGACAAATACCAAAATAAGCGGCCAGTAGGTGCGCAGAATCGGCCACGGATCGAACGCAGGGCGCCAGTTCGCATACAGGAACATCGCGCCGATGGTGATGAGCACAATCGGAAGCACCAGCGAGGTTCGGCGGGCAGGGTGACCGTCAGCCATTAGACACCTCTCCGTTCTTTACTACGCAGCGGCGCGCAAAAAAGTTCAGCATTTCAACCGGAGTCGTGAATAGAGCATACCGCCGGAACCGTTGGCGCCGCAACGCCAGCAGGTCGCGAGCTGTGCTAGAGTTCGCGGAGCGCATCAAAAGCTCTGGGAGTAAGGCAATGGCCGCGTGGGAAAGAGTCATCTGGGTAGTGCTGGACAGCGTGGGCATCGGTGAATTGCCGGACGCCGCGGAATACGGTGATGTGGGGCGCACCACACTGGGACACATCGCGGAATCACGACCGCTGAAGATTCCGAATCTGATTCGATTGGGATTAGCGGATATCGCGCCGCTGAAGCATTTACAACCTGCAGCCGCACCTCTCGGCGCGTACGGCAAAGGCGTGACGCATTCCCCGGGAAAAGATACGACCACGGGGCACTGGGAAATGGCGGGAGTGTGGCTGGACCAAGCGTTTC
>Ga0210407_10004143_pt1 | contig 11509 bp, 8 predicted proteins | sample IncBWC27MmetaG_FD_150860 | JGI IMG/M metagenome (GOLD analysis project Ga0210407, IMG submission 150860) | Forest soil microbial communities from Barre Woods Harvard Forest LTER site, Petersham, Massachusetts, United States - Inc-BW-C-27-M | ecosystem: Environmental > Terrestrial > Soil >... | reverse complement strand
GCGCGCCGTGGCTCGCCGAATTCCCGGGCGCGCAAGCGCGTCCGCCCTTCATCATCCGGCAGCAAACGCCGCGCGGCGAGATCACCTGGGCGATCGGCTGGGCCTTGCTGAAGCCGCAGGCCGCGGGTGGAAGTGCGGGACGCTAAGCTGGGACTGTACTCAAGAGGGGCCCAGCGCGACAAGACTTGTAATGAGGAAGCAGCTGTAGCGGGTAAAGACCAGGGCGGAGGAAGCGAATGCGTGTTTTCACTGCGCTGCCAATGACCGACTGGCGCGAGGCTGGACCAGCGGCGCGAGCAGCCGAGGACATTGGCTTTGACGTGCTGAGGACGGCCGAGCTGGGGCATGAGGTGTTCATCCCGCTTGCCTTTGCCGCATTAGCGACCGGACGCGTCGAGCTGACGCCTTCTGTTGCGATTGCGTTCCCGCGCAGCCCGACGATCGTGGCGAGCATTGCCTGGGACTTGCAAGCGAACTCGCGCGGGCGTTTCGTGCTGGGGCTGGGCAGCCAGGTGAAGGGACACAATGAGCGCCGCTTCGGCGTCGCATGGACGCCGCCGGCGCCGCGAATGCGCGACTACATCGGCGCCCTGCGCGCGATCTGGCGCTGCTGGGAGACGCGCGGAAAGCTGGACTACCACAGCGACCACTACACCTTGACGTTAATGACACCGGCATTCTCGCCGGAACCGACCGGATTGCCGATGGTGCCGGTCACGATCTCCGCCGTGGGTGAAGCGATGCTGCGCGTTGCCGGCCAGGTCGCAGACGGTGTCCGCCTGCATCCGCTCTGTTCGCGCCGTTACCTGCTAGAGATCTGTCTGCCGCTTATCGCTGAAGGTCTGGCGCGCTCCGGGCGTGCGCGCGAACACCTCGACGTTCACGGCGGAGGGTTCGTCGTTACCGGCCCAGATGCGGCGGCGCTGGCCAGGGCGATGGACCGGGTGCGCGAGCGCATCGCCTTCTACTGCTCGACGCGCACCTATTTTCCGGTTCTGGCGCTGCACGGGCTAGAAGAGCTGGGGCAGAAGCTGCACCGCATGTCGGTCGCGGGGCGCTGGCATGACATGGCGGCCGAGGTCTCGGATGACGTCGTGCGGATCTTCGCCGCCTGCGCCACTTACGACGGACTTGCCCAGGCTATCGCGGAGCGTTTCGGTGATGCTGCGGACTCGATCGATCTGGAATTCCCGGCCGAATCACCATCCGGCCTGCAACGCGAACTGCTCGCAGAAATCCGCCGCATCCCGCATCGCTTCACCGGCTTCGATACGACCAGATAGGTGGAACGCTGGTCGCTCCTATCCTCTAAGAGGACGGGCCCGGGTCAATGCAGTTTACGGGTTGTTTGGGAGCGTAGTTGACCACAACGTCCTGTTCGGCGTCGTCGACTATAAACGCGTGGTGCGGCAGGAATTGTTCCAATTCGTGCATGAGGCGAACATGCACCGTCAAATTTTTTTGGCTCATTTGCATGTCCGCCATGTCGGTGCACACGCCGGGCGCGTAGCGGTTGAGGAACAGGGCCACGGCCTGTTCTCGGGATTTGCCCAGGGCGGTCGCCTCCGCCAGCAGACCTTCAGGCAAGGTTACGTGCAGCCCGGTAGAGTTGAAGGTAATTGAGGGATAGCCACGTTTGGCATTCCAGCGCAGCCACCCTTCGGCGGAAAGCGCTATGCCAGCCCAAGCGATCGTTAGGGTCCCAAGAGCCGCAGCGATCGCGAAACGTTTCGAGTTCATTTTCTACTGTCCTATGAGTGGTCTCGTTGCCATCACCTCCCTGACCGTCCTCCGTCATCGACAATGCCGCGGGAACTGATGCGTGGCGCCCCGCTGAGTCGAAATTATAGCGCGCCTTAAGGGGCCAGCAATCACCAAGAGCGAGGTGTCCACTACGCGCACAACGCAAAAGGCCCCTGCGGCGCGGCTACTCGCGCTTGGTAGCTTGCCATGCAAATGCGGGGCCAGGATGGGAACCGGGGTAAATTCCCCCTCCCTCGCTATTGGTTCTTGTCGCGGAAGCGATCCATCAGCGGCTTGTCCTGGCCGCCATCGATCTCGATCATTGTGCCGTTGACCATCGCCATCAGCGGCGAGGCGAGCATCACCACGAGATTGGCGACCTCCTCGACCTCGGCAATGCGGCCCATCGGGATGGAGGCCGGCGCCAGCGTGTCGGCTTCTTCGTACGAGATCTTCATGTCGCGCGACATTGCCTTGACCAACCCGGCCCAGCGCTCAGTGCGCACCGGCCCGGGATTGACGGCGACGAAGCCGATGCCGTTCTTGCCGTACTGGCCGGCAAGCGAGAGCGTAAGATTTTGGCCGGCCGCATTGGCCGCTCCCGGGCAGATCTCCCAGTATGACGGCTTGACGCCGTCGTTGCCGATCAGGTTGACGACGCGGCCGCCGCCCTGTTTGACCATGATCGGGAGCGCGTAGCGCAGGCAGCGCACATAGCCCATGAATTTGAGCTGCAGGCCCTTTTCCCAATCCTCCTCGGTCAAATGCTCGATCACGCCGCCAGCGGCCGAGCCGGCGTTGTTGACCAAGATATCGACGCGGCCGAGCGCCTTGTGGCCCTGCTCGATGAACGCTTTCGCATCGGCATCCTTGCGCAGGTCGGCGGGGATGGCGACGATCTTGCGGCCGGTCGCCTGCGCGATCTCCTTGGCGGCGGCTTCGAGCGGCTCCTTGCGGCGCGCGCAGATGGCGACCTCAACGCCCTCCTTCGCCAGCGCCCATGCAATACCCTTGCCGATGCCCTCGCTGCCGCCGGTCACCAGCGCCGCTTTGCCGTGAAGCTTCAGGTCCATCGTTGGTTTCTCCCGGGAGTGCCGTCTTTTGATTACCGGGCCCGATCCGGCCGGTCCAGCGGCCGCGGTTTCCCGGCAAGACGCTTGCTGCGGCCTGCCTGCCGGATGAGCCGCTTGAGCCGTAGCGGCGTGATCGGAAGCTCGGCGACGGCATTGGGCGCGCCCAGCGCATCGTCGATCGCCGCAGCGAGCACGGCGCCGACCGCATTGGCGCCCCCCTCCCCCGCGCCCTTCAATCCAAGCGGATTCAGCGGACTCGGCGCGTCCTCGCGGATCAGGACTTGCACCGGCGGCACCTCGCGCGCGGTCGGCATGAGGTAGTCGGCAAGCGTCACCGACAACGGCTCACCGCGCTCGTCATAGAGGAACTCCTCGAGCAGCGCGCCGCCGATCCCCTGCGCGCAGCCGCCGACGATCTGTCCCTCGATCAGCATCGGATTGACCGCCTTGCCGACATCGTAGGCGATGAGGAAGCGCTCGATGTCGACAGCGCCGGTTTCCGCGTCGACACGCGCGACGGCGATGTGCACGCCATACGGATAGTTCATGTGGTTTGAGGTGAACGAGCCATCGGCCGATAGTCCGGCCGGATGCTCGCGACCGAGTTTTGAGCCGGGGACAAGCGCACGTGCGATCGCGCCAAGGCCGATTGAGGGACCCGTCGCCGCGTCGGTGCGCACCACCTCGCCGTCGACCACATCGAGCGCGGCGGCCGGCGTCTGCAGCAGTTCGGCGGCGGCCTCGATCGCTTTCGTTCTGAGCGCGGCCGCAGCGATCCGCGTTGCTTCCCCGGTCATGACGGTTACGCGGGAGGCGAATGCGCCCATGCCGCGCTCGATGCGATTGGTTTGGCCGTGGACGACACGGACCCTATGACAGTCGACGCCGAGCGCATCGGCGCAGATCTGCGCGAGCACGGTCTCCATGCCCTGGCCGACCGACGCGGAGCCGGACACCACCTCGACCGTCCCTTGCTCATCGACGCTGATCCGCACCTCGTCGAGCGGGCCGAGCCCGCTTTTCTCCACGAACAGGGCGACGCCGGCGCCGACGAGTTCCCCGGCGGCGCGGCGTTGAGCGAGTTTTTCGCGGAGCCGCGGCCATTCCACTGCCGCCAGCGCCTTGTCGAGCAGCCCGGCATAGTCGCCGGAATCGAGCACGATCTCGGTGCCGAGCGTATCGAGCGGACGCGTGTAGGGCATTTCCTGCGCCGCGATCAGATTGCGCCGGCGCACTTCGACCCGATCCAGACCCAGCCGGCCGGCGATCGCATCGAGCAGACGCTCACGCACAAACGTGCTCTCGAAGCGACCGGGCGCGCGGTAAGTGCCGCATGGCGTCTTGTTGGTCAGCCGAATGTGCACGTTGGCGCGATAGGCCGGAACGCGGTACGGGCCCGGCAGCATCGCCGCCGCGAGATCGGGAACAGTCGCCGCGTGGGTGCGCATATAGGCGCCCTGGTCGTGGTAGACCTCGTCCTCGATCGCGAGAATGCGGCCGTCGCGATCGATGGCGGCGCGAGCGTGGTGACACTGCTGGCGCGAATGGTTCGCGGCAATCAGGTGCTCACGGCGATCCTCGATCCACTTGACCGGCCGGCGCAGGCGCATCGCCGCGGCGCACACCAGCACGTCTTCGGGATAAAGCTCGCCGCGGACACCGAAACCGCCGCCGACATGGCCTTCGTAGAGGTGCACCGAAGAGAGCGCGCGCCCGAACATGCGGGCAATCTGGGCGCGGTTCCAATGCGGCACCTTGGCGGCGCCATGAAGCTCGAGCATGTCGTGGGCCGCGTCGTAGCGCGCAATGGCGCCGCGGGTCTCGATCGGGACGGCCGAATGCCGCCCGACCGAGAGCGTCGCCTCGACCACGGCGTAAGCGGAGCGGAAGGCGGCATCGACATCGCCGTAACCCTTGCGCACGATGGCGGGCTCGGTCGAGCGGCCCGGTTCGAACTCGGCGGGCTCAGCGTCGGCGCGAAGGAGCGGCGGCAGTTCCTCGATGTTGAGCACGACGAGCTCGGCCGCATCCTCGGCGAGATAGGGATCGTCGGCGAACACTGCCGCGACCGGGTCGCCGACGTAGCGCACCGTGGCGGTCGCGAACAGCCGCTGCCGGTAGGGCTCCAGACCTTCGATCCGTGTCAGGCGGAAATCGATGGGCGGAATGTCGGCAACGTCGGCGGCCGTCCACACCGCGTGGACGCCCGCTTTCGCCAGCGCCGCGCTCGGGTCGACCGAGCGGATGCGGCCGTGCGCGAAATTCGAGCGCACGACGCGCATGTGAAGCTGCTGTGGAAACGAAATGTCGGCGGCAAAGCGGCCGCGTCCGGTCAGCAGCGGGCGATCCTCAAGCCGCTGCACCGACCGGCCGACAAATTTTTCCTTCGGCTTTGCGTCGGGCGGAGCCATCGGGCTTCCTGACCTAGCGGGCCTTGCGTCGGCTTCAGCGACGCATCTGCGCGGCGGCCGCGCGCACCGCCTTCACGATGTTCTGATAGCCGGTGCAGCGGCACAGATTGGACGAGAGCACGTCGACGAGGTCGTCGTCGCTGATATCCGGCTCGCGTTCCAGCACGCCGGTGACCAGCATGAGAAAGCCCGGCGTGCAGAAGCCGCACTGCAGGCCGTGATGCTCCATGAAGGCGCGCTGCAACGGGTTGAGCTCATCGCCGTTGGCCAGCCCTTCGACGGTGCGGATCTCTCTGCCGGCGGCCTGCACCGCCAGCGTCAGGCATGAGCGCACCGGCTCGCCATCGACCAGCACGGTGCAGGCGCCGCACACGCCATGCTCGCAGCCGATATGGGTGCCGGTCTGCCCGCAATCCTCGCGGATCGCATCGACCAGGGTGCGGCGCGGCTCGACCCGGATCGCGTGCGCGCGCCCGTTGATCGTCAGCGTGATGTCGCTTCGCTCACTCATCGAGGTTTCTTCGTTGCCTGCCGCAGAGCCGCACGGATGCGGCGCGGTGTCGCCGGCATTTCCTCGATGGTCACGCCGAACGGCGCGAGCGCGTCATTGATGGCGTTGAGCACCGCCGCCGGCGCGCCGATGGCGCCCCCCTCGCCCAGCCCCTTGGCCTGCGTGATGGTCGTTCCGTCGAGCGTTTCCAGGTGCAGCAACTCGATCGGTGGCATCTCGCGGCTCGTCGGCGGCAGAAAATCGGCGAGCGTCGCCGTGAGGATATTGCCGCCTTCGTCGTAGACGATCTCTTCCAGCAGTGCATTGCCGATGCCTTGCGCCACCCCGCCGACGATCTGGCCGTCGACAATCATCGGATTGACCAGCCGGCCGGCATCCTCGGCCACGACGAACCGCGCGATCGTGACCCGTCCTGTCTCCGGGTCGACCTCGACGATGCAGGCATGGCAGGCGTTCGAAAATGTGCCGGGAGGATCGTAGGTCGCGGTCTCGCAAATGGCCGGATCGATCTCACCCTTGAACAGATGAACCTGGTGATAGGCGGCGCGCGCGAGCGTCTCGATCGGCAGCGCCCGGTCCGTGCCGGCGACACGCGCGACGCCGTCTGTGAGCACGATGTCGTCCGCAGCGGCCTCCATGAGGTGGCTCGCGATCTTCTTGAGCTTCGCGCGCACCTTGCGTGCGGCCAGCACGCTGGCGCCGCCGGCGATGACGAGCGAACGGCTGGCGAAGGTGCCCCAGCCATAGGGCGTGCGGTCGGTGTCGCCGTGCACGACCTTGATGCGATCGGGAGCAAGACCGAGCTCGTCGGCGACCAGCTGGGCGATGGTCGTGCGCAGCCCTTGGCCGTGCGGGCTAGCGCCGATCCGCACCTCGACCCAGCCGGATGGGTCCATCGCCAGCTCGACCGTCTCCCACCCGAGCGTCACACCCATGCCGCGCGCCGCAAACGCCGGTGTGCCGTAGCCGGTGCGTTCGGAGAACGCCGCGAAACCGATGCCGAGATACCGGCGCTGCGATCTCGCCTGTTGCTGGCGGCGCCGGAACGCCGGCACGTCGATGGCGGCTGCCGCAATCTCCAGCGTCTGCTGGTAGCTCCCCGCGTCGAAGATGAGACCGGTCACCGAGGTATAGGGGAATTTTTCGATCAGGTTGCGCCGGCGGATCTCGACCGGCTCCATGCCGAACTCAGCCGCCGCGGCATCCATTAGCCGCTCCAGCGCCGTGGTGATCACCGGACGTGATACGCCGCGGTACGGCGCCATCGGACATGTGTTGGTGAGGACGCCGCGAGCGACGCACGCGTAGGCGCGCACGTCGTAGGGACCGGGCAGTTCGGCCATCGCCATCAGCGGCTCGACCGCGCAGGTGGTTGGATAGCAGGAATAGGCCCCGACATTGGCGACGACTTCGGCGGAGAGCGCGAGAAGCTTGGCGTCGGCGGCGAACGCGCCCTGCAGGCGGACGGACTGGTCGCGGCTGTGAAACGAGGCGATGAGATTCTCGCGCCGATCCTCGGTCCAGGCGACCGAGCTTTTGAGCTTCCGCGCCAGCCAGACCAGGACGACGTATTCGGGGACGAGCGACATCTTCTGCCCGAAGCCGCCGCCGACATCCGGCGCGACGACCCGCAGCTCGCCCTCGGGCATCCCGATCAGATCGGCAATCGCCGTGCGCAGAAGGTGCGGCATCTGCGTGGCGCACGTGAGCGTGACGCGCCCCGATACCGGATCGAACGCGGCGTGGCCGGCGCGCGCCTCGAGCGGCGTCGCGTTCTGGCGCCGCGAGCGCAGCTCGATGGCGATAAGCCGATGCGCCGCGCCTTGCGCGGCGGCAAATCCCGCCGTCTCGACCTTGCCTTCGACCACGAGGTTGCCCGCGGCCTGCGCGTGCACGAGCGGCGCGCCGTCCGCGAGCGCCGCGCCCGCATCGATGACCGCCGCAGAGGCGGCGATGTCGACCGACACAGCGTCGGCGATGTCTTCGGCCTGCGCTTCGCTCGCAGCGACCGCCGCGGCGATCGGCTCGCCGACGAAGCGCACGCAGCCCGATGCCAGGACAGGCTGGGCGATCGGGACATACCCGAATTTGTGCAGCGCCGGCATGATCGGCTTCAAAGCCGCGAGGTCGGCCGCGGTGACGACGTTGGCGCCCTCCGGAATCGCGATCCGTTCGATGCGGCCGGCGGCCACCGGGCTGCGCACGAAACGCACGCGCAGCGCCGCAGGCAAATCGGCAGTGAAGCGGCCGTGGCCGGCAAGCAGCGCGGGGTCCTCAACCCGGCGGATGGCGCGGCCCACCCAGGCGAGCCCCGAGTCCTTGGTCGGTGCGTTCATGCGTGCGCCCGTTCGAGCGCCCGCCGCGTCACGGCACGCACCAGGTCGAACCGGAATTCGGCGTCCGCATGAATATCTTCCATCGGCTCGACCGCGTCGGCGGCGGCCTCGGCCGCGGCGCGGAAGCTCTCGGTGTCGGGTCTGCGGCCGGCGAGAACGGCTTCGGCCGCAGCCATCCTTCGCGGCCGCGCCTCGGCACCGCCGATCCCGATTCGCGGCGCGACGATCACGCCATCCTGCAGTCGGAAGGTCACCAGCGCCATCGCGAGCGCGTAATCGCCGGCGCGTCGGCTGAATTCGTAGAAGCCGAAGTGCGTCTCCGGCGACAGCAACGGGAGGCGCGCTTCCAGCAACAATTCATCCTCGGCCAACGCCGTCGCCATCATCCCTTCAAAGAAATCGTCGGCCGCCATGACGCGGCGGCCGCGCCGGCTCATGGCGATGATCTCGGCGCCGAGTGTCACCGCGGCCAGGCACCATTCGGAGGCCGGGTCGGCGTGGGCGAGGCTGCCGCAAAACGTACCGCGCAGCCGGATCGGGTAGTGCGCAATGTCGCGCACGACACGGGACAGCAGCGTTCCGGTCGGACCTTCGACCACCGGGCGGTGAAACGCGGCATGGCGCACGCACGCCCCGACCGAAAGCATGTCGCCCTCGACCGCGAGGCGATCGAGACCGGCGACCGTATTGATATCGATGAGATGCGCCGGCCGCGCCATGCGGAACGCCATCATCGGGATGAGGCTTTGACCGCCGGCGAGGACGCGGCCGTCCTGCGGACCGAATTCAGCGAGGTTCGCCAGCGCGTCACCGAGCGTCTTCGGCGCGTGGTAGACGAACGGCGCAGGTTTCACCGGGCGAGACCCTTTGGCGGTCGAGAACGCGCGTTTGCCGGTATGCTAAGCAGCCATCACCCGCCCTCGTCAACGCAGGCTTCCCGAGCCCGGAACAAGAGACAACGCAACGAAGTGCATGTTAGACTAAGCGGCTTCACTGGGCGACGGGGGCGACGATATCAACGCCAGCGCCTGCACGCGGGAAAGATCAGTTCTTTCCGCGCCTCGAGGCCTTGCGCGGCCTGGCCGCGCTGGTGGTCGTGGCTTCGCATGCGTGGCGGTCGCCCTGGAATGATCCGTCGGGCGGCACCACGACGTTCCTCTACTCGTGGGCCGAGCACGTCTACGGCGGATGGACGACGGACGTTCTGTCGGTCCTCGCCAACGGAGCCGCGGCGGTCGATCTATTTTTCGTCATCAGCGGCTTCGTTCTGCTGCAATCGCTGACGCGCGGGCCGGATTCGAACTGGGTCAACGCCGCGCGCTTTGTTGTAGCGCGGGTCTTTCGCATCTACCCGGCCGTCCTTGTTACCATCGGCACGTTCACACTGATCTTCTATGCGACGGGCGCTTCCATTTGCTCGCCGGCCGCCTATGAGCCCATCAAGCTTTTACGAAACGCTTTGCTGCTGGATACCGAGATCGTCGGTGTAATGTGGACGTTGCGGGTCGAGATGCTCGCCATTCCCCTGCTTATTCTTGGATTTTTTCTGTTGCGGCGTCTCGGAAACGTCGCGTTGGTGATCCTGCTGGCGATACTCCTGGCGCTGGCGACGTGGCGAGTGTGGATCGGGCTCATCGATCCGACACTCGGTCTGGCGCTGCTGCCGTTTTTCGCCGTCGGCATGCTGGTGTTCGGCGTGGGAAAAAAGCCGTGGTCGTGGATTCCCTCCGGCCCGGCGGCGGCCCTCCTCATCGTCATCGCCGTAATGCTGTCGGTGCCCTTGCTGCCACACTTTGGCGCGCGGCCCTACCATATCGAGATGGTCTGCGACGCCTACATTGTCGGCTTGCTTGCCTTTGCCAATCTGGGAGCTGTCGGCAGGTTCTTCGAGCACCCGATCGTCCGGTTCTACGGCCGGATCTCCTACAGCTTTTATCTGATCAATCCGCTGACTCTGTTCGCGTTCTGGCACATGCCCGAGGCCCTTGGCCAAATCATGCAGCTGCCCGTTCCGGGAATTCTCGTTGCCCTCACGATGTTTTTGACCTCAGTCGTCGTGACCACACCGATAGCCTGGCTAATGTACAAATACGTCGAGCGGCCGGGCGTCGCGCTCGGCCGGAGCCTGGCCGCGGTTCAGTTCAAGGAGTGGCTGCCGTTGCGCCCCGCTCCGGCGGACCTCGCCAGCCCGCACGCATGACCGCAATAGATCCGTTTTAGTCATTGTTCGGCAGCACGAAGTTGAGCACGACCGCCATCACGGTGCCGACCACGATTCCGTCCGCGGCGAGGATACGCACTGACGGCGCAAGCGCCTCGAACAAAGCGGGCGGGGCGAAGTCCACGGCCATCGCCAGCCCGAGGCTCGCGGCCAGCAGCCACAGGTCGCGCTGGCTCCTCATGCTGTCGGCGAGGAGGCCGACGCCCACCGCCGCGATCATGGCGAACATGAAGATGAGCGTCCCGCCGAGGACGAATGGCGGCACGATGGCAATGAGCGCGCCGATCTTGGGCACCAGCGCCATGAGGACGAGGATTCCGCCGGCGGCGGCAACGACGAAGCGGCTCCCTACCCCGGTGAGCGAGATCGCCCCGACATTCTGATCGTAGGAGATGAGCGGCACGCCGCCGAACAGTGCGGCGATGGCGGAGCCGAGCCCATCGGCGGCGACGGCGCCGCGCACGCGCCGCTCTGTCCCCTCGACGCCGAGCATCCGGCACAGCGCCAGCGTGATGCTCATGGTGTAGACCGCCGCCACCAGATGAAAGACGAGCACGGTGATCAGCCCGGAAGTCTGCGGCCAGGTGAAGGAGCCGTAGGGCAGCACGGACGGAAGGCGGAACCAGGGGGCCTTGGCCACAACAGCGAGGTCGGCGAGACCAAGCGGTATTGCAACGAGATAGAGCACCACCAAGGCGATGAAGACCGACAGCGCGCGCCAAAAACCCGTGGTCAGGCGATTGACGGCGAGGATCAATGCGACGCTGGCGATAGCGAAGGCGAACACGAGTGGTTTGCCGGCATAAGGCGTGTTGGTGCCGGCGGCGATGTTGACCGCAATGCGGATAAGGGTGATGCCGGTGATGACGAGGAGCGTGCCGATGACCACGGGCGGAAACAGCGCGCGCATCTTGCCGATGATGGGGCTGGCAGCAAACAGGATGAGGCCACCGAGCATCATGGCGGTGCTCGCACCGGCGAGACTCGAGGCTTTGGCCATCGCCACCACCGCGACGATGTAGACGGAATGGGTGCCCAGCACGATAGGCAGCCGCGCGCCGACAAAGCCGAACCCGAGCGCCGACACAGTTGTCCCGATCCCGCAGCCGAGCATCACGCCGGTCAGCATGTTGGTGCGTAGCTCGGGCGGCAGATCGAGCAATTGGCCGATCACCAGCGGCGCCGCAATCATCCCCGTGAACATGACCAGCACG
>Ga0210407_10004142_pt1 | contig 11510 bp, 11 predicted proteins | sample IncBWC27MmetaG_FD_150860 | JGI IMG/M metagenome (GOLD analysis project Ga0210407, IMG submission 150860) | Forest soil microbial communities from Barre Woods Harvard Forest LTER site, Petersham, Massachusetts, United States - Inc-BW-C-27-M | ecosystem: Environmental > Terrestrial > Soil >... | reverse complement strand
GGTGCCGGGTGTCAAGACCGCCCTCCGCTAGCCGCTCACTTCTGCAGCAGCGGCTCTAGAACCTGCATCACATTCCGTGCCACGATGCGGTTGCCTTCCGCGGTGGGATGAATGCCATCGCGCTGCATCAACTCCGGATGGCCTCCAACCCCGAGCAGCAGGAACGGAAGCAGCGGCAGGCGATACTGCTTGGCAAGATCGCGGTAAACACCCTCGAAAGAACGGATGTAATCGGGGCCGTAGTTCGGCGGAAGCGTCATGCCTGCCAGAACCACTTTCGCGCCGGACTTCTGCATAATCGTGATGATCTGCTCGAGATTGGCGCGTGTGGTCCCTACCGGCAGTCCGCGCAGCCCGTCGTTACCGCCGAATTCGACGATCACGATGGCAGATTTCAGCGCCGCCACCGTTCCGGCGCGCTCCAGACCATCAGTCGTGGTATCGCCGCTCACCCCGGCGTTGACTACGTGATACGGGTAACCGCGCGCGTCAATCTCCTTCTGCAGGAAATCCGGATAGCTTTTCCCGGGATCGGCGCCGAACCCCGCCGAGAGGCTGTCGCCGAAGGCCACCACTGCCGGCCTTGGGTCTGGTTTCTGAGGCGCGGCAGGCGGCCTCTCGTGTTCCGCCGCCGCTTCTCGCGGGGGCGCCGGCTGCTCGCGGCTGCAACCTGCCATCAGCAGGCACATCCAAACTAGAGAGATGATGATCCGCACGGTGAATGACTGGCCTCAATGCCATAATAGAAAATTGCCGCAGCAGGAATCGACCTCCCCGCCCATGATCCAGGTGGCCGGCCTTACCAAGACCATCGCCACGCCGACACATCGGGTAGACATTCTGAAAGGCATTGACCTGGAGATTCCGCGCGGCCAGTTCGCCGCCATCATGGGTCCATCCGGAAGCGGCAAGAGCACGTTGCTTGGATTGCTCGCCGGTCTCGATAGTCCCACGTCGGGCCGCATTGTCCTGGATGGCGAGGACATCACCGGTCTCGAAGAGGACGATCTGGCGCTTCTGCGCGGGCGCAAAATCGGCTTCGTGTTTCAGTCGTATCACCTGATCCCTACGCTCACCGCCGAGGAGAATGTCCTGCTGCCGTTAGAACTCTCCGGCCGTTCGGCGGACGGCGCGGGCCGGGCGCGGGAACTGCTGGAAAGCGTGGGTTTGTTGGACCGCCGCGATCATTACCCCGTGCAACTCTCCGGCGGCGAGCAACAGCGCGTGGCCCTGGCCAGGGCTTTCGTGGTGCGGCCGCCGATCCTGCTGGCCGATGAGCCCACCGGCAACCTGGACACCACCAACGGCCACATGGTCCTGGAACTGCTTATCGCATTAAACCGCCGGGAAGGAACGACACTGGTGCTGGTCACACACGACGGGCAGGTTTCGGAGCAGGCCGATCGCCGCATCACTCTGCGCGACGGCCGGGTGGTTGAGGATGCGTAACCGGCTTTCTTGGGCCACGGCCTCAAAGATCGCCTGGCGCGAGGCGCGGGCGTCCTCCACGAAATTCCTCTTCGTGATCGTCGCAGTAGCTATCGGCGTCGGCTCGCTCACCGGCGTCCGCGGATTCAGCCGGGCGTTCTACGGCATGTTGCTGCGCGAAGCACGAACGCTGATGGCCGCCGATTTGTCGCTGCGCGTCTTCGCGTTGCCCAATCCGCAGCAGACGGCCACCATGGACGCGTTCATGCGGCGCGGCGTTCGCCGCACCTGGGTGACGGAGACGCTATCCATGGTCGCTTCCAGCAACGTTGTCAACCCTGTGCTGGTGTCGATCAAAGCGGTCGATCCGCGCGTCTATCCGTTCTACGGCGTGGTCAAGCTGGATCCGCCCGGGTCGCTCCCTCAAATGCTGACCGCCGATTCCGTGGCTGTCTCTGAGGACCTGCTGCTTCGACTGAAAGTAGCGGTAGGGGATTCGGTGCGCCTTGGTGGCCAGCCGTTCCGCATCGTCGGTGTCGTGACGTCGGAGCCGGACCGAATGTCCGGCAGTCTCAACGTCGGTCCGCGCGTAATGATCTCGCGGGAGGGTCTGGAGCGTACTGGCCTGATGAGCATCGGCAGCCGCGCATCCGAGCGTTACCTGTTTCAGCTCACTCCAGGTTCTCCCGGCATTGCAGAAGTGCGCCGGAGCTTGGAGAAATCCTTCCCCGAAGCACTAATCGCTGACTTCCGCCAGACGCACCCCATCATCACGCAGGGCCTCAACCGCGCCACCACGTTCCTCAGCCTGGTGAGCCTGATTGCCCTCATCGTGGGCGCGCTGGGAGTCGCCACGGCGATGCAGGCGCACCTGCAGCAGAAGTTGGATTCCATCGCCATCATGAAATGCATCGGCGCGCGCTCGCGGGAAATCATCCAGATTTATTTGCTGCAAACCATCGGGCTTGGTCTGGCCGGCGGCCTGGTGGGTATAGCCTTCGGGACAATAGTAGAGGCGGCTTTTCCCCCGTTGATCGCGCGCTACTTCCATCTCCGGCCGGAACAGCACTGGGATCCGAGCACGGCGATACAGGGACTGGCGATTGGCATTCTGACGACATTGCTATTTACGTTGCCGCCGCTGCTGGGCATCCGCCGCATCCGGCCCGGCGTGATCTTCCGTCGTGAGATGGCTGAAGTGCGCCCCGGCTGGAAACAGAGACTGCTCGATTCGCGCGCATCTCTCGCCGCCAGCGGCGCGATTCTCTGTGGCATTGGCGTGATCGCAGGCTGGCTCCAGATTGGCACATTGCGTGAGGCGGTGCGCACCGGAGCGTTTTTCGTGGCCGCGCTGGTGGTCAGCCTGCTGGTGCTTTCTGGAATCGCGTGGCTCCTGCTCCGCTCTGTGCATGCCTTCGTGCGGCGATGGCCGCGCCAGCTCCCGGCGCCCGTCCGTCATGGCGTGGCGAACTTGTACCGGCCCGGGAATCACGCGCAGGCCGCGCTCGTAGCACTGGGGATCGGCGTCATGTTTACCCTCACGGTCTTCCTGGTTCAACGAGGGCTGATGACCGAGATGTTCAAAAGCGCGCCACCCGGGATGCCCAACGTTTTCCTCCTCGACATCACCGCCAAGGAACGCGATCCGCTCATCGATTTGGTGCGCTCCCAGAAAGGGATCGAAGGGGCCCTAGACGTGGTCGGTACGGTGGCGGCGAAGATCATCAGCATAGACGGCAAGCCCATCGAATCGTTGCACCTTCAGGCCTGGGGCCGCCGGTTCCAGCGCTCGCGTGCGGTCGCACAGGCCGCAGATCAACCCAAGTACACCGAGATCTTGCAGGGCGCGTGGTGGAATCCAAAGGCGCCGCAGCCTGAAACGCAGCTTTCCATCGCCGACGAGGCCGCTCGCATCCTGCGTGTGCATCCCGGATCGCATATGGAATGGGAGGCAGCAGGCCGCACCATTCGCGCGCGTGTGGCCGCCATACACCGCATTGACGAGATCCACATGTATGGCCGCATCGAATTCATCTTCAATGCCGGCACGCTGGATGGATTGCCCATCATTTACTACGGCGGCGTACGCGTTGCGCCTCGCGCCGTGCCTGCATTGCAGCGTGCAACCTATGATCAATTTCCGACTGTTACTGTTGTGAATGTGGCCGACGTGCTCGAAATCGTCCAGCAGGTAGTGGATCAGATTGCGCTGGTGGTCCGATTCATCTCGATGTTTGCGATTCTGGCGGGAATTGTGATTCTGGCATCCAGCGTCGCCGGCACGCGCTTCCGCCGCATCCGCGAAGTCGTGATTTTGAAGACGCTAGGGGCGACACGCAAGCGCGTGGCCGGAATTTTTTCGGTGGAATTTCTCGTTTTGGGTGCAGTGGCGGGCCTGATGGGAAGCGTGCTGGCCACGGCCTTTTCCGCGCTGCTGCTCAAGCGCTGGCTCGATGCGGATTTCCGTATCGACCCGCTGCCCAATCTGCTGTGCATCGTCCTCACCGCCCTGGTAGCGAACGCCGCAGGCTGGATGGCAAGTTACCGGATTCTGGGCCAGAAACCGTTAGAAGTCCTGCGAGCTGAGTAAATTCGTAGCGCAGGGCTGCGGCCGGTTTTGCCGAAGACCTGCGGCCTTTCTTCGATCTCTGCAAAATGCCGCAGGTCCCCGCAAAAACCGCGTGGCCCTGCGCTACTAATTAGCCGGCTTCAATCCCTCTTCCGCGCCAAGGCCCTGCTGCAGCCAGCCCGGATACCAGCGGAACACATTCCCCGTTAGGCTTCCGATGAAAATCTCGCCCGCCGGAGTCACGTGGATCCAGTGACCAGGGCTTTCCATCGCGCCGAGAATTTTTCCCGTCGACAGATCGATGTGCATGATGCGGCCGGCCAGCGTGTCGTACGTGATGTTCTCGATATTGTCGCGATGCGTGATGATCCACATCTCGTCTTTCGGCGTGATGAAGATGTTCTGCGTGGCGCCGAGATGAGTCCATTGGCGCAGGAATTTGCCATTGGGATCGAAAATCTGGATGCGGTTATTCTCGCGGTCGCTTACATAGACAGTGCCCTTGGAATCCACTGCAACCGAATGCGGCGTATTGAATTCACTGGGCGCGGTGCCGCGCTTGCCCCAATCGAGAATGTATTTTCCGTCATGCGAAAACTTCACCACGCGTGAATTCCCATAGCCATCGGAAACATAAAACTCGCCGGTGGGAGCGAAAGCGATGTCCGTCGGCCGGTTGAAGGTCTGGTTGTCGGTGCCCGCCTTGCCCTTGATTCCCCACGTGTGCAGCAGCTGCCCTTCTTTGGTAAATTCCATCACCTGGTGATCGCCGTTGTCCGTGATCCACACGTGATCCTGCTTGTCGATGCGCAGTCCATGGGGATTGCCGAATAGCCCCTTGCCCCACGAGCGCAGATACTTTCCCTTGGCATCGAAAACCACCATCGGATCGGCCTTCGCTCCTCGATGGAAGACGTAGACGTTGCCAGCCGAATCGGTGGCCACCGACGACACGCGGCCGAACTTCCAGCCGTCGGGCATAGTGTCCGGCTCCTCGCCGAACCGGATGTTCACGCGGTATTTCATCAGGCCGCCTTCGTGGGGGTACCAGCCCTGCTCGGCGTTGATCGTTGCGAAACTCATAAGCGTCAGTAGGAGAATCTTCATGATACGTCTCCGTAAGCGGCGTGCATGATATGCGCTAGTTCGGCATAATTCAGCTGCGGCGGATGCTTAGAAAAAAGACAGAGTGCCGGGCGGTTCGGCGAGGCAACGGCTCGCTCGCGCCCCAACATGCCGGCACCAGCCAGCGCTACGCTGCGCGCGAAATCGCGTCGAGTGGTAGAGTTCATAGTGACAGGCCCCTTGATATTCTATTCGAAGTCATTCTGTTCGAGCCCGAAAACGGCTCTGCTGATCTTTTCGCTCGGCGGCTGGATCGCCATGGCAGCTCCCATTCAAGTTCACGGGCATCGCGGCGCGCGCGCCATGCTGCCGGAGAACACCATACCCGCGTTTGAGTACGCCATTGACCAAGGCGTCGACGCCATCGAAATGGACGTGGCGGTCACCAAAGACGACGTGCTGGTGATCTCGCACGATCCGGTGCTCGACCCGGAAATCTGCCGCGGCCAGGGTGGCAACAGCAAGATCATTCGCGAACTGATGTTCGAGGAGCTGCGGCGATGGGATTGCGGCTCATTGGTGAATCCCCATTTCCCAAAGCAGAAGGCCGTTCCCAACACCCACATTCCGGCCCTGGAACAGGTGCTTGCGCTCGCCAACCGCGGCAACTTTCAGTTCAACATTGAAGCGAAAATTTCCAAAGATCATCCGCAATACACGCCGGCTCCGGAACGTTTCGCGGACCTGCTGTTGCAGGCCATCGATCGCCACAAATTGCGCGCGCGCGTGATTGTGCAGTCTTTTGATTTCCGCATCCTGAAGGCCATGAAAACACTGGCCCCCGACGTCCGCCTGGCCGCGCTGGACGAAGATGAGAAACTGGGCGACTTCGTGACCGTGGCACGCAGCGCAGGCGCCAAGATCATTGCCCCGGAGAAGGGATTGGTCACACCCTCCCGGGTCGTGGCGGCACACGAGGCGGGCCTGCAAGTGATTCCATGGACAGCAAATACGCCGCAGGAATGGGATGCCCTGACGGCCGCCGGCGTGGATGGCATCATCAGCGACGACCCGGCCGAGCTGATCGCCTATCTGAAGCAGAAAAAATTACGCTAGAAATTTTGCGGGCGGGGCCGAAGAGATAGACAAGGAGGCTCACCATGAACATTCTCAACACCCCCATGCAGGGTTTGGCAAGCGCTGAAGCAAGCTTCAGCAGCGCGGCGGAGAAGATTTCGAATTCATTCGTGGTTGACCCGCAAAATCCCCAGGATCAAGTGTCGCTGAGTGACGCGATGGTAGCGCTTTTGAATTCGAAGAACTACTACGAAGCCAATTTGCAATCGCTGAAGACTGGCAACGAGATGACCCAGAGGCTTCTGGACATATTAGGCTAAAGTTGTGACACAGTACGCTTCCTCACACAACATAACTCGCTGTGTGGGAATTTCTACTGACCGTGTTGGAAAAAATACAGGCCGAAATTCAGGGCACCTAAGCTAACCCACCGCATTTCAATCCCATGGCCGTGCTTTTGACGATTGGGGGTGCAGTTGCTTCCTAATCCGCCGGAAGGTGGCTATGTACGAGAACAACCAAAAAATCGAACGGCCGTCCGAACGACGCAGCAGGAAAGACGATTTTCTGTTCGAAGAGGACTTGGAGTCGCAACATCGCATGCGCTGGATCGTCATTACGCTGGTGCTTGTAGCAATCATCGGGCTCGGATGGTATTTCTATCCGTCCTTGAGCCAGGCGCCCGCAATGATGGCGCAACTCCCCGGATTGCAGAAGTCCTTCGGGGAAATGGGCAGCCGGGTTACGGCAGCCGAAGCGAGAATGAAAGACTGGTATGCCGGCCAGCATGAACTGCAAGAGAGGGTGGCGGATCTTCAGAAGGAAACCGAAGCACGCTTCCGGTACGCTCGCAAACAGGCCGGCGAATTGAGGGCTGAGCTCTACAAGACCATCCACGGAGAGGTCCTGGCCGAGACGCAGGTTCTCGAAACCAAGCTCGCAAAGCTGGAAGCCAAGAGCGAAGCCGATCAGGCGCTGATCGACAAGTTGCAGACCGATCTTGCAGCTCTGCGCCAGGATACCGAAAAACAGGCCGCTCAACTCGACAGCGTTCACAATCAACTCGAGCACGACGGCGCCAATCGCGACCGGCAGTTCGCCAGTCTCAACGATCAGGTTGGCCGTGAAAACCGCGACCTGCAGGACCTGACTCACAAGCTAGCGATGAAACGGGTTGACTTCGAGGTCACCCGGAATCACAGCCGCGACCTCGGGGAAGGCATCTCGTTAGACATCACCGGCACCGATGTAAGTCATCGCCGTGTAACTGGCTGGATGTGGGTGAGCACCGACCGCCGCACCGTATGGCTCCGCGGCCAGGAAGCTTTGCAACCCGTTGTCTTCTATAGTGCTCGCGACGGCAAACGCAAGGAACTGGTGATCACAAATGTAACCGAGGATTCGATCAGCGGCTATCTGCTGCTCCCTGCGTAGGTTAATGGAGTTGGCGGCCTCCCGGCCCAGCCACCCGGGAGGCCGGGCTATTTCACACCACGTGCTATCCTGAGAACTGCATCACTCCCCGCGAGGTTTATCACCATTGAAAGTCGGTTTTGTCAGCTTGGGCTGTCCCAAGAATCTGGTCGATAGCGAAGTCATGATGGGGCAGCTTGTGTCCCGTGGGCATGAACTCACGCCACATCCCGATCAAGCGGATGTGCTCGTGGTAAATACCTGCAGCTTCATCGATCCGGCAAAAAAGGAATCGATCGACACCATCCTCGAAATGGCGGATTACAAAAAAGTCGGCCGGGCGAAAAAGCTGATCGTCGCGGGATGCCTGGTCGAGCGCTATCGCGATCAGATCCAGCGCGAGATGCCGGAAGTCGACGCAGTCATCGGCACTAATGAAATCGAGCACATCGTATCGCTTTGCGAAGGCATCGAGGTGGAGGCAAACCCGTTCGAGCCATATCTTTATCACGACCTCACGCCGCGCGTGCTGGCTACCCCCCGCCACTTCGCTTACATGAAGATCGCGGAAGGCTGCGATCATCCATGTACGTTTTGCGTGATCCCGCAGTACCGGGGGAAATTCCGCAGCCGCCGTTTCGAATCGGTGATCGCGGAGGCCAGCCGCCTGTTCCAACAAGGCGTGCGCGAGATCAATCTGATCGGTCAGGACACCACTTGCTACGGGGAGGATTTGGGGATTAAAGATGGCTTGGCCATGCTTCTGGGGCGGCTGGCGGAAATCGAAACGCCCGTCGATAAGTGGATCCGCTTTCTTTATGCCTATCCCAACAAGGTGACGCAGAAGCTGCTCGATACCATGGCCGAGCATCCGGCGCTGGTGAAATACATCGATATGCCGCTGCAGCACGCCAGCGCGCGCGTGCTCAAGCGCATGAAGCGCGGCGCTTCCGGCGATATTTTCCTGAAACTGATCGAGCGCATCCGCCGCACCATTCCCGGCGTCGCCATCCGGACCAGCATGATCGTAGGCTTCCCCGGAGAAACCGCGGTGGATTTCGACGAGCTGTGCAAGTTCGTGGAAGCGGCCCGTTTCGACCGCCTGGGCGTGTTCTCGTATTCCGACGAAGATACCAGCGCGAGCTATCACCTCGACGAAAAAGTTGACGGCCGCACCATCTACCATCGCAAGCGGCGTCTGATGGCGCTGCAGCGCAAGGTGGCTCGCGCGCGCAACCGGGAGCTGGTTGGGAGCCAGACGACGGTGTTAGTTGAGGGCCTTTCGAAGGAGACCGACTTGCTGTGGGAAGGCCGGATGCCCACGCAGGCTCCCGAGATCGATGGCGTAACGCTAATCAACGATTTCGAAGGCGCCGAACCCAGGCCCGGTGAAATCCGCGGCCTGCGAATCACCGAAGCGCACGATTACGATCTGGTGGGCACGCTTCTGCCGGGCGGCGAGCGAATGACGCAGACACCGCTGCCTCTTCCTCTCGTCCAAATCGTACCTACCGTCGCCCGCCAAATCCCAATCCCCGTTTTATGAAATGTCCGATCTGCCGAAAGAAGGTGGCAAGGGAGAGTTCTGATTATCCCTTCTGCAGCGAACGCTGCCGCATCATCGACTTGGGCAACTGGGCCACCGGCAAATACGTGGTCTCCACGCCCCTCAGTTCCACCACCCAGGTTGAAGACAACACGCGCGAGGAAGATGAAGATTAAAGCGGCGAAAATGATCGCGACGTGGTTCGGCTGCGGCTACGCTCCCATCGGACCCGGAACGGCCGGATCAATTGCTGCACTTGCCATCGCCTGGCTTCTGGTGCGCTACGCAGGCTGGCAGCCGCTCTGGTTCGTGGCCCTGGTTCTGGTATGCGCGCCGCCTTTCATCTGGGCCGCCGGTGTGACAGCCCATGCGCTCAACCAGAAGGACCCCGGCGTGGTGGTGGCTGACGAGGTATTGGGCCAATGGCTCGCCCTGGCGGGCGCCAGGCCACTCAATGTCAAATCGTGGCTTGGGGCATTCATCCTCTTCCGACTGTTCGACATCTGGAAGCCGATACCAGTACGCAATCTTGAAAACCTCCCCGGCGGAACAGGCATCGTGGCGGACGATCTGATGGCGGGCGTCTATGCGGCACTTGTCTTATCCGTAACAGGGTGTTTCAATCTTTATTGAACTATGAGTATTCGGAAAGACAACGGGCGGCCCCAGATTGCGCAAGTGTCACCCGTGGCGGCCATCGCAGGTGGCGAATTTCAAATTCAGGGGCGGGGGTTTGCACGAATCGACCGTCCCAGGGTCACCATCGGTGAAGTTGCGGCGCCGCTCATCATCAGTTCCGATTCCTTTCTGATTGTGAAGGTGCCTGACGGCGTTTCCGAGGGCGAACTCATCATTCAAAACGGGGACCTGGCGAGCCAGGCTTGGGCCTGCGATATCGGTATTCCGATTGCCGACAACCTGCATCCCGTTGGCAACCCGGCGGTGGATACCTTCGGCAACGTCTACACGACGTTCAGCGGCTCCCGCGGCCAGAAAGTGGCCGTAGCCGTTTATAAGATCGACCTGAATTACAGTGTCAAGCCGTTCATCAACGATATGATGAACGCTACCGGCCTAGCTTTCGACCCGCAGGGTATGCTTTACATTTCCAGCCGCTTCGAAGGCGTCATTTACCAGGTGACCCCCACCGGCAACATGTCGGTTTTCGTGGAAGGCATGGGCGTGGCCACCGGCTTGGCGTTCGATGAAGAGAATAATCTCTACGTGGGCGACCGGAGCGGCACAATTTTCAAAATCGCCCCCGACCGGCAGATCTTTGTATTCGCCACGATCGAGCCTTCCATCGCGGCGTACCACCTGGCATTCGGACCCGACCAGTATCTGTATGTGACCGGGCCCACCACTTCGAGCTTCGACTCCATCTATCGCATTTCGCACACCGGCGAGGTGGAACTTTTCTATCGCGGCCTCGGCCGTCCGCAAGGAATCGCCTTCGACGCCGAGAACCGGCTGTACGTCGCGGCATCTCTTGGCGGCCGCAAGGGTGTAGTCCGCTTCGGCCCCGATCGCAAACCGGAACTTTTCCTTTCCGGGCCGGGAATCGTCGGCATGGCATTCACGCCCTCGCGCTCCATGATGGTGTCCACCACCAATGCGCTGTTCCGCGTGGATGTGCGAATCAAAGGGAGACTGCTCGCCTAAGGGCCGATGGACGCCGAGATCATCGCCGTTGGTTCGGAACTCCTCACACCCCAGCGGCTCGACACCAATTCCCTGTTCCTTACGGATCAGTTGAACGGGTTGGGCGTCGAGGTCATCACCAAGTACGTTGTCGGCGACGAGCGCGAACTGCTGGCCGACACCGTGCGGCGCGCCATGTCGCGATCCCGCTTCGTCATCCTTTCGGGGGGACTCGGACCCACCGAAGACGACGTGACACGCGACGCTGTGGCGCTGGCCCTCGACCGCAAGTTGATCTTTCATCCTGAGATCACCGATCAGCTGGAGCAGCGGTTTCGCAAGGCGGGCCGCGTGATGGCCGAGGTGAACCGGCGGCAAGCGTTCGTCATCGAAGGCGCGGAGATTCTGGCCAATGATCGCGGTACGGCGCCCGGCCAGTGGATCGATGATTCGGACGTTTCCCTCATGCTCCTGCCGGGCCCCCCGCACGAGTTAAAAGCGATGTTTACGCGGCAATGTCTGCCGCGCCTTGAACGGGTGGTTCCACGGCAGGCGATCCGGACGCTGGTGCTGCGAGTGGCGGGCATGGCGGAATCCGACCTGGATCAAACCATTTCTCCGGTTTACAAAAAATACACCAATCCGGTGACTACGATTCTGGCAGGCGAAGGCGATATCCAAATCCACCTGCGCGCCCGCTGCACGACTGAGGCGGATGCCAATGCCCTGCTGTCTGAAGTGGCCGGGCCCATTGATTTGCTGCTGGGCGAT
>Ga0210407_10004141_pt1 | contig 11511 bp, 10 predicted proteins | sample IncBWC27MmetaG_FD_150860 | JGI IMG/M metagenome (GOLD analysis project Ga0210407, IMG submission 150860) | Forest soil microbial communities from Barre Woods Harvard Forest LTER site, Petersham, Massachusetts, United States - Inc-BW-C-27-M | ecosystem: Environmental > Terrestrial > Soil >... | reverse complement strand
GACACCTCGGAAGCACGTTACGTTCAGCGCGTCGAATAGTGCTGGTATTCTTGAGTGGGTTTTTGATGTAGATTTGGTTTTCCGCCTCCGCAGCTAATTTCAGCGCAAGCCGGAATTAGAAGAGGCAGAACGGCGTCCCTCGACTCCATCGGGGGACGCCTTATGTTTCTTGTGGCGCTAGTAGCTCGAATTTCCTCGACGTGAATGACGTCAGTGCTTTCCCGCTGAACCGATCATGGACTTTTCGCCTGCCGGATGCGCCCCAAACACGCGGTCGAAGATGGCATCCACATAGCGCAATTGCCGCTGCAAATCGAAGGTGTGCGCGAGGGCCTTGGCGTCGAGGTATTTCGCGATGCGCGCGTCGCTGGCAACTCGTTCTCGAAAACTCGTGTCCGTCTCCCAGGCAGCCATGGCATTTTCCTGCACTGTCTTGTACGCATCGTCGCGCGGCATGCCCTTCTCCACCAGGTCTTGCAGCAACTGTCCGGAATATACTAGCCCGTGCGTGGACTCCAGGTTGCGCAGCATGCGCTCCGGGAATACTCGCATCTGTCCCAGAATGGTGGTCATCTTCGCAAGCATGTAGTCCACCAGAATCGTGGAATCGGGCAGGATGACCCGCTCCACCGAACTGTGCGAAATATCCCGCTCGTGCCACAGCCCCACGTTTTCATAAGCGGCAAGCATGTTCGAACGCACCAGCCGTGCAAGTCCGCAAATCTGTTCGCACATGACCGGATTGCGCTTGTGCGGCATCGCCGAACTGCCGCGCTGTTCGCCGCCAAACGGCTCTTCGGCCTCGCGCACTTCTGTCCGTTGCAGATGGCGGATCTCCAACGCGATTTTTTCAAGCGTGGCGGCTATCAGCGCAAGCGCGCTGAGATACTGCGCGTGGCGGTCTCTCTGAATCACCTGCGAAGAAACCGGTGCGGCTTGCAGCCCAAGTCTTTTGCAAATGCGCGCTTCCATCTCCGGCCCTAGATGCGAGGCATTGCCAACCGCGCCGGAGATTTTTCCAACACCCATTTGCGCCGCAGCTTCGCGGAAGCGCCCGATATTCCGCTGGTTCTCCGAAAACCAGTTCGCGATTTTCAGTCCAAAAGTGATGGGCTCGGCGTGCACCCCGTGCGTGCGCCCGATCTGCGGAGTGTGCCGAAACTCGTGCGCTCTTAAATCAAGGACCTCGCCGAACAACACCAGCCCGCGCTCGATCAGTTTTGAAGCATCGCGCACCTGCAGAGCCTGCGCGGTGTCCACAACGTCATTCGACGTCATCCCGTAGTGCAGCCATCGCGCAGCCGCGGGATCGCCTATCGATTCCCCGACATTCATCGTAAACGCGATCACGTCGTGCTTCACCCGCGCCTCCAGTTCGTGAATCCGTTCGGTGTCCACCTTGGCGCGCGCGCGAATCGTGGCCGCAGCTTCCTTCGGAACCTGGCCCGCCTCCGCCAGCGTTTCCGTGGCCGCGAGTTCAACTTCGAGCCACTTCGCGAACTTGTTCGCGTCGCTCCAGACCCGGCCCATCTCTTCGCGCGTGTAGCGTGGAATCAAATGCCTTCTCCTCAAAGAAAAACAGGAAAGCGTAGAAGCTTCCGACTTATTCGTCCCTCCATCATACCGCAGTTACCGCCATTGGCGGCGTGTTAGAGGCACGAACCGAGTGTCCGGATTTGGGATGGAATGTCGCGGAAGCGACCGCTTGCCGTCCGGAAATCGGGGCATTTATCCGTCCAAAATACGAAGAAATAACGAGTTGGAGCCGCTCCCGGAGCGGCAAGCCAGTTGCTCAAACCAAGGGTGTAGAAGGCCTACAGGCCGGGGAGTAGGATGTCCACAGCCTTTAAATGAAACAATCTGCGGGGTCCTGTCGTCTTTAACCAAAGGAGCGCAAAAGACGGTCTGGCACAAAAAATGTTTCACTACCTCGGTTGACCACGGAAGCTTTTGCATGAGGAAAAACAATGGCAGAGAAGAAAGTGCGCTACCAAAATCGGATTGAGCTTCTGCAGGGAACGTTGGATCTCCTGATATTGCAGACCCTGCAATGGGGGCCGCAGCACGGCTATGGCATCAGCGTCGCCATCCGCAACCGTTCCGGCGACCTGCTGCAAGTGGATACCGGCTCCCTCTACCCAGCACTGCACCGCCTGGATAAGCAGAAGTGGATCAAAGCCGAGTGGAGAATCTCCGAAAATAACCAGCGCGCAAAGTTCTACCAGCTGACAGCCGCCGGAAAGAAGCAGTTGACCCGCGAACGCTCCAAGTGGTCGCAGCTCTCCGATGCCATTGCCGGCGTCCTAAATCCATTTGAAGGCGAGACCAAGCCGTGAAATTCCTCAGGTGGGGACTCGCGCAGCAAGACCGTGAGCTCAATTGAGGTACGAGCTGACGTAACAGAGTTCTGGGGGGAGATGCGCCGTGCGATGGATTTGGCAGCGGAGAAGACAAGAAGAAGACTTTGATGCGGAAGTGCGGAGCCACCTCGATATGGCCGTCCGCGATCGCGCGGAACGCGGCGAGGACCGCGGCGAAGCCGGGCGCGCTGCCCGCCGCGAATTCGGCAATGTGGGCCTGGTGAAGGAAGTCACGCGCGACGTCTGGGGTCTCGGCTCCCTGGAGCGCTTGCTCCAGGATCTTCGTTTCGGCCTCCGCATGCTTGCAAAGGCGCCTGGTTTCGCCGCTGTCGCTATTCTCACTCTCGCCTTGGGCATTGGCGCCAACACCGCCCTGTTCTCCGTGGTGAATGGCGTCCTGCTGAATCCCCTGCCCTACCCGAATCCCGAACAGCTCGTATCCCTCGCCGAGAGCAAACCGAATTTTGATTCCGGTTCGATCTCTTTCCCGAACTTTCGCGACTGGCGCAAGGACAATCGCACGTTTTCCATGATGGGCATTTCCCGAACCTACTCGTACAACATGACTGGCAGGGGCGAAGCGGAGCAAGTAAGGGCGGAATTCATTTCTTCAGACTACCTTGCAGTGCTCGGCGTCAAGCCGGTGATCGGACGCCTGTTTGCCGAGGGCGAAGATGAGATCGGCGCCAGCCCCATCGTGCTGATCGGCGAAGGATTCTGGAATCGCAAGTTTAGCGCTGCTCGGGACATCGTGGGACAAGGACTCACTCTCGACGGGAAAACCTTCACCATCGTGGGCGTAGTCCCTGCGAGTTTTAAGCTGCAAGTTTGGAGCTTCCGCACCAGCGATGTGTACGCCCCCGTTGGCCAGTGGACCAATCCCATTCTTAACCTCAGAACCGCGGGGCTCGGCTTTCACGGCGTTGGCCGGCTAAAGCCGGGTGTGACCATTCAGCAGGTGCGCGCCGACATGAAGCGCGTGACGGCAGCATTGACAGCCGCTTATCCCGACGCCGACACAGGAATCGGCGCCACGCTAATGCCTCTCAAGGAACAGATGGTCGGTTACTTGCGCCCGATTCTGCTCGTCCTGCTGGCGGCCGTGGGATTCGTGCTGCTGATCGCCTGCGTGAACGTCGCCAACCTGCTCATGGCCCGCTCCACCGGGCGTGCCCGGGAGTTTGCGGTTCGCGCTGCCCTCGGTGCCGGCCGCGTGCGCATCGTCCGCCAGCTGTTAACGGAAAGCATGGTGCTCGCCCTCGCTGGCGCGGTGCTCGGCTTGTTCTTCGCCGAATGGGGCACAAAGTTCGCCCTCGGCCACCTGCCTGCCACAATGCCCCGCTCCGCCGAAATCGGGATTGATGTTCGCGTTCTCCTCTTTACAATGGGCGTTGCGCTGCTCTGCGGAATTCTTTTTGGTCTTACGCCCGCCCTCAGAATCTCCCGGCCAAATTTGCAAGACGCGCTGAAGGAAGGAGGCCGCGGCTCCGGCGGCGCCAGGCTTCGCGCTCAAGGAATTTTTGTCGTTGCGGAAATGGCCATGGCTTTGGTGCTCCTCATTGCCGCGGGATTGATGATTCGCAGCCTCAGCGCGCTCTGGAGCGTGAACCCCGGCTTCGACCCTCACAACGTTTTGTCATTTGGCGTGGCCCTCGCTCCGATGCCGAAGGACACTAGCCCGGACTCCGTTCGCGCGAAACTCCGCGAGCTTCAAAGCCGCCTCGCCAGTACTCCGGGAGTGAAGTCTGCGTCGCTCTCCTGGGGAGCGACGCCCCTCGGCTATGACGATGAAGATCTCTTTTACCTGGAAGACCAGCCCAAGCCCGCCAGCGTGAACGACATGGACTGGAGCCTCAGTTACGTCGTGCAGGAGGACTATCTGAAAGTAATGGGCATTCCCCTCCAGCGCGGACGCTTTTTCTCCGCGCTCGACAATGAACACTCCCCTCATGTCATCGTCATCGACGACGTCTTTGCCGGCAAATTCTTCGGCGGTAAGGATCCCATCGGAAAGCGCTTGGTCCTCGATGGCAAAGGTGGCACCGCGGAAATCGTGGGCATAGTCGGCCACGTAAAACAGTGGGGACTCGATACCGACGACAAACAGTCGCTTCGCGCCGAACTTTACTTTCCCTTTATGCAGCTCCCCGATGCCGCCATGCGGCCTTCCTCATGGAGCGGCACCGGAGTCCTCGTCCGCTACGAAGGAGAGGCCCAATCGGTACAGAAAGCGATTCGTTCCGGCCTGCAAAGCATGAGCAGCGACCAGGTGATGTACAGCGTGCAGACCATGGAAGAAGTCATCTCCGACACGCTCGTCGAACGCCGCATCTCCATGATTGTGCTCGGCAGCTTCGCCGCGCTTGCGCTGGGTCTCGCCAGCATGGGCATCTACGGCGTAATTTCCTATCTCGTCGGCCAGCGGACACGTGAAATCGGAATCCGCATCGCTCTTGGCGCCAAGCGCAGCGACGTATTGCGCATGGTCTTGCGTGAAGGCATGAAGATGACGGTGATCGGCGTGGGCATTGGCCTGCTCGCCTCTTTGGGACTAACTCGCCTCATGGCCAACTTGCTCTTCGGCGTCAGCGCCACCGATCCCCTGACCTTCGCAGGTGTCGCCCTTGTCCTGACTCTCGTCGCCCTCGCGGCCTGCTACGTCCCCGCGCGTCGCGCCATGCGTGTCGACCCCATCGTCGCCCTGCGCTACGAGTAGAGGCGCCCGGCACCGACCGCTTTCTCGGATCAAGTGATGCCAGGGCGTTCCGCCTTGTCTAATCCGCAGTCTGCGCTATCTTGTTCCCAGATAAGGCCGTAGGCCCGACCTAACCGCAACCCGCAAATCCTGTCTAATGACTCGGATGCCACTAAGCGTCGAGAATGCCCAGGCCATCGCCGCCAGCGACGCCCTTGCCGTCGAACGCACGCTCGCGGGCGAGCGCGATGCCTTCCGCGTTCTCGTCGAACGCCACAGCCACAACGTTTTCCGGCTGGCGTACCGCATGACCGGCAATCAGCACGATGCCGAGGAAGTCGTCCAGGAGGCTTTTCTGCGCGCGTATCAAAAACTCGGCCAGTTCGCGGCTCGCTCCAATTTCGGAACCTGGGTCTATCGCATCGCCGCCAACTACGCCATCGACCGCATGCGCCAGAAACAAAAAGAAGACGCGCGGCGCCAATCGCCCAGCATCGACGACAAGGATGGAATGGACAACGATCCGATGACCCGCGTCCCCGATCATGCGCCCACGCCGGAGCGCCTCACGCAAAGCCTCGAGCTCCGTAAACAGATGGAACACGCGCTCGCCGCTCTTTCGCATGCGGAACGAACAGCCTTCGTCATGCGCCACTGGGAAGGCTGCGGCATCGAGGAAATCGCTGCCGTCTTGAAATTGAACTCCAGCGCCGCGAAAAATACCGTCTTTCGCGCTGTCCAAAAACTACGCCTCTCCCTGCAGCCGATCGTGGGAACCAGACCTCAAGCGCGCGCCATGGGAACGGAACTATGAAGCACATGACCGAACAAGAATTGATTGCCTATCGCGAGGGAGTCGCGGACCAGCGCGCTGCCATCTCCGATCATCTCGCCGCCTGCGTCGAGTGCCGCGCCGAGTTGGACCGCATCGAAGCCGTTCTCGCCGCTCTCGATTCCCTGCCCGTTCCCGATCCCGGCGCCGATTACGGCCGCCGCGTCTGGCAGCAGATCGCGCCCCGCCTTCCGGAAAAACCAGAGCGTTGGTGGCAGCCGTGGTTCGAACCGCGCCGTCTGACCGCAGTAGGAGCGGTTGCAGTCTTGATTCTCGCGGCGTTCATTGCCGGCCGCTGGACCCGCCGCAGCCCCGGTCCAGACAACATCGCCACCACCGAGCAGGTCCGCGAGCGTATCCTCATCGTCGCCGTCGGCGAGCACCTCGGCCATTCGGAGCGCATGCTTGTCGAGCTTTCGAACGCCGCGCCCACCGGCCCCTCGCAAAAACAAGTCAACATCTCCGCCGAGCAGCGCCGCGCGGAAGATTTGCTCCAGGAAAACCGCCTCTATCGACAGACGGCTTTGCAGGAAGGCGACACGGGCCTCGCCAGCGTGCTTGATGACCTTGAGCGCGTGCTCCTCGACGTAGCGCACAGTCCGGATGAAGTAACTCCCAAGCAGCTCGAAGCCATCCGCCAGAAGATCGAAGCGCGCGGCATCCTTTTCAAAGTTCGCGTGGTCGGCAAGGAACTGCAACAACGGCAAGAGGCTCCTCACTCGGCGCCACAGCAAAACAACTCCTCGAAGAACGAAAGGAACAAAGTATGACCATCGGAAATTCAATTCGAAAGACAGGCCTGGCCTGCATCGCCGTCGCAGCCCTGCTGCTCGGGCCCGCAGACGCGCGCGCGCATCGCCGCGCACCCGCCGCCTTGCCAGTCGCGGAATCTTTCCAGGACCCGCAAGAGGCCCAGGATCGAGAACAGGAGAAGCGCGACCGCGAACAGGAAGCCCGCGACAGAGAGCAGGAGAAACGCGATCGCGAGGAAGAAGCCCGCGACCGCGCACAGGAAAGGCTCGACCGCCTTCAGGAACTCTACGATGACGGCCGCGAAGACCTGGACGAAGACCGCTACGATCAAGCCGAATCGAAATTCAAGCAGCTGGCGGATATGAACGGCCCGCAGACGGATGCCGCCCTCTACTGGAAAGCTTACGCGCAAAACCGCATGGGCAAGCGGGACACCGCGCTTGCTACTATTGCCGACCTCAAGCGCCGCTTTCCGCAGAGCCGCTGGCAAAAAGATGCCACCGCCTTGGAAATCGAAGTGCGCCAATCCTCCGGACAACCTGTAAAGCCGGGCGATCAGGGCGATGACGAACTGAAGATGCTGGCGCTCCAGGGACTCATGAACGGCGACCCGCAAAGAGGTATTTCCATCCTGGAAAATATTCTGAACGGTTCGGGATCGCCGAAACTGAAATCTCGCGCGCTCTTCATGGCTGCACAGAGCGGCAGGCCGGAAGTGCGGGAGATCCTGGGAAAGATCGCGCGCGGACAGAACAATCCGGAATTACAGCGCAAGGCGGTCGAGTATCTGGGGCTGTTCGGCGGCGGAGAAGCGCGGAAAACGTTGGCTGAAGTTTATGCTTCGACCAGCGATGCTTCCGTCAAGCACGCTATTCTCCGCAGCTACATGATTGGCGGCGATCACGAACGTCTCTTCGTCGCCGCCAAAGGCGAAAAAGATGAGTCGCTCCGCCGCGAGGCCATTCGCCAGCTCGGTTTGGTCCATGGCACCAGCGAACTCGAGCAGTTGTACCAGGCGGAAACCTCCTCGGACGTCCGGCGGGAAATTCTGCAAGCCTTCTTCCTCGCCGGCGACTCCGCCCGGCTCCTGCAAGCCGCGCAATCGGAAAAAGATCCGGAGGTGCGCCGCGCCGCGATCCGTAATCTGGGACTCGTCCATTCGAACGATTCGGGCAAAGCCCTGCAAGCCATCTACGCCAAAGAAACCGACCGCGAAGTCCGCGAAGAAGTGCTGAACGCTTTCTTCCTGCAAGGCAACGCCTCCGCGCTCGTCGCCATCGCTCGCGCCGAGAAAGATCCCGAGCTGAAGAAGACTGCCGTCCAGAAACTTTCTATCATGCACTCCAAAGAAGGCACCGAATACCTGATGGAACTGCTCCAAAAGTGAGGGCCACAATGCGAACGATTCGAAAGATACTGATCGCACAAATCTTACTTGGAGCCATGGCCTTTGCCGCCGCCGCGCAGAGCGCGCCGCAAACGGCACCGATGCCCCGCAGCGAGAATGCCAAGCTCGAATCACGCGCCGTCGCGGGCTCTCTCGACGCCACGCTCCGCGGCATCGCGGCACAAGCGGAAAAGCCACAGTGGGTGGGTTATGCCGTCGATCAAATCGCTGGAGAGCGCAGCGTCTGCTGCGGCAACTATCGCGACGACGCCGGCTGCGGTACCTGCAATCTCGAAAAAGACCACGACGGCAACACCAGTACCACGCAAAGGAGCGGAACCGTGGCCCTCGAAGGCACGCGCCAACTCTTCGTTCTCTTTCGCGTCGAAGCCAAACAGGTCATGCGCATCCGCGTTGCTTCAGCGGATTGCACCCTCGATGCCGGCGGCTTGCCGTTCCTCTGGCTGACCGGTGTAAAACCCGCGGAAAGTGTGGCCCTTCTCGAAACCTACGTTCACGGCGCAGATTTCGAAGGCCACGGCGACCACGGCATGGGCAACGGCGCTCTAACCGCGATTGCGCTTCACGCCGACCCTTCGGCCGACCGCGCATTCGAATCCTTCATCAAGCCCGACCAAAAAGAATCGCTCCGCCGCCAGGCCGCCTTCTGGATGGGTGCGGCACGCGGCAAATCCGGCTTCTTGGCTTTACAGCGAATGGCAAAAACTGATCCGAGTTCCGATGTGCGCGCCCACGTGGCCTTCGCTCTCTACGTCAGCCACGAACCGGGCGCCATCGACGAAGTCATTCGAATGGCCCACGATGACACCAGCGCCCATGTCCGCGGCCAGGCTCTTTTCTGGCTCGCCCAAAAAGCCGGACAAAAAGCCATCGGCACCATTACCGGCGCTATCGACAACGATCCCGACACCGACGTGAAAAAGAAAGCCGTCTTCGCCCTCAGCCAGTTGCCCCGCGAAGAAGGCGTCCCAAAACTGATCGAAGTCGCCCAGAACAACCGCAACCCCGAAGTTCGCAAGCAAGCAATGTTCTGGCTCGGCCAGTCCCACGACCCCCGCGCCCTGCAGTTCTTCGAAAGGGTTCTGTCTCAGTAGCGTGTGGCCACGACTCCGCCGAGATCTCTCTTACAAGTTGCCGATTGACGCCCGTTCATGCCATCCCGAGCGCAGCGAGGGATCTGCTTTTATTCGAAGGGATGAAATAGAAAAGTATTGAGTCTCGAGCGTGTCAGAGTTCGAGGGACTTGAGCGGCACGTACTGGGAAGCGACGAGAAGCTCTCCTCCGAAGGCGCACTCCGCAGGACGTCGGCCAAGCGCTTCTTCGGCGGAGATACGCACGAGATCGGGGTTGTTATTTTCCTGCGAAACGTGCGCGAGCACCAGATAGCGCGCAACAGCGTCGAACCCATCGGGATCGGACAGATATTCGCTCACCGCATGATTCGAAAGATGCCCCGTGCGGCTCAGCACCCGCTGTTTCACCACCCACGGGTACGGCCCCACCTTCAGCATGTCCAGATCGTGATTGGATTCCAGCACCAGGCAATCGGCGCCGCGCAAGTGCGTCTTTACCAGCTCGGGCATGTAGCCCAGGTCCGTGACAATCGCCATCTTCGCGCCGTTCGAACGGAACGTGAAACCGACGGGATCTGCCGCATCGTGCGGAATCAGGAACGCGTGAACGTCAATGTCGCCCACAGTGAAGTGCTGCCCCGCGTGTATGGTTTCCACTCTTTTCAGGCGCTTCCCTAACGTTTTGGGAAGAATCCGCTGCATCGCTCCCATGGTAGGTTCAGTCACGTACAGCGGCGCTTTCCACAAGCCAAGCATCTGCGGCAAGCCGTTGCAATGATCCGTATGTTCGTGAGTGATGAGAATTCCGTCGAGGTGTTCGACGGTTCTTCCGGCAGCAGCGAGGCGAGCTAAAGTTTCGCGCTTGCCGAGTCCGCAGTCCACAAGGAGTCGGGTCCGCTCCGTCTCGAGTAACGTAATGTTCCCCGAGCTCCCCGACGCCAATATGGATACTCTCAACCCGATCGTGTTCTCCCCCAACTTCTACCCTACAAGTTCGTCCAAACGAATTTCCAAAATGATGGCAGAGCGCGCTCGCCCCGTCAACGAACATTCGAGGGAAAAGCGTTGTTGGCCATTTGAAAAAGCATAGAACTCTTGGATGAGTCATCATAGTCATTCATTGGAGGCAGCCCTTGAGTTGGCTCGAACCCATTCAAAAGCATGGCTTCGCGATCATTCCCGAACTCGTGAGGCGACAAGACATCGACGGCCTGCTCGAAGAGCTGAACAAAGCAAACTTGCCACGTAGCAGAGCAGGTGTGCGCCATGCGATGAGGCTTCCAGCCGTTGCGGCTATCGCACGGGATGCGCGGCTCATGGAAATCGCACAAGAGACTCTTGGCCGAGATGCGTTTCCATTCCGTGCAACCCTCTTCGACAAGTCGCCAGCCGCAAACTGGCTGGTGGTGTGGCACCAGGATACGGCTTTGCCGTTGCAGGAGCGGCGTGAAGCTCCGGGCTGGGGACCGTGGTCAGTGAAAGATGGCGTGATCTATGCTCATGCTCCCGAGAGTGCGCTGAGTCAGGTACTCGCTTTGAGATTGCACCTGGATGATTCCACAGCTGAAAATGGCCCACTGCGCGTTTTGCCGGGTACGCACACACTGGGTGTGCTAACCGACGAAGCGCTCCACGATTTATCAACAAAGATTGCGGCTGTGGATTGTGTTGTTCTCCGAGGCGGAGTGCTGGCCATGCGTCCACTGATCGTGCATGCCTCCTCCAAGTCGCAATCCGATGCTCCGCGGCGCGTCCTGCACATCGAATATGCATCGTCTCCAAATATCGTCGATGGATTTGCCCTAGCGATTGCTTGAAAGGCCGATCCTACTCCGGCCTGAGAAAAACTCTCAGGTGATTCAGCAGGCGAGGCGGGAGCGGTCGAGGGTGAAGCCGTTTAGGGGGCCGAGGACGGTGACGGCGATTTGCGAGGACTGGAAATACTGGCGGGCGAGGGTCTGGAGTTCTTCGCGGGTGACGGCTTCGATGCCAGCTAGGATTTCGTCTAGCGAATAAAAGCGGCCGAAGTACAACTCCTGGCGCGCGAGGTTGGACATACGCGAGCTGGTGGATTCGAGCGAAAGCATCAGCGAACCCTTCAGATGATTTTTCGAACGGCGTAGCTCTTCTTCGGTAACCGGCGATTCCTTCAACGAACGGAATTCCTGGATGGTGAGATCGATCACTTGGCCAACGGTGTCCGTGGCCGTGCCGGCGTACACCGTCATCATCCCGGCGTCGGAATAGGGAGTGAGTTCGCTGAACACCGCGTAGGCCAGCCCCTGTTTCTCGCGGATATTCTGGAACAGGCGCGAAGACATGCCGCCTCCGAGAAGATTATTCAGCACCGCGACGCCGAAACGGTCTTCATGTCCGAGCGGAACCGACG
>Ga0210407_10004139_pt1 | contig 11516 bp, 13 predicted proteins | sample IncBWC27MmetaG_FD_150860 | JGI IMG/M metagenome (GOLD analysis project Ga0210407, IMG submission 150860) | Forest soil microbial communities from Barre Woods Harvard Forest LTER site, Petersham, Massachusetts, United States - Inc-BW-C-27-M | ecosystem: Environmental > Terrestrial > Soil >... | reverse complement strand
CACCGACGCCACGCATGCGGCGAATGACCTCACGATCTCCGGAATCCCCTCGGTGTGAGGCAGATCAACGTCGATCATCTGCCGATCCTCGCACATCGCGGCGCTTTCGCGCCGTGGCGCTGATATGCAAGCCGGGCAACTGTTGCCGACCATTGGCTTGCGCCTGTTACGTCTTGGCGTCCAATCCCGCGCGCGGTCACCCTGGCGATCCGCAACTTTTACGACTCCGGCAGCAAGTGACATTTGTTACGGCGTGTGGATCTGTGTTGGATCACCCGATTCCCAGTTTCTTGACAGCCAGCGCCCAACATGAACATACTGACGCCTGACATTATTCGTATGCTGTCAATAAGCCCACCGGCACCACCATCGATCAACATGACCGATACTTCGGCCCAAGGAACTGACACCATGATGACGGCGAGACGACCGCTGCGCCTGGTCATCATCTGCCTGATGTCGGCAATGATGGTGACATCCTGCGGTCACAAATCAGTTTCATCAGCACCGACCAACATCACCGCGGCGCCCACCGCCGCCAGCACGCCCGGCAGCAGATCGCTCACCCTCGATCCGGCACGCACCGCGCTGTTGGTGATGGATATGGAGCAGGCCGTCATCGGCATGGTAGGCGGGGCGGCTCAGGCGACGTTGGCGCACACGGCGGCAGCCGAACGCACCAGCCGCCAAGCCGGTATCAGTGTTGTTTTCGTGGCGGTCTCCTTCGCGCCTGGTTACCCAGAGATCTCGCCCAACAACAAGACATTCGCCGGCGTCGCCGGCACCGGGAAGCTGATCCAGGGCAGCGCCGATACACGCCTGGATCCCCGCATTGCTCCCGTTGGCGACGAACCCGTAATCGTCAAGCACCAGGTAGGCGCGTTTAGCGCACCCCCGCTCGAACAACTCTTGCGCGCCAAAAACATTGACACTCTGGTATTGGCGGGCCTGTACACCAGCGGAGTCGTGTTGTCGACGGCGGAGGCTGGCGCAGACCTCAACTATCGACTGATCGTGCTCTCCGACTGCGTGGCCGATCCCGACGCCGAGGTGAACCGCGTCCTGCTCGACAAAGTGTTGCCCACGAAGGCCGACGTCATCGACTCCGCGCAATACACAAGGACTTTGAACCCATGAAGAGCTGGTTGATCGTGTCCTTGGGTGGCGCCCGCATCGTTGAGCAGCACCGTCGAGTCCAGCGCGTGCCGTCGCCCCGACCGCTCGCTGCCCCACCCTCGGCACGGTCTAGCGGGCCCGATCCAAAGCAAACCTCGGCGCCAACACTGACACTCACCACCGCGTCCCACCAACCGCGCGTGAAGTAGGGTGACGCCCTTGCGGATGTCTCAAATCAGACCACATCTGCGACACGCGCCGACCAGCTTCTCGGCGAAGCGGGCCGCCGCGCGACGCTCATCCAGCAGCGCATCCGCGACGTCTATCGACGGTAGCGGCCCACCCCGCTCCCGAGCCGCACGGCGGAGAGCCGCCACGAAATGCAGCTCGGAGTCGATGGTCTCGGTGTCGCGCCCGAGCTATAAGCGCCTCGGGGCGGGGGTCTGGGCTGGATTCCGCCGATGTGGCAGGTAGGAGCGCGTCTGGTGCGACTGCTTCCTCTACGCCTGATTCATTGCGACACATCTTCACGAAAAGGAATAATGTCGGGGGCGAAAACCGCTGACAGACAACCGATTTCAGCCGCGTTTTTAACCAACAGGCACGGTGTGACGTGTTTTCGCAGGTTAAAGGACGTGCTCGACCATTTCGGTGTCGATGATGTGACCCTGATGGGGTTTTCGCTCGGCGGGTGCCTGGTCATGCGCGCCGCCGCTTTCGAGCCACGGGTCAGCCGGGTCATCGCCGACGACATCCTCACCAACTTCACCGAGTGCTTCGCCTACCGGCTGGCCGCGCCGCAAAAGGCACTTATCGGCAATGCCGGCCGGTTGCCCGCCGCGGTGGTGGTTGCCTTGATAAACCAGGCCCGCAGCCGAAGCATGTTCGCCGACTGGGGCATCGGAAACGCCGAATGGGTGTTCGGAGTCGACACCCCGGCCAAGGCGCTGGCGGCGGTGCGCGCCATGCGTACCGATGACGTGTCACCCCGGATCACCCAGGACGTGTTGCTGATGGCGGGCGCCGAAGATCATTACGTGCCCCTAGGGCAGCTCGGCGCGCAGATCCAGACGCTGACGAACGCCCGATCCGTGACCGCGCGCATATTCACTCGCGCGCCCGATGCGCGGGCGATCGCCGACGAACTCACCGCCCGCCACGCCGCCTCGAAGTCGAAACCCGGATCACCTCCGGCCACCATCGCCGCTGCCGACACGCTGCCCCCCGGCGCGCCGTCGATGCACACGATGTGCTCGACCGCCACACCGCTGGCCCTGATCCGCTCGACGTATTGCTCCTCGCAAATCAGCACCAAGGGGCCCGCCTTAGCCAGCACATCGGCCAGTTGCCCGGCGGTCAAGGTGTTGTACAGCGAGAACGAGGTGGCGCCAAGATGCTGGGCCCCCACCTCCAGCGGATAAAACTCGATCCGGTTGGCCATGATCAGCGACACCGCGTCACCGCGGCGCACGCCGAGCGTGGCGAGTCCCGCCGCAACGCGACGCACCTGTGTGGCGTACTCGTGCCAGGTCCTTGTCTGGGTGTCTCCAGTCGTTCGAAGCGCCACTGCGCACGGGTCGACCGCTGCGGTGCGCTGGAACGCCTCACACAGCGTTACCGGCCGCGCGGCGATGGTCATTGCGCCGTTGCAGCCGGCTCGGTGGTCACCGTGGTCAATGTAGAGCCAAGCATGTCCTTCGACCCCAGCGAATCCATCTCTGCCTCGCAGAACCTCGATAAGGACCCGTAAAACGCCATGCATTTATGCGGAGATCGGTCGTGCCGTCCATGCCGAGATGCGATCGCCACGATCAAGCTGCTGGCCATCTGGATCGGCGTCGGGTTCACATTCCAGGAAACGAGGACGGTGACAGCTACTACAGCCTGGCCGGCTGAGCGTGGCATATCTTCGGTCGGGCTGACAGTGTGTGGCTGACGTTCATCGGTTACGGCCGGGGTCTGGGTTTTCTGACGTAGTCGTTCGTAGGGTGTCTGGCCGCCGAGGCCACCGTGAGGGCGATGGTAGTTGCACTAGTCCTCCATTCTCTGAGCTTGAGCAGATGCGGCCGGTCGCTGCGGTACGTTCACTCCTGGTGAGGAGGACTGAGTGACCACTCCAAAATGGCGGGGACGGCCCGGCTGCGCTCCACGACACGCGGGTCATGGGACGGCGCCGTTCCATGTCGAGTAACCGCGCAACTGGAGGAGCGCTGCAGATCGTTCACCATCGATCTGACTGCCGGTTCCTGTCGGCGGAATAGCTGATGAACACCTTCACTGCGGGCGGCTCCGCTCAGTGTTGGCATGAGTAGCCCATAGCATACGGATCGGTTGCTGACGTTGCGAACGCATTGGAGAGGTGTGCAGACCACTCGCAGACGATCTGGCTGCGGTTGGTTCTCCGGCAGTAGGCAGTCGAGAGTGCAAGGTAAGAATTGGACTGTTAGGAGGGTCTCTATGTCGGCTCACCTGGAGATCTGGAAACCGTCGGGGCGGGAGCTGTTCATGCTGAGCGGCCAGCGAGTGACCGTCGGGAAGGCCTCGACGAATGGCCTGACGCTCGAGCACGACGCGACCGTTTCAAGGTTGCATGCCATCTTGGACAATCTCGGGTCTGCTTGGTCGATAAGGGATTTGGGAAGTCGCAATGGCACCTATGTCAACGGAGCGAAGATCTTCGCCGAACGGGTCCTGCGTTCTGGAGACCAGTTGCGGATTGGCAGTTCGAGGATGGTCTTCTGGGACCTAGAGCAAGCCGGCGAACCAGACGCAAGCGACCAGACGATCACTGCCGAGCCGGCGGCGCCGCGGCTCACTCGGCGTGAACTTGAGGTCCTGATCGTCTTGTGTCGCCCCTTGGTGTCAGACGATCCGTTTCCAGAGGCCGCTTCAGTTCGCCGGATGGCCCGTGAGTTGTTCGTTACGGAGGCAGCCATCAAACAACATCTTCAAAATCTGTACGACAAGTTCGCTATCCCTGCCGAGGGTGATCGCCGGGTCCGTCTGGCCAATGAGGCCCTCCGACGCGGGGCGGTCACGCTCGCGATGCTGCGCGATGACGGTACTCGAGACGAGTAACTGCGGCGCCAAAAAGCAGAGATTTCGGGTGCGGTCGTCTGACGACTTCAGGGCGGGCGCCTCAACCGACGCTGGTTGCACTCGATCACGCGATTGCTTGCTGAATGGATAGGAAACTCTATCGCTAGAGGCAACCCAATCTGGCTTCCCGGTCATTCCGGAAGCAGTGCTTTGTCCATGACCATTTCCTTCATGAATTCGTCATGAACTAGGCAACGACAATGCACATGACCGAAAGGAAGTCAACGAGGAGAATGCCATGACCGCCAGTAACATCCACCCGTCGACTGCCGTCGACCAGCAGAACCCTCTCCGGTCGGCGCTCTCCAGGAGCTTCCGGGTCGCCTTCATCGTGACTGTGACTCTGGGCACCTTGGCTGGGACCGGGCTGGTCCTGTGGCTGTTGAAAGCGCTCGCGACGAGCAGGTACGGCGTCTACTTCGGGGTCTAGCCCGAAGTGATCTCGGCATCTTGAGGAGGTCCCATGTTGAAGTCGGATATCGCGGTTGTGCTCGCCCTGTGCGCCGCGCTGGCATCCGCGATCGGCGCGGTGAGCCGTCAACAGTCCGCGCATGAGGTCACCGACGAACCAGTCGGCCACTGGGAGTTGTTCCGCATGTCGTTGCGCGACGCCCGGTGGTGGCTTGGCGGCGGGGGAGCCGTTGCCAACTACAGCCTGCAAGCCGCCGCGCTGGGGGTCGGGTCGGTGATGTTGGTGACGGCGCTGCAGGTGACGGCGCTGCTATTCGCCCTGCCGGTCAATGCGCGGCTGACCCATCAGCGGGTGACCCGCTGGCAGTGGATGTGGGCGACGGTGCTCGCCGTCGCTTTGGCGGTGGTCGTCACGGTTGGCGACCCGAAGGCCGGGCAGTCGCAGGGGTCGCTGACAACCTGGACTGTGGTGGCCCTGGTGTTGGGTCCGCTACTGGTGTTCTGTGTCCTGGGTGCGCGCATTTGGCCCGGTCCGCGTGCGGCTGTACTGCTGGCGGTGGTGGCCGGTTCGTCGCTGGCCCTGTTCGCGGTGCTAACCAAAGCCGTCGTCGCGGCGGCCGGACATGGTTTCGGGGCGCTGCTGTGCGCGCCGGAGTTCTATGTCTGGATACTGGCGGCGTTGGCAGGGATGATCTTTCAGCAGTCATCGTTTCGCGCTGGTGCGCTGACCGCCTCAATGCCGTCGGTGACCGTGGCCAAACCAGCGGTGGCATCGGTTCTGGGCATCGTGGTGCTCGGCGAGACCCTCAACGCCGATGGCGTGGGCATGATCGTCCTGGCGTCGGCGGTGATAGTGGTGATTGTCGCGATAGTGGCCCTAGCCCGCGGCGAGGCCCATACGGCGGCGCTCAGTAGCGAGCAAAACGCGGAAACCTCTGATCAGGCTACGGTGCCCGAGACGCTAACCCGGCCGCGCGTAACGTTGGGTCCGCGGTGCCATCGACACCTATTCTTGGCGAGCGCAGCTGCTCGTGCCGCATGAGCGTTCCTACGCGCTGACGGTTCGGGAACAAGTTGCTGCCCGAACCACATTGGGCGACAACTAGGTTGAGCCGATCACCGAGCGGACTAAAACTGCTGCCGACGGACTGCGGACGGACGGGCCTATCCAGGGGCGTCGCCGCAGGCCAGGGCATTAGCCGGCCTACACGTCGAAGTACAGAGCGAATCGCATGCTGGGTGTTTGAACCGCTTAGCTGTGACGGTTGTGCCGGGAAAGTCGTCTAGGTCTTCCTCGGTTGCATTGCCTGCATCGAATTGCTCGTAGAGCGGCGGAATCTCATCCGCTTCGCTGATCGAACAGGGGTCGACAGCCGAGGCGCTTGTGTCGAGGCAGAGCATCGGCTTCCCAAGCTGAATACGCGGGTTCGATTCCCGTCATCGGCTCCATTGTGACCAGCACAAACGCCGTTCGAAGGTGTTCGAAACACCTCTCAGTGACACGAGGGTGACACAACCCGGTCCAAAGTCGCCCCGGCAGCCTTCAGCGCGTCGGCTTGGCTGTGCGCGTAGAGCCGCATGGTCAGGCTGGCATCTTTGTGCCCTATCCACGCCGCGATCACCGCCACCGGCACCCCGGACAGGTGCATCAGTGTGGCGCAGGTATGGCGGGCCGCGTGCAACTTGATGTGCCGCGCGCCGGCCGAGGAACCTAAGCCGAAGAACCGCAGGAAGCGTCAGCCACCGCGGCAGGGTTCGAACGTGCCGCCGCTAGAGCTTCTCGGTCTCGCGGTCGGTGCAGCGGACCAGCTCGCCGACCGCGGGCATGGGTAAAACCGCGCGGATGCCCGCCTTGGTCTGCCCGAAAACAGCAGACAGCCCGCCACCCCAAGCGGGATGACGAGCCGACTGTAGGTAGTCCTAGGCTGAGTTACGCTGTCGCGACCTGCTTCCTGCCGAAAATGCGCTCCTGCGTCGCCGTGTCGGCATAGCCTTGCACGTGGACGGCCTTCCCGTTGCGGACAGTGATGGCCTGCGCCAGGTCGGTGGTTTCGCCCGCGATCGTCGACTGGCCGAGCACCACCACAAGATCACCGTCGGCGAGGAAGCGATCGCCGGTGACGGATGTTTGCTTCTCACCCATCCGGCCGAACAGCTCTGCTACTTCCTGCTTGCCGCGGAAGGTGCCGCTGATGGTGCTATCGCCCGGCTGGATCCACTCGATGTTGTCGTCGAACAGGCTCATCACCGTGTCACCGTCACCAGCGTTGAAGGCTTCGTAGCCCTTCTTGATGAGCTCGATGTTCTGTTCTTCCTGTGACATATTTCGACTCCCTTTGTGCCGTATCCAATGTTTGGCCGCGATGAGACTCGGGCCGGTCTGGGAGTCACAGTGCTCGGCTCTCGGATCAGTCAGACCATTCGCCGCCGCTAAGAAAGTAAGCCGCGGCACGGCGGCTTATCACGGACCGACCGAATTCAAATCAAACTCATACGAACAGGCGACCAAGCTAACTAAACCGCGCGATCACTCCTACGCTTCGCGTATGCCCGCAGTCGGCGAGGTGGTCCGCTGCCCGTTTTGACCTACCGCAGCGCCGGGCAGCAAAGCTGAGCTGACGTATTCGCGTCAGGACTGCGAGTGGCTTGGCTTCTCCGCGAACAGTTTCACAGGTGCATAGCGGCCATCGGGTAACTGATGGGTCACCTTGTAGAGATTGATCAAGCCACGGTCGGCCAGCGCATTCACGGCGCGACGGATCTGGCGGTCGCTCGCGTCCAGGCGTTCGGCCAACTCGGTGATGGCCAGATGTCCGGCGCTCAGCTCGTCGAGGATGGCCTGCTCGGTCTTGGGGATGTCGCGACTCATTGGCTTCTGAGGCCTTCCTCTCTCGTCGACCCCCCTTGCTCGTGACTACCCCAGACTCCTCATGGCCAGGAAAAGTTGATCTCAGCCGCGGACGCCTTGCAGCCTCGCATGAAGCCTCGCATTCATGCAACTAGGCGGTCTAAGTGTCTCGATGACAGGACAGCAGCGATGACGACACGCGATTCAAGCACTTACTGGCGCGCTCATCCAGCAGCGCATCCGCCACGTCTATCGACGGCAGCGGCCTACCCCGCTCCCGAGCCGCACGGCGCCTAGTTCCGAAATGAACGGGGTGGCCGGATGAATGGTTTCACTCGGGTCGCCCCGGCCACCCCGCCCGTCTATCACTGCAATTCACCCGCGCTTGGGTCGGAATACTCGGGGGAAAACCGGTCAGCTCTCTAGCCCCCGCACGAGGGCTTGCAATATCGCATGTCTCAGACTCAATTTTGCACCGTGGGGTACCCCGCTCGCAACGACTCAAAGCCTGGCGCCTGACTACCACCAATATCGGTCGGCCCGCCGCCCAGGCGGATGACGGTCCGTTCGTACGCTCCTGTTATGCCCGCAGTCGGCGCTCTGGTCCGCTGCACCGATGGCTCATGGATGACGCGGCCACCGCAGAGCTGCCCGCACGGTCATCGCTTGGGGCCGAGCGCGATGCTTGTCGGGCATCAGCCTTGCGGCACGTGTCGCGGTGGGCACACCACCTGGAAGTGTCTCGACTGCGGCGGCGTGGTGTACGGGCCGCCGCTGACCGCCGGTTGCCGGATTCTCGTTGGTGCTGCAGCGGCGCGGTGACTCAAGTACCGAGCGAGAGTTCCCATCGGACAAGGTAAGTGCCACCGCAGGCGCGGCGGGCGTGACACAACGTTGACACAACTCACCCGGAACTCCCCGCCAAACTCCCCCGGACGGTAGCAACTTGTTGAGGACTCCCGCGGCCACATTGTCGCAGGTCAGCGGTGGCTTTAGGGCACGGCAGCCAACCGCGAGCGGACCCCAGCAGACCCCGGTAACCGGGTTGAATCGACTTCCCAAGCTGAATACGCGGGTTCGATTCCCGTCATCGGCTCCACATCTACCAGCGGAAACGGTGTTCGAACGCGGATCGGCTCCTAGCCCGGTACCCCGGTGCTAGGTGTCAACCTGTTGGCGCGCAGCACCGTTGGCTGGAACACCGCCTTATAGAAGGTCCCGTGCCGCAGCGGTTCGACCCAGTCGAGCACAAGCCGCGCCCCGGCCTCCGCCACAGACAGCTCGGCCAGGGCGGTCGCCTGCCGGAGCCTCAAAACCTTAAAGGTGGTCGCATCATCGGCGCTGCGAACACCGGTCGGCCTTCATCGAAGAATTCCGATCCGGAGTGCACGCATGCCACGAACGAGCACTATCGGTCGCGAACTGCTTTTGCGCGACCGCGGGGTGATGGGTTCAAACACTTCGTTTCCCACGGTCGATCCCAGTAGTCAGTCGCGAAGAACCAGGGAAGGCGCGAGGCCGGTCAGCATTGAGTTGACCGCGTCGGAGATCAATTGGTCGTCGAGCGGATCGATCATCTTGTTGTTAGCCATTGTCGCTAAGCCATGCAGCGTCGCGAACATCAACGTGCCGATCCGGCGCACCTCGCCTGGTGCCAGTTCGCCGGTCGACTGGCCCGTCTCGACGAGCCGTCGCACCGGCGCGAAACTCACGTCGCGCGCACGTACCAGCGCGTCTGAAGCGTCGGCGAGATACCGGCTCCCGGACATCAGGTCGACCAGCGCTGGGTTGTCGGCGGCGAACCCTACATAGGCGATCGCGAGGTCTTTCAGCACAGCGACGAATTCGCGATCGTCGGGCTCGGCTGCCGCTGCCAGCGTGCACCCCAAGCGGTGAAACCCCTCGGCGACAAGGGCTTCCAATAACGCGGCCTTGTCCTCGAAATGGCGGCGCGGGGCGCCGTGACTGACTCCTACCGCGCGGGCGAGCTCGCGCAATGACAAACCATCGACCCCCGACACCCGCAGAGTCGCTTCGGCCTGTGCGAGCAACGCAGCCCGAAGGTCGCCGTGGTGATAGCGACTGTCGGCCATGCCCTGACGATATCAAGAATGTTGTCGTTGACATCATTGTTGTCGTTGACTACATTCACGTCAGAGTGAGCCCGGTCACAGTTCGTCGCGAGGTCTTTGGAGGGAGCGCCATGCCGGCCGAAGGCGTGCGTACAGTCCGAAGCTTCTGTCGGATCTGCACCTCGGTGTGCGGAATTCTCGTAGAGGTCGACGGCGATGTAGTGACCCGTGTGCGCGGCGACCGCGAACATCCGCTGTCACAGGGCTACACGTGTCCGAAGGGACGCGCGCTGCCGCAGATGCACCACCACCCCGACCGGATCGAGCGGCCGCAGATGCGCATCGACGGCCAGCTGCGGGACACCACATGGGAGGCTTGTCTCGACGATCTAGGCGCACGGATCCGTTCTGTAATCGAGCGTCACGGCCCCGGGTCGGTGGGCATTTTCTTCGGTACCGGCGTCGGCATGGACGCCACCGGGACCCGAGTGGCCGAGGCATTGCACGCAGCGATCGGCACGCCCGCCAAGTTTAGTCCGATGACCATCGACGGCACCGCCAAGCCGTTAATCTCGGATCTAGTGGGCGGATTCGTGGGACTGTCCGGCCGACCCGACTACGACAACGTCGACTTCATGGTCTTCGTCGGCACCAACCCAGTGATCTCGCACGGCCACGCGATCGCCGTACCGAATCCCACTGGCACCGTGCGCGCGATCGCCAAGCGTGGCCAGGTGTGGGTCATCGATCCACGACGCACTGAAACGGCCCGATTGGCAACCGGCCACCTCGCGCCGCGACCCGGCACCGACCACGCGGTGCTGGCGTACCTGGTGCGCGAAATCTTGTGCGACGGCGCCGATCCCGACGTGCGAGTGCAAGACGCGGAGCTGCTGGCCACCGTTGTCGAGCCGTTTACGCTCGCGCGCACGGCGGAACTGGCCGACGTCGCGCCCGACGAGCTGTTGCGACTCCGTGACGCGGTGCGAGCCGCCGATCGCGTAGCGATCGAAACGGGCACCGGCGTGACCATGACGGCTGACAAGGCCAACGTTACGCAGTGGCTCGCGTGGGTCTTGATGATTCTGACCGGATCGATGAACAGGCCCGGCGGCATCTGGTTTCACCCTGGATTCGCCTATCAGCTCGAGGCATTCGAGCTTCCCATCTCGCCGCCGGATGGCTCATTCGGTCCTGGCCCGCGCAGCCGTCCCGGCACCCAGTCGTTCATGGCCGAATGGCCTTGCGCCGCGCTGTCCGACGAAATCGAAGCGGGCAACATCCGCGCAGTGCTCAATCTCGGCGGGAGCCTGTTGACGTCGTTCCCGGACACCGCTGCCCTGGAACCGGCGCTGCGCAAGCTCGAGGTACTGGCCACCACGGAGATCATCGCCAACAAGACCGCGGCGCTGTCGACACATGTGCTGCCGACGAAGGATCAACTCGAACGGTCCGACGTCACGATCTGGGACGCGCTCAGCTCACGAGTGTCGGCTCAGCACACGCCGGCTGTCGTGGCCCCGGTCGGTGACCGGCGCTCGATGTGGTGGTTCCTGGCCGAACTCGGCCAGCGGCTCGGACACAACGTCGCCGACTCCACGCAGTCCGACGACATGATCCTCGCGGGAGTGACAGCCGCTGCCCGATGCTCGTTCGGCGAGTTGGCAGAAACCGGCTGGGTCGATGCCGGCCACGAACTGCCCGCGCCGTGGGTCGAGCAGCACATCGAGCGGATGGGCGGGTGGCGGCTGGCGCCACGCGTGCTCGTCGACCAGTTGGCCGCGCTGCGGGAGCCCGCGCCGCTGGTGCTGACCCCACGCCGGCAGATGCGGCGGCTCAACGCCCAGTTCGACTTCCTCGGCGATCCCGCCGATGTCCTGATCCATCCCGACGACGGCGCCGCGGCGGGCATCGTCGACGGCGGCGCGGTGACGGTCCGCAGCGCGCACGGGGAAATGACCGGCGTGGCG
>Ga0210407_10004138_pt1 | contig 11516 bp, 9 predicted proteins | sample IncBWC27MmetaG_FD_150860 | JGI IMG/M metagenome (GOLD analysis project Ga0210407, IMG submission 150860) | Forest soil microbial communities from Barre Woods Harvard Forest LTER site, Petersham, Massachusetts, United States - Inc-BW-C-27-M | ecosystem: Environmental > Terrestrial > Soil >... | reverse complement strand
CGCGCAACCACGCGCCACGAACGCCGCGCCAGACGAGCGCGGCTAAGATGACTAGAGCTGCGATCGCCAGCGCATAAATCGCGGGCCACGGAACGAAGGGAGAAAAAGCAATTGACCAGGCGCTCAACGAGTCAGCCTTTCCAGAATGTCCTTAGCGTGGACCTGGTCGGCTTTGTAATTGCCAGTGAGGGTGTACATGACCAGATTGACGCCGCTGCGTAGCGCAAGTTCGCGCTGCCGAGCCCCCCCAGGAATCAGCGGATACAGTGGGCGCCGGTCAGCGTCTTCCGCCCATGCCGCCGCGAGATCGTCCGAGGCAATGATGATCGGCGAGACGCTGTCGCCGGCGCGCGCCGGGCGCTGAGAGTGGTCGTTCAGATCGGGTGGCGGGAGCGCCTCGACCCAGGTTTGCCCGATCGCGGTGCGGCCGACGATGCGGTCCAAAAGATAGAAGGTCTTGGTCAACACATGGTCGTGGGGAACGGGCTCCAGCTCTGGAACGTCCACCCCCTCGAGAAGTCCCCGTAGCCAGAGCGCCTCGGCCGTCGGCGTCCCTCCGGGACGCGCGGTCAGCGCGTCGCGCGTATCAAAAATCATGGTGCCCCCGTTCTTCATGAACGCAGCGATGCGCGTACGCGCATCGGACTTGGGCTGCGGCAACCCAGCGACGATCGGCCAATAGATGAGCGGATAGAAAGCGAGTTCGTCGCGCCCCGGATCCAGCGCCACTGGATCGGCAAGCTCAGCGGAGGTGCGGGCGGCTAGCACCCGCGTCAACGCCGTCAACCCAAGCTTCGAGGTTTCATCGACGGACGAGTCGCCGGTTGCGACGTAGGCGAGCCGAGTGGACAGGGCCGCATCCGTATCGCGTTCGGAGACCGGGGGCGATTCCGCGGCTCGGGCGCGGTGCGGGACGGCAGCGAAACTAAGCATCCCGACGATGGCAAGGGCGGCAATCGCCCCCTTGCGACGCAGGGGGGCGCCACCCATTAGCCAAATAGAAACCAGAGCGTCGATCATCAGCCCGACGAGAGCCGCCGGCAGCAGCCAGCGACGAAGGTCAATTGGCGGCGCGGTCGCGAGCGCGCCTTCTTGCACCACAAGCGGCGCATAATTGGCTGCAACCAGCTTCTCGCCGGGAGCCAAGGCGTTGACGGCCCGCGACGAATCGCGCGTTCCGTAAAAACCCGGCGGATGCAGGATGTCGCCCGCGCCGGAAAAGTCATCGCCAATCGGTTCGGTTTGCGCGGGAGGCGGCCCAAGAGCGCCAAAGCCATTCAAGGTGCGCAGGGGCGGTCGCGCTACGCCATGCTCTCCCACTTTGACGCCGCCAGCAGCGCTCTGACCCGGCGCGTCGGCTTCCGCTACGATCCGGCGCAACATGTCGACGAACAGACCCGATAAGGGAAGATTCGACCACGTGGTGTCAGCGGTCACATGGAACAGGACTATGAGGCCCTTGCCGCGCCGCTCGGCGGTCACGAGCGGAGTCCCGTCCGCAAGGCGCGCCCAAGTTTTCTCTGAGACTCCAGCCTCCGGTTCGGCGAGCACTTGACGGGTGACCGTCACCTCGTCCGGAGCGGCCAGGCCGAAGAATGGGCTGCCCGTCTCAAACGGCGCGATGTGTTTTGGAGTCTCCCAGGATAAAGCGCCGCCCAGCAACCGCCCGCCGCGACGAAGAGCAGTGGGGGTTAAGGTGTCATCGCCGGCCGCCAGACGAGTCCCCGCGAAGCGCAGCAGCACGCCGCCGTTGTCCAGGAATTGAGTTATTGCGTCGAGTTCTGGGCCTGGCGCGACGCTCATGTCGGCGAGGACGAGCACAGAGGGCTTTTGATCGAGCAGCGACACAATCGGATCCGTGGAGGTATCATGCCACTCGCTGATATCGGCGAACGGTTGCAAGGCGCGCTTGAGATAATAGCTGGGCGCGAGCAAGGGCTGCGCGACGTCCGCGCTTGCGCCCGACGCGATGGCGATCCGACGACGTCGCGAGCGTTCGTCGATGAGCCACGCCGCCGCCGCCGAGTGTTCGCGGTCGATGACGACTTGGTTGACGTCGTTTCGCAACTCAACCGGCAGATCGAAATGGGCGTCGACCTCCGATTTGGCTCCAAAGTCGAAGGCTGCGCGGCCAACTTCCCGTCCTTGAGCATCGAGAGCCCGCACTGCCCCCGTCGCGGGCCCTCGCGCATCTGACCGGGTGACCTGGGTGGTCAGGGCCCCCGCCTCGTTATCAGCGCCGGCAAGCGCGAGCACGCCCCTGCTGTCAGTCACGACCTCCACCGAATGGGCGATCGATGCGAGCCTTCTCGAAAAGGCGCTTGCACCGCCGCGTTCAACTCCGTCTGCGATCCACAAGATGTCGGTCTTCGGTTCCCCGACGAGAAAGCGCTCGATCGCCGGCAACGCAGCCGCACGCTCCGGCGCGTAGGGAATCGGAACGAGCGAACGCAACCGACCGTCGAGCCCAGATCTGTCGAGCGGAGCAATGTCCTTGCCGCCCTGTGAGAGGGCCCCTAAGGCGACGATTCGCCCAGCCCGTTCGGCCGACCCTACTCGTTCCCGCGCGAAGTCGATTCGCTTGTCCCAACCCGGCGCGGCGGCAAATCCATCATCGATCAAGACCAGAAGCGGTCCCGAGCCGGATAGCGCCGCCAAGGTGTTCCACAATGGCTCAGCCATGGCCAGAATGATGAGCGCACCGATTGCGAGCCTGAGCGCCAGGATCGGCCAAGGCATGCGCGCGGGCGTCGTTTCGTTCGGGTCGAGCCCGATGAGAAGCCGTAGCGGCGGGAATATCGCTTGACCCGGGCTCGGTGGCGTAACGCGCAACAGGAAATAGAGCCCGACGAGACCGACAAGTGCCGCCAGAACAGCGGGGGCGGCGAAAGCAAGCGGCAATCCAAACATCGCTTAAGCGCTCCGGAGGTCCACGCCGGACTGAGGCGCGGCGAGACGCATGCGCAGTGCTAGCAATGTCTCAGCCGGCGAGCCGTCTGTCCGATGGATACTCGTGCCCCAGCCTGAGCGGGCGCAGATCCCGCGAATCGCTTCGCGATGTCCTGCAAGGCGCGCGAGATAAGCGTCGCGCAAGTTCTGCGCCCTGGGTGTAAGCATCTTCATAGAACCTGCAGGATGGAGAAACTCTGTGTTGCCGAAGAACGGATAGGTCTCCTCGATTGGATCAGCGATCATGACCAGTTCGCCGATCGCTCCCTCCGCACTCACGGCGCGGATCGCGCGCGCGACATCGTCGGTATCCGAGAGAAAGTCGCCAATAAGGAGAACCATCGAGCGTGGGGCGGCGGGTAGTGCGGGCGGTAATGCAGCGTGGGAGGGCCCTCGGAGTCGCTCTTCGGTCGCAATCGCTTCGGCAAAACGCTCGACAACGCTCTGAGTCGCCAATGGTCGGGTGAGGCCAAGCAAACCTGTCCGCTCTCCCCCGCGCACACAAAGATCCGCGAAAGCCAAAGCCAGCAAAGCCGCGCGGTCAACTTTAGACGCTCGCGAAAGACTTGACGCAAACTGCATCGACGGTGAACGGTCGAACCAGATCCAGACCGTGTGCGCCGCTTCCCATTCGCGCTCGCGGACAAAAGCGCGCTCTTCGCGCGCCGAGCGGCGCCAGTCGACTCGTGATGACGGCTCACCGGACAGAAAGGGACGGAATTGCCAAAAGGTCTCGCCCGAGCCAGCCCGCCGCCGGCCATGAACACCATGACGCACCGTCTGGGCCACGCGACGGGCAGCGATGACCAAGCTAGGCAGACGGCCGGAGAGGGTGGTGACCTCGCGGCGGATTGAGACGGGAAGCGTCATTTCGCTAGAAGCCGCCGCATCACTGGATCGCCTTGGCTACAAGCCGTCCGATCACCGCCGAAATTGTCTCGCCCTCAGCGCGGGCGGCGAAGCTGAGCGCCATGCGGTGCTTAAGTGCCGGTTCGGCCAAAACGGCAATATCGTCGAGTGACGGAGACAGGCGGCCGTCAACCAGCGCCCGAGCGCGAGCCGCAAGCATGAGCGCCTGAGCGGCCCGCGGGCCCGGACCCCAGCCGATGCCCTTCGTCAACTCAGCGTCGCCCTCCACCGGGCGCGCTGCGCGCACCAGGTCAAGTATCGCCTCGACCACTCGATCGCCGATCGGAGCCCGGCGCACAAGCCTCTGCGCCGCCATCAGGTCCTCAGCGGTCATCACGGATTTTGGCCGCGCTTCGCGCTCGCCGGTTGTTTCAATGAGGATTCGACGTTCGGCCGATCTATCCGGGTATCCGACATCGATTTGTAGGAGGAAGCGATCCAGCTGCGCCTCAGGAAGCGGATAGGCGCCTTCCTGCTCTAGCGGGTTCTGTGTCGCCAAAACATGAAATGGTTTCGGTAGATCATATCGTATTCCTGCAACAGTGACGTGATGCTCCTGCATGGCCTGAAGGAGCGCTGACTGGGTCCTCGGGCTTGCCCGGTTGATCTCGTCGGCCATCAGCAATTGGGCGAAGATCGGACCCTTGATGAAGCGAAAGCCCCGTTTGCCATCGTGACCTTCCTCCATCACTTCGGAGCCGAGAATGTCGGTTGGCATCAGGTCCGGCGTGAACTGCACCCGCAGCGCGTCAAGGCCAACAACGATTCCCAGCGTCTCAACGAGCTTGGTCTTGGCCAATCCCGGCACGCCGATCAACAATCCGTGTCCGCCTGCGAGCAATGTCGCGAGGGTCAGGTCGACGACACGCTCTTGACCGAAAATGACGCCCCCAATCTCAGCACGCGCAGCGGCGATGCGCTCCAGCGCCACGTCGGCGTCGCGGGTCAACTGGCCTGGATCGGCGATATTGGTCACGCTCATTAACTTGTCCTTTGCGCCACCCCGGATGGCTTACAGTTTTGTTTTCTCTTCAGGCGCACTAAATTGAACAGGCGTTATTTCGACGCAAGCCCCAAGCGCGCAGATGTCAGATTCGCCGACGAAGAAACGCCACAGTCATGCAGAGCCAGCGCACCCGCTGGAAAGAGCTCTGCGAGGACTCGGCGACGCGACGACGGGGTGTTTGCGCGGCGTAGGACCGGCGCCTTCCTGGAATCCGCCCGACTGCGGCGATATCGACATGCGCATCGCTGCCGATGGAACATGGTTTTATTGTGGCTCGCCGATTGGGCGGCTGCCTCTCGTGCAGCTATTCGCCTCGGTTCTGCGCAAGGAAGCTGACCGTTATGTTCTCGTCACACCGGTCGAAAAGGTCGGGATCAGGGTCGATGACGCGCCGTTCCTGGCGATCGAGATGCGCATCGAGGACGAAGCGAACGAACCACGGCTGATTTTTCGGACCAATGTGGAAGACCTGGTGACGGTCGATTCCGAGCACCTGCTTCGGTTCGAGCGCGGCGCTGCCGAGGGTCTAAAGCCCTATGTCAAGGTGCGGGGCGACCTTTGGGCCCTGATCAAACGAGCGCTGTTCTATGACCTTGTTGCGCTTGGTAAGACGGAGCGCCTCGCGAATCAAGACTGGTTCGGCGTACGCTCGTGCGGTGTTTTCTTTCCCATGTGCCTGGCGAGCGAAATCGAGGGGCTTTGAGCGTCGACCCCGTCCCCGACCCAAGTTCGGCCTCCCTGCGCGCCCGGGCGCAGCAAAAGCTTAGGCCCTCGCTAAGCCTGGCGGACCTCGAGCAGGCCGCGCCCAGCAGCATAAGCGACGACGCTCCGGATGGGCTGATGCCAGAGCTAGCCGCGCTCGCGCCATGGCGCGCTGCTGCCGTCCTCTTGCCGATCATTGACCGGCCGGGCGGACTCACTGTCCTCTTGACCCTGCGGGCCTCCGACTTGCGCGCCCATTCCGGCCAAGTCGCCTTTCCTGGCGGCAAGATCGACGCGGGCGAAACCCCGCACGACGCCGCGTTGCGCGAGGCGGAGGAAGAAATCGGACTGGAGGCGAGGTTCGTCGAGCCGCTCGGCTGGCTCGATCCCTTTTTCACCGGGACCGGATTTTGCGTCGCGCCTCTGGTCACCTTGATTGAGCCCTCGTTCGCGCTTACGGTTAACAAACTCGAGGTCGACGAGGTCTTTGAGACGCCGTTCGCCTTCCTGATGGATGCGGCCAACCATCGCCTCGAGGAGCGGGAGTGGGCGGGACGGCGGCGCAGATACTATGCCATGCCCCATGAGGGGCGGTATATTTGGGGCGCAACCGCGGGCATCCTGCGCAACCTCTACGAAAAGCTGTTTTCCTGATGGGCAGGACCGTCCTCGAACCGGTATTGCTCTTCCTGAGCCCCTTCGCGGTCTATGCGGTTTATCTCGCGTTGCGCGCCCGCTACCCGCTTGAGGTCGAGCACTGGACCCGCGGGCGCGTGTCGGTAATGACCCTCGTTGGCTTGGCGGCGGCCTTGCTTGGCCTTACCGCTATCAATGCCCTCGCGCCTCGAGGTCGAGGTGCGTATGTCCCAGCACATGTCGAAAACGGCGTGCTTGTCCCGGGCCGCTTCGAATGACCGCCCTTCCTGGTCTTGCGAACGGAAGGCTTAAGGATCAGGCGCTCCTCAATCAAGGGCCGCTCGCCCGAGCGCTTAAAGTGCTTAACGGTGAGGGCGAGGAGACCCGGCTCGTCGGCGGCGCAGTGCGGGATCTCGCGCTCGGCGAACCAGCGGTCGATTTCGACCTCACAACCACCGCGACGACCAACGTCGTCGTCAGGCGCGCGCGAGGAGCGGGGTTCAAGGTTGCTCTGACTGGCGTCTCGCACGGAACGGTGACGATCGTCGTCGATGGGTGCCCGCTCGAAACGACGACGCTGCGTGAGGACGTCGAGACCGATGGGCGGCGGGCCAAGGTGGCGTTTGGACGCGACTTCGTCGCCGACGCCCGGCGGCGCGATTTCACCATCAATGCGCTCTCGCTCAGCGCCGACGGGGCGGTCCACGATTACGTTGGCGGCCTTGAGGATCTCGGCGCGAGACGAGTGCGCTTCATCGGCGAAGCGGACGCGCGGATTCGCGAGGATTACTTGCGCATTCTGCGGTTCTTTCGGTTCTCGGCCCGCTTCGCGGCAAACGGCCTCGACCCCGAAGGCCTGTTCGCGGCGATCCGCGCGCGCGATGGACTCGCACGGCTCTCGCGCGAGCGCGTGCGCACCGAATTCCTGAAGCTCCTGGCGGCGCCGCGTGCGGGCGACATCGCGCAGACGATGAGCGGAAGCGGCTTTCTCGAGCCGATCCTTGGCAGCGTCGGCTATCCAAGGCGTCTCAGGCGTCTCATCGCGATCGAAGCCGAGCGTGGGCTGAACGGCGACGCTCTCCTTCGTCTGGCCGCGCTTGGCGTCGCGATTCCCGAAGACGCGGAGCGGCTGCACGACCGGCTGCGTCTCACCAACGCCGAGTCCGACCGGCTCAAAACCGCTGCCGCGACGCTGATCTGCCTGCACGGGACCACGGCGCCCCCGTCGTTCCATGGGCTTAGGACCCTGCTGTTCGCCGCTGGACGTGAAGCCGCGCGCGACGCCCTCACGCTTGCTGAGGCCGAGTCCGAAGCGCCATCGGACGTCACGGCCTTCGGAGCGGCCGATCAGTTTCTCGCCAACGCCCCCAAGCCCAAGCTCCCGATCAGTGGGGCCGACCTAATCGCGCGCCGCGTTGCGGCGGGACGGGCGGTTGGGCGGGCGCTCCGCGCCTTTCGGGCGCAATGGACCCATGCCGGCTTCGCCAAAGAACCGGGGACGCTAGCCCGCCTGCTGGAGGAGGCAGTCGCGACATTGGCGGCGCAGGACAGGGCGGCGGGCCAGGGCGATTGAACGGCCTCGAAACAGCCTTACAATAACCGAACTCGCCCACCCGAGGCACTAATACATCTTAATGCAAGTTTTGGCCGCCCTACCCAACCCTGCTTGCAAGACGTATGCCTGTTCCCTCGATGATCTATTTCCCAATGACGCTCGCGCGGGCACGTTGCCACCAGCCGCTACGGCGTGGGCGCGACGGCTCGGCCGCTGACGGAGCCGCAAGCGCCTCAGCCGCAGTGTCGGCCGGTGCTGTAGCAAACGGGGCGTCGGCCGGCTCCGCACCGGCGGCGCGGGTCACCTGCTCTTTAGTCTCATGCTCCTCAGTCTCATGCTCCTCCGCCTCGGCGACCGGGGATAGCACGATCGTCGTCTCTTCATGAGAAACGGGATCACCGGACGTCGGGGTGGCAGAATAATCTGCTTCCGACGCGGCGAATTCTTGCTCAATCACCATCGGGGAGGGCGAATCGAATCCTGGCGCGGACGTCTCAACCGCGGCCTCTCCATCAGCTCGTCTGAACCGATTTCGCCCGCCGCGCGAACCTCTGGATCGACGGTGACGCTCTGCTCCGCTCCCTAGACCTCTTCGGTCGAAGGAATCAGCATCCCCGCTCGACGCAACGAGATCACCCCCTATTTCGGCGACGACTGCCAAGCCTTCGTCCGTCGGCTGCGGGGCTTCTTGCGAGGGGTTGTCTCCGAACGGCCGCTCTCCACGACGACGACGACGGCGGCGGCGGCGGCGGCCGACCTCGCTTTCTTCCACTAGGGCGCCACCCCCGTGGTCGCTCAGAAGCGCTACCTCCTCATTCTCGTCGCCGCGGGCTTCGAAGGTCTCATCTTCCTCCGCGCCGACTGACACAGTCTCCTCGATGATCGGCGCGATCTCAGCCACCGATTTCACTGACTCTCCTTCGCTCTTAACGCCGGTCGCTGGCTCGCCGCGCTCTATTGCGTAGTAGTTAGCGCCAGTCAGCGCGTTGTCCGCCTCGACGACAATCGCCACGCCAAACCGGCGTTCGAGATCCCATAGATTGATGCGCTTCTGGTTGAGTATGTAGAGGGCCACAGGCGTGCGCGTTTGCACGGTAAGATCGTGGGTCGAGCTCTTAATGAGGGCGTCCTCGAGCACACGCAACACATGCAGAGCGATTGAAGCGGTCGATCGCACGACGCCAGAGCCCTGGCAGTGCGGACAGGTTACGGTCGAGCCTTCGAGAACGCCGGTCCGGATGCGCTGACGAGACATTTCAAGCAGGCCGAAGTGCGAAATGCGGCCGACCTGGATGCGGGCGCGGTCATTTTTCAGCGCGTCCTTGATCCGCCTCTCGACAGCACGGTTGTTGCGTGATTCCTCCATGTCGATAAAGTCGACCACGATGAGCCCGGCGAGGTCGCGTAGACGCAGCTGACGCGCGATTTCATCGGCGGCCTCAAGATTGGTGCGCACCGCGGTATCTTCGATATTATGTTCACGCGTGGATCGACCGGAGTTGACGTCGATCGCGACAAGCGCCTCCGTCTGGTTGAAAACGATGTAGCCGCCCGACTTCAGCGTTACCTGGTTGGAGAACATCGCATCGAGCTGCGGTTCGACTCCAGCGTTGGCGAAGATCGGCGGGGCGTCGCGATAGAGTTGCACGCTGTTGATGTGGCTTGGCATTAGGAGGCGCATAAATTGCCTGGCCTCGCGATAGCCGGCCTCGCCCGCAACGGTGATCTCTTCGACCTCTTTGCTGTAAAGATCGCGGATCGCTCGCTTGATGAGCGAACCCTCTTCGTAGACGAGTGTCGGCGCGCTGGATGCGAGAGTCGTCTCTCGCACGGTTTCCCACATCCGCAACAAGTATTCGAAGTCGCGTTTAACCTCCGCTTTGGTGCGCGAAGCCCCCGCCGTGCGGAGAATAACACCCATGCCCTCCGGAACATCGAGCTCCTCTGCGATTGCCTTCAGTCGGCTGCGGTCCTGGGCATTGGTAATTTTGCGCGAAATGCCGCCGCCACGGGCGGTATTAGGCATCAAAACCGAGTAGCGCCCAGCTAGCGAAAGGTAAGTGGTAAGCGCCGCCCCCTTGTTGCCGCGCTCTTCTTTGACAACCTGCACGAGTAAAACCTGCCTGCGCTTGATCACCTCCTGAATTTTGTATTGGCGCCGCAAACGCTGGGAACGTCGCGGAATCTCCTCCAACGCGTCGCCGCCAATCTGCTCGACCGGCTCGCCTTCCTCCTCTGTTCGCTGCTTGTTGCTCGCCACCCACTCTTCTGAGCCACCCTCGAGCGTCGTCACCTCATGGGCGTCTTCCGCAACCGAGCGCTCCTCACGCTCAGCGTCGTGCCTGAGTTCAGCGGCCGCAATATGTTCATCGCCCGGTATGGGGATCAACGCGCTTTCGTCGAACACCGCAGCCCCCGCCGGATCGAGAGGCGGAGTCTCTGTGGATTCCGGGGGCAGATCAGCGGCCAAATCCTCAACCGGCTCCCCAGTCTCAGCCGAGATAGTGACAATCGAGTTCAACTCTTGCGAAACTGCAACAGGCGAAGACTCGTAGACCCCAGCCTCGGTATCAGCGGATTCCCCTTGAAGACTCGTGGTCGGCGTCTTCTTACCGAATCCTTCCGCACCAGATTCCTCCATAGGCACCGGTTCCGAAAGGGTCTCTCCGTCCTCGGCGCGGGTTTCAACTCCCCGCCGCCGCGGGTAACGATGGCGTCTGCTGCGTCTCTCGCCGCCGGCCTCTTCGTCCTCCTCCCGCTGAGATTGGGCTTCCTCTTCGAGGAGCGCCTGACGGTCAGCGACCGGGATTTGGTAGTAGTCTGGATGAATTTCTGAGAAAGCGAGAAAGCCGTGGCGATTCCCGCCATAGTCGATGAAAGCGGCCTGGAGCGATGGCTCTACGCGGGTGACCTTAGCGAGATAGATATTACCTCGTAGAGGCCGCTTGCTTGCTGACTCGAAGTCAAACTCCTCGACGCGATTTCCTCGTAGGACCACCACCCTGGTTTCCTCCGGGTGGGAAGCGTCGATGATCATTTTGTTTGCCATGATAAACTCTCTCGCCGCGCACGAAAATGCACGGCGAGCGGCACCTGCGCCACCCGACCGCGCCACGTGGGGCGTCTATGCTGGAGAAGGAAAAACACGGGAACGGGAAGGGCAGCGGCGCAGGAGCGAACTGTTCAGACGTCATCGCGTCAGGGCAAAACTTCCGCGCCGCCCGAGTGGCGATCGCCGCGGAGAAGATTCGCCATCGGGACATTGTCAACCTGAAACAATGCGTGACTAGGCACGCCGCCCTCCAAGAAGCGCCATTTGGCGCCGATGTCACGACTTCGGTCCGAAGCCGGCCGCGTCCACGACTCGCCTGCCGCGCTCGCGACTTCCGCGAAGCAATCGTCTGATCGTCTCGGCCCAGCATCCCGCTCAAACATTGAGCGAGGCGGCTGCACGAACTCGGCCCGAATTCGCAACGCACTATACGTAGGCGCCTCAGGGTGTATTGGCAAGTTCTTTTCCCGCCTGTGATTTGTCGGCTATGCCAAGCGAACCGCTTCTTGGGTTGGAAAGCCGTGAGTGCCCCTATAACCGCGTTAACTCGTCATAAAGAGTTTCATCCGCTTGTTTGTTCGCCGCCTTTGGATGGGGCACCGCGCGGACTAGTTCCCCTGCACAGAGATTATAACTCTTTGAGCGAGGGATCGGGATAGGCACGCGCCATTTTGGTTCTGGCCTTGTCGGTGGAGAACATCCAGTTG
>Ga0210407_10004136_pt1 | contig 11519 bp, 10 predicted proteins | sample IncBWC27MmetaG_FD_150860 | JGI IMG/M metagenome (GOLD analysis project Ga0210407, IMG submission 150860) | Forest soil microbial communities from Barre Woods Harvard Forest LTER site, Petersham, Massachusetts, United States - Inc-BW-C-27-M | ecosystem: Environmental > Terrestrial > Soil >... | reverse complement strand
CCATCACATCCAACACCGCCAGCAGGTTTCCCCGGCATTCCATCGCGTCCGTCGAGAAGCGATGGCGTGCACAATACAGAACGATGGACTCTGGAACACCCGCCAATTGCTTGGCTTCGTTCGAAGACTCTCCCCATCAGCTTCTTGGTGGTCAGGCCTGGTGGTCAAAGCCCTGCCTGAAGGCATCGAGCTGGGCGCCAGCATCTTCGTCCACATGATCCCCAATACCTCTGGCTCGAACGAAGGACATCCATGCCGGATTGTCTTCATCCATCGCGTCTAGAAACGCATGGACAACCATCACCTCATCCTCCCTACATAACGCTCGTAAGTCGATGCCCATCAGAAATGCCGGTGCCAGCCCATAGTCCTGTAGCGCGGCATCAAATACCACATCCGAAAAGACTCGGTCACTGTCGGCTTGATATTGCACAAGCAGACCTCGTATGTCATCCAGGTCCTTGGCCCGTCGCTGTGGATCGTCCATGAACGCGACGATTTTAAGAAGCATCAGGGCAGTCGATGAGACCACCTTCAAGGTAAGATCTGGCGCAAGTTGAGCTGGCTGAGGGGTTGCGAAGACGTGGTCGAATCCCACTAGACTCATCGTGAACTGACTGATGGGCCAAGTGATTCGGCAAGAAGCCGGCGTTCAAGTTCGGCGAATTCATCAAGGTCCAGCGCCACAGCGAAGTCAATATCTCCCGTGTGTCGGGACTCCGCTGGAAAATGTACCTGGTACGCAATTGCTCCAATGAGTACAAGCTCCGCGCCGAGTGCTCGGCAATGGCTTTGCAGGACACGCAGGTCAGTGATTTGATTGTCGGAAAGTTCGGGCATCGCTCAGGCAAGGAACTCGCGTTTTATTTCTTCGGCAGCTTCGTGCGCCCTTGGATCGGAAGCACACATCAGTTCGGAATAGATAAGCCACGGAGGCGCAAGTGGGAACGGCTCGGGTTCCCGCCAAAAGGGGACGGTACCGAAGGAACGCAGGAAGATGAGTGGACCGGATTTGTCGGGAAGGATCCGCAGCCGACGACGAAGTTGGTCGGCGAAGGAGTCGACAAAGATCGGTAGTTCCAATCCTCGATAGAACTTTTGCAGAGCATGAGCAGCGGGCCCGCCCGTTACCGACCACCGAATTGATAGATCTGCAAAAGCCGCTCGGACGGTGACGAGCATGGCGTCCAGGTCGCTGTCGGCGGAACGAAAACGCCCGATTAGAAGTTTGGGCCGCAGAGCAAGTTCGTACCCTCTCAATAGCTCTTCTTGTAAGCGCGATTTATCGCGGATATCGGTGCCATGCTTCGATTCTCTCAAAACTCCCTGGTCTACCAATTGCCGTCGAATTTTCGCGACATTGCTTTTGCTTAGCCCGGACGCTTCAGCCAGTTGACGGACGGACCAACTTCCGGCTGGTTCCTTCGTGGCAAAGGTGAACATGAGTTGAGCGATAGCCGGACTGACGCGCTGGCCTTCTTTCGGAGCGGTGTTTTCTTTGTTTCCGATGATCGTGCGCTCGTAGTTTCGACCAAGCACGAGATGCATATTGCCAGCTTGGTCCAGAAAGTTAACGCCTGATTCGATCAGCCGTTCTGCGGAAGGTCTGGGTATGTAGCGTGCCAACAACAGGAGGGGTTTACCACGAACTTCAGCATTGAGCTTGGCTTGAGCGACCAGAGCATTGAGCATCCCTCTGTCGAGATATGACCTCTTCTGTTCGACAAGAAAGGCATGGGTTCCTTTTGGAGTGCGCACCTTGAGAATGCCATCGATCCCCGGATCGCCGCTGCGGCGCTCGGCAGAGAAATCGAGGTCGGTGACGAAGTGCAAGGTTCGGAGCTGTTCTAGAAAAGGTGCCACTGACGGTACAATCCGCATAATGTCCACTATTATTACATATCCATTACTAATGGACAATGACAAATGATGGACACCGCTTCATCTAAACGACAATTCGACCGGGGGTTTTGCCGCGACCACGATTCTGAGGTAACGTGCCGATAAAGTGGCCCGGAACGAGGAGAGCTGCGTGGAAGACGATCACTGGGTGGCTCAGAATTTCCGGAATTAGGTGGGTCAGATTTTCCGGAACTCACACGAGCGGACTCAGAGGCTTACGCAGTTGCCACTCCAAAAGGGGCACCCTTTTATAATGCGATTTCAACAGTTGCATGAATACGAGGATTGGACGGGAGAAGGTCCAAACTTTTATTGAGCAGGCTTCGCTAGGTCGGCGACTTTTTTGCCTGGATAGCAATCATTTCCAACACCCGCGGCTTGAGTTCCGGATTTTGCGTCTGTATATTCCTTCATCCAGCGTGTCAATGGCTCGAGGACTCGTTTGTCTGAGATACGGTAGTCCATATTCGATTTGCCACCTATGTCAGTGTGCCTGTTGATAGTGTTGAATGTCGTTTCAAAGAGCAGCTTTTGCAGCTTGTCTTTGCGCGGAACATGGAGGTGTGTCCAGCTGCCTTCCATGACCCATTGCGGCGGTTCCTTCGGGTTGTCTGGACTATCCACTAAGGTCGGCCCATTGAGAATTTCTCTTAATTGCCGGACTGCATCCGCGTCAATTTGACCTTCTGTTATTGTGTCGCGTCTTTCTTGCATGTACGTCTGCCCGCCGCGCTCCCGGCGAAAATGGCCATCCGCAAACACAACCGTGCAACTTGCATCCACCCTCCCGTGGTAAACGTGACCAGAGTAGATGCGGAAAAAGTAGCCGCTAAAATCTGACACGGCGCCATTTTTCTTTGGTTCCGAATCTCCAGCTAGCACAACCTGGGCTTCAGCGGGAGGCATACAGCTGGTTCGGAGACCCGTCACACGAGTCGCTGATGGGCGTTGCTTTTGCAAGTCTTGAAACCAGTGCAACAGCGGTTCGAGAGACTCCTTAAAAGGCCTGCGGCTAGCAGGTGCTAGAAACACCAGTTCCTGCCAGCCGGCATCCCGCCGTATGGCAAGCTGCACGTCATCTGCGGTGTCGGTTATGAGGGGTTTGTGTATATCGGTCTGCGAAAAGCCGCGGAGCTGCTCGTTCCGAAGCAATTCTCTCAGGTGCTCCAGACGAGAAATGTCCATCGTGCCGTTGTACATCTCATTCTTGTTTTGGAACATTTTCTCCAGGCGATAACCGCCATCTTCGCTTATCAAGGCACAAACAGCTTCACCATCTTGTACGCGCTCGATGCGGAGTATCGCCCGGGAAGAGGATTGACACTCAAGGCGACAGGCTATGAGTAGGATGAAAACGGACGTGAAAACGAAGGTTTTCATGACCTAAATGTAACGAGGGTCTGACGGAGCGCAGTGACAGCAGTCACATCGTTCGATTCAGAACCCGTCACGGGTTGAAATCTTAGGATCAAGGACCAGCCAAGTCAATGGAAGGGAGCGGAGTTGTCAGCACATCATAAGGTCAATTGGCGATCGCACTCCGAATTTGCGCGCTTCATACGAGGCTGCGGAAACAAAACCTAAAAACGGTGATAGGATTGCACGCTCATACAACTCTGTATCTGTCTCAGGGCATCTTCGAATAGAAGCGTGTACGGCCAGTCCTTGGGGTCTCGCGGCAGATTTGTCGCAGCATAAATTTTGAAACTGGCCATGAGCCTGATGGCAGAGAGGACTCGCTTGGGAGAATCCTCGTTCGGCTGGCTGTCCCGCCGGAGAATCGTCGTAGTGTTTTGGATGGCCGCTATCGTTGCGGTTGCAACAATGGCATACACGGGTCCGGCGGGATGGGACGCGCAGATTTACTGGAGAGCCGTGCAGACGATCCGCCACGGCGGAGATCCCTATGCCGTAGGCATAGCGGCGCAACTGGCTTTCCTGAGCCGACCGCACCCAAGCCCCTCCGATCACGTCCCGTTTACTTATGTGTATTCGCCGATGACACTGCCGCTCCTTCGCCTGTTTACTGCTGTACCGGGATGGTTGCTCGGGCTACTTTACGGGTTCGCAGTGTTCTCTGGATTTCTGCTGGAACTCTGGGCGGGTTTTCAAATGGCCGGGGCGTGGGAGCGCAAGTGGTTGGTCCTGATGCTGCCCGCCATTGCATTCTTCCCGGGACTGGCCACCGACGACACGATCCTCAGCGGAAATATCGGATACCTTCTGTATGGTCTCGTCCTGGCTGCATCCGTGCCGGGATGGAAGCGCGGCCGCTGGTTCTGGTACTACGTCGCGGTTGTGGGGGCCTCGATTGTCAAGGCGCCGTTACTGACGATGATTGCGTTCCCGGTCTTGGTAGGCAAGAGGCAGTGGCTTCCGGCGAGCGCCACAGGTTCGGTGGGATTAGCCCTTTTCGCGATGGCGGCGCGGATCTGGCCGGTAGAGTTCCATGAGTACCTCGTCGCTATCCGGCTGATGTTCGATGAAGTACATGACTTTGGATTTGGTCCCGCGGGAGTCCTTGGCAAAACGTTGTGGCGCCTGGGGCGGCCCTACTTCCCCACCGCTATTATCTTTTACGTGATTGCCTCGTGCGTGGTTGGAATTATCCTGCTGGTGCTCAAGCGCCGCGTCACCCTTGGAGAGATGACCCGGGAGGCGTGGATTCCAGTCGCGCTCGTGGGCACGCTACTCTTTTATCCACGCATCATGCGCTACGACCTCGCCGCCTTCGCCGTTCCGATGCTGCTGATCGGCTGGCGGACGTTTCGAAAAGCAGAGGAGTCGGTTCCGCCTTTGCTGCCCGGTAGATCATTCTCCTGGCTTACGGTAGGGTCCGCAGTCTTCGTGTTCTGTTTTCTGGCCGCTAACATCATCACGGTGGTTGGACCCGTGTGGTTTCCCATCGAACTCATGGTCTTGCTCGCAGTCTTCGGGTTGGGCGTCGGGTCGGCTTATCAGCCCCAGAGACCAGGCTCATTCTTTGGTTTTGATGCCGCTCACAGCCTATTCAACGCTCAGCGCATGCAGGACGCCGAAGATTCCCTAGATCATTAGGGGTCGGGCCTTAGTCTCGTCTTGTTGCAAACGGCTCTCTCCAAGGGGTCATTCGTTGGGTTGCAGTCAAAATCTCGCTGGGCCAAAGGTTGGGCCGATTGCTGGCGATCGCGGCCCGAAGCAGCGTCCACGGTATACGGACTTCGCTAGCTGAAGAAGTCACGCTGTCGCAAGGCAATCATTCGAGCGCGAGATTTTGCAGCTCGGCGACCTTCACTCCCTCTGAAATGCTAAGATTTCCGGCATGCCACTGCGCAGCAAACTCAAGAAGGCCACGCACGCGGCGGGGAAACTCGCGGTGGGAAAAGCTCGCGGGCGCAAGGGCCAACCCCACGCCGGGGAACTGGTCATCATTACCGGCATGAGCGGATCAGGGAAGGCTTCGGCGCTGAAGGCCTTCGAAGATCTTGGTTACTACTGCGTGGACAACCTGCCGGTGGAGTTGATTCCGCGGTTTGCCGAGCTGGCGTTACGGTCGGGAGAGATTCCGCGCACGGCGCTGGTGGTCGATGTGCGCGAGGGTTCGCAGCTGGAGAAACTGCCGGCGATCCTGAAGTCGGTGAAACGGACGATACCGACGCGGGTGATTTATCTGGAAGCGAGTGATGCCGCGCTGCTCCGGCGCTACAGCGAGACGCGGCGGCCGCATCCGCTGGGAAAAGGCACGACGGTGCGGGCATCGCTCGGGGCCGAACGGCGGCATCTGCGGGCGCTTCGCGCGCTTGCCGACCTGGTCATTGACACTTCCAAATTTAACGTTCATGAACTGCGGGCGCACTTGACCGACCGGTTCAAGCAGCACTCTGGAAGCCAGCAGACGATTCTGGTCTCGTGCGTCAGTTTCGGATACAAACACGGCTTGCCCGACGATGCCGACCTGGTCTTTGATGTGCGCTTTCTGCCCAACCCTCATTTCGTGCCGGAGTTTCGTGCGCTGACCGGACGCGATCCCCGGGTCGCGAAATATATCCGATCGTTTCCGCAGACGCAGGAGTTCATCAACCGCATCTCAGACCTGCTGGTCTACCTGCTCCCGCACTACATTCGCGAGGGCAAGAGCTACCTGACGATCAGCTTCGGATGCACCGGCGGACAGCATCGTTCGGTAATGATCGCCGAAGATGTCAGCAAGCGACTGCGAAAAGCGGGGTACAAAGTGAAGGTTGCGCATCGAGACAGTCCGAAGTAGGGAATCACTGTAGAATTGAGCCTTACACGCATGGCAACCTCCACAGTGGCGGGCCCGAAGAGTGCAGAAACGCCGGCAAAGCCCCGTCCAATCGCCCGCCTGCTGGGCTACGTTCTTCCTTACTGGTGGCAGTTTCTCGTTTCAGTGGCGCTGATGGCGCTGGTGGGGCTGTTGGATGCAGGCCGGGTTCTCCTCATCGGCCCGATTTTTGATCGCGTATTGAATCCTGGTTCCCAGGGAAGAACCATCCAGCTGTTCAAACTGCCGGGCACCGAGCGCTTTCTGAACCTGCAGCAACTGGTTCCGTCGCACTTTCAAAATCCGTGGACGGTGGTCGCCTTTGCGCTGGTGGCCGCCACGGTATTGAAGGGGATCTTCGACTACGCCGGAACCTATCTGGTGAACTACGCGGGGTTTGGTATGATCACGGACCTGCGGGACGATTTGTATAACGCGATCCTGCGGAGTTCGGCGGCGTTTTTCACGAAACATACTACGGGCACGTTGCTGTCGACGATGGTCAACGATATCGAGAGAGTGCAATATGCGATGTCGGGAGTGCTGGCGGAATTCCTGCAGCAGTTTTTCACGCTAATCTTCACGGCGGCAGTGGTGGTTCTGCTGGGCGGAAGGCTGGCGTGGGTGCTGTTGCTGTTCGTTCCCGTGATTCTGTACTCGTCGAGGAAAATCGGCCGTCAAGTTCGCAGCACGACACGCGGCGGGCAGGACAAGCTGGCTGAGATCCAGAACATTCTGCACGAAACGATTACCGGAAACCGGATCGTCAAGGCGTTTGGCATGGAGAACTGGGAAGTGGAACGCTTCCGCGCCGCCGCGCGACGGCTGTTCCGCGCGAATCTCCGCCTGGTGGCGGCGTTCGCGATCAGCTCTCCGCTCATGGATATTCTGGGCGCGATCGCCATCGCGCTGTTGCTGCTCATGGGCCGGGACGCGATCAACAAGCACGTCTTTACAGCCGGAACATTTCTGGCCTTCATCGTCGCGGTGTTCAAGCTCTACGATCCGGTGCGCAAGTTCGCGCTGTTCAACAATAATTTCCAGCAGGCGGTGGGAGCCTCGTCGGAAATTTTCCGTTTCATGGATATGGAAGACGAAGTGCGGGAGAAGCCGGGAGCCAGGCGGATGCCGAAGTTTACGCGGGCGATCCGGTTTGTGGATGTTTCGTTCTCCTATTCCAATTCCAATGAAAGCGCCGGGGATGCGCCGCTGGTGCTGCATGACGTCAATCTGGACGTGAAGGCGGGCGAGGTGCTGGCGGTGGTGGGATCAAGCGGCGCGGGCAAAAGCACGCTGGTGCACCTCATTCCGCGCTTCTTTGACGTCAGCAGCGGGCGGATTCTGATTGACGACAGCGATGTCCGGGATGTGACGCTGGAGTCGCTGCGATCGCAGATCGGAATTGTCACGCAGGAAACGGTATTGTTCAACGATACGGTGAGGAACAATATCGCCTACGGCCAGCCGCATGTGTCGCAGAAGCAGGTGGAAGAAGCGGCCCGGGCGGCGCGAGCCTATGAATTCATTCGCGGGCTTCCGGAAGGGTACAACACGATGATTGGGGAGCGCGGGGTGCGGCTTTCTGGAGGAGAGCGGCAGCGGATCGCAATTGCGCGGGCGATTCTGAAGAATGCGCCGATTCTGATTCTGGATGAAGCGACTTCGGCGCTGGACAGCGAGTCCGAATCGCTGGTGCAATCGGCGCTGCAAAATCTCATCAGCGGTCGTACCGTGTTTGTAATCGCGCACCGGCTCTCGACCGTGCGGCGAGCGGATCGTATCGTGGTGCTTGAAAACGGCACGATCGCCGACATTGGCGCTCATGAACAGCTCATGCAAAAATTGGGCACGTACCGGCGCCTTTACGAACTGCAGTTTGCGGAAATTTCCACGTAGGGACAGCCGCCTCGGCTGTCCGGCGGAGCGAAGCTCCGCAAGGGTTTAGGGGCGGGAATTACCGCCGCGGGGCGCACCGCCGAGGGCGGCTGTCCCTGAGTGATTTGAGACGAACGATGGCACTTCGCTCCATGACGGGATTCGCGCAGGTCAAAGGGCAAGTCAACGCCCAGATGGCGTTCATGCTGTCACTGAAATCGGTGAATCATCGTTTTCTGGATCTTCACTTCCGCTTGCCCTCCGATACCGACGTCTTGGAGATGAAGCTGCGCCGGATACTGAAAGAGAAACTGGCTCGCGGCCATGTGGAAGTCATACTGAACCTGGATCGCTCGGGCACGAACGGGGTCGCGCTCAACCGCCAACTGATTGCCGGCTACGTGACAGCGTTCCGCGCCGCGGCCGAGGAATTTGAGGTTGAAGGCGAGCCCGATCTGAACGTGGTTCTGAGGATGCCGGGAGCGATGGATTCGGGAGCCGAGAAATCGGGCGACGAACTGGAGAGCGCAGTAATGGCGCGGGTGGAAGAAGCGCTTTCCAAGCTGAACGAGATGCGCGAAGAAGAAGGCCGGAGCATCAGTACGGAGTTGCGCGCTCGTATGGCGAATCTGGAAAAAGCGGCCGCAGGCGTGGAAGCCCATCGCAGCACCTTCCTGCGCAGCTACTCGGAACGCCTGCAGTCGCGCATGGCGGAGATGCTCGGCGCACAGGTGGACAAAGAACGGATCCTGCAGGAAGTGGCGGTGCTGGTCGATCGCAGCGACATCCAGGAAGAACTGGTCCGGCTGAATGCGCACGTGAAGCATTTCCTCGGCTTGCTCGACCAGGGTGCCGAGGTGGGCAAGAAAATGGACTTCCTGCTGCAGGAAATGAACCGCGAGGCGAACACCTTGCTTTCGAAGACCTCGGGCCTGGCCGGCGAAGCCTTGAAGATTACGGAGATGGGCCTGCTGATGAAGTCGGAGATCGAGAAATCGCGGGAGCAGGTACAGAATCTGGAATGAGCCAGCTTAAATGAGCACGTCTAAATGAGCATCGTCTACATTGTTTCCGCGCCATCGGGTTCGGGTAAATCCACGCTCGTGAACGAACTGTTCAAGATGGTTCGTAACCTGGAGTTCTCGATCTCCTACACCACGCGTCCGCCCCGCGGAAGCGAACAGAGTGGCAAGGAATATTTCTTCGTCTCCCGGCCGGAATTTGAAGCCATGATCGCGGCCGATGAGTTTCTGGAGTACGCGATCTACGATGGCAACTATTACGGCACGGCGCGACGTTTTTTGCACGAAGCGGAAAACCGAAGTAACGACCTGTTACTGGACATCGATGTGCAGGGAGCGAGTAAAATCAAGGAGAAGATTCCGGACGCGGTAAGCATCTTCATTCTTCCGCCCGACCGGGAGAAGTTGGAATGGCGGTTGCGAAGTCGGGGCCTCGATTCCGAGGAAGTTATCCGGCGCCGGTTGGACACCGCCCGGCGTGAGATTGAGAATTACGAGAAATACGACTATATATTAGTAAACAACCTGCTTGAGCAATCGGCCGACCAGTTAAGGGATATCGTTCTGGCGGAGCGGTTGCGGCGAAGCGGGACGGAACTTTCCAGAGAAGAAACACAACTGGTGCAGGCGGCACAGGCTTGCCGGCTAGATCAGACGCGTGAGCAAGTGCAACCGATACTGGCTTCGTTTAATCCGCAGCCAGTCAAGGGCAACTGAAGTTCGGGGGGAGAGAGTATGAAACTGATTGAAGGGTTCGACAGCAACTACCGCTACATTCTGGTGGCGGCGCGACGGGCACGACAACTGCAAGGCGGCGCACCCCCGGTGATCGATACCGGATCGCGCAAACCCTGCCGCATCGCCCAGGATGAAATCAAGGCCGGCAAGGTGAAATGGCTGATTCCGGAGATTCCGAAATTGCCGGTGGTGGCCGCAAGCGAGACTCTGAATAAGGTTTTCGCGGAAGACGCGTAGGATCGCTCCGATTTCTTGTAGAGGGTTTCGTGGCATCCGGAATCCTTGTTCGGTCAGCGGCATCAACTCTGTAGGCGGGGCTGGATCCTTGAAGCCGCAGCCGCCGCCTTCCTGCTATGAAAATTGCGCTGGGCGTGTCCGGTGGGGTAGCAGCTTATAAGGCGGCGGAAATCCTGCGCCTTTTGCAAGACCGCGGCATCCGTGTGCAAGTCGTCATGACACATGCGGCCCAGGAGTTCGTTCGTCCGCTGACGTTTGCAGCACTCTCCGGAGAAAAAGTGATCACCGACATGTTCGGTTCTGCGTCCGGAGCCGGGCCGGCGAATGTCGACTCGGCGATCGAGCATATCGCGGTTGCCCAGTCCATTGACGCGCTGGTGGTGGTTCCGGCGACGGCCGATGTCCTGGCGCGCTTCGCGCAGGGGATTGCGAACGACTTTCTGAGCACTCTGTATCTCGCGACGACCGCTCCGGTCGTAGTGGCTCCGGCGATGAACGTTAACATGTGGAATCACGAGGCCACGCAGACGAATCTGGAAATCCTGCGCAAGCGCGGCGTTCGCATTGTCGAGCCCGGCGAGGGTTATCTGGCCTGCGGGATGATCGGGTCGGGACGACTGGCGGAGAGTGAGACGATTGTGGCGGCGGTCATGGAAGCGTTGGGCGCTTCCGAAGATCTCGCGGGCGAAACGATTCTGGTGACGGCGGGGCCGACGCGCGAGAGAATCGATCCGGTGCGGTATTTGACCAACCGGTCGAGCGGGCGCATGGGCTTCGCCATTGCGGAAGCGGCGCTGCGCCGCGGAGCCCGCGTGTTGCTGGTGAGCGGGCCGACAGCGATTGCCGCTCCGGGCGCGGCGGAACTGACGCAGGTGGAAACCGCGGAAGAGATGCTGGCGGCAGTCCTGAAATTCCTACCCGAGGCCACGGTGGTGATCAAGACGGCTGCAGTAGCGGACTTCCGGCCGAAAGCCGCGGCGGGGCAGAAGATCAAGCGCAAGGGCGAGATGAAGCTGGAACTGGAACCGACGGCGGATATTCTGGCGGAGGTGGCGCGCCGGAAGAGCACGCAGATCGTCCTCGGATTTGCGGCGGAGACGGAGAACGTGCTGGAAAACGCGCGCAAGAAGCTGGCGTCGAAATCGCTCGATGCAATCGTAGTCAATGACGTTTCGCGCGAGGGAATTGGTTTTGATTCTGACCGCAACGCGGTCACGATTATTTCTCACAGCGAAGTGGTCGAGGTTCCCGAGACCTCGAAGTGGGAAGTTGCGCACCGCGTGCTCGACCAGGTCGTGAAGCTGCGGAAACGCAGCGGCGTCCGCGTGCCCTGATCTTCGCCTGACAATTTGCGCAGGGAGAGCCGCCCTCGGCTGTCCGTCGACGCAACTCGACAGAAGTTGGGAGCGGAATTCCGCACCCCGCACATCCCACCATTTGTTATCCTTATCCGCAATGCCCCGCACGCTTGATCCAGATGT
>Ga0210407_10004135_pt1 | contig 11520 bp, 10 predicted proteins | sample IncBWC27MmetaG_FD_150860 | JGI IMG/M metagenome (GOLD analysis project Ga0210407, IMG submission 150860) | Forest soil microbial communities from Barre Woods Harvard Forest LTER site, Petersham, Massachusetts, United States - Inc-BW-C-27-M | ecosystem: Environmental > Terrestrial > Soil >... | reverse complement strand
CGCTACGTCTGGGTGGTTGCCATCGGCAAGGTCCAGGTTGTCGTGGAAGTAGTTATGAGTGATCGAGATGTTATTTGCGCCATAGTCGAGGCCGTCGTCGCCGAAATGGTCGATCTCGTTGTGCGAGAACAGCGAGTTGTTGCCCATCAGGTGGGCGCCCCAGCGCACATTCCAGATGTGCGACTTGGTTATCGAGACGCAGGTCGTATTGGGTTCGCCGTTCGTGCCGTCGCCGGGGCTTCCCCATTCATAAAAGCCGTCGCGCCCCCGAGGGATCCATTGCTCCTTGGTCCATCCATCGGTGCTGTCGGCCGTGCTGATCTGCAGGTTCTCCAGGATGATGTCAGTGGTGGGGAGCGAGGCGCCTTGGTCCGCGACTGTGACTAATCCACGCGTGTTGTTGCTCGTGCCGAACGAGCTCTGCACCTTGATGCCCTTAAACACCCACTTGTTGGTCGAGCGGATGTACAGGGTCAAGAACACCGGCGCCTGGCCCGGCGCCGCCTCGACTGTAACGAAACTTGGGTTGACGACCTGCTGCAAGTAATCGCCGATGACGATGTCGCCGTAATTGCCGCTCATCAGCTTGATCGTGTCGCCGGGGTGGACAGGCGGGCTCCCCAGCTGGTCCGCAACGTAAACACGCTTGCCGTCAACGACGTGGAAGTAGGGGACGCTCGACAGCATGGGGCGTGTGTAGCCTTGGGGGAACTTGAACGAGAGGACGCCTTGCAACGAGTTCCAGGGCGCAGTTTGCGATCCATTTCCGCCGTCGGCTGGCGTCTTGCCGTTGACCGGATCGAGATACCAGACCTTCCCCGCGGGGCCGGGCTGAGCGCAGCCCGGGTAAACCTCAGCCGCCCGGGCGCCGCCCCCACCGAGCGCAGCGGCAAGGCAAAAAAAGCCGGCGGCGACAAGCGCGCGCGCCTTTTTCAGAGTCATGGGCAACCTTCAGCACGATTTGCCCAAGACGAACGTCAAAGGCGGATGGGGCGCTTTTACCGGAAACAACAGGTCGAGAAAAAGGCGGGCGGGTCTATCCGAGCTCGACTTCCCGCTTAGGTCCATTTTGTCGCTTAGCTATAGGCGACACCGTCCTCCGAATACGCTAACAGACCGACCTCCGCCGCCATTGGCGCGCCCCTCCGGATTGCGCTTCCCATGCCTTCTCGCCTTGGCGAAGCCGATCTCATCGCCCGGTACTTCGCCCCGCTGGCGGGACCTGCGGGCTTGGGCCTGCGCGACGACGCGGCGCTGATGCGACCGCCGCCCGGTGAAGACCTCGTGCTGACGACCGACGCGCTGGTTGCGGGTGTCCATTTCTTTGCCGACGATCCGCCGGGAACGATCGCCCGCAAGGCGTTGCGCGTGAATCTCTCCGATCTTGCGGCCAAAGGAGCTCGGCCGCTTGGATTTCTGCTGGCGCTCGCGTTGCCCTCCGACTGGAGTGACGAATGGCTGGCCGCCTTTGTCGAGGGTCTTGGCATCGACGTCATGGACTTCAAATGCCCTCTTCTTGGCGGCGACACAGTCGCGACGCCGGGGCCGTTGACGCTGAGCGTGACCGCGATCGGCGCGGTTGCGCAAGGGCGGATGCCCAGACGCACGGGCGTCAGGCCCGGCGATCGCCTGTATGTCACCGGCACGATTGGCGATGCTGCGCTCGGCCTTAAGGTTCGGCTGGGGCGGGGTCCCGACATTCTACAGGCGCACAAGACGTTCCTGCTCGAGCGGTATCTCATGCCGCGGCCGCGCTTGGCGATGATCGGCGCGATGGCCGCGCACGCAAGCGGCGGCATGGATGTGTCGGACGGCTTTGTCGGCGACCTCACCAAGATGCTGGACGTCTCAGGGGTCAGCGCGCGCGTGCAGATCTATCGTCTGCCGCTGTCGCCGGCCGCGCGCGCGGCGATCGCAGCCGATAATGACCTGTTCGAAGTTGCGGCGACGGGCGGCGACGACTATGAGCTTCTGGCCTCGTCGCCGCGTGAATCCGCGGCCGCTTTCGAGGCCGCAGCGGCCGCTACTGGCGTGCCATTGACGTTTGTCGGCGAAGCGGTCGAGGGTCGGCGGCCGCCGAAATTCATCGGACCTGACGGCAATCCGGTCGTCTTTGAGCACGGCGCCTACAGCCACTTTTGACGGAGATACGATGACCAAAGGCGCTTCCACGCTCATGGACATGCGGCTGCTCGCGGCGCAGGCGGTTGCGCGCGAGGCCGGCGCGATGGCGCGGCGGCGTTTCCTCGACCAGTCGTTCACTATCGGCTTCAAGGGGCCGCAGGACTTTCTGACTGAAGTGGATGGGGAGACGGAGACGTTCATCGCGGAGCGCCTCCTCGAGATATTTCCGAGCGACGGGTTCATCGGCGAAGAGACCAAGGCTCGCCCCGCCGGCGAGGGGGGCGCGGCTTGGGTCGTCGATCCGATCGACGGCACGGCGAACTTCGCTCGCGGCGTCCCGCATTTCTGTGTGTCGATCGCCAGTGTCGCCGCTGACAAGGTCGATGTCGGCGTCATTTTCGATCCGATGCGCGACGAATTGTTCTCAAGCCGGCGCGGCGGCGGCGCCCGGCTCAACGGCGCGCTGATGCGCGCATCGGCCGCGAGCGAACTCGCCAGCTCCGCAGTCGAGGTTGGCTGGAACACGCGTGCGGGTCCCGAGCAGTTCGTCGACCTTCTCCTACGGGTCGCGTCCACCGGCGCCTCGCCGTCGCGGACCGGCTCCGGCGCGCTCGCCCTCGCTTATGTCGCGGCCGGCCGGCGCGACGGCTTTGTCGAGCATCATATCAATGCGTGGGATTGTCTTGCCGGGATTCTGCTGGTCACCGAGGCTGGCGGCTACGTGAATGATTTCTTGCGCGGCGACGGTCTCACCAAGGGCAATCCGCTCGTTGCTTGCGCGCCCGGGGTCAAGGATGCCCTTATCGCCGCCGCGGCTTTCGAGGGTGTTACGATATGACCGAAATCACACTCACTCATGGCGACGCGCAGGCGACGATCGCGCTTCTCGGCGCCGAGGCGCGGAGCTGGCGGGTCGCGGGACGCGACCTGCTTTGGCCCGGCGATCCGGCGATCTGGAGCGACATCAGTCCGATCCTCTATCCGGTCGTCGGCTGGACGCGCGACAGCGAGGAGCGGGTCGACGGCGTCCGCTATCCGCTCGGCCTGCACGGCTTCGCGCGTTTCGAGACTTTCGCGGTCGAGACATCAGGGCCTGACTTCGCGCGGCTGACGCTCGGCGACAATTCAAGCACGCGCGCGATCTATCCGTTCGCCTTTGCACTTGCGATCGAATATCGGCTGAGCGCTGACGCGCTGGCAATCGCGATCGAAGTCGCCAACCCTGGCGAGCGGTGCGCGCCTTACGCTTGCGGGTTGCACCCCGGTTTCCGCTGGCCGCTGGGCTCGGCGGGACGCGAGGGCGCGCTCGTCCAGTTCGAAAAGGCGGAGCGGCCCGAGGTTCCGGAACTCGCGCCAGGCGGACTTATCCGCAGCACGACACGCCCGGTCCCGCTTTGCGGCCGCAATCTGCCGCTGTCCGACGCGCTGTTCGAACGCGACGCGCTTTGCTTCCTCGATTGTGCGAGCCAGTCGCTAGCGTTTATCGACGCCTCCGGGGCTTCGATCACGATGGAATATAAGAGCTTTCAGCACGCGGCGTTGTGGACCCGGCCCGGCGCGCCGTTCCTCTGTCTCGAAGCCTGGACCGGCTACAGCGATCCCGACGGTTTCACCGGCGACTTGTTCGAGAAGCCCAGCATGCGGGTGCTCGAACCGGGAGAGCAAGCCCACCATGAAGCGCGCTTCGTCTTCCGGCCGGAGTAAGGCGTGACGGCCAAGCCCGCGCGAGGACGATTGATGACCGAATCCGCCTTCGTGCTGGACGGCGCGACGATCGCCGACGAGACGCTTGTCAATGTCGCCGAAGAGGCGCGCGCGCTCATCGCGCTCGGCGTGACGCCGGGTCTCGCGGTCGTTCTGGTCGGCGAGAACCCGGCGAGTCAGAGCTATGTCGCCGGCAAGGGCAGGGCCGCCAAGGCGTGCGGCTTCCATTCGATCCAGTACAATCTGTCGGCCGCGACGAGCGAAGCCGAGTTGTTGGCCCTGGTCGAGGCGCTCAACACTGATCCGGCCGTGCATGGCATTCTCGTGCAATTGCCGCTGCCCAAGCACATCGATTCCGCGCGGGTGCTGGAGGCAATCTCGCCACATAAGGATGTCGACGGCTTTCACCCCATCAATGTCGGCCTCTTGTCGATCGGCGACACGCGCCGCGCGCTCGTTCCCTGCACGCCTGCCGGCGCGATGATCCTCATTGACCGGGCCTGCGAGCGGCTCGGCTGGACTCTTCCCGGCACGGAGGCGGTGATCATCGGCCGCTCGAACATCGTCGGCAAGCCGATGGCGCAGCTGCTTTTGGCGCGCCATTGCACGGTGACCATCGCCCATTCGCGCACGCTCGATCTGCCTTCGGTCGCGCGACGCGCCGACATTCTCGTTGCTGCCGTCGGCCAGCCGAAAATGGTGCGCGGCGACTGGGTCAAACCCGGCGCGATCGTCATCGACGTCGGCATCAATCGCGTGACCTCCGACGAGCGCGACACATCTGGCAAACCCAAGACGCGTCTCGTTGGCGACGTCGCCTATGCGGAGGCCGCCGAGGTCGCCGGCGCGATCACGCCCGTGCCCGGCGGCGTCGGCCGGATGACCATCGCCATGCTGATGGCGAATACGGTTCTGGCGGCGAAGAGAGGGGCGGGACTGGTAGTGTCTTAGTTTCCAATTTTCGAGCTAAACTACCGCTCACTCAGGCGGTCGCGCAGCGTCGCTCCCCTCTCCTACGGGAGAGGGGTCGGGGGTGAGGGTTTGCGCGTGAAGCGCCTTCGCGCTCAGCGGCTCCCTCATCCGGCCGCGCTTCGCGCGGCCACCTTCTCCCAGAGGGAGAAGGGAAGGCGTTACGTCGGCGCCTTCACGACATGGTACTCGATGCGGCGGTTCTTCAGCCGGCCCTCGGCGGTGTCGTTGTTTGCGATCGGATTGGCCTCGCCATAGCCTTTGGCGACCAGCATGTCCGGGTCGGCGCCATACTTAATCAGCGCCTCGCGCACCGATTCTGCGCGCTTCTGCGACAGCGCCACGTTCAGCGCCGCGTCGCCGGTGTTGTCGGTATAGCCCGCGATCTCGAGCACATGACCGGCCTTGAGTTGCTTCAAATCCGCGGCTGCGGTCTTGAGGAACGGCTCCATCGATTCCGGCACTTCCGCGCTGTCCGAGGCGAAGCTGAACACGGAGTCATTGAGCGCGAATAAGAGGTCCTTGACGCCGAAGCCGGACCCAAGCGACGCAAGCTCGGTCGTCGCTCTGTCGTTGGCGACAGCGACGGCCGCGGCGGTTTTGTCCGAGAGCGCGCCAACGGTGACGCCGGCGCCGACCACGCCTTTCAACGCCGCGATGATCTTGTCGCGCGCGGCGTCTTCCATGGCGGCCCCGCCGACGTTGATCTTGTCGCCTTGGAAGATCGCGTCGACGTTCGCGCCTTTGATCGCGTCGAGCGCGGCGCGGAATACGCCAAGCCACGGCGCCGTCGTCGCATTCTTGTCGACGCCGATGTCGCTCTTCACTTTGTCCGCGCCGAAGACCGCGTTCAGCGCGTCGGTAATCGATGTCTTTGCGTCCTGGTCGCGGACCACGCCTGACGCGCGCACGGCGCCATTGTCGTTGCTGAGCGCGAACCGGGTTGGCGTAGCTGCGGACGCGGGCGCGGTCGGCTCAGCCGTGGCGACCGCCGGAGCCGGAGGCGTTGCAGGCGCTTGCGCCGCCGGCGGAGGGGCAGGCGGCGGCGTCGCTTGTGCGTCCGTCGAGGGAGCGGGCCCGGGCGGTGGAGGAGGCGGCGCTTCCGCTTTCATGGCGGGGGCAGGCGCTGGCGGTGGAGGGGGCGTCGCCTGCGCGTCGGTTGAGGCGGGAGCCGGAGTCTGGGCCGGCGGCGCAGGCGTTGGCGCGGGGGGCGGCGGAGTTGGCGCTTGCGCAATTGGCGCAGGAGCAGGCGGCGGGGGCGGCGCTTGTGCGACGGTCGCCGGCGCGGGCGTCGCCGGCGCGGGCGCATTGGCGACAGGCTGAGCAGGCGGGATCCGGTTGAGGGTCGACCAAAAATAGGAAAGGACGGCGACGACGACCAGCGCGGCGAGCGCCGGCCATAGCCAACGTCGGATGGTAGGCTCGCTCTCTACGGCTGCCGGAAGAACGTCGATCCGCGTCGGCGCCACTTGCTCCGCCACTGCCGCGGCTCGCGGCTGTGAGAGAAAAGCGGTGACCGCGGGCGGAACACCCGCCGGAACGGCGCCGCTCGGCGTCAGGAGGCCGATGATTTTCGGCAACGCGTATCCGAGCGCGGTCGACACCGCGCTCTGGCCGAGGCCAAGCCGGCTTGCAATGCCTCCAAGGGCAGTCGCGCCGAGCGCGCGTTCGATCTGGCCGCCGGCAATGGGAGCGGCGTCAGGACGACCGAGCCAAGACCCGACCTCCGAGGTCAGGCCAGCGGATTTGAGCTTGTCGAGAAAACCGCCCAGGCCTCCTTGCGAAGTCGAGATCATCGTCAGGACTTCTTTGACAAGCGCCCGAGCGTTGACGCCAAGCCCGAAACGGCCGGCTAGATCGTCGATCAGCGTGTCGAACGTCGCCATGTCTTTCTCCCCGAAAGCTTGCTCCCAGGTTGAGCTTTGCAGAAGACAATGACCGCTCGATGGCGCCTGAAACCATTATCAAGAGACCGCCCGAGGCTGGCGGAATGGCGGCCGCGTCCTAGTTTCGGGCTCGATCAGCCTGCCAACGGACGGTCCGGTCAGTCCCCCTTCTAAAGAATTGGCGTGCCGGGCGACGCCTCGACGCTCGCGACCTGATCGAGGTTTGCGATCAGGCGCGTCAGCAGGGCGACGAGCAGACCGGCCTCCTCGTCCGTGAAGTCGCGCAGGACCTCATGATTACCCCGGAGCAAGACAGCAACCGCGTCGGGCAGGCGCGCTTTGGCGACCTCCGTCAGCGTGATGCGGCTGCTGCGCCCATCGGCCGGGTCAGGTGTGCGCTGAATCAGCCCGTCCCGCTCCATGCGGGCGAGCATCTGCGCCATTGGCGGCTGTTCGATCTTGGCGAAGCGGGCGAGATCGCGCTGCGTGCTTGCGCGGCCATCCTGAAGCGCGACCAGCACTGGCAAATGGCCGACGCCGAAGCCAAGCGGCTTGAGTCGCGCTTCGCTAAGGCGGGCGAACCCGCGCGCGGCGAGACTGATCAGGTGCCCAGGCGTCGAGAGCACATCGAGATCCATGCGTCTCACCCCTTGCACCCACCGCCTCTGATGCATACGTGCATATGTAAACGACGTTCGGCCTCTAACGCAACACCCACAAGGAGAGAACCAATGGACGATGACGTCAAACTCCTCGAGCGCCTCTACGATCGCTTCAATGCGCGGGACATAGACAGCGTGTTGACCGCGCTCGCCGATGATGTCGCCTGGGCCAACGGCATGGATGGTGGCCACGTCCATGGCCGCGAGGCCGTACGCGCGTACTGGACGCGCCAATGGGCCATGGTCAGTCCGCACGTCGAGCCTGTGGGCTTTCATCGAACTACCGATGGCGCGATCGTCGCAGAAGTCCGGCAGTCCGTCCGCGATCTCGAAGGCAAACCGCTCCAGGGCCAGAAGCACGGGTTGAAGGACAAGACGGTTGGACACGTCTTCCGCCTTCGCGGAGGCAAGGTGGCTCGCTTCGACATCCAGGATGTTGCCTGATCCATGCGCCCGCTCACGGCGACAGGCCGGGCGCGAAGATGCAAAGGCGCCGACGCCGGTCGGAAGGAAATGGCGCCGTATCCTGTTGGAATCGCATGAAACGCGGATGGAAATCGCAGGCGTCAGTCCGGTCGGCGGACCTTCATCCCATGAGGCCGTTCGCCTTCGCGTAGTAAAGCAGCGCGATCGTCTTGGCGTCGGCGATGGCCCGGCTCTCGATCATCGCGAGCGCCTCGCCGAACGGGATCTCGAGGACCTCGATATGCTCGTCCTCGTCGACGCCTCCACCTTTTCCGGTGCGGTCCGCTTCGGCATAGGGAGCGACGAAGCAGGCGATCTTTTCGGTCATGCCGCCCGGGCTCATGTAGGCGTCGAAAGCGTGGAGAGGGTCGCGGATAACGATGCCCGTCTCCTCGAGCGCCTCGCGGATGGCGCAGACTTCGGGCGGATCGCCGTCCAACATGCCGGCGCAGACCTCGATGGTCGCCAGCGCTCCGTCGCTCAGATACGAGCCGGCGCGAAACTGCTTGACCAGAACGACGACCCGGCGCTTCGCGTCGTAGAGCAGCACCGCCGCCGCTTTGCCATGGCGATAAACATCGTGCTTGAGCGTGCGCGTCGAGCCGTCGTCCTCCCTGACCTCGATTTCGGTGCGGGTGAGATCGAACCGTCCCGTGGCGAGAACAGTGTCGCGGATCACGCGTGCAGCTTTGGCCATCGGCTCGCCTAGTAGCGGAATTGTTCACGCAGGATTCGCTCGTCGAGCGAATGGCCAGGATCATGCAAGAGGACCAGAGACGTCGCCTTGTCCATCGCCACCTCGACCTGGACGACGCGCCGGATTTCGAAATGGTCGGCGGCCGCCGCGACCGGGCGTTTGTCAGCCTCCAGCACTTCTATGGTGACCCGTTGGAAATCCCGCAGGAGCGCGCCGCGCCAGCGGCGAGGGCGAAACGGCGAGAGTGGCGTCAGCGCCATCAGCGGCACGCCGAGCGGCAGGATCGGCCCGTTGGCGGAAAGGTTGTAGGCGGTCGAGCCGGCCGGAGTCGAAACCAGGATGCCGTCCGCGATCAGTTCGTCGAGCTGTACTATGTCGTCAATCTCGATGCGCAGCTTGGCCGCCTGATAGGTCTGGCGCAACAGAGACACCTCGTTGATCGCGCGCGCGGTCGTATCAGCCCCGTGAATGTCTCGAGTTCGCATGATGAGCGGGTGAATGATCGAGGGCTGCGCGACTCTGAGCCGTTCGGGCAGGCCTTGCTCGGAATAGTCGTTCATGAGGAAGCCCACCGATCCTCGGTTCATGCCGTAGATCGGCTTCGGCGCCTTCATTGTCATATGCAGGGTTTGCAGCATCAGGCCGTCGCCGCCGAGCGCGACGATGACGTCGGCCTCGTCGAACGGGCTATTGCCATAGAGAGCCGTGAGGCTCTCAAGCGCGTCGTTGGCTTCTTTTGCGCCCGAAGACAGGAAGGCGATCGATTGGGTTCGCGCCATTGGCGTCACGACCGACATGTGCACCTTCCCCGACCGCCACGCGAATTTTTGATGAAATGGGCGATCGCGCGCGTGTCCGCGGGGCGCAGTCTTAACCGAGCGCCGGGCCGCTTCAAAGTCGAGCGCGTCTTGAAGCGGAATACGCCCCTTAAGGGAAGTGGATTACGGGAGCAGCTCCCTGGCGTCCGGCGCCGCTCGCGCGGACTTGCGCGCGCCCTCCGCGGTCGGCAATTTGATCAGGAATCGCGCGCCACAATAGAAATCGTCGGCCTTGGCCGGCGCAAGCGTGATCGCTCCGCCGTTTCGCGTCACCAGGTCGGCGGCGATCGCAAGGCCAAGGCCGGCGCCAACGTCGCTCGTCGACTTGTGGAACGGCTCGAAGATCCGTTCGTTCTGATCAGGCGGAAATCCTGGCCCGGTGTCGCTGATCTCGACCAGCGCCAGCCCGTCGGTGCGAATGGCCGCGAAGCGTATCGCTTTCGGACGTCCGTCCGTGGCGCCCTTCGCCATCAACGCCTGAGCCGCGTTGCGGCTCAGGTTCTCAAGCACGCGCAGGATGTGGTCCGGGTCCGCGTAAACACAGAAACGAGGCGGAATGTCGATGTTGTAGTCGACTGCAGCGTCGTGCTCGGCTTGCCCCGACTCTACGACCTGTCCCACCAGCTCGCTCAGGTCGAAGCGGCGGCGAGACGGGGGAAGTTCACGGCTTGCGCCATAGGTGAGCGTCGACTGGCAAAACTGGATCGCGCGATCAAGGGTCGCGACCAAACGCGGCGCCAGTCGCTGAGCAAGCGGATCCGGGATCGTGGCCAGGCGATCCGAGATGAGCTGTGCGGCGCTCAGGATGTTGCGCAGGTCATGATTGATGCGCGCAACCGCCATGCCGAGTTCGGCCAGCCGCTTGCCTTGGGCCAGCTCATGGGCGAGCGACCCCTGCATGACAGCGAGCGCCGCCTCGGCGCGGCCGATCTCGTTTCCCCGCCCGGTCGGCGCGATCACCCGCGAGGCGTCCTGGGGACTCTCACCAAAGGCGATGATGTTGGATGTGAGCCGCCGCACCGGCTGAAGCACCATACGCCACAGCGCCGCCCACAGCACGCAAGTGACGACAGCGGCAATGGTCAGCGAAATCGTGAGAAAATTGTACGACACGCGCCGCAACGACTGAACCAGCGTCGTCTCGTCGAAGGCGAACTCGATCGCCGGTTCGTTCGCTTGCGCCGGAGCGCTCAGCTTCACCACAGTCCCGGGCGCGGCGAACAGGGCGTGAAAGGTGGCCGCCATGCTCTCCAAATAGGAACTGTCGTCAGCTTTGATCGACTCGACGCTCTCCAGTGGCCCGCCCGCGGTAACGAACTCGCGGCGTCCCGCCGGCGTCTCGATCGCCATCCACTTCACGTCGTCGCTATTCAGGATCTTTGGCGACAGGTCCTTTGGGAGCGGGGTGGGTCCGCCCATCCCGAAAGCGTCGACAGTCGTCTGAACGGCGCTGATCTTGCCGTGCAGCAGCATTTCGCGATGGGCGGTGAGCCGGGTGACATAGAAGAGGCTCATCGCGAGGAGGACGAAGCCGATCGTAACCGCAAGAACGCGCGCCGCGAGGCCGAAGCCGTGGAACGGCGGCGCCAGTCCCGGCGCGCTTGCCTGCTTCGCAACCGCGTTCGGGAACGTGAGCGCGAGCGCGTCGGCGCCGCTTTCGCTTCTGGCCGGAAGGTCTAGCATCGTGCGGTCACGCCCTCAGCCCGTTGAGTTCATCCTCAATATGGGCATTGATTATGGCCGAAAAACTGGCGTCTGCTTGAAATCCTAGACTTTTTGCCCGCGCCGGATCGAAATCACGCGCCCATCCCGCGACGATGCGGCTGATGGTCTCATCTGGCTCGCGGCGGATAAGGGCGACGGTCTTGTCGCCGGCGATGGCGCGCAAAGCCTCGATCTGCTCCCCGACGGTGACGCTGACGCCGGGCAGATTGAGCGAGCGGCGAGCGCCCAGGAGCGAGAGATCGAGTTCGGCTGCCCGCAACAGGAACTCGACCGCGGCTCGGGGCGAGGCGTGCCAGTGACGAACATCATCGCCGACCGGTAGGATCGCCTCCTTGCCGGCGAGGGGCTCGCGAATGATGCCGGAGAAGAACCCGGAAGCCGCCTTGTTGGGCAAGCCGGGGCGAACGCAGATGGTTGGCAGGCGGAGCCCAATGCCGTCGAAGAACCCGCGCCTCGAATAGTCAGCGAGC
>Ga0210407_10004133_pt1 | contig 11523 bp, 11 predicted proteins | sample IncBWC27MmetaG_FD_150860 | JGI IMG/M metagenome (GOLD analysis project Ga0210407, IMG submission 150860) | Forest soil microbial communities from Barre Woods Harvard Forest LTER site, Petersham, Massachusetts, United States - Inc-BW-C-27-M | ecosystem: Environmental > Terrestrial > Soil >... | reverse complement strand
GTATGTTTCACCAGAAGGTCGTGCGTCGGAGGGCACCGAAAAGCTGCGATATCACGTCGGCGATGGCGGCTATTACGACAACTCGGGGATATTGAGCGCGCTGGAGTGGATTGCTCAGTCTGAGGGTACTCTTAGCGGCTATAAAGTGATTTTTGTCTTGATCGATTCAGCCCCCGGAGGAAACAAGGATGCCAAGTCCTGGTCCTGGCAGCGGCAGCTCATCGGCCCGGTCGGGACTCTATTGAGCGTGCGATCCAATTCGCAAACGGCGCGAGACGCTTTTGAATTGAGGCAGGCTCAGGATGTGATCGGTGACGGTCCACCGGTGAGCTTTCTCTATACGGCAAAGGCATTGATTTGCAGCCCGGCCCCTTTGGCGTATCTGCAGCCAGATGAATCCGATCCCCTCTCTTGGCATTTGAACAAAGTGCAAGCTTGCTATGTCGAAAAAGCTTGGAACACCGCGGATGTTGTGGACAAACGCCAGTCAGTCTGTAGAGCACTAGGGGTTTCCGAAGAACGAGTCCAGAAGATTGGCTTGTCCCACCATGAACCGGTGCTCTCAAGTCAATAAACCGCGCTCAGACGGCACGCCGGACTTGCGCAACCACGTTCCGCTCGTCTGATTCCACCAGCGCGCGGCCGCGCGGACCCGATCTACTTTTGCCCAATTCCCGGGAAGTGATACCGCTTGAGCAGCTTCGCTCGCCACGCTGCGGCTGCATCTCTTGCCGTTGGAGGACGGGCCGGCAGTATCGCGGGTACAGTGCGGCGGCTCGTTTTCGACGCCTGCGTCACATCGGACTGAGTCCCCGCTTCCGCTGTGCACTCTGGGTTGTGGCCTGCTCCGCAAGGAATCAGCAGCACCAGGTGCCCCAGATCTTCGTCATCAATAGGCGCGACTCCAACCGGAACGGACTTTGAGAGGATTTCTCCGCGATCGTTGATGTTGATCGCGTTCGTCAGCTGTAACCCGGAGCCCGGCGCAATGAGTGTGTTGAGATCCAGCATCGGCCCGCTGCCATTCCAGACGAAAGCGTGGAGAAAGTTGGCGCAATCGGACGAGCCGCCCACGACCTGTCCGCGAGAATTGATGCCACGCCCGCGACTGCAGGCGTCGGTACCAACCGTACCCAAGTCGATCATCTTGCCGTCCTTCCAGACCACCGCATCATGCAGGTTGAATCCCGGCAGGTCCGCGGAACCGGTGACATCTCCACGCTCGTTGATCCAGATCGCATCTGAGTTGTCGCCTCCCAGCGTGCCCAGGTCGGTCATCACGCCGTTCCGCCACAAGAAGGCGTGACTCACCAGGTCCCCAGGCAGAGTTGATGCCCCGATCACGTTGCCTCGTGTGTTCGCGCACTGTGCCGCACTTAACGTTCCGCCCAGATTACCGAGGTCGCTCATGTCGCCGTTGTTCCAAAGGAACGGGTGGAGCGTCGGCATTCCGGTGCTGTCGTTTGGAGTGAAGCTGACAAAGGAGACGCCGACGATATAGCCGCGGCGCTGATTGTCGCAACCCGGGCCCGGCGCAGCGTCTGGGCCGCCCAGTGTCCCGATGTCCTGCATCATGCCGTTTCCCCAAACAAATGTCCGGATCTCAACCCCAATTCCAAAAAATGAAAATGGATCAGGTTGCCCGTTGTCTCCCAAACCAACGACTTGGCCTGCATCGTTCAGGTAGATGCCCAGGCTCGCAACACCGCCCTCGAGCACGCCGAGATCGATGACACTCCGATGTTTCCACAGCGCCGCGTGAGAAATCGGGAAGCCGAATGTGGTCACCACTTCCCCGGTTTGCGATTGTCCGGTGGCCCAACCTCGTGCATTGATGGATCCTGCGGCGCTATTGACGCGATTGTCCAGCGCCCCTAAGTCGGTCATAACACCATTCTTCCAACGAAAGGCATGGGCGAGCAGACAGTCGCTGTCGAAGCAAAAGTCTGGCGCATAAGGATCTGGAAGCGCCGTATCTGCATACGAAGAGACCACGCCTGCTTGATTCAGAAGTCGAACCCCGTCTTCATTGGCAGAGCCGTGGCCATATCCAATCGGACCGCCCAACGTTCCCATGTCCAAAAGTTTGTAACGAGGATGTTTTTGTGCGGGATCAGCTGGGTCCGTTTGAGCGGCGAGTCGTACGGGATTCCAGACTGCGAGGACGAGAATTATCGCGCTCACGCGCACAAGAACCTGGGTTTTCATGAGAGTAATCTCCTTTTGACTTGAAAAACGGCGGCGGGTATACGCGCATTTCTCCTCCGGCAGACGGCACTGTGAGCCCCAGCCGGGTATTGCTGCAATGGAAAGAAGCTGACTATTATGTGACTTTTTTATGCGAAGTGAAACTTGCCTGTTTCCAAGTGCTTGCGGGCGGTGATAGACTCTGCTCCCAGCGCAGCTTGGGGTAGCCGCGATGTCCAGTCCTTTGCAATCCCCTCGCAAAATTAAGTTGGGCGATTATGAGCTCAATCTTGATACGGCAGAACTGCGTAACAATGGCAACAAGACAACCATCCCTGCCCAACCCTTTCAAGTTCTCCTCTCGCTTTTGCATCGTCCGGGTGCTCTCGTCACGCGCGAGGAACTGAAGCAGCAGTTGTGGACCGCTGACACATTCGTCGACTTCGACCAGAGCCTCAATAAGGCGGTAAACCGGTTCCGTGAGGCGTTTGCGGATGCGGCAGACCACCCACGTTTTATCGAGACTCTGCCCAAAAGGGGATACAGGTTCATTGGCAACATCGAAGCCCTCAACGGCGCGATCCCCGGAGAGAAGAGAGAAGATCCTACAGGCGACCTCCAAAATTCTGCAGGCACGACCCACCGTTTTCTCCCCATCCCATATACGAATCTCAACGGGCATGAAGATATCGATTGTTTCCGTTCTCGTTGTGATCCTGCTGGGGTTGTCGGTACAACGCTGGATTGGCCGTCCGTTGCCGGCACCGCGAGTCATACGTACAGTTCGAATTACCAACGACGGGTGGAGGAAATTCAGCCTGCTTGGGGACGGTGTGCGATTGTACTTCTCCGAGCGTGGGGCCATTTTTCAGGCGTCGGTCGAAGGAGGAGAAACGACAGAACTTCGAACAGGACTTAGTGATGTCGACCTCTACGACATCTCCCCGGGAGGGTCTGAGCTACTAGTCGGCACTGGCGTGCAAGCCTCAGAGACTGACGAAAGGCCCATCTGGATTGTGTCGCTCCCAGCCGGAACACCACGGCGCGTCGGCTTCATCAAATGTCTCTGGGCGTCATGGGCGCCGGACAGAAATCATATCGCTTACTCCACCCCTAATGCGATTTATCTCGTAAATAATGATGGATCAGACGGTCGCAAGCTCGCCGACGCCCCCGTTGTTCCCTGGAAACTGCAGTTCTCCCCTGACGGCGCCCGATTACGATTTGACGGCTACGACTCACGAAACGTTGACTCCATCTGGGAATTGGATTTGCGCGAAAAGCAACTCTACCAGCTCTTTCCTAAATGGAACCCTCCGCAGCATACCGGCAACTCGACTGCCGACGGCAAATACTTTTTCTTCAACACCCACGATCCAGTCAAAGACCGCGACGAAGACGTTTGGGTCCTGCCGGAATCAGGAGTGCACAAATACGGTGCTGCTGTGCAACTCACGAATGGCCCCTTGGCATTTGGATATATGTTTTCCAGCCCCGAGGGCAAGAGGCTGTTTGTCTTGGGAACTCAAAGCCGAGCGGAGTTGGCGCGTTACGATTCAGGCGCGAAACAATTCCTACCGTACCTGGCGGGAATTTCCGCGTCCGAGGCGGAAATCTCACGCGACGGCAACTGGGTTGCTTACGTTTCGTATCCCGACCTAACGCTCTGGCGCAGCCGGCTCGACGGCACGGAGAAGGTCCAGCTTACCTCCCCGCCAATCGAGGTGGTGGGGCCTCGCTGGTCCCCTGACGGCACACGTATCGCGTTCACGGACCTCCAGGCGGGAAGGGTTTGGAAGGTCTATAGCGTGTCCGCCAGCGGCGGTATTCCTGAAGAAACATTCCCTGGAGATACGAAAGCCGAAATTGACCCGTCATGGTGGCCTGACGGAAGATCTATTGTATTTGGGCGTTCTTATTTATCCGGCAAAGGCGAAATCGTGCGGGTCGATCTCGCAACGCACCAAGTCTCGACCGTGCCGGGCTCGGAAAGGATCTTTAGTCCCCGTTTATCCCCCGATGGGACAAAGATCGCCGCCTTTTTCGAGCAAGGCAGCAAACTTATGCTTTACGATTTTCGGACTAGACAATGGCGTGATGCTGCCCATGGCACCTTTCAGTTCAATACCTGGTCCCAGAACGGAAAGAGCATTTATCTCGTCGATGTGAGCCGAGACGAGATCGTGCGCTTTGAGCTTGATCATGCAGGTTTGGTGAAAATCGCAAGTCTCAAAGGGATCGAACAAGGCAATCGAGGATGGATAGGTCTCGCGCGCGATGATTCTCCTCTTCTCGTACGAGACAAAAGTGTAAGTGACGTATATCGACTAGACCTGCAGATTCCCTAGCGAATTGTCGAAAAAAACCGTAATTGCGGCCACACTCTGCGCCGTACGCCAGTGATCCCCCAACATCCACGGCATCACATCATCCATCCACATCCGCGCGTCACATCACCCCAAATATCTCCACATGTTTATCATCTAATCAACAGAGATGTGTCGTTTCATTTTCTCTATCTCCTATCCCATCAACTGTTTGGCGGGTATATGTGTACGTGATGTCGAGATGTACACACCTCCAAGTTGTAGTGGTTCTACATGGGATGAGCTGATCTGAGGCTGAATAAGGTTGATCCCGACCTGATCCTAGGTGCGGGTCGGTGTCGCTTTTTGTTGTCGGCGCGGTGTCCTGAGCGGAGATGTGCGGAATTTTGAGTGGGGGGTGCGGCCAGCGTACAAACGGGGAGAAGGATTCTACGACCGAGCTAGCGCGAGTTACAGGAGATTTTGTCAGTTCCTGCTATAACGAATCTCAGCGAAAGTTTCTCACTACGAAAATGTCATGCTCGGTACGGTCGCTTTGCGGGTAGATGAGATCCTTGCCATCAGGCGATAATGCAAAACCGTAAAAGCCAAATTTATCCAGTCGCGCCACGTGCGAGATGCGCTTTGTCTTGAAATCCATGAAGTCGATTTCAGGCGGAGCATCGTCTCTTGGAGCAAAGAAATAGAAACCCCGTTCAGCGAGTGCCCAATTGCTCCAGTTCACTGGTCCAGGTCCTGGCCAGACGGCGCTTTCACGGCCTCTATCGACCGGTACTGTCCAGATGCCAGGCTCCGAGGCCCTGGTGTAGAACAAGAACCTCCCGTCTGCCGATTCTGCTGTGGCAAAGCCACCATTCCTGGTCACTTGCACCGGCGCTGATTGCAGCGAAAACCCGTCTCTTACGGCAACTTTCCAGACCTGAAACGTCTTGCCTCCGCGATTCGACGCAAAGTAAATCCAATGACCGTCCCGGGACCAAGTCGGAAACACGTTGTCGGCATCGGCGAATTGCGCGACAGTGTGCGGCTGACCGCCGTCTACTTCCACGACCTGTATCTCGCTGTGCTGACCGGGACGATAGTCGAAGGCAAGGAACCGACTGTTCGGCGACCAATGTGGGCTGCCCGCAAAAGTCTCTAGCCTTGTGACCTGAGTAGGATTCGAGCCATCCCGGTCACAAATCCATACCTCCGCGTAGCCCGAACGCTCCGTCTGAAATGCGATCTTGTTGCCGTCTGGAGAAAACTGCGGCAAAAGGTTATAAGTTTTGCTTGCAGAAACCAAAATCGAAGCTGGGCCTCGCGCGTGAGTCGCATCCCGCAATTCAATTCGCCAGAGGTTCTGTTCCTCGTCGCTGTTCTCGTAGGCAAGTTGCATACCCATGGGTGAAACTGAAGGAAACCAGGCAATGGGGCCAACTCTTTCGACCGGTCTCGGAGTTCCTCCTTCAGCGGAAATCCTCCAAACGTTTGCCAGGCCCGCGCGGTTCGAGGAATAAATGATTTCGCGCCCATCTGGCGTCCACGAAGGTGCGCCGAAGATTCTCTTGTGATCGAAGGTCAATTGCCGGGTTCGACCGTCCGTTAGCGAGATTACAACAAGTTCGTCCACGTAGATCGGCCCGGACGACCGCACAAAAGCGATTCTGTCACCACTGGGCGAAAAGGCGGGGCGCCGATCATTAAACCCGAGAGGAGGCAAGGTTAGAAAACGGGCGCTGGAATCGGCGAGGGAGAGCAGGCGGATACCCGTGCGCTGGGCATCCGGATTCCATTCGCAGAAGGTCAACAGCTTACCGTTTGCAGAGAAAGACAACCCGTAGTTCGCAGCGTTGTAATTCAGGGGGCCAAGAAGGCCGGTGTAAATATTCCTCTCATTTCCTCCCAGTGCCGCCACCGTATCGACTTGAAACTTCTCTCCTGAATCGTGAAGAAAGGCAACCTCGCGCCCATCCGGAGACCACGCTGGAGAATAGTCATCACCACTCTGGCTCAGCCTGACCAAGCTTTGGCTCCCGACCACAGCCGCATAGATTCCAGACTGCGCTTGGTTCGGTGCTCGCAACATAAACGCGACGCGGCTGCCGTCAGGGGAGAACGCAGGCATACTCTGTTCGCCCTGAAGACTGACAAGGGGAAGGGTCACCGGCTCGGGTATAAGACTCGTTGAGTCAACGTGAGCATGTCTCTCCCGCAGAAGGACAATCATTCCAACAACAGCGAGAAAAATAGGGACAATTAGAAACCGCCACAACCGCCGGGTATACGTTATTTGCGTGACGGCCGATTCTAGCTCAGTCAATTTCGCCAGGCGAGGATGCACGCTTGCCTGGCCGTTGGCGGGCGCAATGGTGATCGAACTCTCCGGCAGGAGAACGGTACTCCGGTCATAAGGTTCAACCGGTGCAATAAATCGGTAACCGCGCCGCGGCACGGTTTCAATGAAGTGAGGCTTATCTGCGTCGTCGTCGAGGACTGAGCGTATTTGGCGTACACAAAAATTCAGTCCTTGCTCGAAATTGACGAAAGTTGTTCCGTTCCAGATCTGATGTCGAAGTTCTTGCCGCGAGATAAGCTTGCCGGGTTGAGAAACCAGGATGGTCAACACCTTGAAGGGTTGCGGCGCGAGCCGGATCAGCCTGCCGCCCTTACTCAGTTCTCCAGTTTCCGGGTGCAGCTCAAACGCACCGAACCGAACGGCCGCCTTAGATCGACTCTCATCGGAACTGAGCATCCGCCCGTGCCCCCAACTTGGTGATGCCGCCCGGCATTGTACCAAGGCACTGCATCTATGCCAACGCATTGTTGTTCGACAGTATGTTCCCTGTTTGCAATAAATTAGACGCTCACAAGTTACTCATATGAAATTCATCGCTCGCAAATTGACTACATGAGCGAATCTGGTAGTTTGCTGCGACGAGTGGCTTTTCCGGAGAAGTCCAACGAGCATCTACTCCGGCATAAGGAGCGTGGAAGGCCCAGCCAGTGCCGATTCTAGCACCGTCTCTCGGGCCTCACAATTCTCCAGATGGGGAGGAAAGTGAGTCATGACGATGAAACTTCTGGGAACCTACACGCTGGCAGCAATGACGGTTGCCCTGGCGCCTCTGACCGTCAGGGCGGCCGACGCCCGTTGCCCGCTCCTGAACGCAACGCTTCATGGCACCTACGTTGTGTCGGGTTCGGGTACGATCGCCGGTGTCGGCCAAGTTACCGCGCTCGGACAACACACCTGGGACGGACAGGGAAACACCATAGCCACGAATACGATCAGTGCGAACGGCAATATCCTCAACGTGACGGTAACCGGCACCTACACCGTGAACCCTGACTGCACCGCGTCGTTGGCCGAGTCCGACGGATCTCACTACCAATTCTTGATTGCTCCAGATGGGAGTAAGGCCTGGTGGATTCAGATCGATTCCGGAACGGTGGTAAGCGGCACTGAAGTCAGGTTGAGGCGGCGACACATCGAGAGCGTCTTGCGCGTCCCCTCGAAGAAATAGCAGGCCGGAGAGTGGTGCTGCCCCAGTGGGGTCGTGTCACGATAAAACAGCTCGCACGCCCGAACCCTTCGATCGCTGGACCTAACCTCCGTACTGATGGTTTGGTTGATTCTTTCCGTCATCATGAGGATCAATGACTAAGCACTTGGCCAACTGAGGCTGCGAGCCACCAGAGCAGCAATCATTTTTTGGGGAGGGATTATGAAATTGTGCAGGCTCTGTTTGTTGCTGTTCCTGGTTGTTGGCCGGTTTGTGAGCGCCCAAATCCCCGCTACCGACGACAGTTATACCGCTTCGTCGTCTCCCAATTCTAACTTTGGCAATCAATCCGGCTTGGATGTGATTGGGCCTGGCGTGAACAGCTATATCCGTTTCGATCTAACCGCGCTGCCTTCCGGCCTGACTAGTTCCAATGTCAACAAAGCCACCATGCGGTTGAGCGTCAATGGCGTCACCACGGCGGGGGCGTTTGACGTATATCTTGTGACCAGCTCATGGTCGGAGAGCACGATCACCTACAACAACCTTCCGACGTTGGGCGCCAAGGTCGCGAGCGGAATCATGGTTTCCGCATACAAGCGCAACTTCATTGACGTGGACATAACTAAGGCGACACAAGCCTGGCTGACTTCTCCGCCATCGCTGAATTATGGGGTAGCGCTGGTACCAAGTTCCGGCAGCTCGATCGCGGTCTCGTTTGACAGCAAGGAAAACACATCCACAAGCCACGACCCTGAGCTGACGGTTTCGATGGTCTCGGCCGGTCCGCCCGGACCAACCGGACCCACAGGAGCGACAGGCCCACAAGGACCACAGGGTCCGCAGGGAGCGACTGGTCCGGCCGGACCGCAGGGTCCACAAGGTCTCCCGGGACCGGGGCTCTCAGGCTTGACTACCGTCGCGTTCTCAGCCACGCCCGTGTTTGACGCAAGTCAGGGCAGCACAATGAAACTCACACTGGCCGGCGATGCGACCTCCTCGACGCTTGTCAACGCCCGTGCCGGTCAGCCATTGTTCGTGATCCTCTGTCAGGATGCATCGGGAAATCATTTCTTTGCGCCACCCACGAACTTGAATTGGAACGCTGATCCGGTGCAAACCCCAAATCACTGTTCCTCGCAGGGTTTCATCTTTGACGGGGCAACTGCCTACAACTTTGCACCGGCGACAGGATTTTCCGTCGGCGGAACCATCAGCGGCCTCAATGCCAGCGGTCTGACGCTCCAGATGAATGGCGGAGCGACACTCTCCATCGGAAGTACCGCAACTTCATTCTTGTTCCCGAACCCGTTGCCCTCCGGTCAGGCCTATTCCGTCACCATCACAGCTCAGCCGACTGCACAAACGTGTTCCATCAATAATGGCAGCGGAGCTATCAACCACGCTGACGTGTTGAATATAAGCATCACTTGTTCTGGTGCGGGAGGGTTCACGATAAGTGGCACGGTTCAGGGCGGATCATCCTCATTCACCGGCGATACGATCCCAGTGACGTTAACGTTCCCATCAGGAACAGAAACTCTTAACGTATCGCTGACACAAACTCAATTCACTTTCACAACGCTGCTGCAAAATGGGCAGAGCTACTCGGTTACGTCTCCGGCAGAAGGCTTCCAGCTTCCCAATGGCGTAATTGGGTCGGTTGGTTGCTCGGCGATCAATGTCTCTGGCACGATCGCGGGCTCGAACGTGACGAACGTCGCGCTTAACTGTGTCACGCTGCCGTAGCAGTAACGGTCCAAACTCTGCCCCTCGCGACTCTCCCGAAGGGTAGAGTCCACCTCGAATCGCCGTTGACTCAATCAATCCAGATTTCTTTGCTCTGGCCTTCGAGTTCTTCTCTGACGAACTCTCTGCGGTCCTCCGGTATGCAGGCTTCGATCGCAGTCATCAGACTCTTTGTCCTTCGATCAGTGTCTAAGCTCTGGTCACTAGTTTGGAAAATATGCTCACGAGCCGCCTTCTCTTAGCCATGCTCGAACGCTGCATCACAAACGCAGGAGGAACGTACCTATTCTGTGACACCGACAGTGCTGCGATCGTATCGACCAAACACAGACAAACAATTTCGATGCCCGATGGCGAACGACCGATTACGGCCATGTCGTGGGACGAAGTCGACGATATCATTCGCGAATTTTAAAACCTAAACCCCATACGATCGCGAGCTCATTCGTGGATCGATCTTGAAAGTGCGCAAACTGAATTGGGATCGCAACAAACGGCGACGACAGCTGTATGGATACAGCATCGCGGCCAAACGTTAAGCGCTCTATACCAACACTGGCGACCACATTGAAATTGTGGAGCCAAAAGCGCACGGATTAGGTTATTTCCACCCGCCCAAAGATTCGGCAGAAGGCGTTCATAACGTCATTTTCATCTGACCGCGACCAATGGATGCGCTCGAAATGCATCAACATCCACGATCCACAGTCGCGAGTGTACGAATTAACCGATGAATACGATGGACGTCGCGCTATATTCATAAATTTCTTCACGCTGTTGAGTCGTATCAAAATCACGCGGAAGCGAAGAGCCTTGGGCCGAATGGCAAAGCGTGCGAATCTGACGCGCGTGGGTTGTTGCAACGGGCGCATATCGTTGCGAATTGGCCGTTGATCTTCATTGGGAAAGAATCCGACAAGCACTGGGAGGAAGGCGAAGATCTGAGTTTGCTGGAATTCAAGACAATCAAGTACAAGCGCAAAGGTTACGCAGTTGCGACCGATGAACAACTAGCGCGAATCGCACGAGTTCCCAAGCGGGAATTCATCCGCAAGGGAATCAATCAGCACACGCTGGAGAAAATATGCGAGCAGAAACCAGTGCGTGCAATCAAATTAGGGGAATGTTTGAAAGTGCTCGACGAATGCTAAACCACCGGCAACGCAACACAGCAGGCAGGAATGGACTGATGGCGCGATGGGAGCCACTGAGCGGGAATGGGGATGTTTCGCTAAGGGCTGTTCAAATGGCTCCAGGTCATCACGCTTCATTGACGGGTATATGTGTATGTAATGTCGAAATGTACACACTTGCGAGGTGGGTGAATTTCAGGGCAGAACAGCTCTTGATCAGCGTCAGATCAGCTCAACCTAAACTCAACCCGGATCATCGGATCATCGTCCCTTTGTTGTTGTCATTCGGGGCGTGGCGCGCGGAGGCGCTGAGTGGATATGGATGAATATTGCGTTGGTGCGGAGTGCGTGTGGATTTTGACTGTACTCGCCCCGTTTTCGTCACTTCCCAGCCTACTCCGCCACGTGGACCCCGTTGTGCAATTTTGATCAGACTCTGAGAGCGTCAAAGGGAATAATTTCTGGAATTCGGCCGCTGCCGCTCCAGGAGGAATTATGTGGCCCCTTTCCGATCATTCTCGACAAATGGCGATTGAGCATTCACAACTTCAATCGGTGATTCAACAACGCACGGCCGAACTGCAGAACCTGTCGCCGCGGCTTCTCAAAGTACAGGATGAGGAGAGACGCAAGTTGTCTCGT
>Ga0210407_10004132_pt1 | contig 11523 bp, 9 predicted proteins | sample IncBWC27MmetaG_FD_150860 | JGI IMG/M metagenome (GOLD analysis project Ga0210407, IMG submission 150860) | Forest soil microbial communities from Barre Woods Harvard Forest LTER site, Petersham, Massachusetts, United States - Inc-BW-C-27-M | ecosystem: Environmental > Terrestrial > Soil >... | reverse complement strand
GATGCGCCGGGGGGTACGCCGTTCTGGGCGCCCAGTAACCCGATGAACACGGCGCGCGAGGCGCCGGGCATAGCCACGCTGCCGTCAGGCCACGTTCTGGTGACAGGCGGTATGACTGCTACGGCGGCAAACTGCGTCAAGACACCCACTACGCCTATAGAGCTTACGACCGACACTTCGGCCGAGATCTGGGATCCTGCGACCTTCACCTGGACGGCAGTGACGGCCCAGATGAGCTCCAAACGCGCAGGCGCCCCTGTGGAGCAGTTCACCAGCGGAACGGACACAGGCAAGGCGATAATTGCGGGCGGTATCGACTACGAGGCGGGCGGCGGCACTACCTGCGTTACAACTACCGCGCTCAAACTGACGACCCAATCCTCGACCGACCTGTTCGTCGAGAACGTGGCTACTCCGGCCTCCAGTACGTTCACCGCGACAGGCGCGCTGAATGCCGATCGCGGCAATTACGGAGCTGCCATCCTCGCGTCAGGGCCGCACTCAGGCGATCTGGTGGTGATCGGCGGCTTATGCGCCGAGAACGCATTGCCCTCGTCACCGATTGGCACATCGGCAGCCGCGACTACCTGCAAAAACGCGAAATACGGTACCGACTACTATGAGCTGTACGATCCAGTAGCCACGACATGGTCGGTGGGAGGTGCTACGACACCGGCGACCCCGGCCGCCGGCCCAGCATCGGCGCTATTGCCATGAACTGAAGCTGCGGCACCGCCGACGCGTTCGTCTTTGTGCGCTTGCAGACAAGTTCACTGGGCGGCGTAGCAGACGAACGCGTCGGCTTGTTCGAAAGCCGGATCATGCGCTGGATAGCACGCAAACTTGGCATCCAGACTCTTCGTTTCAGAGCCGGTCGTCGTCTTGCCGCTGAACATCCCCGTGTAAGGAGGAGCATTGCGCTGCACCGCGATCGGCGCACTGGCCTGGCCTGAATTGCCCGTCAGTCCTCCCAGCCCGCCGCTCAACAACTGCGACAATTGGTCCATTCCCTGCGCCCGCGCCGACCCCGGCATTGCGATACAAACCAGGAGAACAAGACCTGATGCACTGACCAATAGATTCGATCGCGTAATCTTCATATATAAACCCGAACCAACGAACCGCGGAGTCCAACAAGAAAGACGAACCCCTTCCGCGAGGGTTACAAGAAAAAATAACCCGCAGCGAATCTCAAGCGAATCCCCCCAATAGACACCCGCGAAATGCCGTCCGCGGCATTTCGCTCCGTGTGGATACTGGGTGCAGGGGTCAGCCCCTACCGCCAGCCGCGCAGGCGTGACTAAGATTCTTGCGCTCTGGTTTGAAGGGCTCCGAACGACGCGCTATGTCGCCGCAGTTGCGCGGGACACCTGCACGTCATCTTAAAAAATGGTGGAGCAGAAGGGATTTGAACCCTCGACCCCTACGTTGCGAACGTAGTGCTCTCCCAACTGAGCTACTGCCCCATCCCGAACGCGATTACTATTGTGAGATAACTGACTTCAGATAAGCTCGCAACCCGTGTTCGCTCGGTCCGCACACGATCGCAAATCGCGCACCCGCAGGCCCACCTGCACGTCATCTTAAAAAACTGACTTCAAGTACGCTCGCAACCTATCCGCCAGCTCCGGGCGTTTCAACCCGAATCCGACTTGCGCGGAAATGAATCCGACTCGATCGCCGAGGTCGTACCGAATCCCTTCGAACTCGTATCCATAGACCTTGCGCCGCTTGGTCAGCGCCACCAGCCCGTCGGTCAGTTGAATTTCGCCGCCCGACCCCGGCTTCACCTGCGCCAGCAGCTCGAAGATATCCGGGGTCAGCACGTAGCGCCCCATGATCGCAAACTCGCTCGGTGCTTTTTCCGGCGCCGGCTTCTCGACCATGCCATGAAGTTCGTAGGTGCGCTCGCCGACCGCTTTGGCGTCTGCGATTCCATATTTCGAAATTTCGCTGCGCGCGACTCGCAGCAGCGCGACCACCGGTGCATCGCGCGTCTCGGCGGCGTCGAGCAGTTGCCGCAAGCACGGCCGCGGGCAGTCGAAGATATCGTCGGGCAGCATCACCGCAAACGGCGCATCGCCAACCGCGTCGCGCGCTTGCAGCACCGCATGCCCCAGCCCGAGCGGTTTTGCCTGTTCCGCTACGGAAATCTTCGCGGGACTATTGCTGCGCCGGATCTGGTCGAGAATTTCGTGCTTGCCGCGCTCTTCCAGGTGACGCTCCAATTCCTCGTTGGAATCGAAGTGATCGACGACGATCGTCTTGCCCGGGCTGACGACGATCACGATCTCCTCGATTCCCGACGCGACCGCTTCCTCGACCACCACCTGGATCGCCGGCGTATCGACCACCGGCAAAATTTCCTTGGGGATTACCTTCGACGACGGGAGCATCCGCGTGCCCATCCCGGCCGCCAGGATGACCGCTTTTTTTACTTTCATACGACCGCGATTTTCCGGTTATGCGAAACGACAAATTTTTGCGAAAAGATTAGACCTTCTGCTCGCGCGCTTCCTGCGCCGACTTGCATCCGATGCAAAGCGTGGTGACCGGGCGCGCCCGCAGCCGCTCGATTCCTATTTCGCCGCCGCATTCCTCGCATCGTCCGTACGTCCCGTCCCCAATTCGCTCGAACGCCTCGTCGATTTTGCCGATCAGCTTGCGTTCACGATCACGCATCCGGAGCAGGAAATTCCGATCCGACTCGAGCGCCGCTCGATCGGTCGGGTCCGCAAACGCCTCTTCCGACTCATGGTTCATCGTGCCGACCGCGCGCTCCGCTTCCTGCAGGAGCTCGCGCTTGCGTTCTTCGAGTAATTTTCGAAACAGAGTGAGGTCTCTTTGCCTCATAGATGTTTAGTCCGCCCGCGGGCCGAGTTCTAGATTCTATCGACGCCCCGCCACCCTTGTAAAGGAAACTGTCACACAACCGGTTTTTCAGTACTCGGCAGACTCCGCGCCCCACTACGATTGTTCCCCTTCCCACATGGGAAGGGGTTAGGGGTTAGGTTCGCACGCATCGTTCGCAAAGCACGACGGCGCTTTTTTGTGTCATTCTTCGCTTCGCTCAGAATCCCGAATCTTCCTCAGCGCCAGAATCTTCCCGCCCGCTCAGGGCCCGCGCAGCCACCCTGCTCCGAAAACCCGACCCAGAGCAAAATGGCGTTCGCGCCATTTTGCGCTTGAATGGACGGACGATGGGTGCAGGGGTCAGCCTCTGCCGCCAGCCGCGCAGGAGTGACTAGATTCCCCCTGCTCGTGACTTTTTCCGCCGCGCCCATTTTTATGCCATTCTGAGCGCAGCGAAGAAGCCCGAATCTTTCTCGGCGCAAACTTCACCTTCGCTTGGGGCTTGCGAAGCCGAGCTGGTAAAAGTTGGCCGATGAAAACCGCTTACTTCGACGCCTTCTCCGGCCTCAGCGGCGACATGATCGTCGGCGCGATCCTCGATTGCGGCGCGGACTTCGCCGAATTCGAGCGCGCAATCGCCGCGGTCCCGATCAAAGGGTATCGCCTTTCCACCCGGCGCAAAGTCTCGAGCGGAATTTCTGCGCTGAAGTTCGACGTCGAGGTGACCGAACCCCAACCGGAGCGCCACTTCGGCGAAATCCGCGCGATGATCACCGCGTCGTCGCTCGCCGAAACCGTCAAGCGCCGCGCGATCGCAATCTTCGAAGTGCTTGCCAACGCCGAGGCCAAAATTCACAACACCACTCCCGACCACGTCCATTTTCACGAAGTCGGCGCAGTCGACTCGATCATCGACATCATCGGCACCGCATGGGGACTCGAGCATCTCGGCGTCGACGACCTGCTCGTGTCGCCGCTCCCGATGGGCCGCGGATTCGCGCGCTCGCAGCACGGCGTCATCCCGGTCCCCGCGCCCGCGACCGCCGAACTGCTGACCGGTTTCGCACTGAAACTCGGCGACGGCGCGTCCGAGATGGTCACCCCGACCGGCGCCGCCGTCGTCCGCGCGCTCGCGCACTCCGCCGAGATCCCACTGAATTTCGAAGTCGAAAAAATCGGCTACGGCGCCGGCACCCGCGATCTCGACGATCGCCCCAACGTGCTCCGCATGATGCTAGGCCGACAACGCACCTCGCTCGACACCGACACGATGCTCGAAATTTCCGCAAACATCGACGACCTGAACCCGCAGATCTACGACCACGTGATGGAACTCCTCTTCACCGCCGGCGCCCGCGACGTAACCCTGACGCCGACATTGATGAAAAAGAACCGCCCCGCAATAACCCTCAGCGTGATCGCCGAGCCAACCGATCGCGACAAAATCGCCCAAATAATTTTCGCCGAAACATCCACAATCGGCCTCCGCTACCACCCGGTGTCGCGATTAAAACTGCATCGCGAGATCAAAGAGGTAGAAACCCAATACGGCAAAGTCCGCGTAAAAATCTCCACCGCCCACGGCCACACCCCGATCACAATCACCCCCGAATACGAAGACTGCCGCCGCCTCGCGACAGAGCACAACATCCCCCTCCGCACCATCTTCGAAGAAGCCCGCACCTCCGCTCGCGCCCAATTGAAATGACTTCCCGTCTTAATCAGGCCGGTCGATCAATTGCTCGAATAATGATCCTTGCTTTTCTGAGCGGATGCGCCCAGTCCGCTGCGCAGAGCCCGGCCCCGCCAGCGCAGACCCTTCCGCATCTCGCCCATTGGGACCACTTTGAAAAACAATACTGCGCCGACTCAGGAAAACGCAGATACATCGCAACCCTTGAAGACGTGCCGAATGCAACTTCGTGGAAATCAGCGTGCCAATCCACCGGTGCGAAGATTCCAAATACGAATTGGGAGTTTCCGCAACCCGAAGATTGCGAAGAGCAACCGCGCCCACGCGGCGTATTTTATGTCCCCGACGACGGATGCTCTCAAATTTCAGAATACAATTCCGGCGATCATCGCGACAAGGCGTGGCGAAAAGACGACTACAACAAAATGAATGACGGCAGCGTCACTTGCGACGCCTACTGCGCAAATATGAATCATCCCGAATGGGGCAGACGTGGCATGTGCCTCAGGGCGCATATCGAAAAGGGCATGAATGCGGGTTCCAATATCCGATGCGTTGATCTCGGCAGGAAGTTCGGCGCTACCAAGATGAGCTGTTATTGCCGAAATCCTCCGCTCGGTTTTGCCGATACCCACAATCATCAGTTTGCGAACCTTGCCTACGGCGGCAAGGCCGTTTGGGGGGATGCGTACGGGCCGATCGATCAGGCTCTCGCCAGCTGTGCGCCTGAACATGGACCGATGGGAATTTCCGATCTCGATGGCGACATCAGTAGGTATTTTCAAAATGGCGGGTTGGAGTTCAGCCATAGCACCGGCGGCTATCCTGATTTCGAAGGCTGGCCCCGTTTCAACCAAGGCGTCTCCCATCAGAGCATGTATGCCGACTGGCTGCATCGCGCCGTCCGTGGCGGCTTGCGCCTGATGGTAGTCTTCGCCGTCAACAACAAGCTCCTATGCACGGCGGCCCACCACTTACCCGGCCGAACTTGCAGCGACGCTGAAGCGATTGCCCTACAGGTACAAGCCGCTAGAGCAATGCAGGAATATATCGACAATCAGGAAGGCGGCGCCGGTCGCGGCTGGTACAGGATAGTTGATACTCCTGAGCTGGCACGTAGCGTTATCGAACAGCACAAGCTTGCTGTAGTGCTCGGAATTGAAGTGGACCATCTGCTGACCTGCCCCGGGGATAACCAGGACTGCACGCCTATAATCCGATCGACCATCGCATATTATCGAAGCCTCGGAGTCCGCCATATCATACCGATTCACTTCTACAATAACTCCTTCGGCGGACAGGCGCTCATGTTTCCGGTTGTAACACCTGGAAGGTGTGAAGACTGCAGCGACAAGGGATTCGTCGCCGCGTGCAACGTCAGAGGCCTTCGAAATAACGGTAAAATAATGATTCAGGAAATGATCAGACAAAAGATGATCATCGATATCGATCACATGTCAGATAAGTCAAAAGGTGATGCGCTGGCAATCATGCAGCAAGAGCACTACCCGCCGATATCCAGTCACACTGGCTTCCTCGTCGTTGCTAAGGGTTCAAAGAGGAACGAAGGACAGATAAGGCCCGAACAGATCGAGGCCATAAGACGTCTCGGCGGAATGGTCAATGCAAATACTTCGCCTTACCAATTGAGATCCGACGTTGAACCATGGGAAAGCGTGGATCTCCCAAGAGTTCAACTGCAGTGCGGTGGCAGCTCCCAGGTACTGGCTCAAAACTATTTGTATCTTCTGGATCATACGAATAAGGAAGCGGGAATCGGCTTGGGTACTGACTTCAACGTGCAAGTGCAGCCCGGCCCTCGATTTGGACTCAATCCATGCATGGGCGACGGGCCCGAGCATCCACAAGTCGCAAGAGTACCCTATCCTTTTCCAATCTCGGTAGAAGGCAGCGATTCAGAATTGTCTGAAAGTTATGCGGACGAGCATACCCGCGCTGGAAAGCTCAATTTCAATGAAGAGGGTTTAGCGGACATCGGTTTACTACCCGACTTGATCGAGGACCTTAAGCAACAAGGCGTGCGCCCCGAAGATTTGGAACCACTTTTCGACTCCGCGATCGGGTATGTGAATCTCTGGGAGAAGATAGATCCACCAACTGCAAAGGCAGCCCCGCCAACCACGCCGCCGAAGTAAGTACGAGTTCATCGCCACCTACCTGGGCCGCCCCCGTCCGCAATCGAGACCGCTAAGTTGCAAGGCCGACGTCTGCCACTTCAATGCGTCGGCTTCCGGTTACCCGGTTGGCGCTGTTAATCAGACGCACGCACGCGGCAGGCCAATCCTTCCCCCGACCGAGAGCAAAATACCGTCCGCGGGATTTTGCGCTTGAATGGTATGGACGGTGGGTGCAGGGGTCACCCCTGCTGCCCCGCGCGCGGCGGTCCGAATCCTGAAAAAGCGCTCTTTGCCCTCGCGGCTGAGGGTCACCAGCACGTCAACTGAGCAAATTCATCGCGTCTGCCGGCCACCTGCACGTCACCTGAAAAAGCCACTTGCACATCATCTGAAAAAAATCTTTGCTATCGATACCATGGCTGACGCTCACACCCACGTGGACAAGCCTGAGCCGCGATGGCAGGCGCTTCTCGCAATCGCCGCGGTCGGCGGAGTTTACCTCGCACTACCAAGAGAACTCGTCGTCGGCCCCACATGGATGTTGCCGACCATCATCGTTGTCTTGCTCGCGCCGACGATCATTTCTCATCGGATGGGTCGGCATTCGTTAAACCACGCCTTGGGGATCGTGAATAACGCAATCATCACTGCCGCTCTCATCGGTTCAGTCAGTCTGCTGGTCGGGACCCTGGCATCGCACAAACTGCCGCCTCTGCAACTTTTGCGCTCTGGTGCCGAGCTTTGGTTCACCAACGTTCTTGTCTTCGCGCAATGGTATTGGCGACTCGACGGCGGCGGCCCGAGCGTGCGCGACCAGCATCCGCAATTCGGAAGCCGCAGTTTCGTTTTCCCGCAGATGCAAATCGAAAAAGACGAGCGCGCACGCTTCAGCGTCGAAAACTGGCGCCCGGGTTTTGTCGATTACCTCTTTATCTCCTTCACCCAAAGCTCCACCTTCGGCCCAACCGACGCCCCCCTGCTCGCTCGATGGGCAAAGCTACTAACGATGACGCAAATTTTCATTTCCCTGAGCATCGTGATGCTCCTAATCTCCCGCGCCATCGGCGTCCTCTAAAGCGAAATCCCCGCGCATGTGAGTTTCACATTCAATTGAGTGAATCGGCGCATACGAGGCGCGCCTGCCGACGCACTGGACTTTACTACTATAGTAGTGTAAGCTGATCTTTGTGTGGTACCAACCTAACGTCGCCCAACTTCCCCTCTCCGCTGGAAATATCCCAAGATGGCAACTGCCGGCGGAATTTTTCTCGCCGATCGCAAATATTGTCGAGCAAAATAAAGATATTTTCCGCAGCGCGTCTGTCGAGTCGTGTGTATATAATGATGACTTCCCAACCATGACTTCCCAGCGACTGCACATCAACGAGATCTTTTACAGCATCCAGGGCGAATCGACTCACGCCGGACGGCCTTGCGTGTTCGTGCGGCTCACCGGATGCAATCTGCGCTGCAAATGGTGCGACACCGAGTACGCGTTTTACGAAGGACGCCGGATGTCGGTCGCCGAAGTCGCGGAAATAATCCGCGGCTACCGATGCGATCTGATCGAAGTCACCGGCGGAGAGCCGCTGCTCCAGGAAGGCGTCTATCCGCTCACCGCCGCGATGCTCGAGTCGGGGCAGACCGTGATGGTCGAAACTTCGGGCGCGACCGACGTCGCCCGCCTCGATCCGCGCGTCATCAAGATCATGGACCTCAAGTGTCCCGGCAGCGGCGAGTGCGAGAAAAATCTGTGGAGCAATCTCGATCACCTGACTCGCCGCGACGAGATCAAGTTCGTCGTCGCCGATCGCGCCGATTACGAATGGGCTCGCGACACGATCGCCGCGCGCGAACTCGCGCCGCGCGTCAACGCGCTCCTGTTAAGCCCGGTGTTCGGACAACTGGATCCCGCAGCGCTCGCCGCGTGGATACTCGAAGACCGCCTGCCCGCACGGATGCAGATCCAGATGCACAAGCAGATCTGGCCCGGCATCGCACGTGGCGTGTGATCGCTTTCCTTTCTCTTCTACTTGACCGTCGAAGTCTCGATCGCTTTCGAGTCCGCCGGCATCGTCAGCAGCAGTCCGTCCCAGCCGACCGCGATTCCGCTCGGCCTGACCTCATAAACGCCGCGCATGAACGCGAGCCGCGCGAGGATGTTGGGCGTCGGCGGACCGAGATGACTCATCACGAGCAGTGGGACTCCGGCCTCATTCGCCTCAGTTGCAGCCTCGACCGGTGTCGTGTGGTAGCGCAGGATGTCGGACATTATTTTCGCGATGCGCGCGTTGCCAACTTCCTCCGCGCCTTCCTTGATCAGCTTCACCAGAGGATCAGACTGCGCTTCGCTGATCAGCACGTCTGCCCCCTTCGCTTCTGCGACGAGGTTGTCGCACTTGATCGTATCGCCGCTGATCACAACCGAGCGTCCCTTGTAATCGAATCGATAGCCGTAGGCGGGCGCGATCGGCGCGTGATCGACGGTGAACGCAGTGACCTTGAGCCCGTTCTCTTCCAGCACCGTCGCGGAACCACCCGCACACGGCGACACACCCGCCGGAGTATCGATCTTCACCGCGAGCGGCTGCATCTGCCAGTTCGCGGGCGACATCAGCGCGGCGCCATGATGCGCGACGCGGTAGCCTTCATCGAGCGAGTAGGCCTGCGCGAATCCGCCAACCATCTGCTCGACGCCCACCGGCCCGTACACGCGCAGCGGATGGTCTCGCCCCTGCCCCCACGTCTGCATGTTCACTTCGCCGAGATCCCCGATGTGATCGGAGTGAAAGTGAGTGATCATGACCGCGGCGAGCTTCGCCGGTGGGATGTGCCACAGCGACAGGTTCTTCCATGCGCCGGGCCCGACGTCGACCAGGTAGAAGTTGCCGCCCGCGAAGATCGCCGTGCACGCATCGGCGCGCTCGCGATTTGCCAGCGGATTTCCCGTGCCGCACAACAGAACTCGCATCGCGTCGGGCGCGAGCAAGTCGTTGCGTTGCGCCGCGAAGTTGTCCTTGATCGCGCGCCGCAGCACCGCGTCCTGGATCGCGGGAATGTGAATCATCCACCAGCCGACCGCGACGAGTGCCGCGGCGACGACGCCAACAGAGATTAATTTTCGCATCAAGTCAGCGCGCCGCCGAATGCTGCCGCGACGGATCGCCCGCGAGCAACTGATGCGCCTTGTTCAGAGCAGCTTCCGTCTCGCGCAGCAGGTCGGCGAACACTTCCGCCGCCGGCTTGATCTCGTGAATCAACCCAGCGCCCTGTCCGGTCGGCATGAAGGTGCGCTTCGGATCGACGTCGGAGCCGTCGCGACCGGTGTAGTTCATGACCCCGTTGCGGCTCGAGGTCGCCGCCTGCATCGGAAAAGGCTGAATCTTCGACGGGTCCTTCTCCCACTCGAGCGCATACTCGGTGCGAATCACGCGGCACGTCTTGCCGGTGTACGCGCGGGTGCGCAAGGTGGAATCCTCGTGCGCCCTGACGATCGCCTCGCGATAACCCTGAGCCGCCTGTGCCTCGGGCGTCGCGATAAAGCGGGTCCCGATCACGACGCCCTGCGCGCCGACGGTTAGCGCCGCCGCGATCTGCCGGCCGTCGGCAATTCCGCCCGCCGCGAGCACCGGCAACCGGACTGCGTCGATCATTTGCGGCACCAGCGATAGCATCCCGATCTCGCCGGTATGCCCGCCCGCCTCGGTGCCCTGCGCCACGACCACGTCGGCGCCGGCGTCCTGCGACTTGACCCCGTGATGCACCTTGCCGCACATCACGACGATCTTCATCCCGTTGTCATGCATCTCCTTGACGAATTCCTGCGGCACCGAAAGTCCGGCGACGAACACCTTAACTTTTTCTTCGATCATCACCGGCACATGCGGACGCATCATGTCGGGAATCGGCGCGAGCAGATCGACGGCGAACGGCTTGTCGGTGAGCTCACGAGTTTTGCGAATCTCCGAGCGCAGAGCGTCGGGACTCAGGGACGCGGCGCCGAGCACGCCGAGCCCGCCCGCGTTGGAAACCGCAGCAACCAGCTTGTGCATCGCAACCCCGCCCATCCCGGCAAGCAGAATCGGATACTTGATTCCAAAGTAATCGCAAATCGGCGTATACAGCATCGAGCAATTCTCCCTACGGTGAGCCGTCATTGGGACTGGTTCCTGGCGACTGGCTCCTGATGACTTGTTTAGTCCGTGCAGCCAAGCGCAATCAAGCGCACGGGATGCGCCCGGCCGCACGAATTGGAATCACGGGCAAGGATGCCCGTGCCAACTGGATCTTAGCCACGCCTGCGCGGCTGGCGGCAGGGGTGACCCCTGCACCCGGTATCTACACGGAGCAAAATGCCGCAACGGCGTTTTCGCAGGGGGTATTCTGGAAAGTTCAGAAAACGCTTCGAAGGTTTTTGCAGTGGTTCAGATCAATTACGTAAGGGACGCCTGTGCCAGTGGGGGACGCGCTTGCCACTCGAATGGGGCGCTGGTTCCGTAGGTGAAACTTAACCAGTGCCACCCGACGCGCGACGCGGTGGCTCCGAGAGTTTTCCTGATGCATAATCGCAAGTTCGCGCGCGGAGAGGTGGCCGAGCCCGGTTTAAGGCGCACGCCTGGAACGCGTGTAGACTCGAAAGGGTCTCGGGGGTTCGAATCCCCCCCTCTCCGCCAAGCAGTCCACGGTTTTCGCGTTCTCTACAGAAAAATCGAAAATAGTGCTCATTTTCGCGCAATTTCGTCGACCTTCGGGCACCGGAGAAGCTTAGATTAGGCCGTCAGCAGCTGATTTATGCTCGATTCTCTCTGTCGAGAATCGAGCCGGTGCCCCTTCGCACCG
>Ga0210407_10004131_pt1 | contig 11524 bp, 8 predicted proteins | sample IncBWC27MmetaG_FD_150860 | JGI IMG/M metagenome (GOLD analysis project Ga0210407, IMG submission 150860) | Forest soil microbial communities from Barre Woods Harvard Forest LTER site, Petersham, Massachusetts, United States - Inc-BW-C-27-M | ecosystem: Environmental > Terrestrial > Soil >... | reverse complement strand
GTCCTGGCCGCCTGTCAAACTTACCAGCCGGCACCGCTCGGCGAGCGGCCGGAGCTGCTGTCGGATGTCGCCGCCCTCACGATCTCGCCCTTAGATCTCCCGCTTCCGGAGGTGGATGCTCACCCATTTGATCCATCCCGGCCGTTGGACATGGACGAGGTCGCGATGATCGCCGTTGTCAACAATCCGGATCTGAAGGCGGCGCGGGATCAGGTCGGCGTCGCCGAAGCTCAGGCGTTCACGGCCGGGTTGCTGCCGAATCCAACGTTCTCGTTCGCTTACGGAGGCCTGATCAGCGGAGTGGCGGCGACCACCAGCTCCGTGAGTGCGACCCTGGCGCAGGATATCGTGCCGCTCCTGACGCGTTCTGTCAGGCGGCGGGCGGCCTTGGCGAACGAGCGCAGCGTCCGCTTGAACCTGCTGTGGCAGGAGTGGCAGATCGTGAGCCAGGCCCGTACCTTTTTCGCCAGAGCGGTCGAGCTCGAGCGTCAACGCGCGGTAATCGACGAGTATCGCAAGCTCTTCGGTGATCGTTATCAGCGCTCCAACACCGCCATGCAGCAAGGGAACGAGATCCTGCCAACTGTTGTGAGCGATCTCGCCGCCCTTCAGGCCGTCGAGACGCAGCTGCACGATATCGAACAGGTGATCCTGAAAAATCGACATGATTTGAATGCCCTGCTCGGTCTTGCCCCCGACGCGGAGCTGCGGCTGGTTGACAGCGTTTCGGTCCCGGCTGTCGACACAGGGAAGTTGAAGGCGATTTTGCTCGATCTGGCAGGCCGTCGACCAGACCTCCTCGCCCTCGCTGCAGGCTATGAAGCGGAGGAGCAGAAGCTGCGCCAAGCGATTATCGAGCAGTTCCCGAAACTCACCATCGGACCGAATTACACCAACGACACGACGCCCGTTTTTACGGCAGGCCCGATACTAACTATTGGCCTGCCGATTTTCGACCGGAACCAGGGCAATATCGCAATAGAGCGGGCTACTCGCCAAGGGCTACGCGACGAATACCAGGCGCGTTTGGACGCCGCATACGGCGCCGCGGGTCGCTTGATAACAGAGCTAAACCTCATCGAAGCGCAATATCGGGCGAGCCTCACGAGCATCCGCCGACTGCGCGATGCGGCAGAAGTAGCCGATCGCGCCTATGCGGCAGGCAACCTGGACGAGAGGAGCTATGTCGATCTCCATGCGTCTCTTCTCGCCAAGCAGATCGAGTCGCTCAAGCTGGAACAGACATTGCTCGAACAGCGCATTGTCTTGCAGACGTTGATCGGCAGCGATATTCGGACTCGGGAGCCCAATCGTCCTGCAGTCCAATGATTCGTACAGGTGGGCTGGCGATGGTCGGATTGCTGCTGGTATCAGGAACCGGCCACTCGCAGACACCTCCCGCACCAAGTGTCCTGATCGAGACGGCGGCGCCTCGCGAGCAGGTACTGAAGCGTACTGTGCAGGGCTATGGCATCGTGGCTACGAGTGAAGACGCCGTTATCGGGGTCAGCTTCCTGCACCCCGGTCAGATTTCGCGGCTGCGGGTGCGTCCCGGCGAGGTAGTCAAGGCCGGTGAGGTTCTGCTCGAGCTCTCTACTGATCCTTCAGCGACGCTAGGTTACCAGACGGCCGTCGCCGCGCTCGATTTCGCCAAGCGTGACCTCGCCCGTACCAAGACCCTTCTTGCCCAGCACCTCGCAACCAATGCGCAGCTCGCCGCTGCGCAGAAAGCCGTCGAAGATGCCATAGCGGCGGTCGAGGTCCAGAGAAAGCTCGGCAATGACCGCAACACAGAAGTGATAACTGCGCCGTTCAATGGCTACGTCACGGCCCTTACGGTAGCACTCGGCGATCGGGTACAACCCAACACGACAGTCCTGAAGCTGGCTCCTACCGATCGCGTGCAGGTCACGGTCGGTCTCCAGCCCGAAGACGCCGCACGCGTGCAGGCCGGCATGGCCGCGGAGGTCGTGCCGGTCTTCACCCCGGATAGCCGGCTGAGCGGAGTCGTCCGGAGCGCCACGGGTACGATCAACCCAGCAACAAAGCGGGTCGACGTCTGGGTGGAGCTCCTTGCAGCCGAGCAGGAGCTGGTCCCGGGCACGGCCGTGTCCGTCGAAATCGTGCTCGAGCAGCATATCGGCTGGGTAGTGCCGCGCGACGCTGTGCTGCGCGACGGCAAGGGCGATTACATCTTCCAAGTGACTGGCAGCAAGGCGGAGCGCGTGCCTGTCAAGACCGGGATCGAGACGGATAAGTATACCGAGATCATCGGCCATATCGATACCAGGAGGCCGATTGTCACGGTCGGCAATTACGAGTTGCAGGATGGCATGGCTGTCCGCGAAGGCGGACCGAAATGAATTCGTCCACGCTCACCGAGCGGATCGGACGACACAGGCGTTCGCTGCTCTTCCTATTGTTGTTGCCTGTGCTGGCAGGGATCGGCGCCGCGTTGTCGTTGCCGGTGGCATTGTTCCCCAACATCCAGTTCCCGCGCGTCAGGATCTCGCTCGATGCCGGCGACCGTCCCGCGCAGCAGATGGTGCTGCAGGTCACGACACCAGTAGAGCAGGCTCTTCTTGGGATCCCTCGGCTGAGCGATGTGCGCTCCACGACGAGCCGCGGTGCTGCGGAGATTTCGGCAACTTTCGAATGGGGCACCGACATGATCGCGGCGGCGCTTCAGGTCAACGCCGCGATCAACCAGGTCATGGCGCAGCTGCCGCCCGGCACGTCGTCGACGGTACGGCGTATGGATCCGACGGTTTTCCCGATCATCGCCCATAGCCTGACCTCGCAGACGGTGTCGCTGACGACCTTGCGCGATATCGGGTTGTTCCAATTGAGACCAGTGCTGACCGGGGTTCCCGGCGTTGCGCAAATCGGCGTCACCGGCGGACAAGACGAGGAATTCCAGATCCTGGTGAACGCGGCGCGGCTTGCAGCCTATGGGTTGAGCTTCGACGACATCGCCAAAGCCGTCGCTTCAGCGAACGTGCTGAGCGCGGTCGGTCGGCTCGAGGATCACTACAAGCTGTTTCTGGTGGTCTCGAACGAGATTTTGGACGGGGTCGACCCGATCCGACACACTGTCGTCAAGACGCTCCCCGACGGCGTCGTTACCGTCGATGACGTGGCCACCGTCCGCCGTTCGACAGCTCCGCAATGGATCCGCGTTACGGCCGACGGACATGACGCCGTACTGATCAATGTCTACCAGCAGCCGGGCGGCAACAGTGTGCAAATTGCACGCGACATAAAGGCAAGGCTGGACGAAATCCAGTCCAAGCTGCCGCCCGGGGTTTCGATCGCCAACTGGTATGATCAGAGCCAGCTGGTGACCACCTCCGCGGCATCTGTGCGCGATGCGATTATGATCGGCGCCGTGCTCGCTGCCCTCGTGCTGCTGGTTTTTCTGAGAAGCTGGAGAGTGACGCTTATCGCCCTCCTTGTCGTGCCGGCGTCGCTGTCGGCGACGATCGTTCTACTCTATGCGCTCAACATGAGCTTCAACATCATGACGCTCGGCGGCATGGCGGCCGCCGTCGGCCTGATCATCGATGATGCTATCGTCATGATCGAGCAGATCGTCCGGCGCGTTCGGCAGACCAGCGGTACGAACGGGGGCGTGTTGGCTGCGGCCGCGGAGTTCAGCAGGCCCTTAGCCGGCTCGAGCGCGGCGACGGTGGTGGTCTTTTTGCCGCTCGCTTTCCTCAGCGGCGTCACCGGTGGCTTTTTCGGACCGCTGTCCCTGACCGTGGCGGCGAGCCTGATCTTCTCGTTCTTGATCACGTGGCTCGCCGTGCCGCTAGCGGCCGAGTGGCTCGTCACCGGAAAGGAGACGCAGCGCGAGGATGTCGGACCGTTTTCCCGATGGATCTTCGCGCGTTACCGGGCGCTGGCGGGTCGGCTTCTGGCGCGGCCCGTGCTCGCCATTGTAGGCGTGCTGCCGCTTCTCGCCCTCGGTTTCATCGCGTTCAAGGGGGTCGGCTCCGGCTTCATGCCGGCGATGGACGAGGGTGGTTTTATTATCGACTATCTCAGCCCACCCGGAACGGCCCTGTCCGAGACTGACCGTCTCGTTCGCCAGGTCGAGGCTATCCTGGCTGCGACCCCGGAAGTCGCGACATGGTCGCGCCGCACCGGCGCGGGCCTCGGCGGCGACCTCGCCGAGCCGAACAAGGGCGACTTCTTCGTGCGTCTCAAGTCGGGACCAAGACGGCCGATCGACGAGATTATGGCGGAGGTCCGTGCCAAGATCATTCAAGATGTGCCAGGGCTCAGTGTCGAGATGGCGCAGCTGATGGAAGACTTGATCGGCGACCTTACCTCTGTGCCGCAGCCGATCGAGGTCAAGCTGTTCGCAGACGACCCGAAGACCTTGCTCGACACGGCACGTCGGGTGGCCGCCGGGATTGCCAAGGTTCCGGGCGTGGTCGATGTCCGCGACGGCATCAACCCGGCCGGCGACTCGCTCGACGTAGAGATCGACCAAGTAAGGGCCGGGATCGAGGGCATCGATCCGACCGAAGCAACCCGGCTCCTCAACAACTACCTCTATGGCCAAGTCGCAACCCAGATCCCGACGCAGGTAAAGCAAATCGGTGTTCGAGTCTGGTCGCCTCCGGCGGCCCGGGCGACGGACCGTGATCTCGCCAATTTTCTGGTTCGGGCGCTTGACGGGCACCTTTTCCCGCTGAAGCGGATCGCCAACCTCGTCCCGGTCAGCGGGGAGCCGGAAATCACCCGCGAGAACCTGCAGCGGATGGTCGCGGTCACTGCAAGAATAGAAGGCCGCGATCTCGGCTCGGTCGCGGCTGATATTCAGAAATCTCTGGAAAATCCGAACCTTGTCCCCAATTCGGTGCGGTTCGACCTCGGTGGCGCTTACGCGCAGCAGCAGATCGCCTTTCGTGGCCTGGCTGCGGTGTTCGGGGCAGCGCTCGCCGCCGTTTTCGTGCTGCTCCTATTTCTCTACGAAAGCTTTGCTGCGGCGGTCGCGATCCTGGTGATGCCGCTGCTGGCGGTATGCGCGGTCTTCATTGGACTTTGGATCACGGGAATCGAGCTCAACATTACAGCGATGATGGGCATGACGATGATTGTCGGCATCGTCACCGAAGTCGCGATTTTTTTCTTTTCGGAGTTTGTCGACTTGGCGGCGCGGCAACCCCTTCCGGCGGCGCTGGTCGAGGCCGGGCAAAACCGGATGCGGCCGATCGCAATGACGACGCTCGCGGCGATTCTGACGCTTTTGCCGCTCGCCCTCGCGATCGGCCAGGGTTCGTCTATGCAACAGCCCCTCGCCATCGCGATCATCTCGGGCTTGGTCGTGCAGCTCCCTCTCGTGCTCCTGGTAATGCCGAGCATCTTCTTACTGTTGCGCCGCGCCGCTTGAGAGGAGTGGTAGTCCCAAGATCGCGATGTTGCCCGATTAGCTGTGCGGCGAGGCGCTTGCTCCATAAGCGCCGGGCCCTTGCGCGCGGGGATGAGCACTTGACTAGACTTGCCTCGCTGCAAAAGGGGATTTTATGACGTAGCGTCGGGCTGGTGCGCTTTCCAATTATTGGTTGACCTGGGGCTACTACGGAGAATAATGAGCGTAGGTCATAGGCAACCACCCCTCAGCCACGCATGTCGGCCAAGAGTTGCCCTGTCATCGCCGCGTTCGCTCGCGGCGACAGTGATGGGGCGTGCTATGGCCGATCTGCAAACTCTCAATCTGCTTCTGTTTGCGGCTGGAACATTTGTTGCCGCGCTCGTAACCGGTGTAGCCGGTTTTGCCTTTGGTATCGTTTGCCGCGGCGATCTGGCTGCATTTCCTGTCGCCGGCCCAGACAACCGCTCTGATCATAGCGTACGGATTGATCGTGCAAGGCATATCGGTCTGGAAGCTGCGCCGGTCCATAAGGCTGGCGCGCATAATCCCGTTTCTGCTCGGCGGGGCCATCGGTGTGCCGATCGGCGTTGAACTGCTGCGCTGGACCTCACCGGCGACTTTGCGACTTTCAGTGGGCAGCGTGCTGATCCTTTTCAGCCTCTACAGCCTGGTGCGGCCGCAGGTGGCGCCGATGACGGCAGGCAAGCCGGCGGACGGTGCGATCGGCGTATTGAATGGCATTATCGGCGGTGCAACCGGACTGGCCGGGATCGTTCTCACGATCTGGTGCACCTTGCGGGGCTGGCAACGCGACGAGCAACGCACCGTGTTCCAGCCCGTCGGTGTCGCGGTTTTTTTGATGACCGGGCTTTGGCTCGGCGGGATGGGGCTGATCGGCGCCGACACACTGCATCTTTTCGGGATAGGATTGCCAGTGCTGCTCGCAGGAACTTGGGTCGGGCTGCGGCTCTATGCGCGCCTTGACGAGGCCGGTTTTCGTAGGGTGGTCTTGGGCCTGCTGCTGATATCGGGGCTGGGCTTGGTCTTGCGCGGGAGCTGAAAGATGCGGAGTCGATTGGCGACCGGCGACGAGTGGTGGCGGCTGATGCCTCCGGGGACCTCGGCTGATGCCCTGCGTGTCCTTGCAGCGCGCGGCGTCCGGGCCTTCGGCGACGGCTTTGTCGCTTTGTTGCTGCCGATCTATCTCGTCGAGCTCGGATTCAGCCCGTTGGCGATCGGGGCGATCGTGACCAGCACCTTGATCGGCACGGCGCTGTTGACGCTTTGGGTCGGATGGGTCGCAAACCGCTATTCCCGGCGCTTGCTGCTTTTTGCCGCGGCGCTGCTAATGGCGGCGACCGGAGCCGGCTTTGCGATGCTCACGGATTTTTGGCCGCTCCTTGTCATTGCCTTTGTCGGCACGATGAACCCGACATCGGGCGATGCGAGCATCTTCGTACCCCTCGAACAGACCGTTCTGACCCAGACCATCTCGGCGCAACGGAGAACCGCGCTGTTCGCACGCTATAGCGTCATCGGCTCCTGCGCGACGGCGATTGGCGTGCTCGCGGCAGCGGTTCCCGATCTCGTCACGGCGTGGACGGGCTGCACCCGCCCGGCCGCTATGCAGCTGATGTTTGGCCTCTATGCGGTGTTGGGGCTGCTGGCGCTGGTGCTGTACCGTCCGCTCTCGCCGGCCGTCGAGATCGCCGATGAGGCTCCGAAGGCGCCGCCTCAGCAATCGAAGATGCTCGTCTATGGGATGGCGGCGCTCTTCGGCATGGATTCGTTCGGCACCGGGTTCCTCGTGCAGTCGCTGCTCGCGTTATGGCTTTATCAGGCCTTCGAGGTGTCGGTGACAACGACAGCAACGATCCTCTTCTGGACCGGCATTTGCTCGGCTATTTCGTATCTCGTTGCTGTCCCGATCGCGGAACGCATCGGGCTCATCAAGACGATGGTATTCACGCATCTGCCGTCAAACATTTTACTGGTCCTCGTGCCCTTCGCGCCCAATCTTGGGACCGCAATCGGCCTGTTGCTCGCGCGCAGCGCGCTGTCGCAGATGGACGTGCCGACTCGCGCCTCTTACGTAATGGCCGTCGTCGCGCCCGAAGAGCGGCCGGCCGCCGCGAGTATCACGGCGGTGCCGAAGACCTTCGCCTGGGCGGCCGGCTCAATGATCTCGGGCTATCTGCTCACGCTCTCCGCCTTTGGCTGGCCGCTGCTTATCGGCGGCGTCATCAAGGGCATTTACGACATCCTGCTGTTGATCAAATTTCAGAAAGTGCGTCCGCCTGAGGAAGCCGGCGCGACCGCCGATTAATGGCTCGGGCTCAGGCCTGCTCCAGTTTGTGCGCCAAGTACGGGTAGGGGATATCGACGGATCAAAGACCTCTTCACCGGAGGGCGGATCACTGTGCACATCCACCACGACCTCCTCCTCTGGTGATCGGACTTTGCGAAACATTAACAAGAGCAGCAAGTCATAGAGGCTATTGAGGCCGCCGCCTATTACAAGCGGCCAGCCGAAGCTCGAAAGTCCAAGAAGGTAGCCGGCTCTCATAAAGCGCTCGAGGGCGAAGCGGGATCTGCCTCGCCCTGTAACAATCAATCATCGTCGTCGTCATCAGCGCCGCGGGCCTGGAAAACCGTCCCCGATTGTGAATCGATCTCAAATCTGATCGGTCGCCCGTTCTTGGTTGCGATCGTCTCGAAGAGACTGCCTTGCGCAGAAATTTGGATGTTCGAGAACCCGTCCGCCGTCAGCTTGTCCCGGATCAGCTGCTCGGTTATTGGCCCATTCCCAAGGGTCAGCCTGGTCCCGGACGAACTGTCGGCAGCATAGATAACTGCAGCACCCGCCACAATGAAACCGCCGATAACCGCTGCGATAAGCGCCTTTTTCATTGAGCTATCCTCCGCTTTGGATGATGGCGACACGTGAAAATGGTGCTTCGCCCGCCATCCGGGGGGCATAGTGCAGCGGGCAGTTTAAGGCTGTTTTAACCAAAGCCCCCCAACCCCATACAATGAAGGAAATAGGCTGCGGTTAGAGACCTTTTGAGCGCCGCCGGCAGTTCTCGCCCAAACGGCGTGTCGCTCGATCAGGACCTCGGGGCTAGCGCATGTTCCCTGTGTGCCCGAGCGAGTAGCGGCCCGGTTGCGGCCAGACCGTGAGGCCGTGCGGCTCGATGCCCACCGGGATTATCCTCATCGCGCCCGTCGACGTGTCGATCGCGTAGACGACATTGTCCCAGCGTCCCGACAGCCAGATTTCTTTTCCGTCGGCGGTCACGTTCCCCATATCGGGGCTGCTGCCGCCCGGTATCGGCCAGGTCGCCTCGACCTTCCGGGTGGCGAAGTCTATCACCGAGACGCTGCCAGCGCCGTGCTTCCGGCCGATGACGCTGTGTGAGCCGCGATTGGCGACGTAGCGCTTTGTAGCGTCGCGGCTCGGATAGAGCCCATGAGTGCCGACACCGGTGGCGATGAAGCCGATTTCCTTGAACGCGTCGCCATCCACCAGAAACACGCCGTCGGCGTGCATGTCGGCGACGAAAAATACCCCGCCATCCGGTGCGATGCGAAGGTCACAAAGCGAGGTCGGCGTACGCGCGCCCCACGTTCGGCCAGTTGATCGCCGCCATGAAGGCATCGACATAGGCCGCTGCCCTCGCGCCGTAATCTATGTGATAGGAGTGCTCGTACATATCGAGCGCCAGGATCGGGCCGCCGCCGGCCAATGTCGTCGTGTGGTCCATCGCCCATTGATTGAGGAGCTTACGGTCGCGCGGCGACCAGGTAAGCAGCACCCATCCCGATCCGCCGCCTTGCGCCTTCCCCATCGCCGAGAATTCGGCCCGCCAGCGATCGACGCTGCCGAAATCGCGGGAAAGCGCGTCGCGCAACTCGCCTTCCGGCGCGCTCTCGTCACCGAGCGAGGCGAAGAACAGCTCATGCAGGATCATCGAGTTGCTGGCGATAAGCTCCTCGCGCTTCAGACCGTTGATGACGAAACCCGGCGCCTTTGCGAAATCAAGCTCGGCGAGCTGCGCTGTGATCGCATTGAGGCGATTGACCGCGCCGCCGTAATTGTTTTCGTGATGACTGACGAGCAGCTTCTCAGACATCCCCTTGATCCGCGCCGGATCACAGGCGAGCGGCTTGACGGTGTAGGCCATCGTTCCTCCTCCTAGATTTACCAGAGTGGCGCTCCTCGTCGGGCCCTATCGCCCGCGTATCATCCGACCAGCCCCGCAAGATAGAGCAAGATGCCGGCGGCCGAACTGGCGAACAGCGTCGGGATCATGCCGACCTTGAACCGGAAGATTGCGATCATCGCCGCGACGGACAGTACGAATGAGGCGACATTGAGCGTCGTCATAACCGGAATCTGAAGAACCATTCCGTATATGCGATGTGCATCGACTTGGCCGAACAGTGTGTGCAGGGCGAACCAGATCGCCAGATTGAGAATGACCCCGACCACTGCGGCGGTGATCGCCGACAGCGCTGCGGTCAACGCCTTGTTGCCCTGCAGCGCTTCGATGTAGGGGGCGCCAAGGAAAATCCACAGGAACGATGGTACGAAGGTAGTCCACTTTGCGAGTAGGCCGCCGAGCGTACCGGCCAACACCGGATCCAGCGTTCCCGCATCGCGAAATGCCGCCATGAAGCCAACGAACTGGACGACGCTGATCAGCGGTCCGGGCGTTGTCTCGGCAAAGCCGAGGCCGACCAGCATCTCGTCGGGTTTCAGCCAGTGGTAATTCTCGACAGCTTGCTGCGCCATATAGGCGAGCACGGCATAGGCGCCACCGAATGTCACCACCGCCATTTTGGCATTGAACGCAGCAATCGTCGTGAAGACGTTCTCAGGGCCGACTGCGGCGAGCAGGAGCAGAAGCGGGCCGAGCCATACGGCCAGACCAATGACCGCGACCTTGACGAGACGGGGAAGTGACGGCCGAACGTGCTCTGGGATTTCCCGAGCGAAGGCCTCGTCGATTGCGGCCGGCCCCTCGCCGCCTTTCCCGGCCGGCCCATGTCCCCCAGATGCCCGGAACCACTCCAGCCCGGCGGCATTTCCGGCGAACCCGATTGCCGCAGCCACGGCAATGATGACCGGGAATGGCACGGCAAAGAAGAAAATGCCGATAAAGGCGAGTGCGGCGAGCGCCACCATGGCCCGACTTTTCAGCACTCGCCGGCCCACCCGCACGACCGCTTCGAGGACGACGGCCAGCACTGCGGCCTTCAGACCAAAAAACAGTGCCTGCACGGCGCCGACATTGCCAAAAGCAGCATAAATCCAGCTCAGCACCCCGAGACAGATCAATCCCGGCAGCACAAAGAGGGTGCCGGCGACGATGCCCCCGCGGGTCCGGTGGAGCAGCCAGCCGATATAGACAGCAAGCTGATGCGCCTCCGGCCCGGGGAGAAGCATGCAATAGTTGAGCGCGTGCAGGAACCTCGTCTCACCAATCCACCGCTTCTCCTCTACGAGAATGCGGTGCATGACGGCGATCTGACCCGCCGGTCCGCCGAAGCTCAGCGCGGCCACGCGGACCCACACCCAGAAGGCCTCCCGGGACGAAACGCCGTGGGACGGCGCGGACCGAGGTGCAGTGGCGATCGAGAGGTCGGCCATGTTACACTTTTGCCGACATCATGGCCGCCGGGTTCCAGTCGTGCCCCTGGCCGTGACAGTCGCGGCACCAGGCGTAGAGCGCGTCATAAACGGTCATCCCGTGCTCGAGCATCGTGTGGTCATCGGCATAAATTACCGAGAGGCCGAGCGACACAGCGAGCAGACCCGGCGATTGCGGCGTCAGTTCGAGCCGCGCGGTGTCGGCGCCGCGCACGATCAGTGCCAGTGCGTCCAGCGCCAGATTTTCGATGCCGTAAACCTTCAGGAAGGCATCGAAGCTGCACAATTCGCCGTCGTGCGAGAACGGCTCGGCGCCGGGGATGTCGTAAGGGGTGGCCCCGGTCTCGGCGGCGACGGCGAAGACGCGTTCGGTCGGGGCGAAGAGGAATTCGGCTTCCGGATCGATGAAGCGCCGGACCAGCCAGGGACACGCGATCCGATCGATTTTGGGCCGCTCGCGGGTGACCCAGGATCGATCGGATCGCGTG
>Ga0210407_10004130_pt1 | contig 11525 bp, 10 predicted proteins | sample IncBWC27MmetaG_FD_150860 | JGI IMG/M metagenome (GOLD analysis project Ga0210407, IMG submission 150860) | Forest soil microbial communities from Barre Woods Harvard Forest LTER site, Petersham, Massachusetts, United States - Inc-BW-C-27-M | ecosystem: Environmental > Terrestrial > Soil >... | reverse complement strand
CCTCGATCGCGGGAAGGATTGCGCCCGCAACGAGAACGGCTGGGGCCGGGATCTGTTCCCGAACCCCTTGAGCTTACCTTGGGCTTACCGAACGCTGGACGCTCTTTCCGAAATCGCCTTCCTGACGATGCGCGACAGCGATTCGACCGAGTAGGGCTTCTGGATCAGTTCGAAGCCGCGATCGGCGTTCTCCGCCAGCACGTTGCTGTAGCCGCTGGTCAAGACCACCGGCAGGCCGGGATGGCGTTCGCGAATGATGCCGGCGAGCTCGACGCCGTTGATGCCGGGCATGATGACGTCGGAAAACACCAGATCGACGGCGAATTCGTTCTCGGCCAGGATGGTGAGCGCCGCGTCCGCATTCGCCACCCGCCTGACGGTGTATCCGAGGTCCTCCAACAGCTCCGTGGAGAAGGTGCCGACATCCTCATTGTCTTCCACGATCAGCACGCGATAGCCGCGTCCGCTCGCCGCCGTCTCGCTGCCGGTGGCGGCGCGTTGCTCGTCGCGTTTGGGCGAAGCCGCCTGCGGCAGGTAGATCGTGAAGGTGGCGCCCCGTCCGAGCGTGCTCATGACCTCGATATCGCCGCCGGACTGCTTGGCAAAGCCGAACGCCTGGCTGAGGCCGAGGCCGGTACCCTTGCCGACTTCCTTGGTCGTGAAGAACGGCTCGAAGATCGCGTTGAGATTTTGCACAGGGATTCCGCTCCCTGTATCCCGCACGGAAATCGCGATGAAATCTCCGCCGCGGGCAGTCTGCGCACGGATCGACGGAATTGCGTCGACCTTGCGGACCGAGATCGTCAGGCAGCCTTCGTCGGCCATCGCGTCGCGGGCGTTGATGGCAAGATTGAGCAGCGCCGTCTCGAACTGCGCGATGTCGGCCAGCGTGAAGCATCCGGCGGTGCCGATCTCGACCTCGATGCCGATCCGGCTGCCGACCAGCGGGCGTATGAGCTGCGCGACATTTTCGACATGCGTGCCGACATCGAACACTTCCGGCTTGAGGGGCTGGCGGCGGGCGAAGGCCAGAAGCTGCGCTGTTAGTTTGGAAGCGCGTTCCACCGTATTGGAGATCGCATCGACGTAGCGGCGGCGTTCTTCGGGCAGATCGCGGCGGCGCAGGAAGTCGGTCGCGGAGCGGATGATGGTCAGGAGGTTGTTGAAGTCGTGCGCGACGCCGCCGGTGAGTTGCCCCACAGCCTCCATCTTCTGCGACTGGCGCAGCACTTCCTCGCTCTGGCGGCGTTCCGTGATGTCCACCGCCTCCGGAACGACGCCGGAGACCTTGCCGTCCTGATCGAACAGCGGCCGCATCACAAAATCGAAATGACGATCGCCGATCGGAAGGTGCAACGTCGTGTCGATCCGCACTTCCTCGCCGCGCAATGCACGCGCGAAGCCGTCGCGAATCTGCTGCGGCATTCCGTCAGTTGCGGCAAACCACGGCGTCTCCCAGAACGGCCGGCCGATCACGCCGCGCCCGTCTGAACGGATGCCGGCCAGCGCCGTCTGGTTCATATAGAGCAGTTCGCCTGCGAGATTGAGCAAGCCCTGATATTGGTGACTGGTCTCGATGATGGCGCGCATATGTGCCTCGCTGGAGCGAAGCTGTGCGGTCCGTTCCTCGATGCGCCGCTCCAGTGTTTCATTCAGCTTTCGCAGCTCGATCTCGGCCTCCTTGGCCGTCGTGATGTCATGGGCGACGCCGATGAAACCGACATGCCTGCCGTTCGCGTCCCAGCGCGGCTGGGATTCCGAGCGGAGCCAGCGCCACTCGCCATCGACGCGTCTGTAGCGTGCTTCCAGCACGAATGGCTTGAGCGAGGCTTCGCCGGTGATCTGCTGCTGCAGGATGCGCGGCAGATCGTCGGGATGCAGCGCCTTGCGCCAGTCGAACGCGATCGCTTCGTCGTATGGCAGGCCGAGAAAATCGAGATAGGCCTGATTGGCAAACGAACGCGTGCGGTCGAGCTTGGTCACCCACATCGGTACCGGCGCGCTGTTGGCGATCAGGCGGAAGCGCTCCTCGCTTTCGCGCAGGCTGGTCTCGGCGACCATGCGGTCGGTGATGTCGATATGGGCGCCGATCAGACGCAACGCACGGCCGTCGCCGTCGCGTTCGATCTTTGCGATGACGCGGATCCAGCGTGTCTCGCCGTCACTCGGCCGGATGATCCGGTATTCGGCGGCATAGTCCTCGTCTCGTCCCGCGATCGCATCGAGGAACTGCTGCACTGCACGGTCACGGTCCTCGGGGTGAATGCGGCCGACCCAGTCTTCATGGGTCTCGCTTGCCGCTTCGGGCGGCAGGCCATGGATGACGAGATATTCGGGCGAGCGGCGGTTCTTGAAACCCTCGCGAAGATCGACTTCGACGCCGCCGACGCGACCGATGCGCTGGACGCGGGCGAGCTCGGCTTCGCGCTCCTGCAAAGCCCGATGCGCGCTATCGCGTTCGCGCGCAATCTCTTCCAGATGCCGCCGCAGATTTTCCGCGTCCGCGGGCTCGGCAAGGTTGTTCTTCGAAACGTCAGCGCCGGTCATGTGTTCGCTTCACGACTTAAGGAACTCATCGTCACGGGGGAGTGTCGGCCCTGGCTTAGTGCCACTCGATTCCGGGCAATGTCAAAGAGAAGCCCTGCCGTCTTGTTACCAGGGCGGCAAGGCTTTGAGGCAAGGCCTTGAAATGCGGCGTTGGGGAAACGCCCGACACAAACGTGTCCTGTTCCAAATTGTTCCATTGGAACGAAAGGTACCGCGGGGAGTCTTCGCAGGCCTGTTCTGAAAGGCGCCTGTTTTGAAAGGGGCGTGTCTTGAAGCTCTTTGTGTGCCAAGCTTGCGCAAACGTCCTCTATTTCGAAAATCGCGCCTGCGGCCGCTGCGGCCACCGACTGGCGTTCCTGCCGGAGCGGGTCACGCTGTCGGCGATCGAGGGCGGAGGCTCGACATGGAAGACGCTAGCGGACGGAGGGGAAGGCCGCGTTCTCTGCGCGAATGCCGGCCTCGATGCCTGCAACTGGCTGCTCGAGCCCGGCGAGACCTCCGGCTATTGTCGCGCCTGCCGGCACAACGGAACAGTGCCCGATCTTTCCGAGCCGTCCCGCCTCAGCGGATGGCGCGAACTGGAATTGGCAAAACACCGGCTGTTTTATTCGCTGATCCGCTGGGAACTGCCGGTGAAGACGCGCGCCGAGGACAGCGCGCATGGCCTGATCTTCAATTTCCTCGCCGACGATCCGGCCGCCGGGCAAAAGGTCATGACCGGCCATGACAATGGCCTGATCACGATCGCGCTGACCGAGGCTGACGACATCGAACGCGAGAGGCGTCGTCTTGAGATGGGCGAGCCCTACCGCACGCTGCTCGGCCATTTTCGCCACGAGGTCGGTCACTATTTCTGGGACGTTTTGGTACGTGACGGCGGCAAGCTTGACGCCTGCCGCGCGGAGTTCGGTGACGATTCAACGGATTACGGTGAAGCGCTGCAACGCCACTACGCCGAGGGGCCGCCACCGGACTGGCAGCAGCGGTTTGTATCGGCCTATGCGACGACCCATCCCTGGGAGGATTTTGCGGAGACCTGGGCGCACTATCTGCACATTGTGGACACGCTGGAGATGGCCGGCGAGTTCGGTATGGAGGTGCGGCCAGCCATGGACCGGACCGGCGATCTCTCGGCGCGGATCGCCTTCGATCCCTACCGCGCCGAGAATTTCGATCAGGTGGTCGCAGCCTGGCTGCCGTTCACCTTCGCCATCAACAGCGTCGCGCGGGCAACGGGCGCACGCGACCTCTATCCCTTCATCCTGTCGCCCGAGATCATCCGAAAGCTCGGCTTTATCCATGCCTTGTGCAGGATGTTGCCAGGTGAGCCGAAAGGCGAAGCGAAAGGTAAGGGCGGAGGGTTGATTATCAAGAACAAATAGAGAACAAATATCGCCGGTCGCGGGAAATCGCCGTCGCCTTTCACATCATGTCCTCTCACAATTCCTCGCACAATGTCCTCGCACATGCAGCCCGACATGGAGGAAGACGACGGACTCGAGGCAGCCGTCGATCAGGCGATTGCGGCCTGCGATGGGGACATGCGGGCAGCAATCCGCGCGCTGATCGTCGCCAACGACTTCCTGGAATCCGAAGTCGGCGAGCTGATGAAGGCCGTCTCCCATGCCTATGCGCGCGGACGGTTTCGGACCTATTCCGGCTGAGCGGTGCTGACGATTGCGAAGGCTCCGCGATAGGCGGTTGCCTGCGGCCCATTTTGCTGTAGACGCAATTGTGACGTCCTCACCCGCATGCCAGATTGCAGGCGAGGAACCCGCCCCAAAGGTCGACACACAACCAGATGTTCAAAAAGATCCTGATCGCAAATCGCGGCGAGATTGCCTGCCGGGTGATGAAGACTGCCCGCCGCATGGATATCAAGACGGTAGCTGTGTATTCGGAGGCTGATCGCGACGCGCTGCATGTCGAGATGGCCGACGAGGCCGTGCTGATCGGGCCGCCGCCCGCGGCCGAGAGCTATCTCATGATCGACAGGATCGTCGAGGCCTGCCGCAGCACCGGCGCGGAGGCGGTGCATCCCGGCTATGGCTTCCTGTCCGAGCGCGAGGCGTTTCCGCGCGCGCTCGAGAAGGCCGGGATCGTCTTCATCGGGCCCAATCCGGACGCCATCGCCGCGATGGGCGACAAGATCGAATCAAAGAAGGCCGCCGCCAAGGCCGATGTCTCCACCGTGCCCGGCTTTCTCGGCGTGATCGAGGATGAAAAGCACGCGGTGAAGATCGCCGAGGCGATCGGCTATCCCGTGATGATCAAGGCTTCCGCCGGCGGCGGCGGCAAGGGCATGCGGGTCGCGCAATCGAAGGCCGAAGTCGCGGAAGGCTTTACGCTTGCCAAGGCCGAAGCAAAGTCGTCCTTCGGCGACGACCGCGTCTTCATCGAGAAATTCATCGTCGATCCCCGCCACATCGAAATCCAGGTGCTGGGCGACAAGCATGGCAATGTGATCTATCTCGGCGAGCGCGAATGCTCGATCCAGCGCCGCAATCAGAAGGTCATCGAGGAAGCGCCGTCGCCGCTTCTGGACGAGACCACGCGCCGCAAGATGGGCCAGCAGGCGGTGGCGCTGGCCAAGGCCGTCAAATATGATTCCGCCGGCACGGTCGAGTTCGTCGCCGGCCAGGACAAGAGCTTCTATTTCCTGGAGATGAACACGCGCCTGCAGGTCGAGCACCCCGTGACCGAGCTCGTCACCGGCATCGATCTGGTCGAGCAGATGATCCGCATTGCGGCCGGCGAGAAGCTGTCGATCGCGCAGAAGGACGTGCACTTGACGGGCTGGGCGGTGGAGTCGCGCGTCTATGCCGAAGACCCGTTCCGCAATTTTCTGCCCTCGGTCGGCCGGCTGGTGAAATATCGCCCGCCGCCCGAAAGCAAGGCCAATGGCATCACGGTGCGCAATGACACCGGCGTGCAGGAGGGCGGGGAGATTTCGATCTTCTACGACCCGATGATCGCCAAGCTCGTCACGCACGGGCCGTCACGGGCGGCCGCGATCAAGGCGCAGTCGACGGCGCTCGATGCGTTCTATGTCGATGGCATCCGCCACAACATTCCTTTCCTGTCGGCGCTGATGGACCATCCGCGCTGGCGCGAAGGGAAATTGTCCACCGGCTTCATCGCGGAGGAATTCCCGAAGGGCTTTTCGGCGCGCCGGCCCGGAGGGGAGATCGCGCGGCGGATCGCCGCCGTGGCCGCTGCGATCGACCATGTGCTGGGCGAGCGCAAGCGGCAGATTTCCGGCCAGATGATCGGTCGCATGGTCACGCGCCAGGGGCGGCGCGCGGTGTGGCTCGACCATGACGAGATCATTCTCGATATCGCCCGAGAGGATGGCAGCATTGCCGTGCGCTTCGTCGGCGCCGATGGCAAGGCCGGCAAGCCGCATCATCTGGTGTCGTCATGGTTGCCGGGCGAGCCGGTCTGGCACGGCACGATCGACGGCGCAGCGATCGCGGTGCAGGCGCGCCCGATCTCGAACGGCATCCGCCTCGCGCATCAGGGCGTCGAGGTCCCCGTCTATGTCTTCACCGAGGCGGAGGCGACGTCGGCCCGCCTGATGCCAGTTGTGACCGCGGCCGACACCGGCAAGAAGCTGCTCTGTCCGATGCCCGGCCTCGTCGTTTCGATCGCGGTCTCGGAAGGGCAGGAGGTCAAGGCCGGTGAAACGCTCGCCGTGGTGGAAGCGATGAAGATGCAAAACGTGCTGCGCGCAGAACGTGACGGCATGGTGAAGAAGATTCACGCCGCTCCCGGCGCAACGCTGGCCGTGGATGCGCTGATCATGGAATTTGCGTGAGAGCGTGTCCCTGGGACAAGCCAAGCAATGAACCGTTCTTTGCACTCCGTCATTCCGGGGCGATGCGACAGCATCGAACCCGGAATCTCGAGATTCCGGGTTCGCCTCGGAGCTTGTCATCGGGCCGCGCTATGCGCGGACCCGTTGGAGGCGCCCCGGAATGACCATGGGGAACATTATGACTTTCCGTCTTCGTAGAGAGCAGTTGCGTTCGATCCTGACCGGCGCACGATGCATCCGTCCCGGCTCGGTCCATGACGCGATCTCGATCCGCATCGCCGAAGACCTCGGCTTCGAGGTCGGCATGTTCGGCGGCTCGGTCGCCTCGCTCGCCGTGCTCGGCGATCCCGATGTCGCGCTGATCACGCTCACCGAGCTCGCCGAGCAGATGCGGCGAATGTCGCGCGCCGCCGCGCTGCCGGTGCTGGTCGATGCCGATCATGGTTATGGCAATGCGCTCAATGTCCGCCGCACCGTGCAGGAGCTGGAAGCGGCCGGCGCCGCCGGCCTCACCATCGAGGACACGCTTCTGCCGCCGGCCTTTGGCGAGACGAAGACACAACTGATTTCGATGGAGGAGGGCGTCGGCAAGATGAAGGCGGCGCTCGATGGCCGCGGCGATCCCTCGCTCGTCATCATCGGGCGAACCGGGGCGGTGTCGATGACGGGGCTCGACGATGCGATCGCGCGCGCGAAGGCCTATGAGGCGACCGGCGTCGATGCGCTGTTCCTCACCGGCATCAAGGCGCGCGGCGAGCTGGAGGCGATCTCGGCCGCTACGCGGCTGCCCATCGTGCTGGGCGGCGCGCCCGAGGACATGTCGGATCTCGATTATCTCAGAGGTCAGCGCGTGCGGATGGCGCTGCAGGGCCACGCGCCGTTCGCGGCGGCGACACAGGCGGTCTACGATACGCTCAAAGCCCTGCGCGAAGGGACGTCGCCAAAGGGTCTCAAGGGGATCGCGTCGGCCGAACTGACCGGCCGCGTGACCCGCGACGCCGCGATGAAAGCGCGCGGCGCCGATTTTCTGGGGCTGAAGAAATGAGCCGCGCGATCATACAGGTGGTCATCACGGGCCGGGTCCAGGGCATCGGCTATCGCGCCTGGGTCGAGTATCAGGCTGTCGCCAGCGGGCTCGAGGGCTGGGTCCGCAATCGCAGGGACGGCAGCGTCGAAGCATTGTTCGCCGGCAATGCCAAGGTGGTCGCCGAAATGGTGGCGCTGTGCCGGCATGGTCCGCCAGGGGCCCGCGTTGCCGCAGTCACCAATGAAACCGCCAGCGAAGCCCAGCTCGATCTGCGCCGCCCCGGCGAGGCTTTCTCCGTGCTGCCGACGGTCTAGAGCCTTTTCCGTTCCGATTGAATCGGAACGGAGGCTCTAGTCTCTTGTTTTGACGCGTTTTCTTCACGCGAACCGGTACCCACCCCCGGATCAAGTCCGAGGGCATGCTTCGCTCGAAAACGCTCCAACTAGCCGAATTTTGAGAGTTTTTGCCGTTACAAAGCCGTGGATGGCCCGCCGGCGCCGTGGCCGGTGGGCTTTCCTGCGCAAAATCCGTATATGACAGCTTTGTGACATGCCGCTCCGGCAGCCGTTCTGGACCAGTGGACTCATCCCATGCTGCGTTGGTTTCGCGCCTTTCTCCCCAAGGAGGAGCGCTTTTTCGATCTATTCGCCCGCCACGCCAAGACAGTTGAGCAAGGCGCGTTGGCGCTGCAGGGGATGCTGCAGGGCGGGGAGGAGACGGTGGTGTTTTGCCAGCGCGTCCATCAGCTCGAGAACGATGCCGACAACATCACCCGGGAAGTGCTCACGGCGGTACGCCGCACCTTCATCACACCGTTCGACCGCGGCGACATCAAGAACCTGATCACGTCGATGGACGACGCGATCGACCAGATGGAGCAGACCGCGAAGGCGGTGATTCTGTTCGAGGTCAAAAGCTTCGAGCCGCCGATGCGGGAGATGGGTGGACTTCTGGTCGAATGCGCGAACCTGGTCGGCCGCGCGTTGCCGTTGTTGCAATCCATCGGCCAGAACGTCTCGATGCTGACGGCGATCACCGAGGAACTGACCAAGCTGGAAGGCCGGGTCGACGATCTCCATGACATCGGCCTGAAGGAATTGTTCCTCAAGCACCGCAACGCCAACACGATGGATTTCATCGTCGGTGCCGAGATCTACGACCATCTCGAAAAGGTCGCCGACCGCTTCGACGACGTCGCCAACGAGATCAACTCCATCGTGATCGAGCAGGTCTGAGCATGATCCGGAAAAGCACCCCCTCGGGCGGCGACCCGATGGGTGGGAACCGGTTTTCCCTCGCGACAAACGCGGAGCGCGTTTGCGCGGAGATCATGCTCCAACAAAAAGCCTGGAGCGCGATCGTGCTTCAGCCCATCACGCTCTAGGGCTGCGCCATGGACACGATGCTGGGTCTTCCGCTTCTGACGGGCCTGATCGCCGTTGCGCTCTTGTTCGACTTCTTGAACGGCCTGCACGACGCGGCCAATTCCATCGCCACCATCGTCTCGACCCGCGTGCTGCGTCCCCAATATGCGGTGTTCTGGGCGGCGTTCTTCAATTTCATCGCCTTCCTGGTGTTCGGACTTCATGTCGCGCAGACCGTCGGCACCGGAATCATCGAGCCTTCGATCGTCGATACGCGCGTGATCTTCGCCGCGCTGGTGGGCGCCATCGTCTGGAACCTGATCACCTGGGGGCTTGGGATTCCGTCGTCCAGTTCGCATGCGCTGATCGGCGGGCTGGTCGGCGGCGGCATGGCGAAGGCCGGCATTTCGGCCGCGGTCTGGAGCGGATTGTCGAAAACCGTGGTCGCGATCGTGCTATCGCCGCTGGTCGGCTTCGTGCTCGCAATGGTGCTGGTCGCAATCGTCTCCTGGGCATCGGTGCGCTCGACGCCGTTTGCGGTCGATCGCGCCTTTCGCATCCTGCAATTCGGCTCCGCCTCGCTCTATTCGCTCGGCCATGGCGGCAACGACGCGCAGAAGACCATGGGCATCATCGCGGTGCTGCTCTACTCGCAAGGCCATCTCGGCGCCGAATTCTCGGTGCCGTTCTGGGTGGTCTTGGCCTGCCAGGCCTCGATGGCGCTCGGCACCCTGATGGGCGGCTGGCGGATCGTTCGCACGATGGGTTTGCGGATCACCAAGCTGACGCCGATGCAGGGCTTCTGTGCCGAAACCGGCGGTGCCATCACGCTGTTCATGGCGACCGCGCTCGGGGTCCCGGTCTCGACCACGCACACGATTACCGGCGCGATCGTCGGTGTCGGCGCCGCGCGCCGCCTCTCGGCGGTGCGCTGGAACGTAGCGAGTTCAATCGTCTATGCCTGGGTAATCACGATTCCGGCAGCCGCCATCGTTGCTGCGCTCACCTATTGGGCCGTATCATTTGTCAAGTAAGACAAGGGGATGCGGATTGGCGTTCGTGCCGCAAATCACTATATGAGGCGCTTCGCGTGAAACTGCCCTTGATTCCCCTGATCTTCCCTGCCAAACGCTCCCGCCATGTCCGATCTTGCCGTCGCTACCGAACAGCCGTTCCGCTCGCCGCTTGCCTCCGAGGTGGCGCGGCGGCGAACCTTTGCGATCATCTCCCACCCGGACGCCGGCAAGACCACGCTGACCGAGAAGCTGCTCCTGTTCGGCGGCGCCATCAATCTCGCAGGGCAGGTCAAGGCCAAAAGCGAGCGGCGCAACACCCGATCCGACTGGATGAAGATCGAGCGTGAGCGTGGCATCTCGGTCGTCACCTCGGTGATGACCTTCGAATTCGAGGGGCTCGTGTTCAACCTCCTGGACACGCCGGGCCACGAGGACTTTTCGGAAGACACTTACCGCACGCTGACCGCGGTCGACTCGGCCGTGATGGTGATCGACGCCGCCAAGGGCATCGAGGCGCGCACCCGCAAGCTGTTCGAGGTGTGCCGGCTGCGCGACATCCCGATCATCACCTTCATCAACAAGATGGACCGCGAGAGCCGCGATACGTTCGAGCTTCTCGACGAAATCGAGAAGACGCTGGCGCTCGACACCACGCCGGTGACCTGGCCGGTCGGCCGCGGCCGCGACTTCATCGGCACCCACGATGTCGCGAATGGCGGTGTGCGGCTGCTCGAAGGAGGCGGCGCCAAGACCGGCGCGGCGCAGCAGATCGAGATCGAGGAGCTGACGCACTTTAACGCCAATCTCGATGTCGGTGCGATCAAGGACGAGCTTGAGCTGGTCAAGGAAGCCTGCAAGCCGTTCGAGCTGGACGCATTCCGCGAGGGTCATCTCACGCCGGTCTATTTCGGCAGCGCGCTGCGCAATTTCGGCGTCGGTGATCTCTTGGAGGGGCTCGGCCGTTTCGCGCCCGCGCCGCGTGCACAGGATTCCGATCTGCGCAAGGTCGAGGCCGCCGAGCCGCGCATGAGCGCCTTCGTCTTCAAGATCCAGGCCAATATGGACCCGAACCACCGCGACCGCATTGCGTTCGCGCGGCTCTGCTCCGGCAAGCTCAGCCGCGGCATGAAGGCCAAGCTCGTGCGCACCGGCAAGACCATGCCGCTGTCGAGCCCGCAATTCTTCTTTGCCCAGGACCGCTCGGTGGCGGACGAAGCCTTTGCCGGCGACGTCGTCGGCATTCCGAACCACGGCTCCTTGCGCATCGGCGACACGCTGACCGAGGGCGAGGACCTGACCTTCGTCGGCGTGCCGAGCTTTGCGCCGGAAATCGTCCGCAGGGTGCGCCTCACGGACGCGATGAAGGCAAAGAAGCTGAAAGAGGCCCTGCAGCAGATGTCGGAGGAAGGTGTCGTGCAGGTGTTCCGCCCGCGGGACGGCGCGCCGGCGCTGGTCGGCGTGGTCGGCCCGCTGCAGCTCGACGTGCTGAAGGCGCGGCTCGATGCGGAATATGCGCTTCCCGTCGAGTTCGAGGTGAGCGAGTTCTCGCTGGCGCGCTGGATCTCCTCCGACGACAAGAAGAAGCTTGAGGCGTTCATCGCCGCCAACGCCTCCGGCGTCGCCGACGATGTCGACGGCGATCCCGTGTTCATGGCCAAGAACGAGTTCTATCTCGGCTACACCAAGGAGCGCGCCGAGGGCATCGTCTTCTCCAACGTCAAGGACGTAAAGAAGCGGGCATAAGCCGAAGACTT
>Ga0210407_10004129_pt1 | contig 11527 bp, 12 predicted proteins | sample IncBWC27MmetaG_FD_150860 | JGI IMG/M metagenome (GOLD analysis project Ga0210407, IMG submission 150860) | Forest soil microbial communities from Barre Woods Harvard Forest LTER site, Petersham, Massachusetts, United States - Inc-BW-C-27-M | ecosystem: Environmental > Terrestrial > Soil >... | reverse complement strand
TGGCGGGCGATCAGCGCGGCGCGGGGTCGATCGGCTCATTGAAGCGGAGCCGGTTGCCGAACGGGTCGATCACCTCCATCACCCGCGCGTTCCACGGCGCCACCTCGATGCCGGGGCGCATGAAGCGGTAGCCCTTCGCGGTGATCTCGCGGTGGTACGCCTCGAAGGTGGGCGCCACCGGCGGCTCCCTGCGGCTACCGCTCGGCGCGCGCCAGGCAGGCGGCCAGGTCGCGCGGGCTCTCGCAGAGGAGATTGGCCCCCGCCTCGGTCAGCTCGCGCCGATCGCCGAAGCCCCACAGCGCGCCGACGGACCGGATGCGGTGGGCCCGCGCCGCCGCGATGTCGAGAGCCCGGTCGCCGACCATGACGGAGGTCTCGGCCCGGATCACCCCGCTCTCGACGAGGTGCCGGAGCAGGTCGACCTTGTGGTCGAAGCGACCGCCCGGCTCCGCCCCGTAGACGCCGTGGAAGTGCCGCATCAGGTCGAAGTGGGTCACGATGCGGGTGGCCGCGTGCCGTGGCTTGGCGGTGGCCACCAGCATGGTGGAGGCGAGGCGCGCGGTGCGCTCCAGCATCTCGGGGACGCCGTCGTAGACCGCGTTCTCGAAGAGCCCCACGTCGTCGTAGCGCGTGCGGTAGTGGGCGAGGGCGGTCTCGATCAGGGCCGCGTCGGCGGTGCCGAGCAGGGTGACGAACGTGCCGCGGAGCGGCGGGCCGATGTAGGCGGCCAGCTCGTCGTCGCCCGGGCACTCGCGCCCGAGCTGCGCGAGCGCGTGGCGGATCGACGCGGTGATGCCGGCGCGCGAGTCGGTGAGCGTGCCGTCCAGGTCGAAGAGGACGGTGAGGTCGCTCATGCGGCGGGCGGGACGGTGAGATCCATGGCCGACTCGATCGTACACGAGGCGGCCACCCCTTCGCTCGCGAGCCCGGATCAGTGTCGAGCGGCCCGGCGCACCAGCACGACCTGCACCGGATCGATCGCCTCGGCGGCTCGCGGCGCGGAGGCTTCCCCCTTGCGCCGCCGCGCCCAGTTGCTCTCGGTCGCGACCACCACCGCGGATGGCGCCCGCTCGAGCGCGGCGTACAGCTGGGGCTCGGTGTGGACGCGCGTCACAGTGCGATCGAGATAGAAGGCGAGCGGCAGCTCGGGGAACCCCCAGACCACCACCGGGGCGGCGCCGTCGAAGGCCCTCACCCGGCCGAGGAGCTGATCGTAGCTTCCCGCCGCGTTGTGACGCGTGACCTCCAGGTGGTAGCCGATCGCGAACGCGGCCACCGAGGCCAGCCACACGAAGGGCAGGGCCCCGCGGACCCGGCCCGCCACGGTCTCGGACCACGGCGCTCGGGTCCCGCCGTCCTTCCTGCGCTCGACACGCCGCGACCCGAGCCACCAGCCCATGACGAGCGCCATCGGGGGCGCCACCGGGGCGTAGTAGCGGAGCCGCTGCTCGTGGGAGAACGCGACGAGCGTGATGGTGACCGCGAGCCAGACCAGCGGCAGGAGCAGCGCGGAGCGCGTCCGGTCCCGCCGGTAGGCGAGGACCGCGGCCGGTATCGCGACCGGCGCCAGCAGCACCCACGGGGAGAGCGCGACCGCCAGGTTCCGCACCGGCCCGGTCAGCAGGACGAGGATGTTGCCGCGCGGCCGGTACCAGCCGAGCTGGTCCGTCACCACCGCCTCGCGCACCGCGTGGCTGTCCGCGAAGGTGCCGACGAGCCACCACAGCGCGACCAGGCCACCGAGGAGCGGCAGGCCCGGGCCGAGGCGGAGGGACCAGGGGCGCCCCGAGCGGGTGGCGAGGCGGTACGCCAGGCCGATCGCCAGCGGCAGGAGGCCGGCCGGCCCCTTGGCCCAGAACGCGGCCGCGGCGAAGCCGTAGAAGCCGATCCACCACCGGCCGGACGGCTCGAGCGTCATCCGGACGAGCATCCACACGCTGGCGGTGATGAAGCAGGTCATGAGGGCGTCGGGCAGCGCGAGATGGGCGTGGAAGAAGAGGCCCTGGGTGGTCATGGTCACCAGGGCCGCGATGCGGCCGGCTTCCGCGTCGAAGAGATCGCGGGCCAGCGCGTGGACGAGCAGCACCGTGGCGACCACCGCGGCTGCCGAGGGCAGGACCGCGGTCAGCTGCGTCACGTGCCCGGCCGGCCAGGAGACCAGCGCGATCAGCCACGCGAGCAGCGGCGGCTTGTTGAAGTACCCGACGCCGTTGAGCCGCGGCCAGAGCCAATCGCCGCGCGTCAGGATGTCCTGCGCGAGCAGCGGAAAGCGGGCCTCGTCGTTCGAGGTGAAGACGCGCGCGCCGAGCTCGACGCCGAGCAGGACGGCCGCCGCGAGTGCGATCCACGGGGGCGCGGGCGGCCACCGCACGACCCGGGCGAGCCGGTTAGACAAGGCAGCCTTCCCCGAGATAGTGGGTGCGCCAGCTCTCGAAGACGAGGAGCGCCCAGAGGGTCCGCGCATGGTCCCGGACGCCGGTCCCGTGCTCTGCGACGAGTCGGCCGATCGCGATCGGGTCGAACACGCCGCCCGCGCGCAGTCGCGTCTCGGCCAGGAGCTGGTGTAGCACCGGCGCGAGCGGGCCGCGCAGCCAGGTGCCGATCGGCACCCCGAAGCCCTGCTTGCGGCGGGTGCGGATCTCGGGCGGGAGCCGATCGGCCAGGGCGTGCCGGAGCAACCCCTTGAGGCCGCGGAAGCCCCGAAACTTCAGCCGGGCCGGGATCCGCCCGACCAGCTCGACGAACGTGTGATCGAGCAGCGGCGCGCGCAGCTCGAGGCTCGCGGCCATGCTCGCGCGGTCCGCGTTGGCCAGGTTCTGCCCCGCGAGATAGAGCTTGCAGTACCGATAGATGAGTCGGTCGCGGACGTCGAGGCTCGCGCACGGCGCCAGCGCGGCCTCGATGTCGTCGTAGGGGTCGAAGCTCCCGAGGAGGGCCCGGACCGACGGGGAGAGCAGCGCTGTCGCGCGCAGCGGCGGCAGGCCCCCTAGCAGCGCCTGGTTTCTCGCGTTCGGCGGATAGTCGACCGCGAGCAGGAAATCGCGCAGCCCCTCGAGACGATCGGGCAGGTGCCGCGCCGCCCCGCTGAGCCCGGCGCGGGCGTGGCGGGGCAGGCGTCCGAACCCGCGGTGCCACCAGTCGGCGGCCATGGTGGGATACCCGGCGAACAGCTCGTCGCCCCCGTCACCGGTCAGGGCCACGGTCACGCTCGGGCGCGCGGCCCGGGCGAGGAGATGGAGCGGGACGAAGCTCATGTCGGCCAGGGGCTCGTCCATCAGAACGCCCACGTCGGGCACCAGCGCGACGGCGTCGGCGGCCGAGATCACGAGCTCCTCGTGCCGCGTGGCGTACCGATCGGCCACCATGCGGGCGTACCGGCGCTCGTCGTGGGGGCCCTCCGCGTAGCCCACCGAGAAGGTGCGGATGCCGGCGCGCTGCCGGGCCGCGGTGGCGGTGACCGCGCTCGAGTCGATGCCGCCGCTCAGGAAGCAGCCCACCGGGACGTCGGCCACCAGGCGCCGCCGCACCGACTCGTCGAGCCGTTCCCGGATCTCGTGCTCCCACCACCGCTCGTCCACCGCGGGCTCGGGACGGAACGGGATGTCCCAGTACCGCGACCGCATGCTCGGCCCGTCGCCGCGCGTGAGGGTCTCGCCGGGGGCGAGCTTCCGTACCCCGCGGATCAGGGTGTGCGGATCGGGCACGAAATCGTACGCGAGGAACCGCTCGACCCCGCGCGGGTCGAGCACGCGGCCGACCTCGGGATGCGCGAGGACCGCGCGCAGCTCGGAGCCGAACACGAGGCCGCCGGCGGTCTCGGCGTAGTAGAGCGGCTTCTCGCCCATGCGATCGCGGGCGAGCGAGATCTGCTCCCTCCGCCGGTCCCAGACCGCGATCGCGAACATCCCGTCGAGTCGGGTGATGCAGCCCGCGCCGTGCTCCTCCCACGCGTGCGCGATGACCTCGGTGTCGGCGCGAGAGGTGAAGCGATGCCCCGAACGGCAGAGCGCCTGGCGCAGCTCGGGGTGGTTGTAGATCTCTCCGTTGAGCACCACCTGCACCGAGCCGTCCTCGCTGGCCAGCGGCTGCTCTCCGGTCGCGAGGTCGACCACCCGGAGGCGGGCCACCCCGAGCGCCACGCGTCCCTCCACGTGATAGCCCACCGAGTCCGGCCCCCGATGGTGCAGGGTGCCGACCATGCGCTCGATGAGGCGGCGGTCCGCTCGCTGCCCCGGGTTCACCATGAAGCCCGCGATGCCGCACATCGCATCAACCGCCGAGGTCGAGGGCGGGCACCGCCACCGACCGTCGGGACAGGACCGCGAGGACCACGAAGCCGATCGCGGCCCAGAGGACCTCGCGGAGGCGGCGCACCAGGCTGAAGGCGAGTCCGGCGGGCGCCCCGAAGCCGAGCGCGGTGAACACCGCCACGTCCCCGGCCTCCTGAGCGCCCAGACGGGCGGGAATGAAGAAGGCGGCGAAGCCCACCCCAGCCCCGAACGCGTCGACGACGGTGGCGAGGCCGAGGGAGACCGGGAAGCCCAGGAAGTGGAGGATGCAGTAGGTTTCCAGCACGCCCACCACCCAGCCCGCGAGGTGCCAGCCGATCGACAGGCCGAGCCGGCGCGGCTGCCGCCGGTAGAAATTGGCGAACGCTCGCTCCACCTGGTCGAGCATCGGGCGGCGATCCGAGGAGCCGAGGAGTCCCAGGCGCCCCAGCACCCACCCGAATCCCCGCGGGCCGCCGAACACCTGGACCGCGACGAACCCGGCCGTCCCGAGGCACTCGAGGACCAGGAGCCACTGCATGCGCTGCAGCAGGTGCGAGCCGGCGGGCAGCAGCGGCCAGGCGACCACGATCCCGAGGAGCAGGAAGAGGGCCTGCCCGATCGTGATGGTGGTCTTGGCGATCACCAGGGACGGCAGGCTCTCGGACAGCGGCACGTAGGCGCGAACGAGCCAGGCCTTGACCGGCTCGCCCCCGACGGAGGCGGTCGGGGTCGAGATGTTGAGCGCCTCACCCGCGAGGCGGGCGGAGACGAGCGCGCGGAACGGGACGCGGTCGGTCGGGAACGCGAACCGCCACCCCAGCGTGTCGCACACGACCATGAGGCAGGCCGGGAAGCACAGGACGAGCGGCAGGCGCCACGAGAGCGTGCCGAGGGCGGAGAAAACGGGACCGAGACCGATCCTCCACAATAGGGTGAGACAGAGCGCCGTTCCCAGGGCCAGCAGAGCGAACCGAGCACCTCGCATCAAGCGCCTCCATCGGACGGGTTGCCGATGCCGAGAACGGAACAGGAGCGCGAAAGGCCAGCGACGGCGGATCAGCTACCGGAGCTGCGGAGGGTGCTGCTCAGGCGATCGGGGAAGCTCGGGCGTCGGAGGAGGAGAGGGAGGGTCCCGAGGTCGCGGTCGCGACCTCACCGGGCGGGGCCGGCTGGTGGACGGAGACGGGGGTGGAATCGTCCAGCGGAAACGGGTCGAGGATGGCGACGCTCGACGTGATGAAGAACACACCACTGTCGTTGTCGTCGTCATCGAAGAAGCCGGTGATCCAGACGGGATCGGGCGGGCTCGCGTAGGCCAGGGGCGTCAGCGCGACCAGTACGAACAAGAGCTCCAGCAGGAATAGCGGTCGCGCGGGAGGCGCCTTGCATGGCGTCACCGCTACAGGGCACACCCCCCGCACCGAGTTGTCAAGCGTTATCCCCGCCGCGCCCATCGCCGCCGCCGTGCGCGCTTCCTAGGCAGGATGACCAGCACGACCAGAAGGCTGCCGACGGCGACGCCGAGCAGGATCGCCAGCAGGGTCCAGATCACGGGCGGGTCATCGGGCGGTGCCCACTCCGGGCGGAATCCGACCCGGTAGAACGCGGCGGCCCCGCGCTGGCACTCCGTCCTCGTGGGCGTACGTGGGCGTGGCATAGAGCCCGAACACGACGACGGCGAGCCACGGCCAGCGGAATGGAGTTATGAGACGTCCCTCGGCCCGAGAGGACGGCGGTCCTCTCGCGGCACCCGACGTGTGACGAGCAATGGCCGGAGTGCCCCGAGCGACGGGGACTCTCCGGCTACCGAACGAGGGCGGGCTTAGGCGACGGGAGGCGCTCGGCCGAGGAACGCGGACCGAGCGGGCGTCGGCAGGAGGCGGACCTTGCCCGCCGGGGCGAGCGGAATGGCCACGAAGCGTGGCGTGAGCCCGGCCTGCGGGGCGAGATCGACGAGCCAGGCGGCCCACGTCAGCGAGACGATGACGTCATCGCCATCGTCGTCGTCGTAGATCCCGTCCGTCCATGTCGGATCGGGGGGAGAGGCGTAGGCGAGCGCGGTCTCGCTGAACAGGCAGGCCGCGACCAGGAGGAGGAGGACCCTCCACCATTTCATGCGGGGAGCCTAGCTCCGAGGGTTCGCGTCGTCAAGCGAGAGGGAAATCTCGGTCTTCACCGAGTTGGCGATGAAGCACTGCTCGTGCGCCAGGTGGTGGAGGCGGTCGATCTCCTCCGCGGTCGGGCGGGTGGCGCCGCCGTAGACGATGCGGGGTCGGAGCGTCACCGCGGCCACCCAGACCGCGCCGCGCTCGTTCTTGCGCATCACGCCCACCGCGTCGTCCTCGTAGCGCTCGACCACGACGCCCGCGCGCATGGCCACGTGGAGGAAGCTGAGCATGTGGCAGCTCGCGATCGACGCCACGAAGGCCTCCTCCGGGTCGACGTGCGCCGGGTTGGAGAACGGGACCGGCACCACCGACGGGGCGGGCGAGGCGGGGACGCTCAGGCCGCCGTCGAAGCTCCAGGTGTGCTCCCGGGAGTAGCGGCCCTTGAGGAAGCTCTCGCCGTCGACGGGCAGGGCCCAGCGGATCGCCGCCTTGTGCTCAGCCATGCGGGGGTGCCTCCAGTCTCGCGAGCTGCCGGTCGTGGACCCGGCCGAGCAGCGCCACCGACGCGACCGCGCCCACCAGCGCCACGAGCATGTCCCACTGAGTGTCCCACTGATCGCCCTGCGTGCCCAGGAACGCGTCCGCGCTCTCGCCGCCGATCAGGGCCGCCCACCACTCGACCAGCTCGTAGGCCGCGCTGATGGCGAGGCACACCGAGACCACCAGGAAGGCGAGCCACTTGCCCGGGCGGAGCGGCGACCGCCGGAGCAGGATCTCGCGGACCACGACGGCGGGCACGAAGCCCTGGGCGAGGTGGCCGAGCCGATCGTAGGGGTTGCGGGTGAGCCCCAGCGCGTCGGCCACCCAGTCCCCGAGCGGGACCTCCGCGTAGGTGTAGTGGCCGCCCACCATGAGGATCAGAGCGTGCACGAAGACGAGACGGTAGGCGAGCGGGGTGAGCGGGAAGCGGCGCGCGGTCGCGATCAGGATGGGCCCCGCGAGGAGGATCGGCGCGACCTCGAGGAGCCAGGTGGGCCGGTCGTGGGGCGCGATCCCGGAGACCGCGAGCGCGACCGCGCCGACGGCCAGGAGGACGCGCGGCTCTCTACCAGTCACCCGCGTACTGGGTGCGGTGCGGCTCGGTGTGGCCGAGCAGGCGCGCCCGGCGAAGCTCCAGCAGCTGGCGGGTGTGGAGGACGTCGTGCATGGGCCAGGAGGCGAGCAGGTCGCCCGCGGTGATCGGCCCGAACGGGGCGCGGTACTCGCGGGTCCAGTCGGGGGTGGCGAGCGTCCCGAGCCAGGCCAGCGAGCGCTCGCGCTCGGCCAGGAACGCCTGCAGGGTCTCGGCCAGCTCGCGCGCGTTGTACTGGTGCTCGATGACCCAGGCGGCGGGATCGATGGGGATCCACGCCTCGTCCGGCCGGTGCAGCACGAGGTCGAGTCGCGGGCGGAAGTCGAGGCGCTCCTCGTCGAGCAGGTGACCCACCACCTCCAGCAGCGACCACGCCCCCGGCGCGGGCCGCGCCCGCGCCTCGTCGGGGGAGACGCCGACCACGAGGGCGGTGACGATCTCCGCGCCCTGGGCGAGCTCGCGCCGGATCACGTCGAGGCGCATGGGGTCAGCGCCGGAGCGCCCCGTGGATCTCGTCGAGCCGCTCCTTCAGCTCGGCGGAGAGCCGCGTGCCCTTGTACGACATGATGATGAGCTTCACCGAGACCAGGAACACCCCCGCCTCGAGCAGCATGTCGTGGGAGAAGCCCTTCTCGAAGAGGGCCGCCACGAAGAGGACGAGGGTCATCAGGATCACGACGAGCGAGCCACCGTCGATGTGCTTGCGGATGCCTCCGGCCATGGATCCTCCTCTCGGGCGGTGTGAAAGCCGTCGCGCCGGCGCGCGGCTTACTGGAACTCGAGGGTGGCCGCGCGCAGGCCGCAGAGCAGCTTGCCCGCGGTCTCGAGGCAGCGGTCGTTGGAGGGCGGCATCACCGGGCCGGCGAGCGCGTCGCGATGCCACCGCTCGAGCGGCAGCTCCTTCAGGATGCCGCGCCCGCCGGCGAGCCGCAGGGCCCGCTCGGTGGCCATCAGGCCCACGTCCGCGCAGTAGGTCTTGGCCTGGTTCACCGCGAGCATGGTGGCCTCGCGGTCGCCCGCCATCTTCACGCAGGCCGCCTCGTGCAGGAGCAGCCGCGCGGCGCGGATCTGAGTGCCCACCTCGGCGACCGTGCGCTGCACCAGGGGATGGTGGCTCATCGGCTCGATCGACGGCCGCTGGGTCTTGGTGCGCGCCATCTCGGCCATGTAGGCGAAGGCGGCCTCGCCGATGCCCAAATAGACCGCGGCGTAGCCGAGCGCGAAGCCCTGCAGGTCGATGGTGAGGTACTGCCCGGGCCGGCCCACCACGTTGGCGGGGGCGACCGCGCAGTCGTAGCGGATGGTGTGGCTGATGGTGCCCCGCATGCCGGTGGCGTTCCAGGTGCCCTCGATCTTCACCCCCGCGTCGCGGCTCGGGATCATCGCGGAGACGACGCCCTCTCGCGCGCTCGCGTGGCCCTCCAGGATGCCGGTGACGAAGAAGTAGTCGGCCGCGTCGCCGAGGGAGCAGAACTGCTTGACCCCCGCCACCCGGTAGCCGCCGTCTGCGGTCGGGCGGAACACGGTGTTGAGTACGAACTTGTCGCGGAAGCTCTGCTCGGGCTCGCTGGTGATGGACGCGATGCGCGCGCCGCGGCCCACCACCTCGCCGAAGTAGCGCCGCTTCTGTTCCTCGGTGGCGAGGGCGGCCAGGAAGGTGGTCACCGTCGAGTGCATGTTGAAGGTCAGCGCGGTGGCCGAGCAGCCCTTGGCGATCTCGCGGAGGGCGTGCACGTAGGCCACCGGATCCGCGCCCACGCCCCCGTACTCGCGCGGGACGGCGAGCGCGTGCAGCCCGGCCGCGTGGAGGTCGGCGTAGTTCTCGTAGGGGAACGTGGAATCGGCGTCGTACCGCGCCGCGCGCGCGGCGAAGCGGTCGCGCGACAGCGCGGCCACGCGCTCGATCACGTCGCGCTGCTCGTCGGTGAGGGGCGGAAGCGGAAACACTGGCCTGGTCCTCCTTGGGTGCCGGGATCGGGCTAGCCTAGCGCCCCCGCGTGGGCCGGCGCAACCGGCCCGTGTGGTACTGTGGACGCGGCCATGGCGTCACCCAAGCGCGTCGCCCCGGTGGAGGCGCCCGCGCGCCCGGACCTCCTGGTGGCCGGGCTCGCGGCGGCCGGTCTCGCCATCGCGGCCTACATGACGTGGCTCAAGTGGACGGGCGTCGCCGCCGCGTTCTGCCTCTCGGGGAGCGGCTGCGACATCGTGCAGTCGAGCCGCTACGCCACGCTGCTGGGGGTGCCGACCGCGCTGTGGGGCGCCCTGCTCTACGCGGCCATCGGCGCGCTGGCGGTCATGGGGCTCGGACCGCGGCGCTGGCGGTGGGCCTTCTACCTGACCGCGGCCGGGGTGGGCGTGTCGGCGTACCTCACCGCGCTGTCCGTGCTCGTGATCCACGCCACGTGCGCCTACTGCCTCGCCTCGACCGCGCTCATGCTGGCCATCTTCCTGGTGCTCTGGTGGCGCCGCGCCGCCCTGCCCGGCCGGCGCGCGACGATTGGCTCGCTGGTGGCGGGCGGGCTCGCGGTCGCGGCGCTGGTCCCGCTCGGGGCCGCGTTCATCTTCGCGATGCCGACCTCGGTGGGCGCCGGGTCGGAGGCTGCCCTCGCGCGTCACCTGCGCGAGAGCGGAGCGGTCATGTACGGCGCCTACTGGTGCCCGCACTGCCAGGAGCAGAAGGCGCTCTTCGGCGATGCGGCCCGCGATCTGCCCTACGTGGAGTGCGATCCCAGCGGGGTGAACGCGCGGCCCGACCTCTGCGAGAAGGCGGGGGTGAAGGCGTTCCCGACCTGGGTGATCGGCGACAAGCGCCTCGAGGGAGTGCAGACTCCCGGCGCGCTCGCCGAGGCCTCCAAGTTCCCGCCGTCGTCCGCGTCGTCGCGCTAGCCGCGGCCGGTCAGTGCGCGCCCGGGGTGGGGCGCGCCCGCACTCGCTTCAGCAGCAGCACCAGCGGCACGCTGCAGATCGCGAGCACCGTGATCAGGCGGAAGTTGTCCACGAACGCGAGCAGGGTCGCCTGCGCCACCAGCGTCTTGTAGAGGACGCCCACCGCCTGCTGGCCCGCGAGGTACGGGCCCACCTTCGGGATGAGGGCCCGCCGGACCGCCTCGAGCTTCTGCTGGTAGACCGGGTCGTAGGGCGTCATGCGCGCCACGAGGACGTTCTGGTGCACCTGCGCGCGCCGGGAGAGGAGGGTGGCGGCCACCGAGATGCCGACGCTGCCGCCCAGGTTGCGCATCAGGTTGTAGATGCCGGTGGCGCCGCCCATCTGGTCGCGCCGCAGGGTGCCGAAGGACATGGTGGAGAGCGCGATGAAAATGAGCGGATTGGCGAGCCCGTTCAGGAAGGTCACGAACGCGATGTTCGACCACGCCACGTCGAAGGTGAGCCGCGAGAGCCAGATCCCGGAGAGGGCCAGGAAGCCGAAGCCCACCGCGACCAGGAGGCGCGCGTCCAGGACGCCGACGAGCCGGCCCACCACGATGGCGGAGAGCAGCGCGCCGAGGCCTCGCGGGCTGGTGGCGAGCCCGGCCTGCAGCGCCGGGTAGCCGAGCAGGGTCTGGAGGAAGAGCGGCAGCAGGGCGGTGGTCCCGTACAGCACCACGCCCATCGCGGTGATGAGCACGGTGCCGGTCGCGAAGTTGCGATCGCCGAGGATGCGCAGGTTGACGATGGGCTCATCGGTCTGGAGCTCGCGCACGATGAAGGCCACCATCGCGATGCAGGAGATCGTGAGCGTCCAGCGGATCCACTCCGCCGCGAGCCAGTCGTCCTGCTGGCCCTTGTCGAGCACCACCTGCAGGCTGGCGAGCCAGAGGGCCATGAAGCCGAGTCCCCAGTAGTCCATGCGGCGCAGGACGGTGCGCTGGAGATACGGCGGGTCCTCGATGAAGGCCTGGGTCATCACGAGCGCGGCGAAGCCCACCGGCAGGTTGATGTAGAAGATCCACCGCCACGAATAGCTGTCCGTGATCCAGCCCCCCAGGGTCGGGCCCAGGATCGGGGCCACGATCACC
>Ga0210407_10004127_pt1 | contig 11528 bp, 10 predicted proteins | sample IncBWC27MmetaG_FD_150860 | JGI IMG/M metagenome (GOLD analysis project Ga0210407, IMG submission 150860) | Forest soil microbial communities from Barre Woods Harvard Forest LTER site, Petersham, Massachusetts, United States - Inc-BW-C-27-M | ecosystem: Environmental > Terrestrial > Soil >... | reverse complement strand
TGTTCTGGTCGAGCTTCGACGGAAACTCCTGGGCGCCGCAACAGGTGGGGATCGGCGGTGGTACGAGCGTAGGCCCTTCGCTGGCGGTGTTTCAGAATCGGCTCTACGCGGCCTGGAAAGGCGTCGGCACCGACCAAAGAATGTTCTGGTCGAGCTTCGACGGAAACGCCTGGGCGCCGCAACAGGTCGGGATCGGTGGTGGCACGAGCCAAGGCCCTTCGCTGGCCGTGTTTCAGAATCAGCTTTACGCGGCCTGGAAAGGCGTCGGCACCGACCAAAGAATGTTCTGGTCGAGCTTCGACGGAAACTCCTGGGCGCCGCAACAGGTGGGGATCGGCGGTGGTACGAGTGTAGGCCCTTCGCTGGCGGTGTTTCAGAATCGGCTCTACGCGGCCTGGAAAGGCGTCGACACCGACCAAAGAATGTTCTGGTCGTTCTTACAGGGCCGATGAAATCATTTCTCAGTTTCCCCGGAGGAAGATATCGTTTTCACACTGAAAATGGTGATGACTGTGGAAACAACAAAACCGCTGGAATTATTCGAGCATGAACCTCGGTTACTCCCGACCTGTTGATTCGGCGAACGAACCAGTGATCAAACTAACCAAACAGGAGGTCAAACGAATGGCAACCATACTTGCAAATCTGACGACATCCAATTCCAATGGCGGCTACGCGCTGGGATACAGCAACTCCGAACATGAGCGATTGATCCGGCAGGCCGCGCGAATCGCCCCGTACACCGAGCGGCTATTCCGTGAAGCGGGAATTGGTCCGGGACAGCGTGTTCTCGATCTCGGCTCCGGGGTGGGCGACGTCTCCATGCTGCTTGCCCGAATCGTTGGCCCCTCGGGCGAGGTCGTGGGCATCGAGCGCGATGCATACTCAATCGCGCGGGCCAATGCTCGGATAGCTGAGGCTGGGTTACGGAACGTTAGTTTCACCGAAGCCGACGCGAACCAGATCTACAGCGATCAACCGTTCGACGCCGCTGTCGGTCGGTTCATTCTGATGTTTCTTCCTGACCCGGCTTCCGTGCTGCGCTCCTTGAATCAGTTAGTTCGGCCCGGCGGCATCCTTGCCTTTCAGGAGTGTACCTGGGCTCCTTTTCTTGCATTTGCTGCGCAGTTTCCGCTCTTGTCCAAACTTCTTTCCGCGATCCATGAAACTTTCCTTCGCGCGCGTGTAAATCCGAAGATGGGCATCACACTGTACCAGATCTTTCAGCAAGTCGGACTGCCTGCGCCAGCCATGCACATGGAAACACCGCTTGGCAGCGACGCGAACCTTATCAGCCTGATCTGTGACCTGGTTAGCAGCATGCGTCCATTGATCCAACAGCACAATGTTTCGCTGGAAGCCTTGGGCAATCTCGACACGCTTTCAGAGCGGATCCAGGCAGAGGTTGTTGCGTCAAACACGGTCGTCAGTTTCGTGCCGATGGTGGGGGTGTGGGCGCGTAAACCGATGAGCACATAGAAGCGGAGTCGCTGGCGAAGAAACGAGGAGGGAAAGACGAGTTTCATGAATTGATTGTTGCTTGAAGACTGAAACGGTTTTTCTAGTGAAGAGTGGACCGACGACCAATTCGTGATTTTCGGGCATCCAAAAGAGTGCTAGGCCACGAGCAAAACGCGTTCGTGAATAAAAGAAACGGAGCTTGCTACCTTGTCGTACGCCTAAGGTGTGCGCGGAACCCATCTTGCGGGTGGGCGAGGGACTGAAGGCTCTGTAGTCCTTCCGTTGCTTGAACTCCACGGCGGACGCGGAACGTAGCGGCTCGTCGCCCACTGAACTGGTTCGGACTTCGACTGATTGACGAGCGGTCCGCCCGCAGAAGTCAGTCTGGCGGCTGCGTGACCGGCCTTCGCGGCGATGTTCGCCGTCCGGGCACCGGGCGGAGGCCGAGGCACGTAGTACCGCGTGGCCATGGGCACAGAGTCGATGGGTCTCCCCGATGAAGGATTGCTCGCTGCGTTTTGCCGATTACCTGCCGCCCGACTGCTCTGCGCATCGCGTGTCATCTGGCTTCCGGAATTTTGGATGGGTGCTGCTTGCGGCGCATCAACCGCAGATGATGCTGCAGGTGGATTCTCTCTGCTGACCCAGGCGGGCGCGACCGAGTCCGCTCGTACGGTGCCGCTCATAGCCACATCCCTATCGCGCCCAGGCACGCTTACCCCGGTGGTCGGTCGAGTGCTGGCAACGCCACGCACGTAATGCCTCGTCGCCATAGTCACAGAGTCGAAGGGTATTTCCGGAGAAGGTTTGGTCGCCGTCTTTACCCAAATACCATCCTCCGGACCTTGTATCTTGTGATTCGTTGGCGTCCACTGATTCTGATACATCGCGCTCTGTGCGTCCATCTTCGACGCGGATGTTGTGTTTAACAGGGTTCCGCTGGCGGGCGCTTGAGCCTGAACCGGGGTGCCGGGCCGGTAGCTGACCTGTTTGGGTTGGATCGCACCGGGTCGGTGGGAGAACCTGACGGCCCAGTCTCGAAGGTCACGCCGCCAATGCCAGACGGCAGTCGCGACGCACCCCAATAACACAACCAGAACCAGCCCTCGCCCCCAATGGGAGGTGCTCACGTCACCTTCAAACTGGTAGCCAAAGCTGCTGTCCATCTCATTGGCTAAGCCCGGCAATAATAATGACGAGCCGCCAACTGGTGGGATCTGCTCGCGGTTTGGCTTCGACGGGGCCGGTGGCTCGGTCTGAGGAGTCGTCCGCGGCTCAAGCAGCCGGGCTCCGCACCTGTCACAAAATCGACGTCGCGAGTCGCTCTCGTTATCGCATTTTGCGCACCGGACTCGCCTGGAAACCCGCAACGTATTTGCCGCCTTACTCAATTCACTCAAAGTGGCCATGAGGCGTGCATTTGTCGTATCGCGCTCGGAGACGCAATGGGGTTCCACCCGAGTTTCGGGTGGCTCGGTCAGCCTTTCGCCAGGGGCAGGTCGGTGATTGTGCGCTTCCTGTTCACGCTGGCACTGGAGGACCCAAGCTGCGGCCAACAATCCTTCGAAAGTGGAAGGGTCGAGGGTGGGGCGCTGATTCATGCAGAATTCGCCTCAATTGACGGCTGGTCTAGCTCGAAAAACGGAAATGGCATTGGATTCACCCTTCCTCGGGAGAATATTCTTGTTGAGCTACCCACCTCCGCGATCTTCTGAAGGGTATTCGCGCATGACCCGGTTACTACTCCCCGCTTCTTATCCCTAGATAAACCCGAATGTGGCAAATGAGTTGCGGATTGGTTCGTCAGCCGCACCTGGCGCTTTGCCGAGTTGCTCGCGGGCGCGGGAATTCAAGGCAAAATTCAAAACTTGGGGGACGGCCCTTAGGGGCGCGTGTACAACTCTTCCTGACGGGAAGAGGATAAGAGAACACAAGATGGACAGAGGGGAATTGCCAGGGTTCGGCCTCAACCAGAGGCCCTCGCCGGGCCGGCCCTCTCCTCACGCCAACCAGCGACAACTTCGCCCGTGCGGAATGATTCGAAGTGCGTCTTCCGCACATGACCCCACTCGCCCCCATGCCGAGTCCGTGGCGAACACGAGATTTTGATTTTCCTCTACTTCAAGTTTCCTTCTAGTCCTTCCTTCCAATCTCGGTAGGTCGTGCCTGTATGTCCTACAGGTCTTCCGAGGTTGAACTACGGCTCACACAGGATTTGCAGGCGTGGTTGGGCGCGCTATGGTTTAGGAGATGAAGGCGGTTGATCACTCGATACGGCTCGCGGGGTCTCGAGTGTTGAGGCTCTGTCAATCAATGCACCAATTCTGTCGGTTAAGTCCGATCTGGCAAGGAGTAATTCAATGAACCTCAAAAAAGGCATCAGGATGTTTCTACTTACAAGCTGGCTGGTTGGTAGTGTGTGGGCAATCGCTCAGGAGCCTGCGACTCAAAACTCTCCTGCGGCAGCTGACAACACGAAAGTGAATCAGCGAGATCAGGACGCAAGTCAGCCGACAGCCGATCAACAGAAGGACAACCGTTCGGACCGAGACATCACCCGGCAGATTCGCCAGGCCCTCGTGAAAGATAAGTCTCTGTCGACTTACGCACACAACGTGAAGATCATTACTCAGAACGGTCAAGTAACCCTGAAGGGACCGGTGCGGTCAGACGATGAAAAGCGAGCGGTCGAGACAAAGGCGGCGGAAGTAGCCGGTGGAAGCAGAGTGAACAGCGAACTGGATATTAAACCGAGCAAATAGCACAAATCGAAGTCATTAATAAGGAGATTTCACCATGTCAGAAAAGAATACGGCGGTTTTCGGTATCTACCCGAGCTACACAACCGTTGAAATGGGCGTCGACAACCTGAAAGCAGCGGGATTCAGCAACCGGGATATTTCTGTGCTGCTCCCCGAAAGCGCAGGATCAAAGGCCTTCGCCCACGAGAAAGGCACCAAGGCACCGGAAGGCGCTACTGCAGGCGCCGGAACAGGAATAGTTCTAGGTGGCGCGATGGGATGGTTGCTGGGTGTCGGAGCATTGGCAATACCGGGGCTCGGTCCCTTCATCGCGGCCGGTCCGATCATGGCGGCTCTCGCCGGGGCGGGCGTCGGAGGAGCAGTCGGTGGAATTACCGGAGCTCTGATTGGGATGGGAATTCCGGAATACGAGGCCAAGCGATATGAAGGCAGGGTCAAGAACGGCGGCATCCTGCTTTCTGTTCACTGCGACAGTTCTGAGCAGACAAAACGCGCAAAGCAAATTCTCGAACAGACAGGCGCCCAGGATGTTTCGTCGTCCAGCGAGGCTCGCTCCGAAGACGACACAGTGACGAGGCATCTGCCACGCGCAGTTTAGGCCGCATCCGGTGCTGCGTTAGACCATACGGTGCGTTCAGAGCACACGTTCGAACTTAAATTAGAAAACATAATACAAGGAGAAATCGAATGAACTCGGACCAAATGCAGGGCAAATGGAAACAGATCAAAGGATCGGTGAAGGAACGCTGGGGCAAACTGACCGACGACGACATCGACGTCATTAACGGGAAGCACGATCAACTGGTGGGAAAGATTCAGGAGCGGTACGGCATTGCACGAGAGATGGCTCAAAAGCAGGTTGATGAATGGAACGCAGTCGAGGCTCATCAATCCGATTTGGATGAGCGACGGAAAGCCAGCTAGAACGTCGCCAGCGAGATGTGCTCAGGGGAGTCGCTTCGCGACTCCCCTTTTTTGTTTCAGCGAGCGAACTCGACCCAGGCTTTGTCTCTCCCAGAACAATATGAGTCATAATTTTCCGGTTCCTGAGGCGATTGCATTCGATGACGTGTTGCTGCTTCCCGCCCGCTCTGATGGGATTCCGACCCAGACCAACACGCAGACGAAGCTCAGGCGCAATATCGCGAACTTGAGATGGTACGCGTTTTGGATGCCTGGGAACCCCGGTGGGAGTGCAACAGAAACTCCTGCGGCATTCCGACATCCGAAGCACCATGAACGTTTATGGTTCGGCTTACGAAGAAAGCAAGCGCCATGCCAACGGGCGTGTCGCCGGCAAGCTGCTGGAGCAAGTAGAGCAGCCAGCAGCGAAACACTTGATGAAATAACCGGAACGGGAACAGGGAAACGGAAGGCGGGTCCCTCGCAAATCCGACATATCAGTGTAGGTGATCGTTTAGGTTGGTTGCGGGGGGTGGATTTGAACCACCGACCTTTGGGTTATGAGCCCAACGAGCTACCAGACTGCTCCACCCCGCGTTTTGATGATAACAACCTCGCCTGATAGCGTCAATTCTTCAGCGTGGGACGCTGGCAGGCGTCCACGATTTTTGTAGGGTCGATGGCGTCTTTGTCGATTTGTTCTTCCAGGATTTTTCCGTCTTTTCCGATGAGAAAGTTTACCCGGCGTGCGGCTTTGTATTTATCCAGGTAGATGCCGTACTGGCGCGTGGTGTCTCCGCCCCAGTCGCTTAGCAGGGGGAAGGTGACTCCGATTTGGTCGGCGAAGGCTTTGTTGGAGAAGGGGCTATCCATGCTCACACCCAGGACCTGGGTGTCGGTCGCTTCCAGCTTTTTCAGGTTCTGCTGGAAGTTTTTCATTTGCTGGGTTCAACCCCCGGTGAAGGCGAAGATGTAGAAGGCCAGCACAACATTTTTCTTGCCGCGATACTGGCTCAGGGTGACATCTTTCAGATCGGATCCATCGAAGTATTGCAGCTTGAAGTCGGGGGCGACGTCGCCGACTTTCAGCGCAGGAGGTGGTGTTGATTTGTCGGCGGCGCGAAGCTGGGTGGTGAGACATCCTCCAACCAGCAGCCATGCCGCCATGGTGAGCGCAAGTTTTCGCATCGGATTGGCTCCATTCAAAAGTGTGGGCATTCATTTTCTCAGTAAACAGGGGGTAACGCCAGTGGCGCTGGGCGTTGCTTCGGAGATGTGAAACCAGTACATTGCTCTCGGAGCTCGAATTTTGTGGCGGACGCGAAATCTGGCTGGTGATTTTTCTTTCGCCCCCTCGGGGCTTGGCGAGGATCGATGGCCCACCCACGGCTTAGGCCGTGGGCTGTATTCTTGCGCCGCTTCGCGGCCGGGAGTCAGCGACCTTGTTTTCGCCGCTGTGCGGCTTGACGCCGGCTTTGTCCCTGAGCGGTTTATCGTTTCTCCTGGCTGCCCATGAGCCTGCGCACACTCAACGAAATTTTTTTCGCGGTCGTGGATCGGAATGATCGTGTCGTGGTGATGCACCGGCGTTCTATTCAATGGATTTCCGTTTCCTCTTCTGAGTTCTATCAGAGCGTGGTGGGCGTGGCCCGCGCTCTTCAGGAGTGGGGCATTGTCAAGGGAGACCGGGTTGCCATCCTGAGCGAAAACCGTCCGGAGTGGACGATCGCGGATTTCGCTTGCCTGCTCATCGGCGCCGTCGTCGTGCCGGTCTACGCCACCCTGACCGGTGAACAGATGGCCTACATGCTGCACGATTCGGGCGCGCGGGTGGTTTTCGTTTCCAACGAAAAGCAGCTTCTGAAAATGCGCGGCATTCAGGATCAAACTGTGGCTGAACGCGTCGTAGTGATGGACCCGGTCGAAACCGCTCACGCCGTACAGATGCAGCGCCTGATGCAGGACGGCCCGAAAGAACGCGATCCGCAATTCGACTCCGCCGCGCGCGCCATCGAGCCCGATGATCTGGCGACGATTATTTACACTTCGGGAACCACGGGAACGCCCAAGGGTGCCCGGCTTACCCATGGCAACATGGCTTCGAACATTGCTTATTCGCTTTCCGGATTTACCCTTCGCAGCGGCGAGATCAGTATTTCGTTTCTTCCCTTATCGCACGTGACCGCGCGCCACGTTGATCTCGCCATGCTTTACCGCGGAGTCACGCTGGCCTATGTTTCCGCTCTTGACACGCTTCCACAGGCGCTGGCGGAGGTTCGTCCCACGATCTTCGTCGGCGTTCCTCGCGTCTATGAAAAGATTCACACGCAGGTGGATCTCAAGGCAAAAGGCTTTCCCAAGAAATGGATTTATCGCTGGGCGTTGTCGGTTGGGCGAAAGCATCGACCTGAAGTCCTCGCCGATCAGACACCAGCGTCGCTGGCGTGGAGAATCGCTAGCCTTCTGGTTTATTCCAAGGTGCGCGCGGGCATGGGCGGGCGGGCGGAACTCTTTATTTCTGGCGGCGCACCGCTGGGCCGGGAACTCGCCGAGTGGTATGCGGACATTGGTATTCGCATTGACGAGGGTTACGGACTCACCGAGACTTCTCCAGTCATTGCGGTGAACAGTCCAGAAGCCCATAAACTGGGAACGGTAGGCAAGCCGTTGCCGAACGTAGAGGTTCGAATCGCCGAGGACGGCGAGATTCTGGTGCGGGGGCCTTCGGTTTTCAAAGGCTACTGGAACCGGCCGGAGGAAACAAAAGCCGCTCTGGTCGACGGATGGTTTAAGACTGGCGACATCGGCAACCTCGACGCCGACGGCTTTCTTTCGATTACGGACCGGAAGAAAGATCTGATCAAGACTTCCGGGGGAAAGTTTATCGCTCCGCAACCGCTGGAGAACTCCTTGAAACACAATGCCTTGATTGGCGAAGCGGTGGTCCTCGGCGACAAGCACAAGTTTCCCGCAGTCCTGATCTCGCCGTATTTTCCGGTACTGGAGGACTGGGCGCGGGCCAATCAAATTGCCTTTTCTTCGCGGAAATATCTGATCACGCATCCCAAGGTGAGGGCGCTTTACGACGGGATTGTCGCCGACTTGAACCGCAATCTCGCGCGCTTCGAGCAATTGAAAAAGGTGATATTGATCGCGGAGGAATTTTCCCCAGAGAATGGAGTGCTTACGGCAAGCATGAAGTTGCGGCGGCGGGTGGTGGAAGATCGCTATCGGGCGCAGATTGAGAAGATGTATGCGGAGGCCGAGGCTGCGGGCGTGGTTTCCAAGGAGGAGTAGCGGCGTGGGTTTTGCACCCTGCGACTCTGGTGCCTCTGCCGTCGCGATTAGGACCGAACCGCTCTCAGGGAGTGGTTCACATTGGGGTTTTGAGTGTAAAAGGCCTGGTTACAACACTTACTTGCGAGATTGTCCATCGCTCCCTCATTGGGCTACTATGCTAAGGCTCAAGAACCGCGCCGGTAAGTGTGGTCGTATGAATCTCAGAACTCGATACCTCAGTGCCTTTCCTTTGATTTCGACCGCAGTGGTTACCCTCTTGCTTGTGGTTTCTGCGTTCGCGGATAATCCCGTTCCCCAGGTGGTCGGTCCTGTGAAGCCGCAGGCCGTGGTGCCCGGTAGCGCGGAGTTTACGCTGACCGTTTACGGAGCGAACTTCGTTTCTGGCGCGGTGGTGAATTGGAACGGGCAGGCGCGCTCGACTACCTTTGTTTCAGCCAGAGAGCTGCAAGCCCAGATTCCCGCTTCGGATATTGCCAAGCCGACGGCGGGTTACGTCACCGTGACCAACCCGCCGCCGGGCGGCGGCAAGTCCAGTTCGAGCTACGCCTTAGTCGAGGTGCACAAGCCGACCAAGACCTTTGCCGTCAACTCTCCGAGTGTCCTTCCGAGCGATGCCTTCTATGCAATCACAGCCGACTTGTACGGTGACGGCAAACTGGATCTTGTTTCTGTGCAGGGCGACGGGAAAGTCAATGTCAATCGCGGCAATGGAGACGGTACGTTTCAACCTGGGACCACCATCGGCAAGAACTCCTTTCCCGATGCTGGATTAGCCTTTGGCGACTTTGATGGAGACGGGACGGTCGACCTCGTCTATGGCTGGGGCACGAATATGCCCGACTACTTGAAAGTGCTGCTCGGCGAAGGTGGCGGGAGGTTTCGGGGGCTGCCGCGCTTTGGTCGGCAATCGATTTCCTACGCCAGAGGCATAGTCGCAGGAGACTTTGACGGCGACGGGATACTGGACTTGGCTGACGGCTGCGGCAGTGGGGGATGCGGCTGGGTGTTTCACGGAAATGGCGACGGGACGTTCCAGAAGGTCGAAAGCTTGGGCATTTATGCCGGAGGAGACATAGTCGGGGCTGACTTCAACGGAGACGGCAAACTGGACCTGGTGGCTGAATACGTGACCGGGCTTTATCTCTTCGTCGGGAATGGCGATGGGACGTTCCAGAAACCTCGTCGCATTGCGACCGACCCGCACGACTTCGGCTGCGGCTTCGGGCTATCCCTCCTGGTGAGTGACTTCAACGGCGACGGCAAGGCCGATCTGGCCTTCTGCGACGATCATGCTGGGCGGATCGGGATCTTGCTGGGCAATGGCGACGGAAGCTTTCAGCGCCCCGTGTATTACTCGACCGGTTTTGGCGCCGGGAATGGGTTCACTTTCACCGCAGGGGACTTCAATTCCGATGGCAAGGCGGACCTCATTGCAAGCACACCGGCGGCGGGAGGCCGCTTCTATGAATTCGTGGTGTTCTGGGGCAACGGGGACGGCACGTTCGAAAACGCAAAGAAGGTCAGTCTTCCACAAGACTTCGCCGGTGAGTTTGGAATTCTACCTGGAGACTTTAATTCGGACGGGCTGCTGGATTTTGTTTTTGTCGGCAACGGCGGCTTTAGCGTGTACATACACGCGAAAGCAGGGCGGTTGTATCCTTGACAGCGCCTCGACGACCACCTGAACAAGCTGCGTGCTAACTCGGTCTGAGGGCCTAACTGTTGAAAAATCCCGTGGGTGTTGAAAAACTCACTCGCGAGAAATCCGAAGAGATTTCATCGCGCTAGGATGCCCTATAAACGACGTTGCCGATTTTGATGGACATTTTCTACCCCTCGGCTGGGGCGTTTTTTTTTAAAAAGAGGGGGTTTTTCAACAGCCACACCCGTTTGCGCTCATCTTCCCCTGGTACGGGAAATAGTGTAACGGCCTCCCTTGAAAAGAGCCGTTACTCACTGCAAACGGGGGGTTGGTGTAGAGCCTCTTTTCATGCTTCGTTGTGACCGGAGTCCGGTCATGCTGACCTGGTTACAACGACAATCCATTGTTGCCGGTAACCCTGACTTACCCGTCCGACGGTCACTCGGAGCGCAACGCTTCCATGACATCGACGCGCGCTGCGCGGGCCGCGGGCAGCACTGACGCGATCACCGCGACCGCCATCAGCACGAACGCAGAGACAAACACAGGCAATGCGCCCGGCAGCTTGACGTCCAGGAAATATTTTCCCGCCAAGCGCGCCAGCACGAACCCGAATGCCGCGCCTGCAACCACGCCCGCCGCAGCCATCACGGTGCCCTCTCGGATCACGCCTTTGAGGAGCCGCTGCGGCTCCGATCCGAGGGCCAGCCGGATGCCGAATTCCCGCGTCCGCGCGCTCACCGAAAACGCCAGCACCCCGGCGACGCCCACCACTGCAATCGCCAACGCGAGAGCCGCGAATACGCCAAACACCAGCGAGTTTAAGCGGTCGGGCGTGAGCACCTCTGCACGAATGTCTTCGAGAGTGGCGGCGTGCTCAACCGGCTGATCGGCGGACATGTCGCGAATAACGCGCGTGACCGGCATGACCAGCGCATAAGGATTTGCACCGGTGTGGATGAAAAGGCGACCGCCAAAAAGTACGCCTTCTCCAAAGGGGGTGTAAACGGTGAGTGTGGGGCCGGGCACGACGTGTCCGTCGTCAATATCAGCGGTGACGCCGATGATGCGGTGCGGCGCAACAAGACGCGCCTTTTCGGCTTCGGTTCCGGTGGCGAATTGCAGCACAGGGTCGGTCCAGAAGACATGCCGATTGACCGCATCCTGATTGGGGAAAATGCGCTGCGCCAGGGTCTGGCTGATGATTACGACGGGCTCCGCATTGGGTTGGTTATCGCGCGCGTCGAAATCGCGGCCGGCCATGATGGGAACGCCGAGTGCCGCAAAATACCCGGGAGAGATGGAACGCGGCTGCGCCCGCGGATCCTCTACACCGGCGGCATGGACGAGTCCGTCGGCGGAGAATTGGAAACCAGAAGGCACGGGATTCCCGTCGCGCCAGGGAACGACGTCGCCGAACGCGGTCCCACTCACGCCGGGCACGGCATCAATGCGACGGA
>Ga0210407_10004126_pt1 | contig 11531 bp, 9 predicted proteins | sample IncBWC27MmetaG_FD_150860 | JGI IMG/M metagenome (GOLD analysis project Ga0210407, IMG submission 150860) | Forest soil microbial communities from Barre Woods Harvard Forest LTER site, Petersham, Massachusetts, United States - Inc-BW-C-27-M | ecosystem: Environmental > Terrestrial > Soil >... | reverse complement strand
CAGCGGAAGCGCGGAAGTGCAGCGCGGCCAGGAAAGAGTGGAGATCGGGGCTCATCAGAAGGCGAGTTTCCCAACCGGCGGGCCGATCACGAAGTCCGACACCCTGGCGCCGCCGGACCTGAGTTCGCCGCGCAACTTTGAGCCGCTAATCGTGGAAAATCCCAAATCCGCGGCGATCCATTTTGAGTGGAAGGCCGTGCCACAGGCGGTTTCCTACACCGTGCGAATCAGCGCGACGGCCATGTTCACGAGAACGGCGAAGGAAGCCCCAGGCGTTGTGGGAACCAGCGTGGATATCTCAGGGCTCGATGGAGGCGACTACTTCTGGAACGTAACGGCGACGAACGCAAAGAAGGAAAACAGCGAAGTGAGCGAAACGTTCCGGTTCACGCTCGTGGCGCAAGGAAAAACCCAGGAGATGCTTCTGGAGATTACGGGCACGCAGATTCATGGCCGGGTGGCGGAAATCATCGGCCGGACGGAACCGGGCGCGGCGCTGATCGTAAATGGCCAGCCGGTGCCCATCATCGCAGCCGACGGCACCTTCCGGCACTTTACGGAGCCGCTCGAACCAGGCCAGCACACCATCGTCATCGTGGGAGAGAATCGCCGTGGAGGCACGGCCCAACAAAAGGTTACGATCGTTGTGCCAAAGTAAAAGTTCGAAACGTTGATCGTTTTCGGGTCACGCAAGAAGGAAGAGGCAGGCGCGACTTTGCGCTGGTCGCCAAGTCCGGAGACAATGGTCTAGTTGGCCGCGCGGCGGGTCAAAGAGACCGTGAGGAAGTTAGGCAGCTGGTTGTGGGCCGGACGGCGGAGAGGGTTTTTCCGCGGGGGGCGGAGGGATGAACAAGAACGGTTACAACCTGAGGTCGATCTTTAGTTTGTTTTCTTCCGACCTCGCCATCGATCTGGGGACGGCGAACACGCTGGTGTTTTCGGCCGGCAAGGGCATCGTGGTAAACGAGCCTTCGATCGTGGCTATCAACAAATCCACCGGCGAAGTCGTGGCCGTCGGCCGCGAAGCCAAGGAAATGCTGGGCCGCACTCCGGGAAACGTGGTGGCTATCAAGCCCATGAAGGACGGCGTGATCGCCGACTTCAAAGTCACGGAAAAAATGCTGACGTATTTTATTCAGAAGGCGCATAACCGCCGCGTGCTGGTGCATCCGCGAATCGTTATTGGAGTGCCCAGCGAAATTACGCCGGTGGAAAAGCGCGCGGTGCAGGACTCCGCGTATCGCGCGCGTGCCAGCGAAGTTTATCTGGTGGAACAAGCCATGGCCGCGGCGATTGGAGCCGGACTGCCGATCGAAGAGCCTTCCGGCAATATGGTGGTGGACATCGGCGGCGGCACGACGGACATCGCCGTCATCTCGATGAGCGGCATCGTTTACTCGCGTTCCGTGCGCGTGGCGGGAAACGAGATGGACGAAGCAGTGATGCAGTACCTCAAGAGAAAATACAACCTGCTCGTCGGCGAACGCACCGCGGAACAGATCAAGATGGAAATCGGCTCGGCCTATCCGCTGGAAAAGCCGCTGACCATGGAAGTGAAGGGCCGCAATTTGATTGAAGGCGTCCCGCGGACGGTCACCATTGACGACAGCGAAATTCGCGAAGCCTTGAGCGAATGCGTCGCGACAATTCTTAATGCTGTGCGCGTAGCTTTGGAACGTACGCCGCCGGAACTTTCCGCCGATATCAGCGACCGTGGCATCGTGCTAACGGGTGGCGGCGCGCTGCTGAAGAATCTCGACAAGCGCATCCGGGAAGAAACCGGTCTGCCGGTTTCCATTGCCGATGATCCGCTGGCGTCCGTGGTGTTGGGCACCGGCAAAATGTTGAGCGATTTCAAGTTGCTGCGGCAAGTTTGCATCGACTAACGGATTCTCCGGATTTGACGCTATCGCAGAAATTTTGAACCGCACAGGGCAGGTCTGTGCTACTGGACTCCATGGTTGGCATCCCTTCTCGACACAGATCAATCTTCCTGCTGGGAGGCGTCGTGCTCCTGCAGGTACTGTTGCTCGCTGTGCAAATCAAACGCGACTCGCAAGGCCGGCTGATCCGCGTTTGGACAGTGGGAGCGGTGTCGCCGTTCGAACGCGCCGGCGCTCACGGCATCAGCCACATTCGCGACACCTGGAACCACTATTTCGCGCTGCAAAACACCTGGCGCGATAACGAAGAATTGAAGCGCGAAAACGGTGCGCTTAAGCTGCAAATCACGCAACTCCAGAGCAAAGCCGGCGAAGCCGATCGTCTTGCCGCACTGCTGAAGTTCCGCCAAACGAATGCGGACGTGCCCATGGTTAGCGCGCGCGTGATCGGCGGAAGCGCCGACTCCACCAGCCAAACCGTTTATCTTGATCGCGGAGAGCGCGACGGCATCCGCCGCAACATGGGCGTCATCACACCGGACGGCGTGGTCGGCAAGGTCATCGAGTCCTACAAGGATACGGCGCAAGTTCTGCTGCTGACGGACGAACACAGCGGCGTGGGCGCGATGCTGATGGATTCGCGCCTCCAGAAACCAGTTGGCGGCACGGGTGAGCCGCTGCTGGTTATGAAGTACATCTCCAATGAAGACAACAGTGTGAATCCCGGGGACCGCATCGTCACCAGCGGCATAGATCGCATTTTTCCGCGCGACTTGCCGGTGGGAACAATTGCGGACATCAAGGCCGGCAGTACGTTCAAGCAGATTCGCGTGCGGCCCGCTGCGAACCTCGAACGCCTGGAAGAGGTGTTCGTGTTGCTGACCGTGAAGGCGCTGGAGATGAAAAAAGACTCCACGGGGCCGAATTCCGCAGCGCCTGCTGCAGCCGGACCTTCCGCCGCAGCCGCCAGTCCGGCCCCACACGAGAAACCATGAACGACGCCTTCGATATTCGCGGTGGCGAGCTGCACATTGAGGTGCACAAGTTCCGTGCGGGCGCGATCATTCTGGTTACCGCCTTTGCATTGGTGTTGCAGGCGTTTCTGCCGATCTATTTCTCGAAGGCCGCGATTCTGGATCTTCCGCTGCTGATCGTCATCTATTTTGGTCTGAGCCGGCGCAATCCCTCCACGGGATTGCTTCTGGGCATGGTGATCGGAATTTTGCAAGACAGTCTCAGCGGGCCCACCGTTCCCCTCGGGCTCTACGGCATCGGAAAAACCGTGATCGGCTATCTGGCTTCCTCGATCGGCGCGCGCCTCGATACGGAACATCCCGCGGCGCGTTTCGCCCTGACCATCGCATTTTTTGCCGTCCACCAGGGCGTCATTGCCTTGACGCGTCGGCTGCTTCTTTCTCAGCCCGAGCCATGGTTCACCATGCACCTGGGCATCGCCGCGCTCGTCAATGCCGTCGTCGCCGTGTTTCTCTTCATGCTCCTCGACCGTCTGCGTAGGCCCTCCTAACCCCTACTGAGCCAGTAGGAATTGCTTGAAGTCGTCGTAGTCGCTGGACATCGGCAGCGACAATTTCTCGAGCTGTAAATAAGCGGCGAGGCGATCCGGCAGCTGCGGCGCTATGCCGATGGCGCGCTTCACCACATCGGCGAATTTTGCGGGATGCGCGGTGGCCAGCACCAATCCTTGCGCGGGGTCGGAATGCTCACGCTTATAGGCTTCCCAGCCGAGCACGCCGACAGCCGTGTGCGGATCGGCGATATAGCCGAAGCGCTCGTAAAGGGACTTCATTTCCTCAAGCGTCTGGTCATCGGTCGCGGCGTGGCCCCAGATTTCGCGCTTCACATATTCGATGCGTCCGCGGCACAAATCCAGCAAGCGTGGAAAATTATTCGGGTTGCCGACGTCCATGGCGTTCGAAAACGTCTGTGTCGCCGGACGGGGACGGAATTCCCCGGACCGCAAATATTCCGGCACGACATCATTGGCGTTGGTCGAGGCTACGTACATGGCCACCGGCAAGCCGATGCGCTTGGCGAAAAGCCCGGCTGTCAAATTGCCGAAATTTCCGCTGGGCACCGACACGATCAGCGGCACCGACGCCACCGGCAACTGGCGGTACGCCGCCAGGTGATAAAACATCTGCGGCAGCAGCCGCCCGATGTTGATCGAATTCGCCGACGTCAAAAACGTGCGCTTGTTCAGCGCAACGTCCGAAAACGCCTGCTTCACGAGCCGCTGACAATCGTCAAAGCTGCCAGCTATTTCGAGCGCCGTGATATTTTCGCCCAGCGTCGTGAACTGCTTCTCCTGGGCTTCGCTGATGCGCTTCGAAGGATAAAGAATCACCACGCGGATTCCCGGCACGCCGAGGAACCCATGGGCGACGGCGCTTCCCGTGTCGCCGGAGGTGGCCACGAGAACGGTCAGCGGCCGCGTTTCTCCCCGGACGAAGTAGCCCATCAGCCGCGCCATAAATCGCGCTCCAAAATCCTTGAACGCCAAAGTGGGACCATGAAACAGCTCGAGGATGTGCAAACCGGGCGAGAGCGAAACCAGCTTCACAGGAAAATTGATGGCTTCGGCAACGATTTGCCACAACACCTCTTCCGGCACATCTGGAGTAGCGAAAGGCCGCACCACGCGAAAACAAACTTCCGTGAACGGCAAGCGGCGAAACTCGTCCAGTTCCTCGGGTGAGCGCCGCGCGATCTCCACTGGCAAATAGAGCCCGCCGTCGGGCGCCAGCCCCCGCAGTACCGCGCCGCGCAGCGAAGTCAGCGCCGCCTTGCGTCCGGTGCTCCGGTACCTCATCGCCCGCGCTCAAGCTGGCCGCGAATTTTCCCTAGCAACGCCGCTACATCGAAAGCAGGATCCCGCAACTCGGCCACCTTCAACGTACAATGCGCCAAAGTTTCATAGCTCTGCCGCCGCGCTGAAATCAGCGTGGGATAACAACGCGCCACGGTTTCTTTTGGCGACTCGCCGCGCTGGGGCTGGAAAGCACCGCGCCACAACACCGGTTTGGGGTCGCTCAAGTAGCGTTCGATGAGAAGCTGCTGCTCTTCCGCCGAGGCGGCGAGATATACGACGGTCATCCTCCGGCGCAAGCGCAGCAACAAATTATTCCCCGTGTAAATCACGCTGCCGGTGGTGTCCAACACCAGCGGTTTTTCCGGCCGCCGCTCGAGCGACGTCAGCACCTCGCCGAGCGTATGAATCTCTTCCTCGAGGTACTGCGCCTCGCGTTCCGCATAATGCGCGCCATCCGGCCAGCCCATCCACGCTGCCACGCCGTTAATCCCGGAATACCCGCCAGCGGCCAGCCGCGGAGCCAGTTTCCGCTCGACGCAGTCGTCGCAGCAAATAGCGGTCCATCCCTCGGCGGCTAATTTCTTTGTCCAAAAGGTTTTTCCAGCACCGGACATCCCGACAAGGGCCAAACGCAGAGGCAAGGAGGCTTCGCTTTGCATGAGAACTGTCAGATTACGATAACGCGAGGCCCGTCCCGTGAGCAAGCATCTGGACCTGTCGGGTGTCGACAAGTCTCAGGCGGCCGGCTCATGTGAGAATTCACATCCCCACAACCGATCCAAGCCTTTTTGGCACCGTGGGCGCTGTCGACCGCTGTGCCAATACGGACAGCGCGCACGGGTATGCCCGGGGTAGCATGTTTGCTGCGTGCAAATCGTTCGCGGTGGAAGCGTTTGGAATCGAGCGAACGCCACCAAGGAGAATCCAATGAAGGTAAAGACATTGCTAGTTGTGAGTGCGTTCTCGCTGGCGCTGCTCATCGGCGGGTGCTATGCAAGCCCGACGCCAGCAGCGGGGCCAGCCGGGCCGCCGGGAGACCCCGGACAACAAGGTGCCACAGGCCAACCGGGAGACTCGGGTCAAGCGGGTGATGCCGGCCGGAGGGGCGAAGCGGGCCGTGAAGGAGAAAAGGGCCGAGACGGAGATCAGGGACGGGCTGGAGATCAGGGACGGGCTGGAGATCAGGGACGCACCGGCGACCAGGGACGAGAAGGCAAGGACGCACCGTGCCCAGCCGGAGAGCATCGCCACACAAATCCTGACACCGGAAGAACCAGTTGCGTTAGAAACGACTGACTTGCCCGGCAATTGCAGATTCCAGGTACAAACTTCGAAATAACCTTGGCTGCAGTCTACCGTCAATCTGGTGACGGTAGATTGCCGCGTCCCCGCCCATCCCGCGAAGCCAGCCCCCCCGGTCGACTGGAAACATTCGTGCGCGAGAAAGATCCATGAAACCTTTGTCTCCCCTAAGCGTCTTATGGATAGCGGAAACGTTCCTTCCATGAAACCCAAGCGCGAAAATCCCGGAGATCTGCTCCAGGGAACGCTGGACCTGCTGATTCTAAAAGCCTTGGCTCGCGGGGCCATGCACGGTTACGGCGTTGCCGAGTGGATTCACGAGACTTCGGAAGACATCCTGAGGGTCGAGGAAGGCGCGCTGTATCCCGCGCTGCATCGACTCGAGCTGCGCGGCCTGCTGTCCTCCGAATGGGGCGCATCGGACAACAATCGCCGCGCCAAGTTCTATTCTCTGACCGTGGCGGGCCGAAAACAGTTGGCCGAAGAGACCGAGTTTTGGCGCCGCATGTCGGGGGCGGTCGCGCGAATACTCCAAACGGCTTAGATCGCGCGGGAGGGGACTATGTTTTCTGGGCGGCTACACCAAACCTGGTTGCGATTAAAAGCGCTGATCTACAGAGTGATGTTGAAGAGCTTGCCGGTAACCAATCCCAGCGAACTGTACCGCCTCGGAGGCACCAGTTGTTGCGTCCTCGATGGTTTGCAGGGGAATTTCGGAATTTTTCTCCTAGTGCGCTCTATCAGCAGTTGCAGGCCAACACTCCCGAATTCTCCGAGATGGCCGCATGCGGCGGCGGCTTGAATTCCTTGAGCGTACGCCGCGCAGGCGCAGCCGGACAAGCTCGACATGAGTGAGGGAGAGAATTCTCAGCACCAGAATTTGCAGTTAGGCAAATCTCGGCGAGGCATGGAATGCCAGCGTGGCTTAGGCAAAACTGGGTCCGCGTAAAGATGCTCTGGAAGCGGCCGCAGCTGGATCGCGACCTGGATGACGAGATGGCCTTTCATCTCTCGATGCGCGAAAGCAAAAATCGCGCAGCCGGACTTGCGGCGGAAGAAGCGCGCTACGCCGCGCATCGCCAGTTCGGGAACACCATGCGCGTGAAAGAGAGGAGCCGGGAAATGTGGACCTTTTTTTGGCTGGAAACGTTGTGGCAAGACCTGCGCTACGGCATACGCACGCTGCGCAAAAATCCGGGATTCACGATGACCGCGGTCCTGACGCTGGCCCTCGGCATCGGCGCCAACACTGCCATATTCAGCGTCGTCGACGCCGTTTTATTGCGCCCTCTGCCTTTCCCTGCCGCCGATCGCCTGGTTCGCATTTGGGAATCGAAACCGCAAGCGGGTTACTTCAGAAATGTTGTGAATGGCCTCAACTTCCTCGACTGGCGTGAACAGAATCGCTCTTTTGAATCGATGGCCGCAATCTCAGATGCAACCGTCAACTTGAAAATTGAGGGTGAACCATTGGCCGTACCAGGTCTTTCGGTCTCGCCGCAGTTCTTCTCCGTCCTGCGGGTCACACCTTATCTTGGGCGAACATTTACAGCCGAAGATGGAATTCCTGGCGGTGACAACCATGCCATTCTAAGCTACGAGTTCTGGCAAAAACAGTTTGGCGGCAGGTCCGATATTATCGGGAAAAAATTGGACGTCAGCGGCCCCGCAGTCGAGATCATCGGCGTCATGCGCGAAGGCTTTTCTCTGCCGAATAACAAGGCGGACATCTGGATTCCCCTGGCTATCGTTCGCTCCAAGGAATGGGAAGGCGGGCGCTTTCTCACCGTGCTCGGGCGGTTGCGCGACGGCGTCACACTCAGACAAGCAGAGCAAGACATGGCTCGCGTGGGTGGTTTTACTGCCGAGCAGCGGCCCGACTTCAACAAGGGTTGGAGCGCCCAAGTCGCTCCTTTCCTCCAGGATGAAACGCACGAGGTGCGCCGTCCCCTGCTGGTGCTGCTCGCCGCGGTGGCTTTCGTTCTGCTGATTGCTTGTGCTAACGTTGCCAATCTCCTCTTGATGCGCGGAACCGGGCGTCAGCGCGAGACGGCCGTCCGAGCGGCGCTGGGGGCCAGTCGAACCCGCATCGTGCAGCAACTTCTGCACGAAGGCCTGATTCTTTCCTTCGCGGGGACGGCGGTTGGTATGGCCTTCGCGAACTGGGGGCTCCGCGGCCTGCTGGCTATGATTCCAGCCAGCACGCCACTGCCCCTGATCGGTACGATAGCGATCGACCGCCGCGTTTTCGCGTTTGCATTGATCCTTTCCCTGCTGACGGCAATGGTCTTCGGGATGGCCCCTGCGTTACGCCTCTCGCGCGTCAACTTGCAGGATGCTCTGAAGCGCGGAACTTCGCGCAGCGGCGCCGGAGGCCATCGAATTCTCCCGCAATCCTTCGTGGTAATAGAGATCGCTCTGGCCTTCGTGCTTATGGTCGGCGCCGGCCTGATGCTTCGCAGTTTCGAGCGTCTGCTCTCTGTCAATCCCGGATTCGAGTCGGAACACGTTCTCACCATGCGCATCTTCACTTCGCCTTCGAAGTACCGGGACGATCAGAAGCGCTCGCAATATGTGGAACAGATTCTCCGCGAAATTCGCAACACCCCTGGAGTGCGCTCGGCAGGCGCGACTCATTTTCTCCCCATGACGGAGAGAGTTTCCTCCTCCTGCTTTAGCCCTGCCGATCAGCCTCCGCCGAAGCCCGCTGACGCTTCCAGCGCCCGCTTTCTGATCATCAGCAGCGGTTACTTTGCTACCATGGGCACGCGGCTTCTCAGTGGCCGGGATTTCAGCGACCGCGACTCGTTCGGGACACCCAGCGTGATGATAGTCAACCACGCCTTTGTCGAGGAATTCCTCTCCCGCCAAGTTCCGCTCGGGCAGAAGTTCCACGTTTGCTGGTCGAATCCCGATCCTGCCGAAATCGTCGGTGTCGTTGCCGACGCGCGCCACTTGGATCTGCAGGAAGCGCCGCAGCCCACGATTTTCCTGCCCAACGCGCAGGCTCCCAGGTATTTTACGAATTTGGTGGTGCGCGCTCAGGGCGATCCGCGGCAGATCATGCGCTCGGCGGAGATAGCGGTTCATCGCGTCAACCCTGACCAGGCAGTCTCCGGCATACAAACGATGGAGAGCGTGGTTTCCGATTCTGTATCGAGTCCGCGATTCCAATTGGTTTTGCTTTTGATTTTCGCGGGTATCGCGCTCGTGCTTTCGATGATCGGCGTTTATGGCGTGGTCTCCTACTCGGTTCGCCAGCGGATCCAGGAACTCGGCATCCGCATTGCCCTTGGCGCCCGGGGGGCTGACATCGCGGGAATGATTCTGAAAAACGTTCTGTTCCTAGCCGTCATCGCGCTAACAATTGGCTTGGCCGGCGCATTGATTTTGACTCGAGTCCTTACGACTCTTCTCTTCGAAGTGACTCCGACCGACCCGGCGACTCTTGTCTCCGTTACCTGCCTCGTTTTTTGCGTCGCCACTTTGGCTGCATTTCTGCCGGCCCGTCGCGCTATGCGTGTGGACCCCACGGTTGCCCTGCGCGATGAATAGCGGCAGTTACCCTTTGGGCCGTAAAGCCTCGGCGTTTCAGGCCGGGCTGAATCTCTCATCCTAAAATCAGGTTCGTCCAAGAGACCTGTGGGCGGGCCGCCCAAAAGTGAAGCCTCGTCGTTGTCGCCTGATGCAAGGGCGCTGTGCGAGGAACCCGCCGAAGCCACCTGCAAAAGCAGCGGATGGAGGCCGTAGGAATCCTCTCCCCAGCCCCGGTTTTCGACAGGGTATTGCCCTAAGCAACTGTCCTTCCCGGACCGCTTGCGGGCTCCTGCCCCAAGTGCTACTTTTAAAATGACTTTGGTGCTTTAACGAAGCACAAGTCCGGCAATGATTCGGGAATTCCCAGGGAATTTTTCGAAATTATTTCTTTGGAAAAAAGTTTTCTGGCGGACATTCGCTGCAGATTTTTTCGTGACGCGAGCAAGTCCCGGCCACTCGCGGGACGGGCGATGAACAGCCCTGATGGGAATGTCGGCCGCCTGGCGGCCGTAAAACAAAGGCTCGCGCGCGGGGTTTTTCGTGTCGTACTGGTTTCGCAACGACAATCGTCTGCCACAGGCCAGACTGGCCATCGCCTCCTACGTCATTGTGGGCATGGTTGGCTTGTTGCTCCTCGGCTTCTGGAAACTCCAGGTCGTCGACTCCGATAAGTACGGTCAAATGGCCGAGCGCAATCGCGTTCGTTCCATTCCCATCATCGCTCCGCGCGGCCGTATGCTGGACCGCGATGGCCGCGTGCTGGTGGACAACTATCCGTCTTTCAGTATCCTGCTGCTCCGCGACGATCCCGCGCTGGTCGACAAGAACCTTCCCGCCATCGCCGATGGCCTGGGCATCAAGATCAGCGATCTGACGGACCAGCTCGAAAGCACGCAAAATCTTCCGAAGTTCCAGCCCATCGTTATCAAGCCGGAAGCCACCAACGCAGACGTCGCCTTCATCGAATCGCACCGCTCCGACATCCCTCTCCTCGAAATGCTCATGGTCCAGCGACGCCGCTACCTCCCGGGCGGCTTTATGTCCCACGCCAGCGGGTACGTTGGCGAAGTCAGCGAGCAGCAAATCGAAGCCAGTAATGGCCGTTTTCGCCCCGGCGACATGGCCGGAAAAACCGGTCTCGAGCGCCAGTATAACGACATCCTAACGGGCACCGACGGCATGCGCCGCGTGGTGGTCAACAGCGTCGGCAAGGAAGTCAAAGAACTTGGGCACCTTACCGAACAGGAACCGATTCCCGGCAAGCAGATTCAGCTCACCATCGACTACGATTTGCAGCAGGTCGCCGAGCTGTCTCTCGGTGCGCGGCCCGGCGCCGTGATCGCTCTCGATCCGCGCACGGGGGAAGTCCTCGCCATGGTCAGCCGGCCCACGCCCGATCCAAATGATTTCGCCGTCCGCGTTCCCGTGGAAGAATGGAAGCAGCTCAACGACGATCCTCTGCATCCTCTGTTGAACCGCGCCATTCAAGCGCAGCTTGCTCCCGGTTCCGTTTTCAAGATTGTGACCGCGACCGCTATGCTCGAGGACCACGTTCCCGACGAAGGTTTCACGACGTTTTGTCCCGGTTACGGCACATTCTTCGGGCGCCAGTACCATTGCTGGGTCTACTACGCGAAGACCGGACCGAAGTCGCATGGCGCGCTGCGTCTGCATGATGCGATTCTGAAATCATGCGACGTTTTTTTCTACAATGTGGGCATGCGCTTGGGAATCGACAGACTTTCCTATTACGGCAGCAAGCTGGGCATCGGCCACAAAACCGGCATCGATCTTCCTTCCGAGGAGCCCGGGCTGATGCCTTCGCAGGAATGGGTCGAGAGAGTCTTTCATCGCAAATGGTATCCGGGTGAGGTTATCTCGGTGGCCACCGGCCAAGGCGCCGTCACTACCACGCCGCTCCAGCTGGCCCGTTTGATTGGCGGAATCGCCACGGGTGGCGTTTTCAAGCAGCCGCACAT
>Ga0210407_10004125_pt1 | contig 11531 bp, 6 predicted proteins | sample IncBWC27MmetaG_FD_150860 | JGI IMG/M metagenome (GOLD analysis project Ga0210407, IMG submission 150860) | Forest soil microbial communities from Barre Woods Harvard Forest LTER site, Petersham, Massachusetts, United States - Inc-BW-C-27-M | ecosystem: Environmental > Terrestrial > Soil >... | reverse complement strand
CGTATTGCTTCATCATCGTGCGCATTTGCAGATATTGCTTGAGGACCTGGTTGACGTCCTGAACGGAAGTGCCGCTGCCCTTGGCGATGCGCTTGCGGCGCTTGCCGTCGATGACGTTGTGATCGCGGCGCTCCTGATTGGTCATGGAGTTAATAATGGCCTCGACCTGCGTGAGTTTTTTCTCGTCGACCTTGGCGTCCTTGGGAATATTTTGCATCGGCCCGAGTTTTGGAAGCATGTCCACGATCTGCTCGAGCGGGCCCATCTTGCGAATCTGTTTTAGCTGGTCGCGGAAATCCTCGAGGGTGAATTCCTCCTTGCGCAGCTTGCGCTCGAGTTCAGCGGCGGATTTTTTGTCGAAGGACTGCTCGGCGCGCTCGATGAGCGACATGATGTCGCCCATGCCGAGGACGCGCGAGACGATGCGTTCGGGATAAAAACCTTCGAGGGCGTCATATTTTTCACCAAGGCCGACAAACTTTACCGGAGCGCCAGTGACTTTGCCGATGGAGAGCGCAGCGCCGCCGCGAGCGTCGCCATCGAGTTTGGTGAGGATGACGCCGGTAAGGCCGAGGCGCTTGTGAAATTCTCCCGCGGAGCGCACCGCGTCCTGGCCGATCATGGCGTCGGCGATGAAAAGAATTTCGCTGGGCTGCAGCTCTTTCTTGAGAGTGCCGAGCTCGTTCATCAAATCGTCGTCAATGTGCAGGCGGCCGGCGGTGTCCACAAGAATGACGTCGCTCGCGGAAAGCTTGGCTTCCTTGATGGCGCCGCGAACGATTTCGAGCGGCTTGTCCGTGCCCTTGCCGGGCCACAGCGAAGCGCCGACGGCCTTGGCGACTTGAGCGAGCTGTTCGCGGGCGGCCGGGCGGTAAACGTCGGTGGAAACGACGATGGGGCGATGGCCGTGCTCTGACAGCCACTTCGCGAGCTTGCCCGTGGTGGTCGTTTTGCCGGAGCCTTGCAGGCCGACAATCATCCAGACGGACGGCGGACGAGAGGCGAAGAGCGGCTTGGCGTGTTTGCCGAGCATGGCGGCGAGCTCGTCGCGCACGACTTTGACGACTTGCTGGTCGGGCGAAAGCTGCAACATGACTTCGCTGCCGATGGCTTTTTTGCGGATATTGGCGAGCAGCTCGTCGGCCACGTTGACGTTGACGTCGCCGTCGAGAAGCGCTTCGCGGATTTCGGCGAGCGCGGCGTCCAGGTGCTCCTCGGTGAGCTTGCCCTGGCCGCGAAGGTTTTTGAAAACGCGCTGAAGCTTTTCTGTGAGGTTCTCAAACATGGTTTATCCCCCAAGGATAGCAGGGCAGTAGATTGGATGACCACAGAGGCACCCGAGGCGCAGAGAGAAGATGGTGACCGGTGACTCGATGAGGAAACAAGAGGCGTTTTCCGTTGTTGAACAACAGTGCTCCGACGGGACATCGGCGGCAGCAAATAGCAAGGAAACGCAACAAAGAACACGAATTTACCACAGAGAGCGCGAGGCGCGCAGAGAAGGGACTTGTGGTAAAGCCTCTCGCATAGCCCGCTCCTCCCGCGGCGACTGCTCGCCTCGAACAGACTTTTGGATGCAAGCCGGGCGACCCCCTCACGCTCACCGTTCGGTGCAAGAGTGCGCAAGTCCTTGAAAACAAGAGGCAGATCATGGGAGAGGTACCTAACCCCGGTGTTTTGCGCAAAGAGTACAGAACCCTCTCATAACAGGCGAGTTGTGGAAATCTCATTTCCGCAAGAGTGCGCAAGAGATTGAAAAGAAGAGGGATAGAAAATGGCGTTCTGGGGACTCGAGGTAACTGGTTTGCAAACAGTTTGGGTGGTCGGCGGAGCGCAGGGGCCAATGCCCAGCTCGGAGACCGCCGAACTCATATATCAAACTAGCACGGATTGACTTTACTGTCAAGATAAATCGTATCGTGTATACCATTCGAATAAATATTAAGTGCCGGAAGTCATAGATGGGAGGGGAGATAGGTTTACGTCTCTGCTATCGCCTCCGGTGACCTATGCCGGGCTTTCGATATATCATGTCGCCCATTCCTTATGTCCGTAACAGTCACCATTGCTCCGCGACGCTCTGTCGCATTATTCGCCCTCCTCGCCATCGGGATAGTGATCGCCTCTTATGTCTTCGTGATCGTTCTCGCAGCTGCGTGCATCTATCTACCCTATTGGATCATTGTGAACACAGAACATGCGCCCTTCCAAGTTCTACTCTTGCTGCTAGGAGGCGTTGTCATCGCCGGCGCCCTGCTGTGGTCACTCATGCCCCGACGTGACAAGTTCGAGACTCCCGGTCCGTTGCTGCAGCGCACCTCGCATCCTCGCCTCTTCGCCGAGCTAGACCACATCGCGGCTTCACTGAATGAGCCGCTTCCTCGCGAGGTTTACCTCACCGGCCCGGTCAATGCCTTTGTTGCTGATCGCGGCGGCATTCTCGGATTCGGTAGCCGACGCATCATGGCCATCGGCCTGCCTCTTTTCTCCATCCTTACCATTTCCGAATTTCGCGGCCTGCTGGCCCACGAATTCGCGCACTACTATAGCGGCGATACCAAACTTGGGCCCTTCGTCTACAAAACGCAAAGCGCTATGATTCGCACCTTTCAAAATATCGGCTCCATTCAGGAGCTCAACCGAATTGCCATCGTCAGTTTGCTGTATTCGCTGGTCACCGCCGTGCTGAAGCAATACTTCATCCTGTTTTTGCGCGTCACCAATTTCATCTCTCGCAAGAAAGAATATCGCGCCGATGAACTTGCTTGCCTCGTCGCCGGGGCTGCCCCGTTCATTCAAGGTCTGCGCAAAATTCACGGCGCGGGGATGGCGTGGATCACGTACTGGAATACCGAAGTCGTGCCCGTGCTGAACCAGAGCTGCATGCCCGCCATCGCCGATGGCTTCGCGCGCTTTCTCGCGGCCCCGGATATTGCCACTCAGGTGGCGCAAGGTCTCGAGAACGAGATCGAGGAAGGCAAGATCGATGCCTACGATACGCATCCACCCCTGCGAGATCGCATTTCCGCTATCGAGCGGCTCACTGTGGCATACAGCGACGAGAATTCGGCATTCGCCTTGTCGCTACTGGACACTCCAGAAGCAGCGGAATTGCAGTTTCTTGCCTTTATTAACCCCAGCCTGGAAAAAGAGTCACTCCGTCGCGTGGGCTGGGATGAAATCGGGTCAGCGGTTATCATTCCTTCGTGGAAATCGTTAGTCACCGAATATGCTTCGCTCCTGCAAGGTATCACTGCGGAGTCCGTGCCCGATTTCATCTCCAAGCTTCCTGAGATCGGATCGCGGATAAGCGACCCCAAAGGGATGCTGCTCGCGCCGCAACAGCGAACGCAGCGCGCCGGCCAACTAGTGGCTTCAGTGCTCGCTCTCGCGCTCCTCGAGAAAGGGTGGCAACTCGAAACTCAGCCGGGCTGTTTCTACTTCCACCGTGACACCGAGAAAATAAACGTCTTCGCCCTGATGGACGACCTCGTCGCCGGAAGGCTCAGCCGTGAAGCGTGGGTCTCGCAGTGCCGTGAATTTGGCATATCCCAGCTTCTCCTTCCCACCTAAACGGAAGGTCCCAACGTCCTCACGTAGGACCGGCAATAGGAATTAAGCGATGCAAACGGCGGATTCGTCGTTCCTCTCGGAATGATAGCGAAACCCAGGTTGGCCTACCGAGGAGTACGGGATGAATTCCGGATCCAGCAAAATGAAGGATTGGCGAAAGATGCCCGCGACAGTCCGCGGCCTCTACATGTGGACGCGCGAGTAGCGAGATGTTTCCGGCGACCGTGCTGGTGTTGAAGTCCCAGCCACGATCCCTCCACTGCGCGGCCAGCGCTCATAAACCGAGCGCAAGAAAAAGCTGGCCGCTCCGGTCGGGATGACAGAAAAAAGAGGAGCCGGCCTCCCGGCTGGGCCGGGATAAATTCCGGTCGGCGGTACACAGGCAAGCAAAAAGAAAAGCAGGAAAGAACGGGTCTCCCGACGAAGTCGGGACAAGTTCCGCCCGCCACTACGGTGAGCCGAGCTGAAGCCCTTTCAATTGAAAGCGATTTACGTCGGAGCTAAAGCTCCGACCTCCTAAAGAAGTAGAGTTGCGGCACAGACTCCGAAGATCCATCAATACAACGGAAAAGGATGCCGGCTTTCCGGCCAGGCTGGGATAAATTCTAGCCGCCGCTACGAAAAGACGACTGCGCGGGGTGGGAGGATCTGTATTCATCGAAAGCGGCGAGGAAGCGGTCGACGTCCTTGGGGAGGAGAAAATACGGCGTGGAGAGGCGGAGCTTGGAGGGTTCGCCGCCGCGGATGCGGATTTTCTTTTCTTTCCAGAGCCAGTTCTCGAGGGGCATGCGCTGGATGGGCGGGACGTTGACGGTCGCGATGGCGCAGCGCAGGGCGGGATCGGGAGAAGTCCAGGACTCGGCGCCAAGCGCGAGCATTTGCTTGAGGATGTAGTCGGCCATCTGGCGATGGCGGCGCTCGATGCGGTCCATGCCGATTTGATTGGCGAAAGCGATGGAGGCGCGTAGGCCGTGGAGAGCGGGAACGTTGGAGCTGCCAATGCGCTGGAAGCGCTCGGCGCGGAGCTTAGGATCGTCCCAGCCTTCGGTGGCGATGGTGTTCCAGAGGCGGTCGATGACTTCGTCGCGGACGTAGAGAAAGCCGGAGCCCTTGGTGGCCTGGAGCCATTTGTGCGGGCTCGCGGAGTAGAGGTCGCAGCCGAGTTCGTGGATGTTAAGGCGCATCATGCCGGGGACGTGCGCGCCGTCGACAGCGGAGAGAATGTTTTTGGAGCGGGCCAGGGCGCAGAGTTCGCGCGCGGGTAAGACGACGCCGGTAACGGTGGTGATGTGGCTGAAGAAAAGCACGCGCGTCCGGGGCGTGATGGCCTCGCTGAAGCGATTGAGAACGTCGGCGGCACCGGGTACGGGCTTCGGAAGAGCGATTTTTTTCACGACGATGCCGTAGCGCTTGGCGCGGAGATTCCAGGGATGCTCGCCGCCGGGATGCTCCTGGTCGGTGATGAGAACTTCGTCGCCGGATTTCAGGTCGATGCCGTTGGCGATGTAACTATTGGCCTCGGTGGCGTTGCGGACTAGGGCGAGCTCGTCGCGGGTGCAACCGACAAAGGCCGCGAGCGGGTCGCGGAATTCATTCCAGGCGGCGTAGCCCCAGATGGGATAGTCCTCGGGATCGCTCTGGGCCATTTTTTCGGAGTCGTTGTAGGCGTCGAAGATGGCGCGGAGAACGGGAGCGGGCGAAGAACCGACCGTGCCGTTGTTGAGATAGATTTCATCCTCGGGGATGATGAATTGTTTGCGGAGAGCTGTCCAATAGGCTTCTTCATTCGAATCGTAGAGGGAGCGGTCGGGGAGCGGAGCGGGAGTTTGTTCGAGGACTTCGCGCCAAAGCGGAGAGAGGCGTGTGGAGGCGGCAGCGCTCGCGAGGCCGGCGAACGAGGACAGAAATCCACGGCGTTCCATGGCGGCAACCTCCGGTGGGAAAATGCTGGGCGGATTGTATAGGGCGAAGGACGGAAGGACAACGAGGAAAGGATGGAGCGAACGGTTGCATGGTTTGACAGGTGCTTGAAGTAGAGAGCAGGAAGGGAACGGCGGAAGAGGGACTGGTCTATATCGACACGATGAAACGCGGGGCGCATACTGAACGTCGTAACTAACAATTCGGGTGTTGGCCCCTGCATCTATATGTTGAGACAAGCAGTTTTGCGCCAGGTTCGAAAGTGTGTTTGTTGTTGGGTATTCGTGATGATGGCCTGGGCGGGAAGAGTTCCCGCCCAGGATTTTCGCGGGACGCTGTTGGTCACGGCTGAGGATTCGAGCGGCGGGCGAATCGCGGGAGCAGCGATAACGCTGCAACAAGAAAAGTCAGGCGCGACGCGCGCGGCGAAGGCGGATGCGCGCGGGGAAGTGCGATTCGACGCACTCCAACCGGGAAACTACAGCGTCACAATTACGGCAAACGGATTTGAGGAAAAGACCGCGCGGGTGAGCGTTGCGGTCAGCAGCCAGCCGACACTGGTCGTGGCGCTTGAGCCACAAGGCCTGCGCGAGTCGGTGCAGGTTCGCGACCGAGGGCCTTCGCTGGCGAGCGAGCCGATCGAAACCACGAGCAGCACCATTCAGACACAAATTACGGCAGGAGACCTGGACGAAATTCCCTTGTCCGCGCGGAGCTTCGCGAATATTTCGTTGATGGCACCGTTTACCGAGCCGGTCGAGCCTTCGGACCCGACGAAGGCACGGATCACGGCGGTATCGTTTGGTGGAAGCTCGGGCTTGAACGTGGATTTGTCGGTGGACGGAGGCGACAACAACGACGACTATATCGGCGGGTTCCTGCAGAATTTTTCACCGGAAGCGATGCAGGAGTTCGTGGTAAGGACGGCGCAGTTCGGCGCGGACACTTCACGGACGAACGGTGGGAGCGTGATTTTGTCGACGCGGAGCGGGACGAACGATTGGCACGGAAGCTTGTCCTATTTTTACCGGGGAAAAAGTCTCAACGCGCGGAATTCGCTGGATAATCCGGAGCCTGATCCGAAGCAGCCGTTCTCGCGGCAGAACGGCGTGGCGGCCATCGGGGGGCCACTGGTGCGAGGCAAGCTGTGGTTTTTTTCGTCGTATGAATACGTGGACGAAACGACGAGCGTGGCGTATAGCGCGAGTTCGCAGGCGCAGTTTGCGGCGCTGGGGCAGCTTGCGAGCGCGGGGCTGATTCCGGGAGTGAGCTCGCTCGGAACGACTCCCAGTTCGGTGGAGGTGCCGTTTCGCGACACGCTATTTTCGACGCGCGTAGATTGGACGCAATCGGCAAGGTCGCAGTGGTTTCTGCGCGGATCGCTCGACCGCAACCACACGCAAAACGATTTGGTGCAGCAGGGCGCGCTGGCGTCGACGGGTTTCACGACGACTTCGAATTACTACAACATTTTGCTGAACGAGCAGTTTCAGTTTACGCCGGCGTGGCATGGCTCGTTCACGGGAGAGTCCAGCGGATTCCATCACGTTAAAGTGCGGAATTCAAATTTGGGGATCGCGCTGGCGTTTCCGTTTACGGCAAGTTTTCTGACGACTTCTGGGCTGGAAACCTTCGGGGATAATCAGTTTCAAACGGCCATCACGGCATTTCCCGTGGCGAGGGATCAACAGAAATACCAGTTTCGCTACGACGTTTCGCGAGCATCGGCGCGGCATGCGGTGCGATTTGGCGTGAACTTGATTCACGAGCCGGTTTTGCGGGGGGCGCTGTCGGCAACACAAGAGCATTTTGTGCAGTTCACGCAGAACCCGACGTTTTACGCGGGCAATCCTGCACAATTCACGGCGGATGTTAATTGTTCTCCGTCGGCGCTGGCGAATACGGTTTGTACGAATACGCCGGCGGGGGATGGGACGTTTTCACAGAGTTTGCGGCGGCTGGGATTTTACGGCGAGGATAGCTGGCGCGTGACACCGTCTTTTACCGTGAACGCGGGGCTGCGCTATGACACAACGTTCGGATTGTTTATCGCTTCAGGCCGAGGTCAGAGACAAAACCCGGCCTTCAGTGCGCTGCAAGGTTTGGGAATTCACCTGGCTGATGGGATTCCACATGATTATCGAGGCGCGGTTGCGCCGCGGCTTGGAGTTGCATATGCGCCGGGCGGCTCGACGAAAACAGTGATTCGCGCGGGCGCGGGACTTTACTACAACGACCTCGCGCAAAACGGCTGGGTCGGCGCGTTTCAGGCGGTAAACAATGGAAACGTGGGCACGGTTCCGCTGCCGGGGGCGCAGGGAGGGCAAGGCGCGCTGATTGATCCGCGCTACAAGACACCGTACGCGCTGCAGGCGAGCTTCGGCGTGGAACATGAATTCGAAAAGGGCTGGCGCGTAAACGTTTCCTACGAACATCAGGAAGGAAATCACCAGTATCGCGCGTACGACTATGTTGCAGGCTTCACGCTGCCCGCGAACGCGCCGAATCTATTTCTTTTCAGCAGCGACAATCGGTCAAGCTACAACGGTCTGGCGTTGCAGGTGCAGCACAGCTTCGCGCATCGCTTCGAGCTGACGGCGAATTACGTTTTGGCGCACGCCACGACCTGGGGAGCAGTGGTGGGCGAACTTTTCGATTACGTAAACCGCGTTTCGAACGTGAATAATCCTTTTGGTCCCGGCGATCACGGACCCTCGGGAGAAGATGTACGGCACCGTTTTGTCTTGATCGGAGTCGTGCAGTTGCCGTGGGGCTTTGAAGCGTCGACGATCTCGCAGTTTGAAAGCGCGCGGCCGTTCACGATGTTGACGCCCGCGGACGTCAACAATGACGGAGTGTTTGGTTCGGCGAGCGGGAATGACCGCGCGGTGATCAACGGGACGCAGACGAGCCTGGATGAGTTTCGCGGGACGCCATTCTATCAGGTCGATCTCCGCGCGAGCCGGAATATCAACCTGGGGGAACGTTTCACGCTGCGGCCGTTTGCGGAATTGTTCAATGTGTTCAACCGGCTGAATCCCGGAAATAACTACGTAACCGATATTTCGGCGCTCCCGACGCCGGTAAATAATCTCACGAACGCCACGGCGTTTTGCCTCAATGCCGCTTGCTCGCTGACGAAACCGATCACCAGCATCAACCAGTTGCGCGTGCCTGCGGGAGCGTTGGGCGATTTTTTCGGGCCGGGGACCACGGTGGGAATTCCTTTCGCGGCACAACTCGGCCTCAAGCTAACATTCTGAGGCGACTATCCACTCGACAGTTACTTACTACCTGAATAGACTTGGCAGTGATGATCTTACCAGTGCTGCGAGGAACTTCTAAAATCACGGCGGGCCTAACGGGCCTGCTGCTGGTATATGGGATTGCCTACGCAATGGAAGGGATGACCACGCGACTTCCAATGAGTCGATTTCACGAAATTGTGATTGCTACCCTGTGGATGCTTCCGTGGACGCTGCTTTTTTGCTCCGGCTTTGAAGATCTAGGAAGCCTCACGCGGCAAGCTTGGGTATTGTGGGTTGGGATGACATTAGTGTTAGGCCTTCTCTATTGCTATGAGTTCAACACAACCAGTACTGTCCTCACGAAAGCTGCCATGCCGCTGTTGGCAACGGTGGCAGGATTGCTCCCAGACGCTATTCCTCGCATCAGATTTATCTTCACTGTTTGCTGTCTTGCGGATGGGATTGCTGGCATAGTCGTCCTTGGCTTCGCTTTGTCGACGTTTTTTTCCCCGAGCCATTCTTTTGCCACTAAGGGAGTAGCTGTTGTGATCTTTGTTTTTGGAACAGCATCGCTGGCCACAGGAGTTCTATCTGTAGCTCCTCTCCGTCCAGCCAGACTTAGATGAGAGTCTTACATTCGGGCGGGGTTCCACAAAACCGCGCTTGTAAGCTTCACAAGGGATGAACTGGAGGGCGAAAACAATCGCACTTTGGGTTCCTAGTTGGCAGCATGCTCGCGGCGGATCGAATCAATGCGACGAGGCGATCTTCACAGGCTGTCCGATGAGCGTGGCAGGATCGGCGTCCTTCTTCGGGTGGAACTTCTGCGTCCGGCCGCCGTAGGCCTCTGCCGCATATAGATTCCCATCCGAATCAACAGAGAACTGATGAATCCACCAAAAGGCGCCCGGGAATGACCCGTAGGTGCCCCAGGAGTACAAGAGCTTCCCGTCCAAGTCGTACTTCAGAAACTTGTTCGTCAGGCCGTCGACGACCCAGAGGTGCTGATCCGCGGTAACCATAATGTGGGATGGCGTGCGAATATGATCCCATTCACTGAGATATTTTCCGTTCTCGTCGAAAATCTGGATGCGGCTGTTCGACCGGTCCGCGACGTATACCCTGCGGTTCGCGTCGACGTCGATCGCGTGCGGCAAGTTGAACTCGCCGGGCCCGGATCCCTTTTTGCCCCACGTCATCAGATACTTTCCGTTCTTATCGAACTTGACGACGCGCGTGTTGATGTAACCATCGCTGATGAAAAACGTGCCGTCCGGAAGCCAGGCGATGTCGGTGGGCCGCCCGAAGTGCTTGTCGTCCTCTCCCTGCACGCCCTTTTCTCCGAGCGTCATTACCAACTGCTTGCCGTCGTGGGTGAACTCGAAAACTTGATGCAACATGTCGTCCACGACCCATACGTGCTTTTCGGAATCGTACGGGCTGATTTTGATGTGATGAGGCCCGCGGCCGCCGGCAAACAGAGGGTCCCATTGCGTCCAAGATTCAATCAGCTTGCCGTCACCGTCCACGATGAGAATGCAGTTTTCAAGGCGCGGCTTGCCTTGGGTTGCCGGCGTTCCGAACGCGCCATAACCTCCGGTATAGCCCGCAGGCGCTTTCTCCGGGATGGGAAGTTCGCCGCGTTGCAAAATGTAAATCCTGTTTGGTGACTCGGCGAAGACTCCGCCTTGCGATCCCCAGGTCCATCCCGGATGCCCGAGCGGCTGCGGCCAGCCGGCTACGACCTCGTAGGGGCCAGTTTCGTTCTCACCGCCCTTTTCCTGAGCAGAAGCGGCGCCCGATAAGGCACCAGCGACCAGAATCAGAGTACACACAGCATTGCGAACACGCAGAGCATCACTCATTTGGGAGTCACCACTTTCTCCGGGTCGACCCGCACCACGATGTACGTCAGTGATTCCTGAATCTCGGTAAACCAGTGATTCACGCCGGCAGGGATGATCACCACGTCTCCCGCTGAAATCCGCCGGGTTTCGCCGCCTTCAACGGAGGTGCCAGCGACGCTGGGACCATTGAGCGCTGCAACTTGGGGTGCATTGGCAGCTCTTGGCTTTGCTCCGATCAGCTTGCCTCCCGTCACTAGTGTTCCGGAACCCGCAATCACGTGGTAAACCTCGGTCACCTTTTCGTGCTCGACGGGGCCGCCTTGGACCGAGGATTTGGGCCGGCTGACGACAGAAACTCCGACGTTATATCCCAAACCTCCCAAGTCCACCATGCGAATCGCTTGATCGCTGACTGCCGAAGGGGGTGCCTTCTGGAGGGTAGCTTGGACGTCGGCGGCGGTCACATACGTCGCCGAAGTGGGGTTTGGGCCTGTGGAAGTAGAAAGTGCCAAGAGGATTGCAAGAACGGCCGGGATTACTTTGAGCATGACTCCCTCTTTCTGGAACTTTGGCCAAGATTCGACGACCCTGGTTCCCGAATTGACGCTTTGCGCTGGATGTTTGCGAACACCATACGCAAACAGTGCGAACGCGTCGGATATTAAGAGCCAGGTCGGACTATGGATTAAATTTTGACTGTTCCGGATGCCCTGGCCACGAATGTTCCAAGCCGCTACGGCTGCTCGCACAATTTTGGCGCTTTTTCCGTGTCCTTGCGGACAATAGCCGCAATTTCAGCGCAAGTCTTCTTCGTGTGTATCACCCCCTGAATCGTTTCGCATTCTGTTTGTGCGTCGTCTTTCCGGCCAAGTTGGAGCAGGAGTGTTAGGAGTCTGATGTGCGTATAAGAGTTGCTGGGGTCCAGCTTTGTGGCCTGCTGAAA
>Ga0210407_10004122_pt1 | contig 11537 bp, 12 predicted proteins | sample IncBWC27MmetaG_FD_150860 | JGI IMG/M metagenome (GOLD analysis project Ga0210407, IMG submission 150860) | Forest soil microbial communities from Barre Woods Harvard Forest LTER site, Petersham, Massachusetts, United States - Inc-BW-C-27-M | ecosystem: Environmental > Terrestrial > Soil >... | reverse complement strand
GATCGGTTCGGCGCGGCGGTACTCCTGGTGGAGCAGAACGCGGCCTTGGCGCTTGCGGTCGCCGATCGAGGCTACATCATGCAGAATGGGCGCATTGTCGCCGCGGGCGCGATCGAAGAGCTGCGAAGCCTCGACCTGGTCCGCGAGACCTATCTCGGCAACCGTCAGGGTCGGCCGCGTTCGCCTGGCGGTGCAACAAGGTCGGCATCATGACGGCGACGCGCCCGACAGGCCGCTCGCGGCGCGTGGCCCCCGAAGGCGTCGCGATCAGAACTCTCGGCCGCACGCCCAACCTCCCCTCGCAGGTTGCGCGCATGATCTCAGACGAAATCCTCGGGGGGCGCTTCAAGGTTGGGGAACGGCTACCGACCGAGCGAGAGCTGGCTGAAACGTTTGGCGTGAGTCGCAATGTCATCAGAGAAGCGATCGCGCGACTGACGTTCGAGGGCACGGTCGAACCGCGCCAGGGATCGGGCGTGTTCGTACTAGGAACGCACGCGGTTTCGGCCCTGCGGCTCGACGCCGAGATGCTACGCGATCGCTCTCTCTTCGCCAGATTGTTCGAGTTGCGCTCAATCCTCGAGGGTGAAGCGGCCGGCTTGGCCGCCGCGCGTCGCGGGCGTAAGCATCTCGCCGCGATAAAGACCGCGCTTAAGCGACTTCACGACAGTCAAGGGACGCCGCAGTCGGTCGACGCCGATTTGGAGTTCCATCGGGCTGTCGCGCTCGCCAGTGACAACGTCTACGTTGCGATCTTTATCAACTTTATTTCTGAGCACGTGCGAGCAAGTATCGCCAAGGCGAATGAACGGGTAGATTTGGCCTCGCGCGAGCGGATCAACAAAGAAGAGCACGCCGCCATCTACGAAGCGGTTGCGGCCAGGGACATCGAGGGCGCTCGCGAAAGCATGCGGCGGCACATCGTCAAGGCTATGGGGCGCCTCGGCCTGCCCAAAGACTGATCCGACCGTTCCGCGGGATGCGCCGGGCCGTCGACGCCGCGTTATCGAGGGATTCTTCCGCTTAGTCGGGCTCACTAAGGAGCCTTCGGCAGGAAGGGCGCTCCTCGGTATCACGCCGTGCCCTGGAACTTTGCGCTACCAAACGCGTTCGGCCACGACATCAACCGGACCGAAAACATCATGACAAAGACGCTCAATGCCGGCGACTTGATCGATATGATGGGCGCTCGTTTCGAGATGGTGACGCGCATGGGCTCTGGGCAGCGCGACGCCGTTCTCTTTCGCACGCGCATGGCGCCCGGGAAACTTGTTCCGCTGCACAGCCACATCGATCCTGAGTGCTTCTACGTTCTGGCTGGCCGGCTCGAGGTGTTCCTCGTTGACGAGGCATCGAAGTGGCGCTGGGTCGAGACTGGGCAAAGCCCTCTGATTGAAGATGGTATCAAGCATGCTGGCCGGCGGCCTCCAGCTGAGCCCAGACGGGCATTTTTTTCTTCGCTCGTCTAGTTCAGCAAGTCATTGATCTTATTGGAGGCCTCGCCCGGAATCGAACCGGGGTGCAAGGATTTGCAGTCCTCTGCGTAGCCACTCCGCCACGAGGCCAACGATGAAGCCAGGCAGCATCGCGAGGCGCGGCTATACCAAGGATTCAATCCGGCTCGCAAGCCGTTCCTCTATATCATGCCCTTTGCTCAGGGCTCCGCCAGCGGCGAATGACGCAAGAGCGGCAGCCCGAGAAAATAAACCGCCGTCACGATCAGGCCCCAGCCGACCCACGCCTGTGGCACCAAGTTCTCGATGATCGCTGTCGCCGCCAGGGCGAACCACGCGCATGTCATCGCAATGGTCAGATTGCGCAACCGAATAACCCGCAACGGATGGATGAAGACCACCGGCGTGAACATGAGCGCTGTCGCGCCAAGCAGGATGAGCGCGCTAATCACCCAGGGTGGCCGAAGGACAAACAAATAGAGGACGACGATATTCCAGGTGGCTGGAAACCCTCGAAACCACAAGTCGTCGGTCTTCATCCTTGTGTCGGCGAAATAGAGCGCGGAGGCGATTGTGACAATGAGTCCGATCCAGAACGAAACTTGGGTCGGCATCAGGTCCGAGCGCCAGAGCGCCACCACCGGCACCAGTACGTAGGTGAGGAAATCGATCACCAGGTCGAGAACCGTCCCGTCAATCGATGCCGCGGTGATCTGTACCTTTGCGGCTCTTGCAAGCGTGCCGTCGATTCCGTCGATGAAGAAAGCAAGCCCAAGCCAGGCGAAGCAGATTGCGAAATTCCGCTCGATCGCCGCGTATAACGCGAGCACCGCCACCGCCCCGCCCGAAGCGGTGAAGAGATGGACTGAGAAACCCGCGGCGCTCGCGACGCCAACAGGCCGCTTTTCGATCGACATGCCCTGCCCTGTCCGCCTGCCGCGCGACTCACTTAAGGGTCTGGCGTTGGCTTGACCTTACAGCTTCCGCCTTATCAAAGTTGCGCGACGCCGTCTCCCCGACCGCAAAGTTGAACCATCGGCGGTAGCAAGGACGCGTGCGGGGAGACCGATGATGACCAACGGCGATGAGTCTTCCCGGAGCGACTCGGACGTCCTGATCGCGGGAGTAGGGCTTGCCGGACTGACTGCCGCGTACGGCATGGCCAGGGCCGGGTTCGACGTCGTCTGTTGCGGCGCCCCCGAGCGGACCGGGCGGGGACGCACCGTCGCGCTCCTCAACCAATCCGTGGCTTTTTTGAAGTCCCTTGGCCTGTGGGCTGATTTGGAGCCCCGAGCCGCGCCTCTACGCTCATTGCGCCTCATCGACGACACGGGAGCGTTCTTTCCGCCGCGGCCAGTGGAATTCCACGCGGCCGAGATCGGGCTCGACGCCTTCGGGTGGAATATCGAAAACGACCTTATGGCCGAGGCGCTCGCGGCCAAAGTCGCGCAGATCGCCGGCGTCGAGCGCGTCGCCACGGGGATCGAGGCGTACGAATTTTCCGCCCACGCCGTCCGTGCGGGGCTCGGAGACGGGCGCGAGATCGTGGCCCGGCTTGCGATCGGGGCCGACGGCCGGGATTCGAAGGCGCGCCGCGCCGCAGGCCTCACGACGCGCGTCCATCGCTATCCGCAAACCGCGTTGACGGCGCATCTCGCCCACCGATTGCCGCATGACGATTTCTCGACGGAATTCCACACCCGCAGCGGGCCATTCACCCTCGTTCCCCTGCCCGCCTCGGCGACCGCGCCCAACCGCTCGAGCCTTGTCTGGGTGATGTCACGCGAGGAAGCCCGCCGCCGCGAGGCGCTCGACGACGAAGCCCTTTCGCGCGAAATCGAACTTGGGGCGCATTCGCTGCTCGGCGCCATGCGCATCGAGGGCCAGCGCGGATTTTTCCCCATGATCCGCCAGACCGTGCCCGAGATAGTCGGCGAACGACTGGCGCTCGTTGGCGACGCGGCGCACGTCCTGCCGCCGATCGGTGCGCAAGGTCTCAACCTTGGCTTGCGGGACGTCGAGGCGATCGTTGCCTGCGTCGCCGAAGCGCGAGCGGACAGGCGCGATATCGGCGGAGCGGAGACTTTACGCGCTTATGAACGCGCGAGGCGCGCCGACGTCATGCTTCGGACCGGGGCCGTTGACACCCTCAACCGGTCCTTGCTCTCTCATTTCGCGCCCGTCGACTTCGCGCGCGGCGCCGGCTTGGCCGCGCTCTCCGCCGTCGGGCCGCTACGCCGCCTCGTGATGCGGGCGGGGATCGGGCCCCGCTCGGCCGGCCGAACGCCGTAATCTGAACTTATTGAAGGTTGAGGGCGTTCGCTGCGAGATCGCCCGAACGGGCGTTCGCAAGCCCGACCTTAATCCGCCAAGAAAAGCTGGAAAATGTCGTCAACGACCGCTGACACCACCCTTCCGTCTGCGCCAACCGCCGCCGCCGGTGAAGAGAGGCGCGTGAGCCTGTTCACCCTCTGCCTCATGGCTCTCGGGATCGGGATCATGACGGGCATCGGCGCCGTCCTGCTGCGGTCGCTCATCGGCCTGATCCACAACGTCATGATCAATGGCGTGTTCAAGATCCCTTACGACGCCAACATCCTCGAAGGGGCGAGCCGGTGGGGAAACTGGGTCATCCTGTCGCCGATCCTCGGCGGCCTTGTCGTCGTCTATCTGGTGGATCGCTTCGCGCCGGAGGCCAAAGGCCATGGGGTTCCCGAGGTGATGGACGCCGTGTTCTATAAGGGCGGCAACATCCGAGGGGTGGTCGCGCTAATCAAGTCGCTCGCCTCGGCGCTCTCGATCGGTTCGGGCGCATCGGTCGGCCGTGAGGGGCCGATCATCCAGATCGGCTCGGCGCTCGGATCGGCGCTTTCGCAAACGCTCGGGCTCTCGACCGGACAGAAGATCACGCTGCTCTCGGCCGGCGCCGGCGCCGGGATCGCAGCGACCTTCAACACGCCGCTCGGCGGGGTTCTGTTCGCCATCGAGATCCTGCTGCCCGAAGTCTCGAACCGCACCTTCCTGCCGGTGGTCATCGCGACCGGCGCGGCCACTTTGCTCGGGCGCATCCTCATCGGCCCCAATCCGGCCTTCACCGTCCCCGAGGTCTTCTTTCCGTCCGCCAGTTCCTTCGGCGTCGAGGAGGCGATCGCCTTCGTCGCCCTAGGCGCGTTATGCGGCGTCGCCTCCTGGGCCTTCATCCGGGTTCTCGTCTTCATGGAAGACAGCTTTCCTAAGCTGCCGGGCAACAAGTACACGCAAAACATCATCGGCATGACGCTGATCGGTCTGATGATGCTGGGCCTCACGCACGCGTTTGGCCATTCCTATGTCGACGGCGTCGGCTACGGCGTCATCCAGTCGATCCTCGACCAGGGCATGACGGCGACCGGCCTCCTGGCTCTGCTGTTTGTGCTCAAATTGTTGGCGACCACAGTCAGCCTCGGCTGCGGCGCTTCGGGCGGCATTTTTTCGCCGTCTCTCTATCTCGGCGCGACGCTCGGCGCAGCGTTCGCGTCCCTCGCCGCCCTCGTTCTCCCTAACGCCGGCTTGAACTTGCCGTCGGCGGCGATCGTCGGAATGGCGGCCATGGTCGGAGCAGGCACTGGCGGCGTCATGACCGCCATCATCATGGTGTTCGAGATGACGCGCGACTACGCGATCATCGTGCCGGTGATCGTCGCCGTCGCGGTCGCGGCCGGCGTCAGGCGGGCGCTCATTCCGGAGACGATCTACACCATCAAGCTGCGCCACCGCGGCCATCGCATCCCGAAGGAGCGCCACGTCAATCTTTATCTCGTCCAGCAGACGCAGGACGTCATGGAGAGGCGGTTCATTCTCGCCAAGGCAGGTTCGACTTTGCGCGAGTGCATGGGCCGGGAGGACGCGGACGATCTGCGCGCGATCATCGTCGAGCAAGAAGGCAGGATCGTCGGCTTGATCCCGCCGCGCTCCGGCCTCTGGCGCGAAAGCGCTAACAATCCCGATCGGCTTGTCGACGATTTCGTCGAGAAGCGTCTTGTCGTCTGCCGCGACGTTGATCTGCTGAGCCTGGTCCTGGCTCGCTTGAAGCGCCACCAAGCGGGAGCCGCAATCGTGTTTAAAGGCGAGCACCGGCCGCGCGCCGCCGACGTCGTGGGCGTGATCACCAAGCGCGCGATCGCCGACGCCGTGATCAGCAACTTCACCGAGTAGAGCTTCTCGGCGGCGGGGCGCGACCTCGGTTCGGATGATCCGTTTGGGTTTTCTTGGCCAGTGGCTGTTTCGCTGCGAATACCCCCGATTATGAGGGTTGGATTTCCTTGGATTTCCTTGGATTCTCTCGTCCGAATCGAGACTTATCAATGGGTTACGAGGAAAAAACGACGGAAGATTTTTCCTCGTGCTTTTCCCCGTAGCGTGGAGAGCGGCCGGAACGGGAGCGCGCAGTCGAGGCCATGCGGAATGGCTGAATCGTCATGGGGCAAGCTTAACCTAATTTCCGATTTTCTGGAAGATATTGTCGTCCGAGCTTCTCTCGCCGCCCAATCCAAGAGCAACACGCGGTGGGGCGCCACCGACCTCACCGCCTCAGAACCTCGTCGATGTAAAGCGCCAGAAGCTTACGGGCTTCGCCGATAAGCGCCGCCGATCTCTCGTCCTCGGTCGATGCGAGCGCAGGGATCATCTTCATGACTTGGTTCACGATGATTGCAGCCGCGGCCGCCTCCTCCTGGCCGAGCGCCGGCTTGCCGGCGCTGAGGATCGCGGCGATCCGTCCGCGCAGGGCGTCGCCGAGCGGTTTTCGGCGCTCGACGATGCCGGCGACCGCGCTCGAGAGCGCGATCGCAGCGTCCCGATCTGTTCGTTGCCTGAGCTTATGATCGATGAAGAGATCAGCGAGCTCGCGCGCCGAACGTCCCGGCGCCAGCTCCTCGACACGCGCAAACGACGCGGCCCACCGTTCCGCGAAACGATCGAACAGCGCCTCGGCCAGTGCCTCCTTGGAGGGAAAGAACTGATAGAGCGAGCCGATGGCCGCACCCGCGCGGCTCGCGATCTCGGTCATGGTCGCAGCCTCATAGCCCTTCTCGGCGAAGACCTCTGCGCCCGCGTCCAAAAGCGCGGCAACCCGCTGCTTTCCCCTCTCGCGCTTCGGCTCCTTGGCCAGCGACTGAATTTCGATTGACATTTATGAGGGACACTCATATTGACGGTTTACGAGTATCCCTCATAAACCTGCTTCGCGCAACCCGCGCCACTGGAGCCCCTCAATGATCGCACTCGACCCACGGACGACCGCGCTCGTGCTGATTGATTTGCAAAACGGGATTCTCGGCAGGAAACTTGCTCCGATCTCCGCCGACGAACTCGTCGAACGGAGCAAGACGCTTGCGCGGAGATTTCGGAAGGCGAGCCGGTGGTGCTGGTCAACGCGGCGCCTGCGACGGATGAGCCGCGCGCCGTCGACGAGTCGTTCGCGTTGCCCAAGACGCTGCCCGCAGGCTTCATCGATCTTGCCCCCGGCCTTGCTGCGCCCGGCGACATTCTGATCACCAAGTCGACCTGGGGCGCATTTTCCGTCCCCGAACTTGACCGTGAACTGCGCAAGCACGGCGTGCGGACCATCGCGCTCGGCGGCGTCGCCACCCAATTCGGCGTCGAATCCACCGCGAGACAGGCATGGGAACTCGGTTACGAACTGGTGATCGTGAAGGACGCGACGACGAGCATAGCAATTGAAGCCCACGACAATTCCATGCGGGGCATCTTTCCGCGGATCGCGCGCGTGACCGACAGCAGTGCGCTCGCATTCGGCGGCTGAGGATCGAATGTCGCATTTCACGCTGCGCCAGACGCCACAGCCCATCCAATGGGCCACGCTTCTTGGCGCGTCGGTCGTCTGCGTCGCGGCCTTCGAACTGATGCGGCTGCCCGCGGCGCTCATGCTTGGCGCCATCGGCGCTGCGATTCTTCTGTGCTGGTTCGAGGGGAAGGTGACGATTCCGCCCTGGGGCTTTGTTATCGCTCAGGGTTTCATTGGCTGTCTCGTCGCTCGCGCCATCACCACGGACATCGTCGTCACAATTTTTCAGAGATGGCCGATGTTCCTCGCCGTGATCGGCGCGGTGATCGTGTTCGCCGCGGCCCTCGGCTATGTGCTGACGCGCCTGAAAGTGCTCCCAGGCACGACAGCGGTCTGGGGATCGTCGGCCGGCGCGGCGACGGCGATGGTGCTGATGTCCGACGCCTTCGGCGGCGACATGCGGCTGGTCGCGGTCATGCAATATCTGCGCGTCGCCTGCGTCGGCTTGGTGGCTTCGCTTGTCGCCCGGGCCTTTCTGCCGGCCGGCGCGGCGTCGCCCGCTTCGATCGTCTGGTTTCCGCCTGTGGCGCCCGGACCCCTTCTGGCGACTTTGGCCTTGGGCGTGGGCGGCGCAATCGTTGGGGTCAAGTCCAAGATTCCCGCCGGCGCCCTGCTTGTGCCGATGTTCGTCGGCGCTCCCCTCTCAGCCAGCCATTTGCTCACGATCACGCTGCCGCCCTGGCTTCTGGCGATCTGCTACGCGCTGGTCGGCTGGTCCATCGGCCTTCGATTCACGCGCGAGACCGTTCTCTATGCCTGGAAACAATTGCCGATGATCCTGGTGTCGATTTTCACGCTGATCGCGCTCTGCGGCGGCCTCGCCTTCGCCCTGCACGAGGCGGCGGGAACGGACGTGCTGACCGCCTATCTCGCGACCAGCCCCGGCGGCGCCGACGCGGTGGCGATCATCGCAGCATCGTCCCGGGTCGACCTCCCCTTCGTCATGGCGATGCAGATCGGACGGTTGCTCGTCGCGCTTCTGGTCGGGCCCACGCTTGCGCGCACGATCGCGCGCTGGGCCGGGAGCGACGCGGCGCCTTCCAGCGTTCAAAGGGCCGAGTGAAGGATAACCGGCATGTTCAGCATCCCCTGGTATATCTTTCTGCTGCAATTCGTCGCTGGACTGTTTCTGGCCAATGGCGTCCCGCACTTCGTTCAGGGGATCAGCGGCGCCTGGTTCCAGACCCCATTCGCCTCTCCGCCGGGCGTCGGCGAATCCTCGCCCGTGGTCAACGTCCTATGGGGATTTCTTAATCTCGTTATCGGCTTCGCGCTTCTGTTCGAATTTGCCCCGAAAGGGGCGGATGTCGTCCTCGAATGGGTATTCGTGGGTCTCGGCGCGCTCGTGATGGCCCTCTTTTGCGCCTGGCATTTCGGGCGAGTGCGGGCGCGCGGTTAGAGCCGTCTGTGAGAAGATTGTCATGCCCGCAAAAATGGGCATCCAGCGGGGTTTTCCCAGGCTCTGGATTCCCGCTCGCGAGGGAATGACAGGGAGGCTCGCGGCGCAGCCTGTCTCGGTTCAGGCGTGGCCGACCGGCCCTCGATCCACGCCCGGATCTCCGCCGGTAGCAGCGACCCCCAGTCGGCCAAGGTAATACGCCCAGCCTTTGGCATGGCCTTCGCGCTCGTAGGCGTTGGGAAGTCCGGTATGGGTCATGCGCACAAGCGTGCCGCCGTTCCGCTCCAAAAGATCGATCTCGACCAGGCTTGAGCCTGGCGGCACATTCGCATCGTCGTCCCAGCCGAAGCTGTAGGCGAGACGGTGGACCGGGACGACCTCGCGAAATTCGCCGCGCGCGGTGCGGCCCGGTCGCCCAGCGATGTCCTTGACCAGGTAGAGGCCGCCCGGATGGGCGTCCGTGTCCGCTTCGGCGCCCATCCAGCTCAGGATCTTTTGCGGATCGGTCAGGAAAGCGAAGACCGTTGCGAGCGGGGCGGCGATCTGGGTCTCGCGCCGGACCACGAGCGATTCATCCATTGGACTCTCCTTGAGTGAAGCTCATTCCACCCTATGACGGGCGGGCCGCCGTCAAACCGACAGGGCGCTGATCGATTGGCCGGAATATGAGGCGGTCGACTCCAAAGGTCAACCGTTTGGTTGAATGATGGGCCGAGCGGGCCAGCCGAAACGCAGGGCCTGCGGACGATGAAGCGGGAAACGCTGATGACAATCGAGGCGCGTCCGGCCGATGATCGATCCATGCCCCTCTCTGCAACCCTCGCCTGGCTGGTCGATGCCGCGGCGGCCACGCCGACGCCCGAGCTTTTCCTGGCGACCCTCGGAAGCCGCCTCATCGAGGATGGCGCGCCGCTCGCCCGCGGGGCGCTGACGCTCGCTTCGCCCCACCCGCTGATCGCGCGCCGCACTTGGCTGTGGCGAGCCGAGAGCAATGAGGTGGTCGAGGCTTTGGGATTCGTGGCCGGAGCCCACTCCGCGCTGGGAGCGGATGGTTCGGCCGGCGACGGCCGGCGCTGGCTTGCAGGGCTCGCGGCCGGCCCAGTGCATGAAGACGTTGTTGGGCTTGCCCCGGATGGCCCGAGGCTCGGATGGATCGGACTGCGCCCGTTTGCCCCCGACGAGGCCGAGCGTCTGCGTGAGGCCGCTCGCTTCGCGGCGGCGCCGCTTGCCGCGCTGACTGCGCGCGCTACGCTGACCGCCGCGCTCGAGGCCTATCTCGGCCGCCGCAGCGCCGCGCGCGTGCTGGCTGGTCCTTTGCGGCGCGGAATCGGCGAGACGATCGAGGCGGCGCTGTTGTTCGCCGACCTCAGGGGCTTCACCGCGCTTTCCGAAAGCAGTCCGCCCTCCGAGGTCATTTCGGCCCTCGACGCTTGGTTCGACCGCATCGCCGGTTCCGTGCACGCCTTCGGCGGCGAAGTGCTCAAATTCATGGGCGATGGCGTGCTGGCGATCTTTCCGGTCGCCAGCGGATCGCCGCGCAACGCCTGCGACGCCGCGCTCAAGGCGGTCGCCGCCGCGCGGAGTGGAATGGCCCATCTCGACGAGGCGCGGGCGCGGGATGGGCTTCCGCCTTTGCCGTTCGGCGCGGCGCTGCATCTTGGCGAGATGCTGTGGGGCAACATCGGCGCCGCCGACCGGCTCGATTTCACCGCCATCGGACCCGCCGTCAATCTGGTCAGCCGGCTTGAGGGGCTATGTCGTCCCCTCGAACGGACCGTCCTTATCTCGGGCGCTTTCGCCGCCGCGACCGGAACGCCGCTGATCCCGCTCGGAACGCATGCTTTGCGCGGCATCGCCGCCCCGTGCGCCGTTTTTTCCGTGCGGGATTAGGACGGCTCCCCTCTCCTCGGGGAGAGGGGCCGGGGGTGAGGGCGCGCTCACAACACGACGACGGGCGTTCCCTTCGCGACCCGCCCATAGAGGTCAATCACGTCGGAATCGAGCATCCGGATGCATCCGGACGATACGGCCTTGCCGATCGAGCTGGGATCATTGGTCCCGTGGATGCGGAATAACGTGTCCTTCTTGCCCTGAAACAAATAGAGCGCCCGCGCGCCGAGCGGATTCTCCATGCCGCCGTCCATATGCACCGGCAGTTCCCGCTGCCGCGCCAACATTTCCGGCGGCGGGGTCCATCCGGGCCAAAACGATTTTCTGCCAATCGCGGCCTCGCCCTTCCAGGCGAAGCCCTGCCGCCCAACGCCGATTCCATATTGCAGCGCCCGGCCGTTCCCCTCCGAGAGGTAGAGCTTCCGTTCGTGCGTATTGATGGTGAGCGTGCCCGCCGGCTGGCCCGTCGGATCATTGACCTCCTTGCGGGTCGTGCGGGCCATGTCGACTTCATTGTCGAAGCCGCCTGGGGTCGAATAGTTCGGATCCGCGTCCGGCGGCAGAAAGGTCTGCGGGTTGGGCGGCGGCGGCGCCCCGGGCAAGCTTAGTGGAATATTGAACAGGGATTGCGACGACGCGTCGGTGGCCGCGAGGCCCACGCCCGCAATGGTGATCAGGATAAGAGTTCCCACGCCCGGCATAAATTGACCCCGCTCCAACAGACGGCCTCGCGCTTTTCGAGAAAACTAAGTCGGATCGGTGATTTCGTAAAGCGCCGCGAGCCGCCTCTGTCGGTAGCAGACGATATGTCCGGTTTAGGTGGCGCACGATCTGTCCGGTAGGTCCGGCCCTTTTTGGAGGGTCTGGATGCGCCGGACGGAGGCCCTTCAGGGGGTGCGCATGGCGATGTTTTTGAACATTCTGAGCCGCTGGGAATCGGCGGAGCTCA
>Ga0210407_10004120_pt1 | contig 11539 bp, 7 predicted proteins | sample IncBWC27MmetaG_FD_150860 | JGI IMG/M metagenome (GOLD analysis project Ga0210407, IMG submission 150860) | Forest soil microbial communities from Barre Woods Harvard Forest LTER site, Petersham, Massachusetts, United States - Inc-BW-C-27-M | ecosystem: Environmental > Terrestrial > Soil >... | reverse complement strand
CCCTCGGTGACGAGGCTGGCGGTCCCGCCGATGTCTTGCGTTTCTATGTCGCCGACGCCCGTATTCACGTCGAGGCTGTAGCCTGCCGGGACAGCCACTTCATATTGCACGTAAAATTGCGCGTTGGCTCCGCTGCGGCCGGTTTCCGATGGCGACGTCCCGATAATCTCCACGCCGGTCCCGGTTGCTCGTGCCGTGAGCGAGTAGTGATCCAGAAGGCTTTGCGCCAGCGGCGCGCGGGCGTCGGTCTCGATATGCACGGTATAACGAACTACCGATGGGGCACCCGGCTCAAGAGCGACGACGCGTATGGAACCGACGTCTGTCGTCAGATGCAGTGTCTGACCGTCTCTGGTTTGGACCGTTCCCGAGCGGTCGAGAGACGCGCGCGGGCCGGGCTCAGCAGGCAGGGCCGGATCCCGCGGACTCGGCTCGATGGCGCTTGCGCCAAAACCCAGGCTTGGCCAGAGGGTGCCGGAGGCGACTAGGGAAAAAACAATGCGAGAAAAGGCTGTGAATCGACCGCTGGTGGTTTTCAGATTCGTGATCGGGCTCATCTACTGTAGGCGTCTCGTTTCAAATCGCTCGACTGCTTACTGTACTTCGCGCGGGCCAATCTGCCGCAAAGCCGCAGCGCTCCGCAACCGAACATAGCGGTTGGGATCATTGCGTTGTAAATCCTGGAGAGTGCGCACCACATTCTCCATCGAGGGATCGAGGGGTTCGAATCCTTCCGGCGCTAGAGCAGGCGCAGCACGGTCAGAAGCATCCAGCGCGCCCGGCTCCAGCGAGCGAACCAGCAGGTTGACGGCCTCGACGCGCACGCCGGGATTCGCATCGTGCTCCAGCGCATCGATCAGCGTTTCGCGCACGGCTTTGTCGGTCACGGCGTCGCGCAGAGACTCGAGCGCCTTCATGCGCACCGCGGGGTTCTGATCCTTGCGCGCCGCAAAGAGCAACGCCCGGCGCACGTCCAGATCGGCGTTGCGGGCGCGTAAAGCGTCCAGGCAATCCAGCCGTACTCCCGCGTCTGTCTGATCGCCGTTCTCGACCACATAAGTCAACACGCGGCGAAGGTCCGGGTCGTCCACGCTTCCGGAAAGCACCAGCGGCTCTTCCGTGCGCACGTGAACTTGCAGAGTTCCCGGTGTGCCTTCGGTCGTTGGCGTCCAATTGATGCCCGCCACGGCCATCTTCCGGAGCTGGTCATCGGAGAATCGCGCCGAGGGCGAAACATTCACGGTCTGGCCGTTCGAAGTGGAATCGAGGCGCGCAGACATCCAGGGCAACAGTTGCATGCCGAGTCCGGCGCCAAACAAAACAAGAAGGGCACCGCTCAACACCGGGCGAAGCGCCATCCAGCGACGCAGCCACGCAAAGGGCTGCCGGCGCTCTTCGAATGGCGGCGCGGATAGATCATCGAGCGCTTCCGCAAGTTCACTCCGGCACTGCGAAAGAAGCACTCCACCGCTATCAATCTGCTCGGCCGCTTGCAGCGCTTCCATCAACGATTCGTGAAGCCCGCGCTCCTCGGCAAGTTGTGTGGCACAGGCCGCGCATACTCGAAGGTGCGTCCCGATCAGGGCATTCTCTTGTTCGCTGGTCTCGCCGCACGCGTAGAAGACCAGCAGCGCGGCAACCTCTTTGCACTGGAATGGCTGAGGCGCGCTCATCGCAAGCCTCCCAACTGGCTGCGCAACTTCCGCGTCGCGCGGAAAAGCGAATTCTTCACCGTTTCTTCCGTCGTACCCAGGGCGTCTCCGATGGCTCGCAATTTCAATCCTTGATAGTGCTTCAATTCGAAGACCACGCGCTCGCGCGGCGAAAGCCGCTCCATTGCCGAAGCGATGCGCGCTTGAATCTCTTTGCCAAATAGCTGCCGCTCGGGATCGAGCGTCGGGCGGTGTTCGCGCTGGCGCTCAAAGAAATCCGCGATGCCTTCCTCATGATTTCCGGAGTTAGACTCGGGCGCTTGATCCTCGGGCCGCGCCTGACGTCGCCGGAGTTGATCGAGGCAGACGTTGGTGACGATGCGGTAGAGCCAGGTGTAAAAGCTGCATTCGAAACGAAAACGGTGGAGATTGCGGTAAACCTTGAGGAACGCCTCTTGGTAAACGTCGCGCGCGTCTTCCGGGCGCTTCATCAGATTCAGCGCCAGCCGCAGCACATCCCGGTCGTAGCGGTGAACAAGCTCTTCGAAAGCCGTGCGGTTGCCGGCTTGCGCTTCCGCCACAAGGGTGCGCTCACTGAGGTTGGGCAAAGAGTTCACCGCGGCCAGGGAGGCGCCGGAGCCACCTGCCAGGCCTGCATCATTAGCCAAAGCTAGAGCCAATCTTGGAAGCGGCATATTTCGCTTTCTCTTCTCGTGCGCGGGTGTTGCTGCTTATTTAACAACACTTTAAGCCGGATTTGCCAGCCCCACCACACGGAGAACATTACGCGACCACCCAATTTGGACGTACTCGGACACCCTTGGGTGAGCATGCACTTCCACTTAGAGAACGAATATCGAGGCCTATTTGTTTCGGATTTCCACAGCTGGCCAGAGGTTGCCCAGAACCCGGGCGAAACGGCGACTTTTCAAGCCCTAATCGACGCCCTGAACCGGCGGCCCCTCAGGCGCTATTACTTGGTCATCGACGCGGGCATTCGCCAAACCGAGAGCGGCCAGGCAAGCAGCAGCAACATTATCACCATCAAGGCGTAGCCGTTTTCGCGATAGAACGCGTCCGGTTGCCCCAGCAATTGAGCGGCGGCGGCGAGCAGTGTGAGTAAGGCCACCACCAGGAGACAGCCCAGCACGTTGAACCGCATGACACGCCGAACGGCGAAGACAATCACGCCCAGCAGAACCGCCTCGGCAAGGAATTGTTTCGCAAAGTCCGTCCCGTTTCCCCAACCGCTTCCCGTCAGAAACATCGCGCCTAGCAAGAAGAGCGCAAACCGCAGCCAGCGTGCCCGAAGAACCGACGCCACGAACGCCGCGACGAAGGCGATGACACCGGTAAGGAAAAGGCTGCCGATCAGGGCGCCTCCCAAGACGGCGCCGCAAGGAAGAACGGCGTCGAAATCCTGAAAGAGAGAGAAAGGCAAGCTGCGATGCGCCGTCTGCCAGTGCAGGGAGATAAACTCAATCAGGCGTCTCGCTCCGAGAAACCCGGCCGTCCCGCACACGCCGATCCACAGCGCATCGCGGTAATAAACACCGGGCATGGGTCTGCGGACGGGAAGGCGCTCCTCTCCAAACGCGCGATTGCTGAAGTACGCGGCAATTCCAAACAGCGCCGCCAGGCCGCCGGCAAGAAAAACCGCCCCGAGCAGCAGGCCGATGACGATTCCGCCCAGCATGGTCTTAAAGGGAATCGCCGTTTGGTAGGCGTTTAGGAAAGATTGAAGACGGTTGCCAAAGGCGACGACCAGAGCGTAGGCTGCCAGCCCCAGAGCCGCCCAGCGGGCCAATCGACGCCAGGGAATTGCCTGCATAGCTTCCGAGCGCAGGTTTTTGAAGAAAAAGATGAGCGCGGTTACCCCCAAACCACCGAACAGCAAAGTCGGAACCGCGAAACTGTAGATCGTGCGGGAGAGCGTCAGTGCTTCTTGTTCGCGGCGCCACTCGTCGGGGATCTTGATGAAGGTCCAGAAGGTTCCTCCCTCCCGTTCTTCAAGCTCCTCTCGTGCTTCTGGCTTCGCGTAGTAGGCTCCGCGGTAGTCGACGACTTCATCGCCGAGAACCGCAACCTTGGTCCGAACATACGCGTGGCTCACGGCATCATTCGAGGACGTCGAGCCGGAGTCGATGGGCGTGCGTTGCTGCCAGGTAATCTCGTGGTCCGTTCGGTGGATGCGCTTGTCGGAGTATGTTTCGAGGAGATTCCATTGGCTCAGATTGAGTTTTTTTACTTCGGCCAGATACCTTTCGGCTTTGGCGACGGCGGCTTCCTTGCTCAACGAAGCTCCGGGTGCATCCTCTGCAAGCTTGTGGTGAAAAGCGAGCAATGAGCCGTCGGGTTCGAGCTTGACGGAATACTCCTCCGGCTGGCTATCTCGGAAATAACGCACCTGCCAGACCGCCCCGGGCACTTCCGCGGCATAGATCTCGTTTAGGCGATTGATGCCCACGCGCTGGCGGAGAAATTCGTTGGTGGCCGGGTCGGTAACATCTGCCAGGATGGTCGCAGAACGATAAGAATTTGGATCCAGCCCGTGCTGGCGAAGGATTTCATCGGCGCGAACCTTCACAGTCCTGGCATTTACGGACAGCTTCAGATAATCGCCAAGCGACGGAGTCCTGAAGCGCCATGCGGCCACGCCGCCGAGCACCAGCGAGACCGCGAGGAACATCATCGTTGCGGGAGTCAGAGCGTCGTAACGCTCCGTAGCCCCGGCCGCGACTGCAATTTCCGGAGCGGACTCCGAGCTCGTGTTGATGGGCTCGGCGCGGTTGAGCAAATCTTCATCCGGTTCGAAGCGCCCGCGCGTCAGATAAGAGACACCCGCAAAAATCAGCGGGGCAAGCGCCGCCAGACCCACTACGACGCCGGAAATCTTGAAATACAAACTGTTCGAACGCACCAGCAGGAGCCCGACAAGCGAAGCGTCCACCGTGTAATGCCAGATCAGCGTCGCCAGGATGCCCCAGCGCAGCATCACGACGCCCGCTACGATTCCGATCAATCCGACTTCGAGGCCGCGGATATACGGGGGTTCATTGGGATAGGCGGAATGCAAGAAACTCCAGCAAAAGGCAGGAACCATCACCGCCACAATGCGCGATCCCGTCAGTCGCTGGAGAAACGGAACGGCAAACAGCCGAAACAAGAATTCCTCGCTGCTTGCGGCCAGCAGGCCGATGGCCACGCCGGAAATCCATGGGAACGTGGTGTTCACGGAGTTTTCGTAGTTCAACTCCTGAGGCGCCCAAGCGCCGAAATGTCCCGCGACGATGTAGAACGCCACAATGAACCCGATGTGCGCTGCCGCGAGCGACAATCCCACGGTGGCCGCCGAGAAAAATTCCTTCGAGCGCAGGCCGCGCAAGGTAAGTGCTTTCCCGAGCCGCAGCTTGCCCGGCTGCGAGGCCCGATACAGCGGCTCGGCGCCGGGAATGATCAGAGCCACGGTCAACGCCGAGGCCACTCCAAACAGAAGCGCGTCTTTAATTTGGGTGAATACAAATGACGCGTAGGCGGTATTGGTGTCATAAGCCATGCGGTCCAGCGGCCAATTGTTGAGCTGCATGAAGGTCAGCAGAATGGCGATGATGATTCCAAGCTTGATCGCTCCGCCCCAGGTCGTCTGTTTGCGTATGGTCAGTAGAATTCCCATCCCGATCGCCGCCACCAGCAGCGCCAGGTAGGGAACGATGGCCACCTGGTTGTAGAAGATATTTGTCGAGCGCAGATGGGCGTAGCTGCGTTCCCACGCTTCCGGCACATGCAGAAATTGTTCTGAACTTCCCGGGCGGTCGCCCTGTAAGCCCACGCGCAGCCGATACGGCGCATCCTTGGCGCGGAATCCGTGCTTCTCCCAGGTGAACGACCAGTCGAGTCTGTTTGGCTTCTTGCTGGAGTTAGCTTCTTCAGAAAGAAAATCCCACGTACCGAGGTCCAAACCCATTTTGCTGCGAAGAAAGTTCCGCGCCTCAGTTTCCGCCGCGGCGCGATCCAGCGCGACGCCCGCGCGCGCTTCCGCGATCTTGTGTTGGTAGCCAACAATCTCTCCAGACGGGCTGACCCGGACGAAAAACTCCTCTTCCTGCTTGGGCCAGAAAAACCGCACGTTCCAATACCAGATGTTCAGCTGGCTGGACATCAAGCGGTTTGCTTGCTCGAGTCCCACCTCGCGCTCCAGATACGTTTTCGCATTGTCATCCAAATCGAAGACGATCGCTGATTGGTAACTGCCGACGTCTTCACCCAGCCCGCCAACAAACTTCTGCGCTCGCGCGAGGGCTTCCGCGCGCGAAATCTTAAAATCCACCGACGCCTCGGGAAACGCCCGGAAAAAATATTTCTGCGCAAACACCAAGCCCACCATGCCCAGCAACACCCACAGGAGCAGCGTGCGCTTATCCGAACCTGTCAGCCGGTCTTCCGCCACCAAAGCCTCCCGCACGAATCGCGATTGAAATGGATCACTCTAATGTTACGCAGCAGCATAGCGCAAGTATCGCCGCCACAGTGTGTTTCCAGCGGCCGCGTGTCTTCCGCCGAGGAATGATATAAAGAAATGCGAATGGCACTGAGTCTTACTACCGAAGTGCGCATGGTCAAAGGCGTCGGCCCGCAGCGCGCCGAGCTTCTCGCCAAGCGCGGCATCTACACGCTCGAAGACCTGCTCGCTTACCTGCCCTTCCGCTACGAAGACCGCATTCATTTTTCCAACATCCGCGATATCCAGCCCAACGGCACCTACACCATTCGCGCCCGTGTCATGAGCGGCCAAGCCATCCCCAACAAATTCAGCCACAACGCCGTCTATCATCTGCTCGTTCAAGACTCCGTGGGCGGCCTGCTGCCGTGCAAGTTTTTTCATGGCGGTTATCTCGAAGGCCGCCTAAAGCCCGGCCAGCAGCTCGTTCTTCACGGCAAAGTCGAAATCGACAAGCTGCGCCCCGCGCGCCTCGAAATGATCAATCCGCAGCTGGAGCACCTCGGCGATGACGAGCCGGACTCCACCGAAGTCGGCCGCATCGTCCCTATCTACGAGGCCATCGGCACTTTCGGCTCGCGCGCTATTCGCCGCGCGATGTACGCCGCGGTTCAACTTCTCGACACCAACATGCCGGATGTCCTTCCCGAGACGCTGCGCGCCCGCCTCGGCTATCCGGCGCGCCGCGAAGCCCTCCTCCACGTGCATTTTCCGGCGTCCGAGGAATCGCTCGAAGCGCTGAACACCTTTCGCACGGCTGCACAGCAACGCCTGATCTTCGAAGAGTTCTTTCTTTACCAACTCAGTCTCGCGCTCGACCGCAAAACCGCTCGCAAGGAAAACGCCGTGGCCTTCCGCGTCCGCCAAGAGAAAGTCCGCGAGGCCCTCAAACGCATTCTGCCCTTCAAGCCCACAACGGCGCAAAAACGCGTCCTGGCAGAAATCGCCTGCGACCTCGAAAAGCCCGCTCCCATGAACCGCCTCCTCCAAGGCGACGTCGGCAGCGGAAAAACGATCGTCGCGCTCCAAGCCGCGGTCCTAGCCATCGAAAACGGCTGTCAAGCCGCTCTGATGGCGCCCACGGAAATTCTCGCCGTCCAGCACTTTCTTTCCGCGCGCCGAATTCTCGCTCCCGGAGGTTATCGCGTCGAGCTGCTCATCAGCGGCCTCAAGTCAACCGAAAAAACCGCTGTTTTCGAGCGCATTCGTTCCGGCGAAGCCCAGCTTGTCGTCGGCACGCACGCGCTCATCGAAGACCAGGTGCAATTCGCGCGCCTCGGCTTCGTGGCCATTGACGAACAGCACCGCTTCGGCGTCCTTCAACGCAAACGGCTCATGGACAAAGCCGCTTCACACGGCCACGCGCCCCACGTTCTGGTGCTCACCGCGACGCCCATCCCGCGCACACTCTCGCTGACGCTCTACGGCGACCTGGATGTCTCGGTCCTCGACGAACTCCCGCCCGGCCGCACCCCCATCCAGACGTACATGAGTTCCGAGCCCCATCTCCCCGGCGTCTGGGAATCTCTTCGTCGCGCGGTGCTGGCCGGCCGCCAGGCCTACATCGTCTATCCAGTGATCGAAGAGTCGAAGCTCGAACTGAAAGCCGCCATCGATGAGTACAAGCGTCTGTCCAAGGAAGTCTTTCCCACGCTCCGCCTCGGTCTCCTCCACGGCCGCCTCTCCAGCGAGGAAAAAGAAGACGTGATGCAGCGCTTCCGCAAAAATGAAGTGCAAATCTTGGTGGCCACCACGGTCGTCGAAGTCGGCGTCGACGTCCCCAACGCCACCGCCATGGTCATCGAGCACGCCGAACGTTTCGGCCTGGCCCAGCTTCACCAACTCCGCGGACGCATCGGCCGCGGCGCCGAAAAATCCCACTGCATCCTGGTCGCTCCCGGGCGCATGACCGAGGATGCCCGCGCCCGCCTGGAAACCATGGTCCGTACCGCGAACGGCTTTGAAATCGCGGAAACCGATCTTCGCCTGCGGGGTCCCGGCGAATTTTTCGGCACCCGCCAATCCGGCGACCTCGGCTTCCAGATCGCCAACCCCATGCGAGACCGGAATCTCCTGGAGGAGGCCCGCCGCGAAGCCTTCTCTCTCGTCGATGAAGCGCAGCAATCCGCTGCCCTCCAGCGCCTCCTCCGCATGCTCCCCGTAGAATGGCAACGCCGCTATCACCTGGCCCGCATCGGCTGATTTTTCTTTCTCTCGGCGCTCCCTCTCTCTAGGTGCTGTGTTAATGTTTTTCCCGATGCGCATCATCGCCGGCAAATATCGCAGCCGCATCCTCAAAAGCCTCAAAGGCCCAGCCCTCCGTCCCACCAGCGATCGCCTGCGCGAAACGCTTTTCAACGTCCTGGGCCCAGCCATCCAAGACTCGCGTTTCGTCGATGTCTTTGCCGGCACCGGCGCCGTAGGCATCGAAGCCCTCAGCCGCAGCGCCGCGGAAACCATTTTCATCGAAAATCATGCCCCCGCCGCAAAACTAATCCGCCAAAATCTCGATTCGCTCAAAATCACTTCCGCCGCCACCATCTTCACCGCCGACGCTGTTCGCGGCCTGGAAATGCTCGCTTCGCGCCATAAACCTTCCACCCCGCCCGTCGATTACGTCTTCCTCGATCCTCCTTACGCCGCCTCCGTCGACTACGCCCGCACACTCGAGTTTCTCGGCTCCGCCGCGTTTCTTGCGCCAGACGCTCTCGTCATTTTCGAGCATCACCACAAATTCACTCTCCCCGAACAGTTCGGCGCCCTCCGCCGCACGCGCGTCCTCAAGCAAGGCGACGCCAGCCTCACGTTCTTTCTGAATGGTGTGTTCTCCGCGGATCGAATCAATGCAACGCACGGATTTTTCCGCCGCGCCCTCCCCCTCTCACCGAGCACCGAGGAATAGAATCGCGCTTGGCAATCGTCTCTATGTATGTAGACTTTAGCTGGTGAGGACTCCCCGCCTGTCCCCGCAAACGCTCGGCGTCCTCAGACCCCCAGAATCCCGGCGCTAGTCATCCGCCACTTACAAGCCCGACGCGCGTCAAACTTCTACTCCTATTCACTACCCTCTGCTTGCCCCAGGCATCCCGCCCGCTCCCAACCGAATCCATACTTCCTGGTCCCCAGCCACGGTATACTACGAACCTTCATGTCTCTGGGCCAGGTCAATAGTGGTTTCAACCTCTTGGGGCAGGCCACCGCGGCGCGGATGCCCCCCATTCCTGTTCCTCCACCTCCGCCCGTCATTGTCGAGCCCAAGCTCGAAGTGCCCTGGGGCGATTTCCACCAAAGCCGTGCCAGCAGCCTCCGCACGCTTTTTTCCCGTCCGTTCACAGCCGGAAGATTTCTCGCCGGTGATTATTTCCGCGACTGCTGGGTCGAACGACGCATTCCGAAGCGCGCCGTCCTCGCCGCGGCCCTGTGGCACATCGTATTCCTCATCTCGCCGTTCTCTTTGCTTCCCACCATCGTTCGTCACAACTCCGCCTTCGACAATACCCAGCTCACTTGGTCCGGCCCGGTCGAAGATTTCCCAGCTCTCGAAATCCACGTCGCCAGACCCAAGACCATCACGCACGGCGACCCTACCAAGTCGCTTCCCCCCAGAGGCGCCGACGCCTTCCATCCCCGCCAACACATCACTACCGATCCAGTGCATCCGAATCACCCGCGGCAAACCCTGCTGAACCCGGTCGCGCCGCAACTGGCGCCCAAAATCCTTCCCGACATGCCTAATATCGTCCAATGGCAAGCCACGCCAGCGCCTGCGCGGCCGCGTATCCAGATCAGCGAGGATACGCTTCGAAATCTCCATCCGCACCAGCGTCGCATGGCCACCTCTCCTATCGCGCCGCCTCCGGACGTGCCCCTCCTTGAACAAAAGCCCGCGGAGCTAACCATTGCAGTTTCGCCGAGCGCCCCCACGCGCCCGAAACTCGAATTGAACTCGGGCGCCGCACCTCGTATCGCACCTCGCGCGCAAACCGGCGACGCACTTCCTGCGCCTGAACTTGGTACCGCGCAAGCCGCAGCCGCCAACGAGAGCCCGGCGTCGCTCGTCGCGCTCTCTGCCGCGCCCGCCGCTCCGAAGCCCGATGTTCAGCCGCCGCTGGGCAATCTGGCCGCGCGCATCTCCATTTCGCCCGAAGGCACCAGGCCCGGCGGCCCGGATGGCTCACCAAAGGAATCCGCCGACGCGACAGGCACAAACGCAACGGCGTCAAGCAAGGGCGGCGGAAAGAGTCTCGTCGGCGTAAGCATCAGCGGTGGAAACCCGCAGCCCAAGACCACGGTTTCCGGATTGGAGGGGTCCAAACTCAGCTCAGGGTCGTCGCGCTCGCTAACCGTTCGACCGGAATCCAGCGCCAAGGCCGAAGACGCCCCCGAACGAACCGCCCCTCCCAACTTCGCCGCGCTTGCTCCCGGTGCAAAGCCCGAGCAGATTTTCGCAGCCAAGCGCGTTTACACTCTCGCAGTCAACACCGCCAATCTGAACAGCGCCACCGGAAGCTGGATTATGAATTTTTCCGAGCTGAGCGCCAGCCAGGACGGTCTGCGCACCAGTTCTTCCGAGCTGACCGGCCTGACGCTCATCAGAAAGGTCGACCCCAAGTACCCGCCCGAACTGATCGAGCAGAATGTTCAGGGTGAAGTCATCCTCTACGCCGTCATTCGCGCCGACGGCTCAGTCGACAGCATTCAACTCGTCCGCGGCATCGATCCCCAATTAGACGCCAACGCCAAATCCGCCCTGAGCCAATGGAAATTCCGCCCCGCCCTGAAGGCCGGCGTCCCTGTCGACCTCGAAGCCATAGTCTACATCCCCTTCAAAATCCGCGACGACCGCTAGCCCTCACGCGCCGACGGAAGAAACCCGGGGCAACACGTTTCGCTCTGGAAGCGACGGATGCTAGAGGGGTGTGCGGGATGCAGGGGTGTACGATGCATGCAAGTTGCCAGCCGGGAGAACTGTAAAGGAAAAGATGTCGTGAAGGTAAAGCCAAAGTTGTCCGCGGTCATGGTGGTGACGTAGAACACCCTCGGCTATGGCCGGCCTTCCGCGAGTTTCACTAGCGCAAACAGCGCGTGGTTAATCGGCGTAGACACACCAAGCTCGGCCCCGCGCCGCGCAATGTAGCCGTTCAGCGAATCGATCTCCGTGCGCTTACCGCGGTTCATGTCCTGCGCCGTGCTGGACAGCGCCTCGGCCATCTCGGTGGCAATTTTGAACGAACCTGCGAGCGCCACTTGCGGGTCCTCAAATCCCGGCGGATGAATATTGGCCGCCTTGGCAACCGCTAACACTTCATAGACCGCGGCTTCGACCACCTTGCGCGCGTCGGCGCTGCCCGCAATCTGCCCGTATTTCGCTCGCCCGAGCGCGGAGTCG
>Ga0210407_10004118_pt1 | contig 11546 bp, 8 predicted proteins | sample IncBWC27MmetaG_FD_150860 | JGI IMG/M metagenome (GOLD analysis project Ga0210407, IMG submission 150860) | Forest soil microbial communities from Barre Woods Harvard Forest LTER site, Petersham, Massachusetts, United States - Inc-BW-C-27-M | ecosystem: Environmental > Terrestrial > Soil >... | reverse complement strand
CACCTGGACGCCGGGCTTGAGTGGAAGCGAGGTATTAATTGCTACTCCGCCCTCGCTGATGTTCAACGTCGTTCCGTGAACTGCGGAGGTGCCTGGACTGGAAATCGTCGCGGGAATCGCCACCGGGCAGCGAAAATACCGGCGCCGCTCCCGTACTATCAAACCATAGGCAACCTTCAAACTTCGGTCGATCGTTGCCCGGGAAAGAGGCCTTCTCAGCACAAAATTAGTTCCCGCTTTAAAGGCAACAGCGGTTTCAGCGTCGCTGTCACTGATGGTGAATAGCACTGCGGTCCGATTCGCCGGGGAGAGTCGTATTTTCTCCAGGACTGCCTTCGCCTGATCTCCCAACTGGAGATCCACAACTACAGCTTCGAACTTTCGACGGTTCAACAAGTCCAACGCCGAGGCAATCTCGAAACTTACTTCTGGGGACATGGCGAGTTGTTGCATCGACGCGCCGAGTTGCTTGATGGTAGCGGCGTCATTGGAAACCACAAGCGCACTCCCCATGGACTCGGACGGCGCTGGCGCGGTTGCATTCGCGTTACTCATACCACTTAACCTCTTGACCGCGGCAATTCACGTTTGGAACGCGAACGCCAAGTTTTATGGAAGCGGGCTTGCAACGATAAGCCGTTCTTCTCTTGCCTTGTTGGCACTGGTCAGCGCGCCCTTCACGGCTGCAATCAGATCTGCTGAATCGTTTTCCAACATTTTCTCTGATTTCTCGAAGAAGGCAGCCGCACCTTCTTTCATCAGCTTGGCTTCGTTGGCCTGCGACAGAGCGCTTAACACGATGACGGGAATGTTTTTCGTCCGCGAGTCGCTCTTCAGCCCCTTCAAGACATCGAGCCCCGTGATTTTGGGCAAGAGCATGTCGAGCAGGATGAGTTCTGGAAGGGTTTCGCGAGCGCTGCGTAAGCCCTCTTCCCCATCGACCGCGCCGATCACCTGGTAGCCGGCCTTCACGAGAGCTCGAGTATTCGCAGTCCGCAGTAGTTTGCTGTCTTCAATCAAAAGTATGGTCATGGGTTCCCAGAGTTATTGCTTCGGGCAAGGATGAGAAGGAGAAAGGCAGATCTGGAACAAATCAAGCGGACCTCCGCTGGGGACCGCTTTCCTTCGAATCCGGAAAAATTTGTGATCTGCTTTGCGATCCGTGAGAAACACTTTGCAGGTCACTCTTCACCTTCCTGAGTTGAGTTAAATAGACAGCGCCCGTGAGCAGCGCGCCAATACCGCAACCCGCCAACAAAAGTGCAAAGACCAGCCAGTAATTCATTCCGCAGCTCCATTCCGCCTAGACACGAGCAGCAGAACCTGCCGCACCCCCTCAAAGTGCCACAAGGCATTCCGCGATTCTAAGTGTTTTGTCAGGAAGTGCTTTGGCCCATTCTCCTCCAATTGAACCAGATGTCAAGAAAACGCGCATTTTGTCTGGACTTCAGACAACGTTGAGAACGTGAAAGGAACTCGCCAGCCTCCTGGATGCTGATGATCTTCGATTTCGCCAAAAACTCGGACGAACCGAGCCGAATCCGGAAGAAACGAACCGCTAGGCTGCCGACTTCTGCATGAGTTTCATGTAGCTGTCCATCGACTGGGTCAACTGCGCATCCACCTCATCGGCGATGGTCATGACATCGGGCAACACCAAGCTGAAATCCAGAGAATTCACGTTGCGCTGCAGCATTCCGAAGATGGTCACCTGTAGTATTCGCGATTCGTGCACGAGCATCGCGGGAGTGTAGCCCTGCTGATAGCGCAGCTTGCCGTGGGCTACGGCAGCCGCAGAAAAAATGGCATCACTGTCCTTGGTTGTGGCGCTGGGCTTGCTCAGTCGGACGGCCAAGTCTTCAACCAGCTTTGGAAGATGCCCCGTGCGCTCTTCAGGGCCAAGCGGGATGCAGTTTAGTTCACTGGCCAGTTCAACCCTCGCGAGCCAATCTGCAACGATGCTGTTGACGCAGCGCTGCAGGATCACGCCCACTCTCTCCTTCTCTGCGCGCTCGGTGGGTTTGCGATCATGCATTTTTTGGCGAACGAGTTCGGTGAGACGCCCGACCTCGAATGGTTTCACCACAACTTCGTCCGCCTCCAGAAGGATGGCGGCCATGGCGCTTTGGACGTCGGGGTAGCCGCTGACCAGCATGGTCAGGGCGTTTGGTTGGGTGTGGCGCATGGCCGAAACTACCGTGAATCCGTCCCCGGGATCAGGCATGTGCAGGTCAGTGATGAGCACATCGAAGTTCTGAGTAGTGATACATGCCAGTGCTTCGGTCACACTGCAGGCGGTGACCACATCGAATCCTTTGCGTCGCAGCGCTTCATTCATCATGGCGCGAACCGCGCCATCGTCATCCACCAGCAGCACTCTGTGTGCCGCCCCGGGTTCGATCGGAGTCATACAGCACCGCCCTCTCGTCACAAACAGTGCCGGTCTGACACTGCCCCCTCGTCACGAACAATGACAGTCTAATCTCGAACTATCTTCAAAACTGTTCAATTTTGAACAGGTGCCCTGGCCGGCAAGGTGTAGGATCGGTTTACAAAACACAACAAAGGAAAGTCACGAAAGGGCCGTCTCCGGAAGGGGCGGCATCCTACAACACGGTGCGCTGGCATCACCCCATCCCGGCGCACCGTCTCCGCTGGAGAGATTCTGCCGCGAGATCTCCAATTCGAGAGCCCCGACTCAACCCCTGCAGGCACGTCGCTCGGCATAGTTTCCGCCAAGCGAGAATTGAAGGCCGGAGATCGAGTCGAAGCTCTGGGCAATTTCAGCAAGCCGATGGGAACATTCGGCACAGTTGAGGCGGTTGGAGAATACAGCGTAGTGGTCCTGTGGGACGGCGCCGGTCACATGACGCTTGGACCGGCGTGGATCAAGAAAGCACTGCCCTGAAGGGCGCGCCGAAGCAGAGCAAGCCTTCGTTCCCGTGCAGTAAATCACTTCATTCGTTCGGCAACGTGCAGGTTCCGTATCGCGTACTCTATCTCCAACCGCTCCCCGTAATGGCCGCTGGACCCTTGCAGTTCTCGCGCCCGCTTTCGAAGCGCCTTACTGGCCAGGCCAATCCGTTCCGGCATTTTGTGAAGATCTAATTCCAGCAAAGCAGCCTTGTATAGGGTGAGCCACCTTTTTTGCTTGTCGGGATACATAGGACCCTCTGGTTGGTAATGCGTTCCAAAGAAGGCCCCAGAATATACGAGAGCACCACGCCGGTCAGTTCAATATTGAACACCCTGAGCGGACGGCAGGCTAGTCATGAAGAACGACATTAAGGAGTGAACTGTGGACTCGCAGCCCACCGTTGTAGTGGATGAACCCCATTTTCCTGAACCGATTCATGAAAAAATTCACCCGGGAACGTGTCGTGCCCACCATCTCGGCCAAAGTCGTTTGGCTGATCTCCGGGACAACGCTCTCGGGTGTGCTTTGCTTGCCGAAATGAGCCAGCAACAGGAGAATTCGCGCCAGCCGTTTTTCGCTTGAATTAAAAAGCTGGTCGACCAGATCCTCTTCGTACCGGATGTTTCGCGCTAACAAGTAGGCCACGAACATATCGGACAATTTGTGTTCCCGGTGCAGGGCTTGCATCATGGAGTTCTTATCGATTCGCAGAACGTCACAACTGGTAATCGCACTCGCCGACCCCATGCGAAGCGGCTGACCCGCAAGACAACCTTCGCCGAAAAAATCACCCTCCCCTAAAATGCCGATGGTCGCTTCCTTGCCGTTGCCGGATAAGACCGTGAGTTTGATTTTGCCGTGCTGGATATAAAACACAGCATCGGTGGCATCGCCCTGTGCGAAGACGGTTTGTTTTTTCCCAAAATGCAGCGCTCTTCTGCCCTCGCCAATAGTGGAGAGGAAGGTGTCAGGATCGAAACTGCGCCTCTTCTGTGGCACTTTTATGCAACGGTCAGGAGCAAGGTTAGCAGAAAAACCAGGCAGAGTCACGATTGGTGACATCTTGTTACGATTTCAGAACACCAGGGGATGACGCTGTTTTCTTATTGCAGCGCCTGGCTCGGTCCCATCTCCGGGCGGCCACCAATGTTATAGCGTTTGAGCTTGCGATACAGGGTGGCACGGCTGATGCCAAGCATCTTGCCCGCCATCGCCTTGTCGCCCTTGACCTGTTCGAAAACGCGCTCAATGGTCGCCCGTTCAATGTCCTCCAGGTCAGTCGACGACGCGGCATCGGTGATCAAACCCACCGCCGGTTCGGCGGAAGGCGAGGCCGACGCGATCGTGGGCGGCAGGTCGCTGAGATCGATGGTTTTGCCATCGCCCAGGGCCACGGCGCGCTCGATGCAGTTCTCCAGTTCGCGTACGTTTCCCGGCCAATCGTATTGCAGCAGGCACTTCATCGCAGCGTGAGTAAGCTGCATCGAACTGTCAGGCGCGTGCCGGTCGAGAAACCAGTGCGCCAGCATTGGAATATCGGAGCGGCGCTCGCGCAGCGATGGCAAATGAACCGTGACCACGTTCAGCCGAAAGTACAGATCCTTGCGGAAGGTGCCGTTGCGGTATTCCGTCTCAAGATCGCGATTGGTGGCGGCCACGACACGGACGTCGACTTTCACCTTCTGATTGCTTCCCACTGGGCGGATCTCTTTTTCCTGCAAAACGCGCAACAGCTTGGCCTGCATTTCGAGCGGCAACTCCCCGATTTCGTCGAGGAAAATGGTGCCGCCGCTGGCCGACTGGAACAATCCGGTCTTCGAGCGCAGCGCGCCGGTGAAAGCGCCTTTTTCGTAGCCAAACAGTTCGCTCTCAATCAGTGTGGGGACGAGCGAACCGCAGTCGACGGCCACGAAGGGGCGATTGGCGAAGGAACCGCGGAAGTGAATGGCGCGCGCGACTAATTCCTTGCCGGTACCGCTCTCGCCAGAAATGAGCACCGGAGTCCGGGTATCTTTCAGCCGCGAGACCATGCGCAGCACGTCCTGAATCTTGGCCGAGGAACCGACGATGCCGTGAAGGTCGCTCTCCGTATCCACACGCTCGCGGAGAAATTGGTTCTCTTCCACCAGGTGGACTTTTTCGGCCATCCTGCGCAGGAAGAGGCGCAGTTCTTCCAGAGGGGAAAAAGGTTTACTGATGTAGTCGTAAGCGCCCAGCTTCATGGCTTGTACGGCGGTTTCGATGGAGCCATGCCCAGTCATGACGGCCACTTCGCTGCGCGGCAGCAGCTTCTTCACCTTCTCCAGAAACTCGAGGCCGGACATGTTAGGCATCACCATGTCGGTAAGAATCATGTGCGCGGGCTGCTCTTCGAGCAGGGACAGCGCGGTCTCACCGCTGTTGGCTTCCATGCAGGTGAAGCCCAGAGCCTCACCCACGGTCATGCAAAGCCGGCGGATGCTTTGTTCGTCGTCGACAATCAGCAAGCGAATCCGTAAATCGTCACTCACAGTGCCTTCCCTATTGTTTTCTCAATGACTGAAATAAATTGTTGAACCCGGAAGGGTTTCTCCACGCAAGGCGCACCGGTCTTACTCAAGGTGGCGACCGTTTCTTCATTGGCAATATCGCCGGTAATGAAGACGATGCGCGCCGCCATATCCGGGCGGTGCCGGCTCAACCAGGCGTGCACATCGGCGCCGTCGACGCCGCCGGGCGTGCGCATATCCGAAACCACTCCCAGAAATTGCCCTGACTCGAGGAGTCGCAGACCCTCAGCCCCGGATTCAGTGGACACGACCGCGTAGCCGCTGCGCTCCAGCGCGGCGCGGACGTAGGCCATCACGGCGGGCTCGTCCTCGATGAGCAACACCGGCAAAGTGGCGGGCTTGATAGCAGGCTGTGTCGTTGTCATGGCTGTGCAACTCCCGCAGCGGCGCCGGCTGAGGCCGCTTCCGCAATGGCGGGCAGACGCACGATAAAAGTCGCGCCTTCCCCACCTGCATTGTTGTGGCAAAGAATCTCCCCGGCGTGTTCGCGCACGATGCCGTAGCAGATGCTTAGCCCCAGGCCCGTTCCCTTGCCAATTTCTTTGGTGGTAAAGAATGGATCGAAAATGCGCTCCGGAAAGGAGATGCCGTACCCGTTATCACGGAATGAGATCTCGACGAACCCTTCCAAGTTCTTAGTCCTGATTTCGATGCGCGCGGGACGCCCGCTATCGCGTACCGCGTCATAGGCATTGTTCAAAATATTCAGGAACACTTGTTGCAACTGGTGCGCGTCGCCAATCACCTGAGGCAATTCCGGGTCGAGTTGCTCGACCACCTGAACCCCGCGGCTGTGGAAGTCGTACGCACGCAACTGCACAGTGCGGCTGAGAATCGTGTTGATCTGTACCGGCTTGGGCTGCGGCGGCATCTGCCGGGCGAAGCTCAGCAGGTTTTGAACGATCTGCTTGGTGCGCTGCGCTTCCTGCAGGATGATGCGCAGATCCTTACGAGCGCTATCCGGAACCTCGGGATTCTCCATGAGCAGATCGGTAAAACCGAGAATCGCCGTAAGCGGGTTGTTGACTTCATGAGCGACCCCTGCGACCAACTGCCCTACCGCCGCCATTTTCTCCGCATGCAGCAACTTGGCCTGCAATGTCGCCGCGTCGCTGATGTCGCTCATGACCACGACAATGCTGGTCACCTTGCCTTGCTCGTCGCGCATGGGACTTAGGTTCATGGAGAAGTATCCGACCCGTCCTTCGCCATGCACGATCTGCACTTCCAGATTGTCCACCTGCTGGCCGGCGAGGGTTGCGGCGAAGGCCTCATTCAGCGCCTGCCGCCGGGCGGGAGCGATGAGTTCCTCCAAGGGCCGGCTCAAAAGTTGGTTCTGCTGATAGCCCATGTCATACCAGCGCCGGTTGGCGTAGCTGACAAGTCCGGCGGTGTCTGCCACCAGGATAAGGCTCTGGGTATTGTTTAAAATTTTGCCAGAGAAATCGCGCTCGCGCTGCAATTCGGATTGAAAAGTCCTCAGGCCGCTGATATCCAGCATGACCCCGCGGTATTGGACGATGCGTTGCTGCGCATCGCGCACCGCAAAAGCGTTGATCAGAACGTGGACGGGCGAACCATCGTGGCGCCGAAGAGTCTGCTCGTGATTCCGCACCGCACCGTATTGCTGCATCTGCCCGGCAAGATCTTCGTACTGTACGGCTGAAAAACACACCTGGGTGCGGACGTCGGCTTGCAGAAGATCCTCGCGGTTGCGGTACCCAAGCATGCGAACCAGAGCATCGTTGACTTCGACAAAGCGTCCATCCGGCGTGGAGAAAAAGACCCCTTCTTGAATATTGTCAAAGAGTTCGCGATAGCGCCGCTCTGCTTCGCGACGGTCGGTAATGTCTTTGAGCACGTGGATGGTCTGGAGGCCTTCGCTGTTGGCTCCATTGACCCGCGACGTCGACACCAGATACGTTCGATCCAGGACGGGCAGAACGAATTCATCGGTGGCTGCGTCGGAAGTCGAGCGACAGAAGGGGCAGGCGTGCAGGGGTGCATCGCTCCCCATTGCCAACAGAGAGCCCATGTCGACGCCGATCAATTCGTGCGGCTGAACGCCGATGAAGTCGGCCAGCGAACGGTTTACCCGCAAGATGTGATCGGACTGATCGTGCGCGACGATGAAGTCCGTGATGGCATCAAAAATCTCGATCCAATGCCGGTTCGCCTGATCCATGCGAGTGAAAAGCCGGGCATTCTCCAAGGCAACCGAAGCTTGGGCGGCAATGGCCAGCAGGAGTTGCTCGTCTTCCCCCTGCAAGGCCTTATCGCGATTGGCGAGACACAGGACACCCACCAGATCACCTGACGAAGTCAGCAGGCGGACCAGGCTGCAATCACGCCATTGCAGGAGAGAACTCAGTTCGGAACCAAACAGCTCAGCCGCGCCCGCGGAGACAATGGTTCCAGCGTGCTGGGCCAACGCATCGAGCAGGGCTTGATCGACGCGGCGCATTAAGGCGCTTGGTTGCCGGCCAGCCGTCGACGCTCCCTGGAGCACGAGTGTTTCCAGTTCTGAGCCATGTTGGACAGCGAATGCAGCGCCCTCGGCCCCCATCAAGTCCACGGCGCGGGTAACGAAGTTCCTGGCGCAATCAGGAAGCCGGAGCTGGGAGTTCAGCTCCAGTGCCAGGCCTTTCAGGGATTCGGCGCGGCGGCGGTGTTGCTCGGATTGCTGGAGATTGCGAGTGGCCTCGAGGGTGACAGCGACATGAGCCGCCAAAGCCTGGGCCGAGCGCACGTTCTCCCGCGAAATCCCTGCATTATCCACTCGGTCGAGCACACCCAGCAACCCCAGCAGCCGTCCCCCAGCACCGAGCAGAGGTACAGCCATGATTTGACGCACCTTGAACTTCGCGATCATCTCCAGGTTGGCGCCCGGAATCTTGGCGGGATCGTTGGCCCAGAACTGCTCTTTGTTCAGCAGACTGCGGCTGGCCATGCCATCGGGAAGAACCTCGTCCACCGGGCCGGGCTTGCCATTTTCCGCGCCCCATCGAACGTGAAAGGCTCCTCCCTCCAGCAGCCCGACAAAAGCCCGGCCAAAACCGAGGAAGTCAGCGGCGCGAACCACGAACTGGCGCAAGAACTCGTCGAGATTTCCGACCGAACTCAACTCCGAAAGGATGTCCAGGAGTTGGTGCAATTCATGAGCCTGAGCACGGGCGGTTCCGTAAAGTTCGGCGTTGGCAATGGCGACGGCCCCAAACCCAGCCACTGCCGAGAGCAGAGATTTTTCCTCGTGGCTGAAAGCGCCTTCCTCCCGCGGATAAACCAGAACAGCACCCTCCGCGCGCGAAGTGCGGATGGGCGCGGCTAAAAGCATCCCGGCGGGGACTAGGTCGCCGAGTGCGTGAGTGACAGGATCGATGGCAACCGTAATCGGCTCGCCGGCCGCGACCGCCCGGGCGGCAAGATCGGCGGCGAATTGCAGACCCTTACGGTCAAAGCGGGCGCGAGCGGAAGTAGCCAGTTGCGGAGACTCCGCGGCCACAGCATGAAGTCCCACAGTCGTTCCCTGGCGCAACAGAATGCACACCAGCCGGGTGCGCAATAGAACCCGCAAACGATCAGCCACAGCCTTCGCCACCGCGGATGCATCGGGTACGGCGTGCACGGCCTGGGCAACTTCAACCAGGATCTCTGCCCGCCGATGCTCCTCTCGCGACACCTGAGTCAGGCGGCTGGCTTCCAACAAGCTTCCTAATTGCCCCGCGAGAATGGTCGCCTTGGCGGCTAAATCATCGTTGAAATAATCCGCTTCTGAGGCTTGCAAGAAGACGGCCGCCCCGATCACTTCGTTGGAAACCACCAGGGGCGCGGCCATCAGCGACTTGGCGCGAAACTCGGCCGCGACCGGATACAGGCCGGGAAGCGGCTCACTCATATACAACGTCTTGCGCTGACGAATCGCCTCTATAGCCACCGCACTCTCGCGGGCCCGCAGTCGCCGGCCGGAAAAATCCGCGGCCATCAATCCGTCAGCTTCGGCGCCCACCAATTCCTCGGGAGAATCGCAACGCCAGAAGTACGTGCCATCCACACGAAAGAACCGGCGGGTTGCCTGACAGAACAAACGGATTAGAGCCGGGGCAGGAGTTCCTTGTGCCGCAGCCTCGGAGAATCGCAGAAGCAGATTTTGAAAAGCATCGTCCGAACGAGGGCCAGTCTTCTCCAGCACTGTCGAGTCTTCGGCACGCATCGTCAGAAAGGCACCACCTGGCGCTCCACACTACAAGTAATTGAATATACAGGAAAAATAGACTGCTATCTCAATTTGAGTCAAGAGAATAAACTTTGGAGTGCCGAAGTGGGAAATCTTGACGAAAGGTGAGCGGGCCGTCTCAGTCTGAGAGCAAGCAGAGCAATTGAGACGAATCGGCCACCTTGGAACTGCAAGTGCAGAACCTGCAAGATCAGCCTAACTCACTGATTAAGGAGTTCTTATAGATCAACTAACCAAAGGTGCTGGGACCTCGTCAGGTGGCAACGGCATTGCTGTTGAATGAGCAGGGTGTGTCACAAGGAGGAGCAGTGTCTGTCCAAAAGATACGGCAGTTGGCCATGACTGGCCTCTTGGCATTTGCGGCATCTGTGGCGGCCACGTTTCAACCTTTGCCGGCTGTGGCGCAAGGAGAGCTGTCGCGAAAGACGAAAACGAAAGTATCTCCCACTTATCCCGACCTGGCGCGGCGGATGAACATCACCGGTACCGTCAAAGTGCTGGTGGTGGTGACGCCCAGCGGGAGTCTGAAAGACACCAAGGTGGTTGGCGGCAATCCTCTCCTGGTGAACGCCGCGATGGATGCGTTGAAGAAGTGGAAATTCGAGCCGGCAGACACTGAGAGCAGCGGTACCGTGGAGTTCAAGTTCCAGCCACAAAATTAACCGGGCCAGGATTCCCGGAAAAACTTGACTAGCGGAGAGGATTGGTCCGACTTCAATCAGGTTCAGGCAAGGGGCTCGAGGCGAGCGGTAAAAAGAGCGTAGACGAGCGGAGGCACAGCGAATGACGATCGGCAAGAAACTCTACCTAAACTTCGGAGCCGTCCTTGCGATGGTCGTGGTGCTGTTCCTGATCAATCTCATCGCTGTGCAACGCGAGCATAGCGCCAAGGCCGCCGCTTCCCAGGCCTTGCAAATGGCCGCGACTACCGACAAGATCCGTTTTCAGATGATGCAAAACCGCCTCTCTCTGAGCAACTACCTGCTCAGCGGCGACACTCGCGAAGTCGAGCGGCTGAACGATGGTATGCGGGTGCTGGAAGAAAAATTGCAGGCCGGCCAGAGCCTCACCACATCCGAGCAGCAGCGCAACGCACTGGAGAAAGTACAGAGCAGCGAGCAGAGCTGGGCCCGCGAATTTGCCGCGCCGCTGATGGACAAGCGGAAGGAAGTGGATAGCGGCAATGCCACCGTTGCTGAACTCCAAATTTTCTATTTGCAGAAAGACGCCGCCTCCTGGGTGAGAAGCGCCAGCGAATATCTGGATGCGGCCGACCTCGAAAATACCAAAGTGCTTGAGGCCAGGCGGAAATCCGACGAGACCGCGGGCACTGCCACCTTCGTGATCGCGCTGCTCAGCACATTAGTAGCGTTGACCCTCGGCGTCGTCATCGCTTATACCACCGCCAAATCCATCACCACCTCGCTCAACGATCTAATGAGGATCGCGCGGCAGATCGCCGATGCCGGCGAGCTGGACCACGAAATCGATATCCATCGCAGCGACGAGATCGGCGAGTTGGCTAGAACTTTCGCCAACATGGTCACTTACTTGAAAGAGATGGCGGCGGTTTCAGAGGCCATCGCGGGCGGGAACTTGGGCGTCGATGTCCAGCCCCGGTCGAAGAATGACACCCTGGGCAAGGCCTTCGCCCGCATGATCGAGGGCTTGCGAAAGCTGGTGCGCAACGGGCGCGATGCCGCGCAGCAAGTGGCAAGCGCGTCTAATCAGGTCGCAGGAGCTTCCGACGAATCGGCCAAGATCAGCCTGCAAACCTCGTCCGCTATCGATGAAGTCACCAGCACCATGCACGAGATGAGCGTCAACGTACAGAACATGGTGAAGA
>Ga0210407_10004116_pt1 | contig 11549 bp, 12 predicted proteins | sample IncBWC27MmetaG_FD_150860 | JGI IMG/M metagenome (GOLD analysis project Ga0210407, IMG submission 150860) | Forest soil microbial communities from Barre Woods Harvard Forest LTER site, Petersham, Massachusetts, United States - Inc-BW-C-27-M | ecosystem: Environmental > Terrestrial > Soil >... | reverse complement strand
GGCTGTGCAGGCGGCATTGCGGGAGGCGGCCCGAGGCTGAGCCAGAGTTGGCGTTCGATCTGGTGCTACCACCTATCCCGTCCCGTTCTCTCCACCATAACGACCAGCTGCCGGCAATCCCAAAAAATGTCGTGTCAGCCGTGGGGGGTCGCGGCGGGGTCTGATCGCCGCTGGAGGATGTTTGTGCTAGGGTACCCGGGCAGGGGAACGCAGCCTTGGCGAACCGACCAAGCGACGAAGCGGCGGGAGTGGCGATGGGATCATCTGGTGTGGTGATCGAGACGCCGCGGCTGCGCATCCGGTCATACCGGGATGCCGATCTTGCCGACCTGGTGGCGCTCGCCGGCAATTGGGAAATCGCCCGCTGGGTCGGGACCATTCCGCATCCCTACACCGAAGCCGACGGCCGCGACTGGATTGCTCGTGTGCGAGAGAACCACGCGACCGGCCGGCCGCGTCGCTTCGCTATCGCGCTGAAGGAAACCGACCGTCTGATCGGCGGTGTAGGTCTCGACGGAACCACCGGTGACGGCAGCGACGAGCCCGCGCTTGGTTATTGGGTGGGCCAACCCTATTGGGGCAACGGATATGCTCGGGAAGCCGCGGCCGCTGTCATCGAATATGGGTTCCAGACCCTTGGCCTCGAAACGATCCGCGCCTACGCCGACCCAGGCAACGCCGCATCACAAAAGATTCTTTTGCACTGCGGCCTGCAAAACGTCGGCGAGATCGAGCTGCTTAAGCCGACACACCACGGCGAACGGCGCGCGCCCTTATTCCGCATTTCTCGGCCGGAGGAGTGATGATCGGGTGCTCGGTTTTCGTTTGCTTAAGGTCTGCCCGGTAGATATGCGCGTTCCGATGTAGCGGTTCTGGATCGAACGATGTCAGCCTTTTGATTCAGCCGATCGTCACGCCACTTGCCGAGCGATCTAAAACCTGGAAATTGCTACCGTCGTCAGCTCGGTAGCCGTCTTGCCGCGACCGCAACAATGCTCGACTTACGTTCGGACCTCGTGAGGATCCCGCACGTCTACTTTTCCATCACTGTCGACGGGTAGGCGGCGAGGCTGTCGGAAGGCGACACGCGGGTGTTGGCCCTCCAATCCTTTCTCGAAACTTATCACGCACCTCTCGCGCAAGAAGCCCAACCCGATCGAAATGGCATGGACCGGGCGACACTGATCCGATTATTGCCGAGGCTGCAATCGGGGTGCGTCTGGCACTAGCCGGCTCCGATCTCTCAGGAAAAATCGCCAACATCAAACCCAACTGGGTCATCCCCGGTACCGTGGTGCCGGATTGGCCGGTGATGGCGTCGGGCAGGGTCCGCAGAGATGGTGATGGACCGCACTACCCTCAGCCGGAACATCCTGCCGCTGGAGCGTGACGGTCTGATCACCATCCAACAGGGTAGTCGGGCTTCACCGAAGCGCTCATCACCGACCTCCGAATCAACGCCCCCCATATCAAATGTTCGGTCGTCATGCCCGGCCAAATCGGAACTTCTATCCGATCCAACTCCCGCAAGATCCATAGCGGTTCCGAGTCGGATGTGATGGACGCGACGCAAATTGCCCAGGCCCGCGCGCGTATCGATTCGATGGGCACGAACGTTTCAAATCTGTCGGACGAAGACATCCAGAAGATGGTTGCCGAGGGAGAACGGCGCTTTCGCGAGGAGGCCCCGATGACCGCGGCGGCGACCGTCATTCTCGACGGGGTCGAAGCCGGCCGTTGGCGCATTCTTGTAGGCGAGGATGCCCGGCGGATCGACGACCTGGTTCGCCGCTCGCCGGAGCGTGCTTACGACATCGACTTCTTCGAGAGCTTCGCAACCGAAGTCGGCTGGCGCGTCCGCTGATAACTCAACGAATCGCGCGGTTTTTCCCGCCCGCGATCGCCGCTCTTAGATCGACCGTCTCAATTGAAGTAGAATGGCTTAGACGGGCATAAAGGAGGAAAGCCATGGCACTCGAAGTGCGCCGCATCGTCACCGGGCATAATCCGCAAGGCAAGGCCGTCGTCGCTACCGACGAGCGCCTTGCCGGCACCGGCACGGCGGGGCGGGCCGGCATCTCGCGCGTCGACGTCTGGTCGACCGACAAGATGCCGATCGACAACTCGGATGCGGCCGCCGAGCTGCAGCGCAAGGGCTTTGTCGTCCGCCACAATTACGTTGGCTCGGGCCAGGGCAGCGTGTGTCGGGTGGTCGAGTTCGCACCGGGCGGGGCGAAGTTCATGCACCGCACTGAGACCCTCGACTACGCGATCTGCCTCAAGGGCGAATGCGACCTCGAACTCGACGACGGCCGCACGGTGCCGATGAAGGCGGGCGACATCTGCGTGCAGCGCGGCACGATGCACGCCTGGGTCGCCAAGGGCTCGGAGCCCGCGGTCTTCGCCTTCGTCCTGATCGACGCCGAGCCTGTCGAGAAGGGCGGAAAAAAGCTGACGACCCACTACCCGACGCGCTGACCGAAGCGCTAGCCGGGTGCTGCCTCGGGCGGTGGCAGGTGGTGCTTGCCGAGCGGCACCACCGTGCTCGCCTGCGGCCCCTCGGCGCTTTCCAATTGAAGGGAATGCCGGCCTCGCGATACGCCCGAGACTCCGTGTTTCTCCGAGTCCTATGCGGTTGAGGGGCACCGCTCTGTTCATCGAACGCGTCGAACGCGGGCTGGCCGCCGCCATTACCCTATTGTAGTGCCCACCAATCTCTCCTCCGGCAGTCCCGAAGACCGCGAGCTGTCCCTCTCGGCCTCGAGGCACTCCTGGAGCTCAAAGAGGCCGGCAAGGTGCGGTTTATCGGCATGTCCCGGCACATTGCCCCATCTGATGGACCACATTGCCATGGGTGTTTTCGATGTCTTCCGATCCCGTACTCGGCGGTCGAGCGTGAACACGAAGCGGCGATCGCCACCGCTGCTCAGAATGGCGCCGGCATCGTCATTCGCGGTGGTGCCGCAACGGAGCACCAACCGAAGGGAAGCAGGCTGGATTGCAATGGGAACGCTGGCGCCGGGCGGATCTCGATGACCTGCTCGACGGCATGACCCCTGGAGTTCATTCTCCGCTTCACGTTCACGAACCCGGACCTCGACACGACAATCGTCGGCACGATTAACCCGGCGCACCTACAGACCAACCTCGACATCCTGGAGCAAGGGCCATTACCGCCGGACCTCTACGAGGAGGCGAAGAACCGCCTTGCTGCTGCAGGCTCGGCACCGCAAGCGGGCGGGCGATGATCGGCTGTGGTGCCAACCCGCCCGATTCGCCATGGCCCGGCGGCAGGGCAGAACGAGAGCGAGCGCCAAAGATCAATTGGACGGGTTTCGGCGCTGCCGCCAACATTCTATTGGCGCTCGTCGGCCTGCTTAATTCGGCGCACCCATCAGTAAGTCAAAATACCAGCGACTGGATAACCGGGCTACGGCGAGAACCCATTCATGTACGAGCATGGCCGGAGGAAAAGAAGGTCGCCGTCTGTTTCGTTCTTTATGTCGAAGTGTGGGGTTTTGGGCGCGGCCCGAACTTTCGGCCGGATACGGCTGCGCGAGACCCGGATGTTGTCGATGAGTCGTTTCGTCAATACGCCATAGATTGGGGTATTCCTCGGGTTGGCAGGGTCTTCAAGGAGCAGGGCCTGCCCTTGAGCATTGCCTTGAATGCGCTCTTTCCCGAGAAGCATCCAAATGGCTGGAAGCAGTTTCGCGCCCTGGTCCCGACGGCCCCCATCATCGCCCATGGCATCAACAACTCGACCGAACTGCTGCCCCTTGGACGCGGACTCGATGCGCAGAGAGCATATATTCGGCGGACGCTCGATCTGATCGAGAAGGATACCGGCGTGCGATCGCGTGGATGGAGCAGCCCTAGCGTTTACCCCAATGCCGATACTTTCACAGCCACAGCCGCCGAAGGCATCAGCTATTCCCTCGACGCCATGGATTCCGATGTCCTCTCTCGCCTCACCACCAAGTCGGGACCGCTGGTGTTGATACCCTATCCGGTAGTTACCGTCGACATGGGGCAGTACTTGCAGCGCTCGAAGGACCCAAGCGATATGGAGCGGCTGTGGATCGATTATATAACCGAATTGGCGAACGATGCTGCGGCATACCCCGACCGCGGGGCTACAGTCGTTGCGATCGGCATCCACCCCTTTGTGGTTGGGACCCCCGCCGGCGCTGCGGCATTGCGTCGTGTGCTCGAAGATTTCAAGAAACAAAAGCTTGTTTGGGTGACCGATGTTCAAGCGGTACTGGATGCCACAGGCGAGAAGCCCTAGCCTCAGCGAAAGGGTGAAACGCTACCCCGGCTGACGGTCGTAGAGCCCGAACGGATCGCCATCGGCCCGACGTTCCCGATCGTCTGTCGCGGCCACCCCAGCGCACGGACGGAGCGGCTAATCGCACCGATCATGTGAAGCAGGTCACACTTGTTTTCGGTTTTCCACCAGATATTAGCGGATGTCTCAGTTTCCTTCTGTGATTGATGGATAAGAGGATGCCCAATCAAGGTCAACCGACGATCGGCCCTGGTGCCACCGGCGATGTCGTGCGGCGGTTGCAACGAGCGCTGCGCCGGACGCCCGACCTCTCGTTCGGCGTTGATGGCATATTCGGACCGCAACTGGAGGCTGCGGTGAGGTTGTTTCAGGAAGATACCGGGCTTGCCGTCGACGGCATTGTCGACCCGCAAACCTGGAATGCCTTGCCCGACGGCGGCCCGATGCCGGTACTTAGAGCGGAATCCTCGGGCGCTGTGGTGCAGAGCCTACAAACACTGCTCACCAATGGCGCCATCGGCGGGTGGGGAACGACGCCGCAAGGGATCGACGGCATCTTCGGGCCCCATACAAAGGCTTCGGTTGAGGCCTTTCAAGCCCGGATGGCGTGTCCGTGGACGCGCTCGTCGGCGACCAGACCTGGGCGGTCTCATTGCACGCAGCGAGCGCAACCTTGGAAAGTGCAGTTGGCCTAAATTTCGTCATCGATTAAGATTGCAGGCAGCGACTTCAGCGGGATTTCCCACGGTTCTTTCGGGAGCTTTCGCAGAACTCGCACCTTGCGGCCGCCGATAGCCACACTTGGGGCCAGCCAGCAGATCGACCATGGACGAGCCTCGTATCCGAGCGGCGACTGTTGCCGATGTGTCCGCTATCACGGAGATCGTGGACCAGGCCTATCGGCATTACATCGCCCGCATGGGCAAGTTGCCCGGGCCGATGTTCGACGACTACGCGGCGCGCGTCTCGGAAGGTGTGGTATGGGTGCTTGAGGAAGGGGCTGTCATAGCCGGCATCATCGTGCTGTTGCCGATGGCGAACTACCTCATCCTCGACAATATCGCCATCTCTCCCGCTCGCCAGGGCGTAGGGTTGGGCCGGCGGCTGTTCGAATTCGCGGAGGCCGAGGCATTGCGGCGCGGCTATCACGAAATCCGGCTCTACACCCATCATACGATGGTGGAGAATCAGCGCCTCTACGCTTCAATCGGTTATGAAGAGACGGGTCGCGGCACCGAGGCCGGCTACGACCGCGTTTTCATGCGCAAGCAGCTTCGCTGATGACCAGTCCGTAAAGAGGACGGACCCACGCTTTTCCCGCAGGGGCCGGTGATGTTGTATTAAAAAGTGAGGAAGAGGGTATCGGCTGAGGTTCAACCCAGCAGAGGTTGACCTTCGCGCCCAGGCAATTCAAAGGGAGGCATTCGATGGCCAGTTTGTCCCAGGCGGAAACAGCCAGTTCACAAGTGGTGGCGGATCGGTGGACGGCATACAGCATCACCGTGTGGGCGATCTGCATGCTGGGCTTTGCCTTCGACATCTACGAAGGAACGATCATGCAGCTGGCAACGCCGCTGCTGATCAAGGAGTGGGGCATCGCGCCGGCGACAATCGGGAACATCACGACTGTGTCGCGCTGGGTCGGTCTGATCGGAGTCTTTATCTTTCCGACGCTGGCTGATTTGTACGGCCGCAGGTCCATCCTCGTTCTGACGATCTTGGGTTATTCGCTGCTCACCGGTCTTACCGGGTTCGCGCAAGGGCCGCTGCAGCTGCTGATTGAGCTGGACCCCGAACGTGCGACAGCCGGAGCCGCGTTTTAAGGTGTCGCCCGGTAACGGAATTCGGAGGCAATGTCGACCTCGACCGCAATGCGGGCGATGCGCTCGAGCCAGTATTTGGCGACCTTGCAGGCATGATAGGCCGTGCCGCAAGCGATCATTGTCACCCGCTCGATCTCGCCCAGCGCAAAGGACAGCTCCCGCAGATGGACCGCTCGGGTCGCGGGGTTGATCAGCGCGTTCAAGGTGTCGCCGATGACCGCCGGCTGCTTGAAGATCTCCTTCAGCATGAAATGACGGTAGTTGCCCTTGCCGATCAAGGCTCCTGAGGGCGGACTCGCGGATCGGGCGCTCGACCTCCCGGTTACCGGCGTCGAAGATCGTCACCGTTCGTGACGTCACGACCGCCCAGTCACCCTCTTCGGGGTAGGTGATGCGCCGGGTCAATGGCGCCAGGGCCAAGGCGTCCGAGCCGAGGAACATCTTGCCGTCGCCATAGCCGATAGCGAGCGGGCTGCCGCGGCGAGCACCGATCATCAGGTCGTGCTCGCCGGCGAACAGAAAGGCCAGGGCGAAGGCGCCGTCGAGCCGACGCCAAAGTCTTGGCCACCGCCTCGCGCGGCGACAACCCCTGTGCGAGAAAATGCGTCGCCAGGATCGCCACCGCCTCGGTGTCGGTCTCGGTCTGGAAGGCATAGCCGAGTCCGCTCAGCTCGCGGCGCAACGCCCGGAAATTCTCGATGATGCCGTTGTGGACGACGGCAACCCGGTCGGTGGCGATCGGGTGGGGGTTGGTCTCGGTCGGCAACCCGTGGGTCGCCCAGCGGGTGTGGCCAATGCCGATCACCCCCTGCGCCGGCTCGCTTTCGAGCCGCTTGGCTAGGTTGACGAGCTTGCCCTCGGCGCGACGGCATTCGATATGACCGTCGATCAAGGTGGCGATGCCGCCCGAATCATAGTCGCGATATTCCAGGCGACGCAGCCCTTCGAGGAGACCTTGCGCCACCGCCTTCTGGCCGATAATGCCGATGATGCCGCACATCGAGAGTCCCCGTTGTTCATCCCCCGTTGGCCACTGCGCGCAAGAGCCAAGGAGCAATCATTTGTCGGTGCAGTTTGGAGTTAATCCCTTACGCGCGGCGCGCTGATTTCCAACTCGTGGGCACGACAGACGACTTCGGTACGATTTGTGGCGTTCAGCTTCTGCATAATCTTTCGAATGTGGACCTTGACGGTGCTCTCACTCATCTTCAGTTCGTGCGCGATGATCTTGTTGGTTTTCCCTTGCTTGAGATGACCAAGAACCGCCAACTGGCGCTCGGTGAATTGTTGGATTATGGTCGCGCTACGGTTCCTCCCCTGCCGACTGACCCCTCGCGCAGACAGGCTGCTAGGAGGCACGAATGTCCCTCCAGCTTTGACAAGGTGCATGATTTCGACTGCTAATTTGAGGGTTGTACTCGTTGTCGGAATGTAACCGCGGGCGCCAATCTCGAATGCTGCGAGTATCGACTCGATGCTGTCGGCGCCACACAAAACTACGACTGGAGCAATTTCCAGAAGCCTTTTAATCATTCTGCCGCATTGGTCATTATCGTGCTTTGCCACACTCTCGTGGGCGTGATATAGAATGAGATCATGAGGGCGCACGCTCTGCAGACACTCATCACAGTTTCCAAACGCTACGATCTCGAGGGGCTTCCCAATCTCCTGCAGCGATTTAGTAATACATTCACGCGTGAACATATGTTCATCGACCACCGCGATCGCGGTGGTCGCATCTCGATCGGATATCTTACCAATGGTCGGTTGTGATCGGCAGCCTCCGCCGGTACTAGGCTCATGTGCCTCAGACTGAAAATCAGGAGAACGTGAACTGCCAACCGAAGATGTCGAGACGTCTTCTCCCTGATACATCATTATCATTTCTTTGCCCGCGCGACGTCCTGCCGAGATGCACGCCCGCCGCAACCATCCGACTGCGAGTCCAGGTACTACGCAACTTTTGGTCGCGGCTCCTTGACGCTTTTTTGACGCTTTGGAACAATTTGCCACGATACTTCGTTAAGGTATAGAAGAAAGTTGTTAAGGAAGGTAATCTTAACCATAACAACCAAAGAACGGGTGGCATTAACCATTTAATATCAACCAAACGGTGGCCACCAATAAGTCTTTGCGGCCTCACCCGCAAGGGCAAACCCACAAAAGAGATAATGCCTAAACGGCTAAATCATCTAGTCGGCTAACTGCCGGTGCGAGTCAAATCTGCCCCGAGGGCCTATCGGATATTGCTCGAATTCTCGTATCGCAATGCTCCGATCAAGATCCTAGCCTGCCATCGAAACCGCTCGTCCATAAGTGATGGCGGAGCCCATCGAAGTCTAATGGCAGGAGAGAAACCGGCATGGCGATTGAACCGCCACCGCTCCGCTGTGACGTCGTCATCGGCACGCGTCCAGAAGCGATTAAGCTTGCCCCGGTGATTAGGGCGTTGCGCGGCCAGCCGCGCGAGTTTTGCGTTCGCGTTGTCACCTCCGGACAACACGGCGAAATTTGCAGCTCGGCACTGGCCGCCTTCGGAATTGCCGCCGACAGCGCATTAGACATCGAACCGATCGGCCGCTCACTGGCGGATTCGGCCAGCGATTTGGTGCGCGCCTTCGGACGCCACATCACGCAAAGCCATCCTGATCTCATCCTCGTCCAGGGAGACACAACCACGGCGATGGGCGCTGCGCTCGCTGGGTTTTATGCCAAAGTGCCGGTTGCCCATGTCGAAGCGGGGCTGCGCAGCGGCGATCTCGCCAACCCGTTCCCGGAAGAGGCTAATCGAAAGATTATCGATGTAGTTTCGACGATTCTTTTGCCGCCGACCCCGCAGGCGCAAGCGAATCTCATCGATGAGGGCTTTGATGCGGAAAGGTCTCCGGTTGTCGGCAATACCGTGGTTGACGCACTGCAGCTACTTTGTGCGGCGCACCCGCCGGTACTGGACGGAAGCGGCATCAATGAGGCCGATCTTGAAGGCCGTCGCCTCCTGCTGGTGACGACGCACCGGCGGGAAAGTTGGGGCGGCGACCTGGAGGCGATCTGCGGCGCGCTCCGCATTATCGTCGAAGGGCATGTAGATGTACTTGTCGTCCTTCCTGTCCATCCCAACCCTAATGTCAGCGGACCGGTCACCAAACTGCTCGGCAACCACCCACGCATCAAACTGGTGCCGCCGCTAAGCTATCTCCCGTTCCTCTCCCATATGCGGCGCGCCTATCTGATCCTTACAGACTCTGGAGGTATTCAGGAAGAAGCGCCTTCTCTCGGGGTTCCAGTGTTGGTGCTGCGCAAGACCACCGAGCGTCCGGAGGCCGCGCGAGCTGGGCTCGCTCGCGTCATCGGCACCGCTTCGGACACCATTGTCAGGCATGTCAAGGAGCTGCTCGAAGACAAACGGGTCCACCGCCAGATGGCAAATGCAGCCAATCCTTTTGGCGACGGCCAGGCGAGGAAACGGATCGCGGAGGTGCTGAAAAACTGGCGAGCAGGCCGCGCTCTACTGCCCGAGGAGCAGTGGTTCACACCTCGGCTAAACTCATTGGGGGAGGTCTGGCACGCCGGAGAGCATAGTCGGATTTCTACACCTGCTGCCGCCAGAGAGATCTTCCCAACAGAGGTGAGGAGGTTCGCATGACGCCGCACGCATCGTCTTCGCCGTCAGTCGCGTTTGCAACCCCGCACGCGGGCGAGGACTATTTTGCGACCGAGGCGCACTACCTCTCGCTTGCGGGGCGGCTCGTCGCTGCTTTGCGCCGCGGCTCCGTGTTTGTTGTCCTCACCGGCGATCCGCCGCCGGATCCGCTCGTTTTGTCTCGGGTCCTGGAGATCGCAGCAGCGTGGTGGTATGCCGTCATCGTCATTGCGCGTGAGCCCGAAATCAGCCGCGATCAGTTGCTGCGGGGCTCACCGCACCTCGCTGCTTCGGGCGCTATTGATTGGCGGCTTCAGGCAGCCGAACCGCTGCCGCCTCTTGCGCCACTATTTGTGTTTGACGGAGCCGACGGGCTTTCCGAAGAACAGATTGAGAACGTTTATCAATCATTACAGCACCGCGAAGGGATCAGGTCGGCAGGAGTATTGCTGGCTCGGACCGCCCTACTCGCACGCCTGGAACAGTCGCATACGCGTTTGATCGAGGACGGGCTAATTGCCCGTTTCCGTCTACAAGAATTGGGACGCGACGAAATCGAGACGTTTATCCGGCATCAGTGGCGCCCAGGCGATCAGCGGAACGCCTTTACGGCCGAAGCCATCGCGGCCATCGCCGATATTTCGCGCGGCGATCCAGCCCTGGTCAACAATCTCGCGCGGCTCACGCTCGAATTTGCCGCCTCAGCCCACAGCAATGGTGGAGAACAAGGGATTAGCGGGGTCGACGCTGCAAAAGCAGCGATCGCTGCTATCGTCGAACAGCGACCCGCCGCTAAAGCTGCGGCAAGTCGGCTGCCGAGCTCGCCAGCGTATCGCCGAAGCTCAGCTCGCGGGGTGCAGATCGGTCTAGTTCTCTCCCTCGCGATCGCCGGAATCCTCGCCGTGCCGAGTGACGGGGTCTCCTCGATTGCAGAACACGCCATACAAACCCTCTCGGCTGTCCGCTTGAGCGTCATTGGGGCCTGGATCAGGCCTAGTGACGGCCCGGCCACGCCACCCAAAGCGGCCAATGCTTCGCAGCTGGCGGACGTCGCCCCTTCGCCGATCGCCGCCGAGCGGGAAACCGAGGTGCGGGCCCGGTCAGGCTCCCTTGCCGCTATCCCGGAGCAGCCGGCCAATAAACCAGCCGACCCATCAATGACCAATGAGGCCGCCCGGCAGCAACCGACGTCGCCGAACGATCGGGCCGAGTTGATCGCGAACCCCGCTCCCGCGGCGATTTCCGCACCACCAGTGAGAACGGATTCTCTTGCCCTGGCCTCAGCAACCGCTCAACCGAAGGCAGCGCAACCCAATCTTTCGACCGAGAATATTGCAGCGCTTGTCGCCCGAGGTGATGCTTTTGTCGTGGCAGGCGATATCGGCTCGGCACGCTTGCTCTATGAGCGCGCGGTTGAAGCGGGAGACGGGCGCGCAGCATTGCGGATGGGCGCGACGTTTGACCCGGCATTTCTTGATCAAGTCAATATTCGCGGTGCGTTCAGGGATCAGCGGCAGGCTCTTTCGTGGTACCGGCGGGCTCGCGATCTCGGTCAAGCCGAGGCCGAGCGCCGACTCAACGACTCCAAACCGCAATAGGATTTACCAGACGGACCCCTCGTCATTGGGAGGACATGGGATGCGAGCAAGATCTGCAGTGCTAAGAATGGGCGCCATAGCGGCGCTCTCGACTGCGGCATTCGCGAGTGCCGCTTTTGCCCAGCCGTGCCCGTTGGCGTTTCTTTCGACCTACCTAGCCACCGGCTTTTCCTGCACATTAGAGGACAAGACACTGA
>Ga0210407_10004115_pt1 | contig 11554 bp, 10 predicted proteins | sample IncBWC27MmetaG_FD_150860 | JGI IMG/M metagenome (GOLD analysis project Ga0210407, IMG submission 150860) | Forest soil microbial communities from Barre Woods Harvard Forest LTER site, Petersham, Massachusetts, United States - Inc-BW-C-27-M | ecosystem: Environmental > Terrestrial > Soil >... | reverse complement strand
ATGCGCAGTCGATGGTTCGCGCCGAGGTTCTGACGACTACGTTGCGGCTGGAACCGCGCTGACCCGTCGCCGCACCCTGCAACCAGGAGAACTCCATGCCTGCCTCGCACCTTCAGACCCTGCGCGCGATGGCGTACAATAACGCTTGGGCTAATCATCGCCTGCTCGCGGCCTGTGCCGAGTTGACGCCGGCGGAGTTCGAAGCTCCGCGAACGGGGTTTTTCCCGTCGATCCAAGCGACGCTGAACCATATCCTGATCATCGACCGATTTTACGTCGATGCGCTCGAAGGCGGCACGCTTGGTGCTGCCGCGTGGGCGGACACTCTGCCTTGCCCCACCATGTCGGAGCTGCGGCCGGCGCAAGCGGCGGTTGATCGCCGACTGATCGCCTGGTGCGAGGCTCTGGACGAAACCGGCGCCGATCAGATTATTCACGTGCACCGCGGCACACGCGTACAGACGGAGCGTGCGGACCGCCTGCTGCTGCACCTGTTCCAGCACCAGATCCATCATCGTGGCCAGGCGCACACGATGCTCAGCGGCACGTCGGTGCCCCCGCCGCAACTCGACGAGTTCTTCTCGGTCGCAGAGTCGCCGCTGCGCGCGGTTGAATTCAATGAGCTTGGATGGACGGAGGCGAGAATTTGGCGAGATTAGCACCTTGGCTAGCATGGGTCGGGCGCATTAAACCCGACGCCACCGGGAGGAAGGCGAGCGTCGCTCACACACCGGCTAGAGGACGACGAGGTCGCCCCTACCGGTCGGTGGCGCTTATGCGGAAAAGGGCAGGCGTAAGGTTGCAGTCGAAATACAGTGGTCGAGCCAGACGAATGAGGAGACGCTCCGGCGCCAGCAGCGATACGCAGACTCCAGCGTCCGCTGTCTGTGGTTGCTGCGTCAGGGTCGATTTCCAATTACGCATGCCCTGCCTGCGGCACGGATCGGAGGGACCATTGAAGAAGGTTTCGTAGCCCGCGTCTCGACAGGATGGCAGGAGCAGGTTCTGCCGATTAAAGAGTTCCTGGATGCGGCGTTTAGCGGGCGCCTTCGGTTTGGTGTGCCGGTGGGTTTCGTCGCCACTGTTTCGGTCCGAGTCGGATATATCGATTGCTGGAAGCAGTCCTGCGGAGAGCGGACACGCATCATAACCTACATCGACGTAGCATTTGGACCCCACCAATACAAATTCTCAGTCCCTGACCTCGGCGAGTATCCCGATCTCTTTGAGGCCGTCCGCAACCACCTTCCGAACGACCTTGGGATTGGCGCAATCAGGCGCCGGCACAGCAAGGCGCAGGCACGTGCCTACCTAAGCAACGGATGCATTCGTTGTGATAGTCTCGTTGGCTAGTTCTTTGAGATCGATGCCAGGCAGGACGAGGAGACGGTATGCGTCTTCCCGATACGGATTTCGGAGCGGTGGCGACAGGCTACAGAGGGCAGCGACGGCTACGAAGACAGCTGGGGCGTCTATCCACCCGCCTAACTTCCCTCAATGCGATTGGTCGATAGTTACCAGTCGATGCCGCCCAGGCAGAGGTATTTGACCTCTAGAGCCGTATTCGAGGGCGTTGGCGATGCGCCAGATGAGGTTGATGTCGCCGGGCCCCCAGCGAGCGTGTAGTATCGCGTCGCGAGCTAGACTCCCTGCCCAAATTGAAGTCGCGGAGAATGGATTCTTGGAAGGACTATTTACGCAAGGTATTTCCGGCGTTCTGGCACGCCTTAGCGCTCACCGACACTCTGGTCATCGGCGTGTTCATCGCTGCGGGTATTGCAGCAGGGTTTGGCTTTTTTGGTGGACACGCTGAGCACCCATCTTGGTGGATCGCATTGGCGATCTTTGTCATCTCGCTTTTCGTATTGCTGGTGCGAATGCCTTATAGGCTATACGCTGAGCAGAGAACCGTTATACACTCGCTCAACGACCGCTTGGCCAGGATCTCCGAAGATCGACCTCTCAGTTTCAATGGCCTCAGCTTAGGACGTTATGTGCAGCCTCATCCTCCTCACGGGGACTGGATCATAGAACGTATCGACCTAGGATTTGAGAATACCGGGGCTGAAAGGATGTCGTGGACTCTGGCGGATTTTTTCTTAGAATACCAAGGAACCAGAAAAACGATCCCACCACCGGTCGGAGCCGGGAGGTACTGTCTCCTCGCACGAGAGGCAAATGACTACGGCTTTGATGTGCGCGGGCTGAAGATCCAGTTGCAACCCCTGCGAGTTCCCACCACTATCCGCTTCGGATTTACCATCGACTATGACAACGTCCCACCGGTGAGAGTGCGCCGTATGAGACGCATTCTGGACTGCAATATACGAAGACTCTGGTCGGGAGATTATGACTGGGATGTCAATATCGTTGAACAGCTGGAATGCTGAATCTCAAGGAGTAGCCCGCGCGATGGTTACAGGGTATGTGATATTCTAGCGCTCGCAAGCGCAAGCAGGGATCTCGCTTCAATGGGCATCCGCAACAGCTCCCTCACGCGAGTACGGCCGTTTTTTCAAATGTTAATCAAGCGTGATCCCACTGGTTTAAGCTGGTTGCCGAAGATATTGGCGCTAGCACCGAATCGGAGACTGTTTCCACACGAAGATTTCCTAACAAATCCGGGTTTGCTCGGCCTGGTTTACCTGGACAATGAGCGAAGGCTCAACCCGCCCGGGGAGTTTCTCCGGTGGTTGATCGAACATCCAGAAAATATGAGGTGGCCGAAGAACGGGAACGCGAGATTTGGTGCGGACGCTCAGCGGTGGAGAGAAAAGCTAATGGGGACGCGCGGTTTGTCGGGCGAGATTGACAAACGAATTTTGGAGATAAGAAGATTGGATCGACAGGAAGCAATACAGGAAGCGCTCGCGAGACTCGCCGCACACGGCGCTGCCGGATCATTTCGGCAATGGTGGGCATTCGAGGGTCGCACGGCAGTGGATTGCTTTCTCCCCACGAAGCGCCTACGGGTCTATGTGGAGGGGAAGCGCACGGATGTCCTTTCTCCCTCGACCGACTGGTATCCATTTCGGAATCAGCTTACACGAAATCTTGAGAGTGCGCGTGAGGACGCTAATGGCATTCCGTTTGCGTGCCTACTCATCGCGGAGCAGCGGCTGCCGCCCAACATGGAAGCGATCATTGATTCAGGGCTGCCGCACCTCAGGCAGCGTGAAAGACAAGATCTATTTCATCATTTTCTCGGCAGCATCACTTGGCGCGAGGCTGCCGAAGCCACTGGTATCGCCTACAACGACTTGCCGGATACGGTGTGAATTTGTCTCGCGGCGACCGCGGCGTTCGTCGTGCAATGACTTTTCTTGAATGCGGACTACTGTTCTTGCAGCGATCGCCGGATTGCCGCACCACGGGGTAATAGGCAACGATTTCTCGAAGATCGGTGTTGGCCCGCTTCAAATAACGACCCTAATGCCCGAAGGGGCGATCTCGGTTCGAGATGACGCCTTCGTTAATGCCGACGATGTCCGGCGATCATTTTCGAGAAGCCGATCGCAACAATGACCCGGCCGCAGTACGGAGTTCCTCGAAAAGTACCCCGTCGACGGGCTGGTTGAGAAAGCCGTGCGCGATGGCATTGCGAACCGCCAACCCGTGGCGAAGAACCGCATAATTATCTTCTTCGATGATTCCCTCGGTCAGCAGCATCTTCAGCAGAGCCGATGAGGAAATACGGCGGGTTGGCGGGATTTTCAGCGATGACAGCCTGTGGCGGGCGGCGGCTTCGATAATCGACCACAACAACAGGAATTGAGAGGCGCCATGATCACCCTCGTCCGCGGTACCCACGGACGCCAAGCGAGTCAGCAGTTCCGAAATATTCGGCAGTTCCGAGGGTGGCGCCCATTCCGGATCGGCGAGATCGGCGTAAACGACCTGCAGCCTCCAACCGGCACGATGTTCCAATGCCCTGGCCAGCCGCTGGACTCGTTCAAACTGGCCGGACAGGAGGTCTTGATCTCGACCACGATATTTTCGCCGTCTCGACGCGCGATCATGTCCGGCGCCAAGGTGCGCAAGAACTCCGGTAGTTCTCGCGGCGAAGGTTCTACCGAGACCTGGTAGCCCTGCTGCGAATACCAGTCGGCGTATTGTTTGATGGCTTCGCGTTCGCTGGTGACGAGATCGGTTGCGGCGTTCATGGGATAATGCCGTGGTCGACGCGTACGTAGACGAAGTCAGAAGCGTCCTGGGACATGCGCTCGACCGCGTCGAGCAGATATAGGCTCGCTCCGGTCAACGATAAGCCGGCGCTAAGCCGACTTTTGCGAACCACAAGCTCCGATACCTGCCGGTCGTCTCGGAAAAGCACGCCCTTTAGCCCGTCGAGCAAAGATTTCGCGATGTTGTCGACATCGAGCGCCGTTTCGCCCTGATAGGAAATAGATGATCAAGACGGCGACATCCTGATCAGTCGGTCCATCTTCCTCCCGCAAGAGTTCCCGCGCGGCTCGCGCCACCCGTTCGCGCCATCGTCGCCGTGATCGCGGAATTGCGTTGGCGCTGCGCGGCGCGCCGGCGACGATAAACTCCATCGTGGTTCATCGCGCCGTGCACCTCGCAGGATACTTAGCGATCGATGCCGCCCATGCAGAGGTATTTGACTTCGAGGAATTCCTCGATGCCGTATTTCGAGCCTTCGCGGCCGATGCCGCTTTCCTTCATGCCGCCGAAGGGGGCGATCTCGGTCGAGATGATGCCTTCGTTGATGCCGACGATGCCGTATTCGAGGGCCTCGGCGACGCGCCAGATGCGGCCGATGTCGCGGCTATAGAAATAGGACGCGAGGCCGAATTCGGTGTCGTTGGCCATCTTGACCGCCTCGGCCTCGGTCTTGAAGCGGTAGAGCGGGGCGACGGGGCCAAAGGTCTCCTCTTTGGTGATGACCATGTCGGTCGTCACGTCGGTCAGCACCGTCGGCTCGAAGAAGCTGCCGCCCTGGGCGGCGCGCTTGCCGCCGGTGACCACCTTGGCGCCCTTCTTGACGGCGTCGGCGATGTGCGCCTCGACCTTCTCGACCGCCTTCATGTCGATCAGCGGACCGATCACGGCGCCCGGCTCGAACCCGTCGGCGACCTTCATCGCACCGGCGGTCTCGGCAAGCCGCTTGGTGAACGCGTCGTAGACGCCGTCCTGCACCAGAATGCGGTTGGCGCACACGCAAGTCTGGCCGGCGTTCCTATATTTCGAGGCGATGGCGCCCTTGACCGCGGCCTCGATGTCGGCGTCGTCGAAGACGATGAACGGCGCGTTGCCGCCCAGTTCGAGCGACAATTTCTTGACCGTGCCGGCGCACTGCTCCATCAGCAATTTGCCGACCTCGGTCGAGCCGGTGAAGGTCAATTTGCGGACGATCGGGTTCGAGGTCATCTCGCCGCCGATCTCCTTGGAGCCGCCGGTCACGCAGGAAAAGACGCCCTTCGGCACGCCGGCGCGCTCGGCCAGTTCGCACAAGGCCAAGGCCGAATAGGGGGTCGCGGTCGCCGGCTTCAATACCATCGTGCAGCCGGCGGCCAGGGCCGGGCCGGATTTGCGGGTGATCATCGCCGCCGGGAAGTTCCACGGGGTGATCGCCGCGGTGACGCCGATCGGCTCCTTGGTGACGACGATGCGCTTGTCGGAGGCGTGCGCCGGGATCGTGTCGCCGTAGATCCGCTTGCCCTCCTCGCCGAACCATTCGATGAAGGCGGCGGCATAGGCGATCTCGCCCTTCGACTCGGCCAGGGGCTTGCCCTGCTCGGCGGTCATCAGCGCGGCGAGGTCCTCCTGGTTCGCCATCATAAGATCGAACCATTTGCGCAGCACCTGCGCGCGCTCCTTGGCGGTCTTGGCGCGCCAGCCGGGCAAGGCGCGGTCCGCCGCCTCGATCGCCTGGCGGGTCTCCTCGGCGCCCATCCGCGGCACGGTGCCCAAGGTCTCGCCGGTCGCCGGGTTGGTGACCGGGATCGTGCCGCGGTTCAACGCGTCGACCCACTCGCCATTGACGTAGCATTGCTGGCGGAACAGCTTCGGATCCTTCAGTTCCATCGCGCACCTCCCTCGACTCGGTGATCAAGGATAGGTACGGCCCGCCCCCGGGTTTGGCAAGGCGCGCGGGGTTCGTGCGCGCTGGCCCTCACGCTACTCTGCCGCGGACCTCTTGGCGTCGGTCGAGCTGCGGGCGGCGTGCCGGTCGATCTCGGCCTGGATCGCCGCCCCGGCCTTGCCGGTGAAATCCTCGTGGTGGCTCGTCGCGAATTCGTAGCTGCTGCGCAACAGCTCGCGGCTCTTCTGGAAGTGCGGGTGCACAAAGCGCGCCATCAGCTCGTAATGCCGCTTGGTGGCTTCCCAATCGGCCCAGTTCTGCGCCAGCTCGCACAGCACGCCAAACCCGCCCGAACCGGCGATCAGCCGCTCTATATAGGCGATCGCATCGTCGGGGGTGCCGATGCATCCGGTGCCGGTCTCGGCCAGCCACTCATAGGGGTCGGGCACGTCCGGCGGGATGATCGGGAAGGTCGCGACGTCGCGGAAGTAGTTCGCGAAGGCCTGCACGCCGAACTGCACATTCTTTCGCGCCTGCTCGCGCGTCTCAGCGATATGGAACATGCCGACGATGCGCCAGTTCTTGCGGTCGGGGACATGCCCGTTGGTGCGCGCGGTCTCTTCGTAGAGCCCCCAATTGCGGGTGTGCGCCTCCATCGCCATCGGGCTGGTGCCGCCGATCGACAGCATGCCGATGCCGTATTTGCCGGCGGCGAGCGACCCCGCCGGTGAGCGCGCCGCGGCGACCGCCAATTCCATCGTCGGGCGGGTATAACAGCGCAACTGGAGCTGCGCCTCGGTCAGGTTGAACCACGCGGTCTTGCGGTTGACGGTTTCGCCGCGCAGCAAGGGGATGACGACCTCAAGGGCTTCGTTCATCATGCGCCGCTGGTCGCCGGGGTCGATGCCGATCTTCAGCGCGTCGTGCACGAGGGCGCCGGGGCCGACCCCGAACATCGCCCGGCCGCGCGTCATGTGGTCGAGCTGCACCATGCGGTCGGCCAGCATGAACGGGTTGTGGTACGGCAACGACACGACGCCGGTGCCGAGCCGGATATGCCGGGTGCGCTGCGCCGCCGCGGCAATGAACATTTCCGGACAGGCGATCAGCTCAAACCCGCCGGAATGGTGCTCGCCGATCCACGCCTCGTGATAATTTAGCCGGTCGAGATGCTCCAGCAGTTCGAGGTCGCGCTCGATCGAAAGCGTCGGATTCTCGTCGTGGTTGTGAAACGGCGCGAGAAAAATGCCGCTGCGCAGATAGAGATCGTCCATGCCGAGGTCCTCCGGCAGAAAGCCTGCTGCAGCGGATCGTCTGCCATCGGCCTATTTCCCGCAAGCTAATTTCCCCCTTCTGCGGGTTCCTGCTATCATGGCCGCAATTACCTTCAGGAGGAGGCAAAAATGTCAGACCTCGGCGCCGACGCGATGCGGGGAGTTCCGTGGCCCTCGAATGGCCTGACCGAGATCCCGTTCCGCCTCTACACCGATCCGGGCCAATACCGGCTCGAGCAGGAGCGGATCTTCAAGGGCCCGACCTGGAATTTTGTGTGTCTGGCCTCCGAGATTCCGAGCGCGGGGGATTACGTTGCCACAACGATCGGCGAGACCGCGGTCATCGTCACCCGCGACGGCGAGGGCGAGATCAACGCCTTTGTCAACCGTTGCGCGCATCGCGGCAATCTGTTGTGCCTGGAGCGGCGCGGCAACGTCAAAGAGATCAGCTGCATCTATCACGGCTGGACCTATGACCTGACCGGGAAATTGACCGGCGTCGCGTTCGAGCGCGGGGTCAAGCGGCAAGGCGGCATGCCCCCCGAGTTTCGCAAGGACGAGCACAATCTGCAGCGGCTGCGGGTCGCCGAGTTCGCCGGCTTGGTCTTCGGGTCGTTTCGCGACGACACCCCCGATCTCGAAACCTATCTCGGGCCGAAAATTTCCGCCGGCATCAGCCGCGTGCTGAACCGGCCCGCCCGCATTCTCGGCCGCAGCACGCAGGTATTGCCCAATAACTGGAAGCTCTATGCCGAAAACGTCAAGGACACCTACCACGCCAGCATATTGCATCTGTTTCTGACGACCTTCCGGATCAACCGCCTCAGCCAAGAGGGCGGGATCGTCATGGACGATAGCGGGGCGCATCACTTCAGCTATTCGAAACTCGACTACGCGCAGGAAGACGCCGATTACAAAGAGGCGGCGCTGCGGTCGGACAGCGGGTTCGGCCTCAAGGACAACTCGGTCATCGAATCGGTCGACGAATATGGCGACGGCATCTCGGTGCAGATCCTGACCGTCTTCCCGAGCATGGTGTTGCAGCAGATCCGCAATACGATTGCGGTTCGCGTCATCCGCCCGCGCGGGCTCGAAAAGACCGAGCTCGAATGGATCCATCTGGGCTTTGAGGACGACGACGAGACAATGACCGAACGCCGGTTGCGGCAAGGCAATCTGGTCGGCGCGGCCGGCTATATCTCGATGGAGGATGGCTGCATCGGCGGACTTGTCCAGCGCGGCATACGCTACAACGACGAGGACACCGGTGTTGTGATGATGGGCGGGTATGACGCCGAGCCGCAGCCCTTCCGCGCCAGCGAAGCGGCGATCCGCGGCTTCTGGAAGGAATACCGCGCCCTGACCGGCAGCTGACGCGCAGATGGACGAGGTCGCTGTCCGGCTCGGTGTTCAAGAGCTGATCGCCGCCTATGTCGACTGCATCGACGACGACCGGCTCGAAGACTGGCCCGATTTTTTCGTCGAGCAGTGCCGTTATGTGATCACCAGCCGCGCCAGTCACGAGGCCGGGCTGCCGCACGGCGTCGTCTATGCCGCGTCGCGCGGCATGCTGATCGACCGCATCACCGCGCTGCGCCAGGCCAATATTTTCGAACCGCACCGCTACCGCCACATTGTCGGCCCCATTCGCATCGAGCAGGTCGACGCCACTGTGGCGCAGGTGCGATCCAACTTTATTGCCGTGCGAATCATGCACGACGGCGAGATGGCGCTCTTCGCTGCGGGCCGCTATCTCGACCGCATCGCTCTGACGAGCCAGCCTTACCGCTTCCTCGAACGCCTCGTCGTCCTCGACAGCCAAAAGATCGACACATTGCTGGTGATCCCGCTTTGATCATAAATCGGCATTAGCGATGATTTACCGCGCGCGCATGGCCTTCCCGGCGAAAGCCGGGACCCATGGCACTGTCACCTCGAACTTCTCAAGCAATCGCATGGTTTACCACTGCGACAGGCTCGTGCGGCGCAACGATGGACCCCGGCTTTCGCCGGGGAGGCGATAGGATGGGCGCGATTGCCGGTGCTGCCCGCTGGGGATCCTCCGGGATCATTGCCGGCGTCGCTTCGATGCTGGCGTTCAATGCCAGAAACCACGGCTCCGCAATGCGTGGGAGCTCCGAAGCGTCATTCATGTTGAGTATCAGAATGCCGGTGCGCCGGCCGCCTTCGGCAATGAAATAAGCAGCCTCGAGCTTTTGTTGCTCGAGGATGGTTCGGATCACCTTGAAGCCGTCTTTTTTTGCAGCTGCATTGCCCGCCTCGACCGGAAACGAAACTTTGACCAGAAACCGCATTGTGTGCCTCCCCATACGTCCACCCCGGAGCATGACACCGACGATAGGCCGGGAATAGCGTCCGCAGCCGCGCCCCGCTTCCCTGGAGTTGAATAAGATAGCTTGAAATCGATAAACAGCGGAGTGGCGGCATGGCGGACGGCGGGACTGCCGGGTATCTTGAGGATTTCCGGGCGCGCGGCGGGGCGATTGCCGAGGCGTGCACGCGTTGCGGCGCGTGCTTTCGGGCCTGCCCGATGGTCGCGCCGGCCGGTCTCGCCAAGGCGGACCCGGAAGAAACCGCGGCCGGCATCATCGACCTGATCACCGGCGGCAGTGGCACGCCGGAGGCCGCACGCTGGGCATCGGTGTGCAGCGGCAGCGGCAATTGTATTCCGGCCTGCCCCGTAGGCATCGACACGCGCTTCATGGTTCAGCTCGCCCGCGGATTTGCCCGGGCGCAATCCGGCGACGCGCCGCTCAATAAGCGTTGGCGGCAGGGCTTTCAGACGATGAGCCGCGGGGTGCGGATTCTGTCACGGCTGCAACTGCCGCCCGAGACGTTGGCCCGGGTCAGGGGGCAATCCGCGGAGGAGGCGCGCCAAAGCCCGCCCGATGTCGTCTTCTACACCGGGTGCAATATCCTGAAGACCCCCCATATCGCGCTCCTCTGTCTCGACGTACTCGATCTCCTCGGGGTCGATTACGAGGTCATGGGCGGGCCCGGGCAGTGCTGCGGCGTTTATCAATTCCGCGAAGGCGATTTCGATAATACCGCCCGCGTGGCGTACACGACGATCGATGGACTCGCCTCGGCCGGGACCTCGACGGTGCTGTCCTGGTGTCCGAGCTGCCAGGTGCAGATCGGCGAAGTGGCGTTGCCGAGCTATGAGGCGCGTTTCGGCGCGCGGCCGTTCGACCTGAACCCCTTCCTGGTGTTTCTCGCCGAACGCGCGGATACCCTCGCCCTGATGATGAAACACCGGGTCGAGAAACGCGTGGCCTTGCACGAGCGGCCGGTCTTGCCATCGGTGCAGGCGGCGGTGCGCAAGCTGTTGGCGATCATACCGGGTGTCGAGCTAATCGAGATCGATGTGCAGCGCGTCGGAACCCAAGCCAACACCCTGGCCGTGCTGCCGGCCTTCAAGCGCGAGCTTGTCGCGCGCGAGCTCGCCGCCGTCGCCGATGCCGGCGTGACGACGCTCGCCACGATCTACCATGCCTGCCATCGCGAGCTTTGCGATGTCGGCGACGGGCGCAGCTTCGAGGTCGTCAATTTCATGGAGATCCTCGGTGAAGGGCTCGGCCTTCATGCCGCGGATCTCTACAAGCGCCTCAAGATGATCAAGGACATCGACGACATCATCGTCGAGACGAGCCCGCTGATCGCCGAGCACGGGCTTGACCTCGACACCGTCCGCGAGGCGCTGCTCCAAGAGTTCGGGGCGCACTGACTAAATGCCCGCTGCTGCGATGATGACGCGTCCGATACCGTCAACCGGGGAAGCAATGCCCGTCATTGGGCTCGGCACTTGGCGCGCTTTCGACGTTGGCTCCGACGAGATTGAACGGCGCCCTTTGCGCCAGGTGCTACAGAGGCTGCTCGACGATGGCGGCCGGATCATCGACACCTCGCCGATGTATGGCCGGGCCGAGGCGGTCACTGGCGATCTGTTGGCCGAACTGGGCGCACGGCCGCGGAGTTTTCTCGCGACCAAGGTGTGGACGACAGGACGTGAGCGCGGGATCGAGCAGATGCAGCGCTCGGCGCAGCTGCTGCGCACCGCGGTCATCGACCTAATGCAGATCCACAATCTCGTCGACTGGCGCACCCATCTGGCGACGTTGCGCCGGATGAAGGAGGAGGGGAGGGTGCGCTATATCGGGATCACCCATCACACGACCGGCGCATTGCCCGAACTCGCGCGCATTCTGCGGGC
>Ga0210407_10004114_pt1 | contig 11556 bp, 12 predicted proteins | sample IncBWC27MmetaG_FD_150860 | JGI IMG/M metagenome (GOLD analysis project Ga0210407, IMG submission 150860) | Forest soil microbial communities from Barre Woods Harvard Forest LTER site, Petersham, Massachusetts, United States - Inc-BW-C-27-M | ecosystem: Environmental > Terrestrial > Soil >... | reverse complement strand
TGGCGGTGACTGGCGGCATCGCGCTCGTCACGTCCATCCTGCAATCTGTCCTGCTCGGCAACCCCACGGGCTCCCCTTTGACCTTCCTGCTCGGCTGGGCGGCGGCCGCGTTGTTGTCATTAACCGTGATCTGGATCGAGATGCTGGCGCGCTCACGCCGGCATCATTCGGGTCTTGCGGATGCGATGATCCATCAGGCGGTCGAGCAAGCGCTGCCTGCCGGCGTCGCGGGTCTGCTGTTGGCGGTGATGTTCTGGAAGTTTGCGCCGGAAGCGCTGTGGATGCTTCCGGGCCTTTGGCAGATCCTGGTCTCGCTCGGCACTTTCGCCTCCGTCCGCTCGCTGCCACGCTCGGTCGCGCTCGCTGGCGCCTGGTATTTCGTCGCGGGCTTTTCCGTGCTGCTCCTGGCGGGCCAAAGCCACGCGTTGTCGCCATGGACGATGGGCCTGCCATTTGTGATCGGCCAATCGCTGATGGCGACGATCCTCTATTTCGCTTCCGGAGATGCAGATGCCGAAGAGTACAATGAGTAGTGCGCCGTTCGCCTATGAGGGGCTTGACCGCGTGATCCATGAGAAAGCGCGGCTCGGGCTTCTGACCTCGCTGATGGCGCATCCCAAGGGACTGGCGTTTGCGGATCTCAAGCAACTCTGCGGGTTGACCGATGGCAATCTCAGCCGCCATCTGCAGGTGCTGCAGGAAGCGGGGCTGGTCGAGGTCACCAAGGGATATGAAGGCAACCGCCCGCACACCACGTGCCGCTTGACCAAATCCGGCCGCCGCCGTTTTCTCGATTATCTCGCCGTTCTGGAAAGGCTGGTGCTTGACGCCGGGAAGGCGGCAGGCCGCGAGCGTCCGCCGCTGGGTCGGTTCGGCATCCTCTCCACCTGATCTTTTTTGCACCGGAGCTTTGCAATGCAAAGTAATTTATCATGCAAATTCGCTACCAGGCTTCATGTCGGGATCATCATGGACGGCAACGGCCGTTGGGCGACCCGGCGAGGCTTGTCGCGGCTGCGCGGCCATGAGGCCGGTGTCGAAGCGATCCGACGCATTGTCGAGGCCGCGCCGGAACAGGCTATTGGAACGCTGACGCTCTTTGCGTTCTCCAGCGACAATTGGCGCCGCCCGAAAGCCGAAGTCGCAGGCCTGATGGCGCTGCTCCGCTTCTATCTCGCCAACGAGATCGAGAGCCTGATCAAGAACGGCGTGCGCCTCACGGTGATCGGCCGCCGCGACCGCCTGCCCGACGGCATCTCCGCGGCGATCGCACGGGCAGAAGCCGCGACGGCATCGGGTGATGTCCTGCACTTGCGCATCGCGGTCGACTATTCGTCACGCGATGCGATCCTCGATGCGGCGGTCAAGCTCGCTCGCGGCAGTGAGCCGACACGCGAGACGTTCTCCGCGCTCGTCACCGGCGAGGCCGGGCTTCGTGACGTCGATCTCATCATCCGCACCAGCGGAGAGAAGCGGCTGTCGGATTTCCTGCTCTGGGAGGGCGCCTACGCCGAATTTCACTTCACCGATCGGATGTGGCCTGAATTCGATGCGGACGACCTCGCCGAGGCGCTCGCGTCCTTCCATCGCCGCGAACGCCGGTTCGGTGGCTTGCAGGCGTCGCCGATCGAGCCGGTCCCAAGCCTTTGAGGGCGCGACGAACGGTCCGTCATGCGCATTCTCCTGATCAACGTGCCGCATCATTCGATCGGCAGCCCTATTCCGGATGATCACCTGCCGCCGCTCGGCCTGCTCGCGATTGGTGGGCCGCTCATCGACGATGGCCATGAGGTTCGTCTGATAGACGGCGAATTCGGGCCGATGTCGACATCGGCCATCGTTGCCGAGGGCTGCGGCTTCCGACCAGATGCAGTCCTGTTTGGTCATTCCGGTTCGAAGTCGGGCCACCCCGTGATCGCCGAAGTCGCGCGCCGTCGCCGGGGCGATACCCGGTGCGCTGATTGTCTATGGCGGGGTATTTCCGACCTACCATTGGCGGGAGATATTGCATGAGGAGCGCTATGTCAGCGCGATCGTCCGTGGGGAAGGTGAAGAGACCGCGCGACGGCTGTTGCGTGCCCTGGAATATGGCCAGGATCTCGGCGGCATTCCAGGGATCGCCTATCGCGATGCCGGCGGGCCTGTGGCGACGACGCCGGCTCCCGTCATTCGCGATCTCGATGCTTATCGCGTCGGTTGGGAACTCATTGATCACGCCCGCTACAGCTATTGGGGCGGACTGCGTGCCGTGGTGGTTCAGTTCTCGCGAGGCTGTCCGCATCTGTGCAATTACTGCGGCCAGCGCGGCTTCTGGACGCGCTGGCGTCATCGCGAGCCCGTGCGCTTCGCCGCCGAACTGGCGCGGCTCTATCGTGAGCACGGCGTCAAAGTGATCAACTTCGCCGACGAAAATCCGACGGTGTCGAAGAAGGTCTGGCGGACGTTTCTGGAAGCTCTGATCGCGGAGAATGTCGACCTGATCCTGGTCGGATCGACCAGGGCCGACGACATCGTGCGCGATGCCGATATGCTGCATCTTTACAAGAGGGCTGGCTGGGTTCGTTTTCTGCTCGGAATGGAATCGACCGATCAGCGCACGCTCGACCTGATCCGCAAAGGGACGGCGACGACGGTCGACCGCGAAGCTATTCGGCTGCTGCGCCAGCACGGCATCCTGTCGATGGCCACCTGGGTGGTTGGTTTTGAGGAGGAGACCGATCGCGATCACTGGCGCGGCCTGCGGCAGCTTCTCGCTCACGACCCCGACCAGATCCAGATGCTCTATGTGACGCCGCATCGCTGGACACCTTACTTCCAGCTTGCCGCGAGCCGGGAGGTGATCCAGCCCGACCGGCGGCGCTGGGACTACAAGCATCAGGTCCTGGCAACGCGCCACATTCCGCCCTGGCGCGTTCTCATTTGGTTCAAGTTTACCGAGATGGTGCTGCAATGCCGGCCGCGTGCAATCCGGCGCGTGCTGTTTCAACGCGACGAGCGACTCCGCCACGCGATGCGCTGGTACACCCAGATGGGACGGCGGGTTTGGCCGTATGAAATTCTGAATTTCATGCGCGACCGCCTGTTGAAGCACGGACCGACGCTCGCCGCGTTCTGGGGCGCGCCACAGCACGGCGAGGAAGAATCGATGTCGTCGACCCGCCCGGAACGCCGGGTCGATGCGAGAGACGCCGCCTAGAGCACGATGAGATGAGGTTGAATCGGCATCGCGCTCTAGCTCACCTGCAAAGCTTTCCGGCGATCCGGGAATCATCTACTGAAGAGCGCATTGCCACTGACCTGCGCCGATGAACCGTCACCAGCGACGAGCTTCCGCCAAACAATCCGGAATGTCCCCGGCTGCTCCGCGCCGCCGGACCCCGGCTGCGTTCTTCGAGGCCGGGCTTCGCCTTTTCAAAGCCGGGCAGCTTTCGGAGGCCGAAAAGTGCGGACGGCAGGCGCTCGCGCTCGATGCGGCGCACGCCGATTCGCTGCACCTGATGGGGCTGTTGTGCCTCGCCGCCAAGCAGCACCATCTCGCTATCGAATGGTTCGCCCAGGCGATCAGGCAGAATCCTGATGTCGCGGACTATTTTTCCAATCTTGGAACAGCCCTCCAGCAACAGGGCCGCTACGAGGAGGCGGCCAAGAGTTTCGATCGGGCGTTGCTCCTCAAGCCTGATCTCGCCGAGGTCTGGTATAAGCTCGGCGAGATCCTGCGTCAGCAGAAGCGCAACGATGAGGCGATCCTGAGCTTCGATCAGGCGCTCAAGCTCAACCCGTGCTATCGCGAAGCGGCCAACGCCGGCGCGCTGCTTCTTTTCGACGCCGCAAGATATGACGAAGCGATCCAGCGCTTTCAGTGCTCCCTGGACATCGACGCCAGGCAGGCCGGCGCATTTCACTTCAAGGGAATCTGCCAGCTCCGCCAGCAGCGGTTTGACGGTGCGCTTGCCGACTGCATGCGAGCGCTCGAGCTTGCGCCCGAGCATGCCGAGATTACCAACAATGTCGGCCTCGTGCTGCAGCGGCTGGCCCGCAATCAGGAAGCGCTCGGCTATTTCGACCGGGCGATCGAACTCAACCCGCAATTCGCGCTGGCGTTCAATCACCGCGGCACGTCGCTGGGCGAGTTGCGCCGCTTTGACGAAGCCCTGGCGAGTTTTGCAAGCGCGATCGCAATCAGGCCGGACTATGCGGATGCGCATTGGAACCGCGCGCTGATGCAGCTCCTGCTGGGCGATTTCGCCTCGGGCTGGGCCGCGCGGGAGTGGGGACGTAGGTCTCAGGCCGTGGGCTTCATCGATCGGCAATTCACCCGGCCGCTCTGGCTTGGTGACGAGCCGATCGCGGGCAAGACCGTTCTTCTGCACAGCGACGAAGGGTTGGGCGACACGATCCAGTTTTCCCGCTACGCAACCATGGTTGCGCAGCGCGGCGCGCGGGTCATTCTCGAAGTCCAGGATGCCGTCCATCCGCTGCTCTCGGGAATCGACGGCGTCTCACTGTGCTTGCCAAAGACCGGGACTGTGCTCCCCGATTTCGATCTGCACTGTCCGCTGTCGAGCCTGCCGCTGGCCTTCGCGACGCGTCTCGAGACAATTCCATCCACGCTTTCCTATTTGCGGGCGCAATCAGAAGCGCGCCTGCAATCCTGGGAGGCGCGGCTTGGACCTCATGACAAACTGCGCGTCGGTCTGGTCTGGTCTGGCAATCCGGCCCACGGCAACGACCGCAATCGCTCGATGCCGCTCGCGACGCTGTCGTCGATCCTCGATGCTGATGCGAGCTTCATCAGCCTGCAGAAAGATGTGAGACCGGCGGACCAGGCAACGCTGCTGGAGCACGGCGAGATCGTCGATCTGACCGCGTGCCTCTGCGATTTCTCCGAGACCGCCGCGCTAATGTCTTGCCTTGACCTCGTTATCACCGTCGACACCAGTGTCGCGCATCTTGCGGGCGCGCTCGGCCGTCCGACCTGGATCCTGCTGCCTTACACGCCGGATTATCGCTGGCTGCTCGACCGTGACGACAGTCCCTGGTATCCGGCCGTCCGGCTTTTCCGGCAGGCCGAAGACCGCGATTATGCGAATGTCATGAAGCGGGTTCGTGCCGAGCTGCAAAGCCGGATCGTGGCATTCACGCCAGAAAAATCGGCTCGGCCCTAGCGCGATGTTGAGCTCGTGAGCACGCAAGGTCGGCTCGGCGACGAGCGACACAATTTCCCGCACTTAGTCTCACCGAAGGGCACCCCAGGTTCAAAGCACCACGCGCAGTTGAGCCGCCTCGCTTCGCTTTAGACCGAACGATTGACGCGCCTGTCCAAGCGGAGTCGTTCGTCTCGGGTTTAAGTCACAGTGACGCGACGTGTCACTCTTATTTCCATTTTCATTTTTCGAGTCGCCCGAAGCCCAACGATCAGTGGAGAGCCGCCTTGCCAAAGGCTATTTCAATTCCGATCCCGACATCGGAGACTGTGCACAGCAACGTGCTGCAACGTTTATCGCGCGCACTGCGCAGCGTGTTGGAAGCGCTGCAGGACTCACGCGAGCGCGCCGCCCGAAGGATCATCGAGGATTATCGGCGCCAGAGCGGCGAGTGAAACCGCCGTCTCCATTGCGTGCGACTGTGTGGCGCGGAGAGGCGAGGTCAAGCGCCGCTCAAGCAGATATTAAGGAAACCTCAAGATATCTTGGCCGGAAAATCATGGCCGACGACTTGAGCGCGGTCTCGATACGGACCGCGCAAATGGCCGATGTCGATCGCCTCGCCGCACATTTCGGCGCGCTTTCTCAGGCGTCGCGCTACAACCGTTTCATGGGCGCGGTCGACAATTTCGCCAGGATCGCCCTGGACTGCCTGACGCAAGGCCGCGCCGATCGCTTTACACTTGTCGCCGAAAGTCGCGGATACGATGCGATTGTCGGGGAAGCGAGTTATGCCTTCGACCGCGACAGGCGATCCGGCGAGTTTGCGATTTCGGTCGCCGATCGCTGGCAGCGCCAGGGCCTCGGCTCGGCGTTGCTCTGTGCGCTGCAGTTCCGCGCGATCAGCCTCGGCTATAGTGAGCTGTTCGGCGAGACCCTGAAGACCAATGTGCCGATGAAGAGCCTGGCTCGCAAGGCCGGGTTCGAATTTACGCACTCGTCGGATTGGCGTGCCGTGCGGTTTGACCTGAAGTTAATCGGCTAGATCACTCTTCCGCGGCCTGGCTCGGGGCTCGATGGTCGCCCCGAGCTCGGTGCGGGATTATCTGACCGGCTCCCGGTCACTCCGTCGCCATCTCGCCTGAGCCGCCGAATTCGCTCGGAAAATCCTTCAGTTTCGGCAGCCCGTCGCGCATCGGCAACACGGTCTCGGCGTAGTTGACATGCACGCCCGGCTTGAAATCGAGCTCTGGAAGCGTGGCGGCGAAGACGTCGATCAGGCCAAGCGGCGGATGCGTGGTCATCAGGTGGCCGCCGCATTTGGCACAATATTGCCGCTGGCTGAGCTTGGATTTCTGAAACATCGCGACGTATTCCGCGCCGGCCGTGATCCGCACCGTCTCCGGTTTCCAGAGGCTGAAGGCGTTGACAGGCCCGCCCGACCACGACCGGCAGGAACGGCAATGACAATAGCCCATCGCCTCCGGCGAACCGGTGGCCTCGATCTCGACAGCTCCGCAGAAGCATTTGCCACTCAATTTCATCCTTTGTCCTCGCGCTCTTTGAGAGGACGGCACAGGGATCATTTGCGGGGCGAAAAATCTTGGACTGTCACGACCAAGCGTAGGTGAGGGGCGACGAAGCGCGCGGGCGCCGCGTTGTGTGCGGCCGCTCACATTGTCATCCGATCGGGGGACGCCCGAGGGACGCCGATCCGCTAACACGCTGCCGGGCGAGGAAGGCAACGGGTGGGAGAGCGAAGCGGCCTCATTTTTTATGGCTTAGAGCACATGACGGATTTAAGCGCGCGTGTTTTCGAATTTTCGACTGACGAACTCCCCGAGCAGGATCGGCTTGCATATTGGCGTGAGCATTATGGCCACGTGATGCTGCGCGTCGACATCGAGCCGGCGCCGGGCCAGGTTTTCCAGGCCCGCAATCGAACCCTGGCGCTGCCGGGCCTGCAATTGCTGGAAGGCGCGTCCTCGCCGGTGAGGATTACGCGGGACGGCCGATATCTCGACGACGGAAACGACGACATCGTCTTCGCGATCAATCGGAGCGGCTCCGCGATCATCGAATCCAGCGGCCGCACGCAAAGCCTCAGGGATCACGAAGCGATCCTGCTGAGCTGCGGCGAGGCGGCCACATTCGACCGGACGAGCTTCGGGCAGTCGTTCACGCTGCGCGTGCCGCGCACCACGCTGGAAAAGACCGTGATCAGGATCGACGATGCCCTGATGCGGCCAATCCCGGGCGATCGCGGGGCGCTGGGCCTCCTGGAAAATTACGCAGGCTGGCTCTTGAACGCGGCGCCCTCGCTCCAACAGCCTCTGCTCAATCTGTCGATCCAGCATGTCCAGGACCTGTTGGCGCTGACCATCGGCCCGGTCGCCGATGTCGATCCGACGAAAATGCGCGGACTGAAGGCGGCCCGGCTGAAACTCGCCAAGTCGTTCATCGTCGCACACAGCCACCGGCGCGATATGTCGATCTCGGCGGTGGCCGCAAGCCTCAACGTGACGCCGCGCTATGTGCAGCGTCTGTTCGAAGCGGAAGGCACCACCTTCTCGGAATTTCTGATCGGGCAGCGGCTGGCGCGCGCGCATCGGACGCTTTGCGATCCGACCGCCGGCCAGACCGCGATCAGCACCATTGCCTATGACGTCGGCTTCGGCGACCTCTCATACTTCAACCGGCGCTTCCGCCGCCAATACGGACTCACGCCGCGCGACGTGCGGGGCGATCGGAATTAGAGCGTTTTCGAGCGAAGTGGGTACCGGTTCGCGTGAAGAAAACGCGTCAAAACTGGAAACTAGGCCCTCCGTTCCGATTCAATCGGAACGGAGGGCCTAGATCGGTCCTTCCGGTCCGTTCGGTTGTCGCTCACAGCCAAGACAGATCGTACGCCTCGCGTTAGCTCCTGCGCGAATTTTGATTGGCCTTACGCGCGGAGCTGTTGATGAAAAATCTTTATCTGACGATGGCCTTTGTCGTCGTCATGACTGCCTCTTTTGTGTCCAACCTCGTCAATGAGTTGGTTGCCGTGGCGATTGCGCGCAGCGAGCGGCAAGCCGCGTCTTTCAAACTCGATGCTTTGATCGATCGCGATCCGCAAGGGCATCTGCCGTCCCTTTGCACGATCGGCGGGGAATGCGAGGGCCTCCGATGACCTCGAAAATAATCGCGCTCAGAATCCTCGACGGCATCTTCATCGGTTGCACCTTGGTGCTGCTGATGGGCATTGCCGGCCTTCCGATGGACTGGCTGCTCAACCTCATCGAGATGTCGCTCCGCGAGTTTCAGGCCTTTGGGCTGTTCATCGTCTTCGCTGCCCTGCTGCTGATTCACGCGATCGTGACGTCCGATTCCGCGCCGTGATGGAGCAGCAGCAATGGTGCGGCGTGCGCTGTTTGAGGCAGAGATGTTGCAAACGAGGTTACGCTTGAAACCTGAATCTGCGGTATTGAAATGTCCTTGTAACGTCGGGCGTCAAATCTGACCGGCACCTATTCCGAACCGTTTGTTTCAAACCGATCACAACCCGACAAGACGTCATGCATAATCTCATCGTGTTTGCGGCGTTGCTTTCCGCCGCCGCGCTGCTCGCGTGGCTCAGCCTTCGCCTGCGGTCCGTCAAGAGCCTGTTCCTTCGATGGGCGGGCATAGGAGCCGCCGATCTCCTGGCGCTGACATTGGTCCTGATCTGCGCCGCAGCCGCCACGGGGTTCTACAAGCAATCCCTGCGCAGCGCGCCGGTGCCGGAGCTGCGGCTCGGGCGAAGCGACGAGGAGATCCAGCGCGGCAAGGCAATCGGGGACAGCTTCTGCGGCGGGTGTCATTCGAAGGGCGGGACTTTCACCGGAGGCGAGGACATCGGCAAGCATCTCCCGATCGATCTCGGCACGTTCGTCTCATCCAATCTGACCGCCGCCGGATCGTTGCGGCATTGGTCGGACGGCGAGATCTTTCGGGCCATTCGCAACGGTGTCGATGCCGCGGGGCGGCGGCTGGTGATCATGTCGCTCACCAATGCCGACAAACTGAGCGATGACGATACACGCGCATTGATCGCCTATATCCGCGAGCTGCCGCCGGCCGGAGCGGCAACGCCGGATCCTCCCGATCGATTCAGCTTTGTCGGACTGGTCATGCTGGGCATTGGCCAGTTCCCCTCCGGCAAGCCCGTCAATACCGGCGTTGTCACGGCGCCCATCAAAGCTCCGACCTTCCAGTATGGCGAATACATCCTGTCCTATCAGGACTGCCGGGAATGCCATGGCCAGCAGCTGACGGGAGGCGTTGCCGGGCAGCTCGCGCCGGTCGGACCCGGTTTGAGCCTGGTGGCAGACTGGACCCGCGAGCAGTTCATCGCCACCATGCGGACCGGCAAGGACCCGAACGAGCACGAGCTCGGCGAAGACATGCCATGGCGTCCGATCGGCAAGATGGATGATGTCGAACTCACCGCCATCTACGAGTATCTGACACATTTGACTCACGCTAACTAAACAAGCGCGGGATGCGGATCGCGCGCATGGTCTTTACCTGAGCAGCCTTTGCCTGAGCAGCGTTGGCCCGAGCGGTCTTTGCCCGAGCGGTCTTGGCTCCCGCGCCGGGACGTTCCATTCGTCGATTTGAACAACGAGATCGGGCGGATGGCCCGAAGCCTCCAGGTGTTCAAGGATCATCTGGCCGAGACGACGCGGATGCGGACCGAGCGGGAGGCGATGAAGCTGCGCGCCGCCGAGGATCGGCGCGCCGTCCTGGCCCGCATTGCCGACGAGTTTGAACGCAGCATCGGCGGCGTGATCCGGCGGTGCCGCCGCCGTCGAGGAGCTGGGCGCCGCGACCAAGGAAATTGCCCAGAGCGTGCAGCGGGCATCGCAGGGCACGCACGATGTGATGCAGACCATCGTCGGCGTGCGCGAGGCGTCGGGTCAGGTCGACGCCGCCGCGACGCGCGTCCTCAACGCGGCGGGGCAGCTCACCGCCCAATCCGAGCAGCTCAAGAGCGAAACCGGAAAATTCCTCGGCAATATCCGCGCGGCTTGATTTTCCTTCTCCTGGTGCTGGACTGCGGAACACCGATGGTCCCGCGTCCAATGGCGGGATGGACAATGGCTGGGCGGGCGCGGATGATAGCGCGGAGGATCGGAGGCCGGTGCGGCTCCTGACGGAACCGATCTCGACGCCGCGCTTTGACGTTGCGGCGGGCGCAGCGTTGCCCAGTCCGACTTTCAGCCGAGGGAGGACATCAAGATGGCGGAAGAGCAAAACCAACCCGCTGGCCCCGACCTCGCGGCAGGCGTCGCGGCGAGCGACATCAAGGACGATTTTCTGCTCGGGCATGTCGGCGATCAGGACGTCCTTCTCGTGCGCGCTGGCTCCGAGATTTTCGCGATCGACGCCCATTGCAGCCATTATCACGGGCCGCTTGCCGATGGGCTTGTGGTCGGCGAAACCGTCCGCTGCCCGTGGCATCATGCCTGCTTCGATCTGCGCACGGGAGAGGCCGTCCGCGCGCCGGCGCTTTCGCCGCTTTCGGTCTGGCGGGTGGAGCAGACGGACGGCCGCATCTTCGTGCGGGACAAGATCGAGCAGCCCAAACCATCGCGGAAAGAGCCATCGCGGAAAGCACCGGCAGGTGCCCCGAACCGGATCGTGATCGTCGGCGGCGGTGCGGCCGGCTTTGCTGCGGCCGAAATGCTGAGACGGGATCAGTTCGGCGGCGAGATCACGATGCTGAGCAGCGACGCGGCGCCGCCGGTCGACCGTCCCAACCTCTCGAAGGATTATCTCGCGGGCAGCGCGCCAGAGGACTGGCTGCCGCTGCGTCCGGACAATTTCTATGCCGAGGCCGGCATCGACCTCAGGATTGCGGCGAGCGTCGCTTCGATTGATGCCAAGGCGCGGCAGGTTGCGCTCTCGGACGGCAAAACGTTGCCCTACGACCGCCTGCTGCTTGCGACCGGCGCCGAGCCGGTGCGGCTTTCGATTCCCGGCGCGGACCAACCGCATGTGCATGTGCTGCGATCGCTCGCGGACAGTCGCGCCATCATCGACGCCGCCAAGCAAGCCAGACGCGCGGTCGTCATCGGCGCGAGCTTTATCGGGCTCGAGGCAGCCGCCTCGCTTCGCGCACGCGACATCGAGGTTCACGTGGTGGCGCCCGAGCAGCGGCCGATGGAGCGCATTCTGGGCCCGGACATGGGCGACTTCGTGCGCCAGCTGCACGAAGAGCATGGCGTGACCTTCCATCTCGGCGACACGGTGGCGGCGATCGACGGCAAGCGCGCGACGCTCAAGAGCGGCGGCGCGTTGGAGGCCGATCTCGTGGTCGTCGGCATCGGCGTCCGTCCGCGGCTGGCGCTTGCCGAGCAGGCTGGCCTTGCGACCGATCGCGGCGTCA
>Ga0210407_10004113_pt1 | contig 11556 bp, 11 predicted proteins | sample IncBWC27MmetaG_FD_150860 | JGI IMG/M metagenome (GOLD analysis project Ga0210407, IMG submission 150860) | Forest soil microbial communities from Barre Woods Harvard Forest LTER site, Petersham, Massachusetts, United States - Inc-BW-C-27-M | ecosystem: Environmental > Terrestrial > Soil >... | reverse complement strand
GGCGATTACGCTGCTGTGCGCCGGGTTATGTCTGCTGCCCCCCCTGCTGATTCATCTTCACCTGGAGTTCGCGGAGACCCGGGAACTGCTGAAGAATCGCGCGGGGAAGCGCGTGGTGTTATTCGCCGCCTACCTCCCGATTCTGTATTTTGCATTGCGAGTCCTTCCACAAATTGCCACTGCGCCGGGATTTGATTTCCTCATCCCAGGGAACGCGCTGGGGCCCGTCTATGGCGTTTGGCTGGGCATCGCCGTGCTGCTCGGCGCTGGCTGGGAGGTGCGTTTCGCCTTCGGAGCACCTGATCGGCGCCAGAGGCAATTCCACAGCTTGCTGGCCGGCCTCTTCGTGGCGGGAGCCGCCATGGTGGTCTACCTGCACGTCTTGAGTGGACCAGTCTCGCCAAATGTTTCTGCGGGCATCAGCACGGCGCTGGCCTGGCTGGCGATACCGCCGTCGGCGATCCTGATTTACCTCGTTCACCAATTTAACTTCTTGCAGATTGGGCGGCAGAAGAATCTCGTCTATGCGGTCTCAGCCACATTCCTGGCTTTGCTTTATTTGAGTTTGGTGCGGAGGGTAAGCGTCTGGCTGGAGCCGGTGCTGCCGCCGGAGGCTTCGGCGTCGATCCTACTCTTCGTGCTGGTGATTTTCATCGAGCCCCTGCAGCGCGTGCTCGGAAGAAGGCTCGAAGAGACGGCGCACAAGGAAATGGACCGTGTGCAGCGGCTGACGGCGGAGATACAGCAAGAAGCGCGGGGCGGGAACCTCAAAGAATTGGTGAACGTCATTCAGCGGCGGGTCCAGGAGCAATTCGAACTTGCGAGCGCGACGTTGACTCTTGTGGATTCGGCAAAGGCAGTATTGCGGGCTGATGTTTCGAGACCTGACGAACAACTGGTCCGCACATCCGCGCCGATCGCTGACCAGTGTTTCCCGGTCCGTCAAAAGCATGGTTTGGTAGCTGTGTTGCGTGCAGAGCCGCACGGAGCGGCGATTTCCGGCGAAACGCGGGCGGCGCTGGAGTTTTTGTGCGAACAATTGCCTGGGGCGCTCGATTTGTGCCGGCTGATTGAGGAGAAGCTGCAATTGGAGCGGGAACTGGCGGAGAGAGAGAGGTTGGCGGTTCTGGGGCAGATGGCCGCCAGCATTTCGCACAATTTGAAAAACCCGCTGGGGTCGATCAAGACGATTTTGCAGGTGCAGCTCGAAAATCCACGAATACCGGAATCGGTGAGGGCCGAGACGCGCATGGTGCTGGAAGAGGTCTCGCGGCTATCCGCGAAGCTCAACCAATTGCTGCAGTTCAGCCGGCCCGCGATTCGCGGAGGCGCTGTTCGGGCGACCTGCGACGCGCGGGCGGTGGCGGAGGAGGTCAGCGGGGTTTTGCGACATGAGGCCGAGCGGCGCGGCGTCGCGTTGCAGTTTGAAGTCGGACCGGAAGAAACAAAACTCTCGGCTAGCGCGGAGGCGGTGAACGAGATTTTGTCGAACCTCGTAGTGAATGCGTTGGAAGCGACTGCTCGCGGCGGTCACGTGAAGGTAAGCGGCCGGTCGAACGGCAATGGATTTTTGTTTGCTGTGGAAGACGACGGAGCGGGCATTCCGGAAAGCGCGCGCGAAAGGATTCTGCAACCATTTTTTACAACGAAGACACAGGGCACCGGACTGGGCCTAGCGATTGTGGCGAGGCGTGTTGCGGAGTTTGGCGGAAAACTGGATTGGGAAAGTCCGGTCCGCAACGGTCGCGGAGCGCGGTTCCGAGTGATTTTGTCTTTGTAGGGGCGGGGCTGGCCCCGCCCGCTTGGCACGGCGAGCGGGTGGCCCCTACAGCAGCCGAGAGAGGTAATTGGAAGGGCGCGATGAAGACAATATTGATCGTGGATGACGAGCCGACGGCCCGATACGGATTGCGGAGGGCCTTGGAAGGGAAATACCACGTCGCGGAAGCGGATTCGGCGGAAGCGGCGCGCGTGGCTTTGAGCACGGAGCCGCCGGATCTGGTTTTGCTGGATGTCGTGATGCCGGGGCAGAGCGGACTGGATTTCCTGCGGTGGATGCGCGAGCAGGGAAGCGAATTGCCGGTGCTGATGATTTCGGCGCTGGACACGGCAAAGACTGCCGTGGAAGCCCTGCGGCTTGGGGCGGCGGACTATCTGGTGAAGGGCTTCGAATTGGAGGAGTTGCGGCAGCGCGTGGCGAATCTGTTGAAACTGGCGACGCTCGAAAAGGAAAACGATTCATTGCGGCGGCGAATGGTGACGGAGGGACAGTTTGGCCAGATGATCGGGCGGACCGCGGAAATGCGGCGGGCGTTTGAGATGGCTGATCGCGTGGCGCCGACGGACTCGACCGTGCTTATTCTCGGCGAGAGCGGGACGGGAAAGGATTTGATGGCGCAGGAAATTCACGCGAGGTCGACTCGTGCGGGGAAGGCTTATGTGGCGGTGAACTGCGCGGCGTTGCCGGAGACTCTGATCGAATCGGAATTATTTGGATACGAGCGCGGGGCTTTTACCGGCGCAGCGCAGCAGAAAAAGGGGAAGTTCGAGTTGGCGTCCGGCGGGACGCTTTTTTTGGACGAAATTGGGGATATGAACCCTGTGACCCAGGCGAAAGTGTTGCGAGCGCTGGAAAATCGCACCATTGAGCGGTTGGGCGGGACGCGGTCGATGGCTGTGGATGTGCGTGTGATTAGCGCGACGCATCGGAATCTCGGGGCGGAAATTCGCGCGGGAAAGTTTCGCGAGGATTTATTCTACCGCTTGCGCGTGGTGACCATTGAGTTGCCGCCTTTGCGAACGCATAAGGCGGACATTCCGGTGCTGGCAGGGGCCTTCCTGGAGATACACGGAACGCGCCTGGGGCGCACCGCGCGGCTGAAGAGGGAAGCGTTGGCGGCGATCGAGCGCTATGACTGGCCGGGAAATGTTCGCGAACTGAAGAACGCGTTGGAGAGGTGTCTCGTGTTGTGTCGTGGGGAAGAAATCGGCGTAGAGGACCTGCCGCAAGAAGTGGTGAGCGGGGAGGCTGCGCCTCACAGGAATTCCGACAGGGCCAATGAGAACGGATTTGGCGAAAAGGATTTTCGTGAGGCCAAACGAAAATTCGAAATTGCGTACCTGACCAAGCAGTTGGCGGATCATCGGTGGAATGTTTCACGGACGGCGGCGACGATCGGGTTGCACCGGCAGAGCTTGCAGGAGAAACTGCGTGAGCTCGGCATTCGCCGCCCAGGCAGGGAACCGTTGGAGGAAGATGGGTAATGGGTGGGACGACCGGCTCCAACATCTCTCGAACCTCAAGCGTTGCTGGCGATGTTCTGGCGGGAGGAAGGAGCAAACGATTCGGCCAGGGCAAAGCACGAGTCCGGCTTGGCGGTGAGATGATGCTGACGCGAACGCGCCGCCTGGTCCGTGAAGTCAGTGGATCAGTCCGTGTCGTCGCCGATCGTGAACCGCAGCATGCGGATTCCGATGTATCGGTGGTGGAAGATCTCTGGCCCGACGAAGGGTCGCTGGGCGGCACTCGGACCTCGCTGAAGGCAACGGCAGAGACAGATGGCGGACGGGGACTGGAATTTTATTGTGAGCTGTGACATGCCGTTTCTGACGCGCGAATGGCTGACATTCCTAATCGGCCGAGCTTTGGCGAGCTCCGCCCAGGTGGTGCTGGCACAGTCGGCGGCAGGGCCAGAGCCGCTGTGCGCCTGTAGGCGAACCGACACGGCCGAAATATTGCGCCAGGCCTTGGAAAAGAGGTGTCCGCAAAGTGACGGACGGCGTCGCACTGCTGCGCTCGGAAGTTCTTGACCAGCGGGACTGGAAACGATTTGATAGCGCAGGGCGGCTGCTCTGGAACATGAATACGGCGGCGGATTATGAGCAAGCGCGCCGGATGGTGGAGGCGGGCGAAAGGTGAGGGGCGCGAGAGATGACGGAAGAAAAAGATATTAGTGGCGGTGTCGAAGCGAGGAAGACGGGCGGAGCGCGAGGGTGGTCTGGCACGGCGGAGGCCAAGACAGCCGGCGGCCATGCTGAACAACACGCGGCAAACTTTTTTGAGTTCCGTGGTGTTTCGAAGGCCTTCGACGACCACGCCGTGCTGAAAGATGTCAGTTTTAGCGTGAAGCGCGGCGAGACCTGCGTGATTATGGGGCGCAGCGGCGTAGGAAAGTCTGTTTCGCTGAAGCATATCATGGGATTTATGAAGGCGGATTCGGGGCGAATCTTTGTGGATGGGGAAGACGTCACGGATTTCAGCGAGCAGCGGTTCGAAGAGGTACGGCGCAAAGTAACGATGGTGTTTCAGTCAGGCGCGCTGTTCGATTCGCTGACGGTCGCGGAAAACATTGCGTTTCCGCTGGAAAAACAGCCGGGCCTCGAAGGCGAAGACATAGACGCTTACGTGGCTAAACTGGCGCAAATGCTGGAAGTCGAAGAAGTACTCGACAAACTGCCGGGCGAATTATCGACGGGCATGAGGCGCGCGGTGGCTATGGCGCGCGCGTTCGCGCAGAATCCTGATGCGATTTTGTTTGACGAGCCGACCACCATGGTCGACCCCATCATGGCGGCGCACATGGGCGACTTGATCCTGCGGCTGAAGGATGCATTTCATCGCACCTCGATTGTGGTGACGCACGATACTCATCTGGCGAAGAAGCTCGCCGACACGGTGGTCTTCCTGCAGGAAGGGCGGGTCGCGTTCTTCGGGCCGTGGGACGATTTTGAAAACTCGAAAGATCCTTTTCTACACAACTTCCGCATGCAGGATGCGTTGATTCCCGCCCTGGACGTGACTCTGTGAGCCAGGCGGCGCGAAGATGAAGCGCCGAAGCTTTCTGAAGGGAATGGCCGCTGCACCGCTGCTGGGCTCGTGCCCGGCTCGTCCGGCGCAAAAGGGGGTTCTCGTCAACGATGTACAAACCGGTCTGAATCCAACCTGGGTTCGGAACATCACCCGTCCTCGATCCGTTGCCGAAGTTCAGAATCTTGTCAAAGACTGCGCCAAACACGGCCGGGCGATTTCTGTTTCTGGCAGCAGGCACGCCGGCGGCGGTCAACAGTTCGCGACAGACTCCGTGCTCCTGGATATGCGCGCGATGAATCGTGTCGTCGGTTTGGACGACAAGACCGGGGTGCTGCATGTTGAGGCCGGCATCGAGTGGCCGGAACTCGTCCAGGGCTATTTGTCATTACAAAAAGAAAATGTGCGCTGGGGAATTCGCCAGAAACAGGGCGGAGCTGACCGGATGAGCCTCGGTGGCACGCTTTCTGCCAATGCGCACGGCCATGGGCTTGGCGCGCCGCCGATCATCAGCGACGTGGAATGGGTCGAAATGGTCGCCGCCGATGGCTCGGTGAAAGAATGCAGCCGAAGAGAAAACGCCAAGCTTTTTGGGCTGGCCGCGGGCGGTTATGGGCTTTTTGGGATCATCACCGCGGTTGGATTGCGGCTTGTGCCTCGACAGAAAGTCCGGAGGCACGTTGAGGCGCGCACCACGGCGGAGTTGATGGCCCTGATTGAGGGGCGCACAGCAGCGGGCGCGCCGTACGGTTATTTCCAATACTCCATTGATGAAACTTCCGCGGACTTTCTGCGCACGGGAATTCTGACCACGTACGAGAATGTGTCGCCGGAAACGCAGCTGGGAACAGAGAGCACGGATATCGACACGAAATTGCTGACCGCGCTGCTCGAAATTGCACATCGCGATCGCGGATCTGCTTACCGCCGGTACGCTAAGCTGGAGCTGTCCAGAGACGGCAATGTGGAATGGTCGGATTTGCATCAGCTTAGTACCTATCCGGCGGGATATCACCAGGAAATCGAGAAGCGCCTAGGCGCGGATTTCGTGGGAGCAGATTTGATTCTCGAAGTGTACGTCCCGCGCAGCGAGTTGATTGCCTTGCTCGAACAGGCGCGGCGCATTCTTCTGGCGAGCGGGATGCCGCTGATTTACGGGACCATTCGTTTTATCGAGCAGGACAAGGATTCTTATCTGGCGTGGGCCAAGAAGCGCTACGCCTGCGTCATTTTTTCAGCGCATAGCTCCGGCGAAACGCGGGCCCTAAGAAACACCGGCGAAGTCTGCCGACAGCTCATTCGCGCGGCTAACAAACGGGGCGGAAGTTTTTATCTCACCTACAACCGTTTCGCCACGCGAGACGAACTGGCTTCCGCGTATCCACAGTTCCAGGAATTTCTAAGTCTGAAGAAGCAATACGATCCTCGCGAAACCTTTCAAGGCGATTGGTATCGGTACTACAAGAGCTTGTATGCCTGAGGCGGCAATGGCGGAGAGCACATTCAGGAGGACCAGCGAGTGACCCCAATAGGCGCGGCGCCAGCCAACCCGATCCAGCAATTGCGCAAGACCATGGGCTTCTGGGACGTCCTGCTTTTCAACATTGCCACGGTTCTGGGACCCCGTTGGATTGCCGCGGCTGCGCACAACGGGACCTCTTCGATCAGCTTGTGGGTACTCGCGGCGGTTTTCTTTTTTGTGCCCACGGCATTCGTGATTACGGAGCTCTCGACGCGGTTTCCTCATGAAGGCGGCCTCTATGTTTGGTCGAAGGAAGCGTTCGGCGATTTTCACGGCTTTGTTGCCGGGTGGACCTACTGGATCTATTCGTTTTTTTATTTTCCGGGATTGCTTCTGGCTAGCGCAGCGATGGGAGCGTACATCGGCGGCAGTTCCTGGGGACACCTAGCCGCGAGCCGGGCCTTCTTGCTTGGCGGATCTTTCCTTTTATTGTCCGTCGCCGTGGGCATGAACATCGTGGGTCTGAATGTGGGAAAGTGGCTGCAGAACGCCGGCGGCGTGATGACTTACATTCCGCTGCTGCTTCTGGTCGCGACCGGCGGCGCGGTGTGGCTGCGCTATGGCTCCGCGACGCATTTCACCTGGGCCAACATGATGCCGCGATGGAATTGGGAGACCGTCAATTTCTGGCCGCAAATCCTGTTTGCCTTTGCCGGGTTGGAGCTTGTTTCCGCGATGAGCGACGAAATCCGCGACGCGCAGCGGACGCTGGCGCGCGCTATTTGGAGTTCGGGGATACTGATCGCGGTGATTTATATTGCGGGAACGTTCGCGGTCTTGACGATCATCGAGGCTGCGCCAGTAGATCCGAAGTCCGGAGTGTATCAGGCCCTGGCGGCCGGCGCGGAAGCTCTCAAGATCGGTTTGGTGGGAATGATTGCCGCGTTTCTCGTCACCTTTGGAAATGCCGGCGGCGTAGGAACCACCGTGGCGGGTCTCTCTCGCGTCCCATTTATCGTGGGAGTCGATCGCTACTTGCCAGCAGCGTTTGGAAAGCTGCACCCCAAGTGGCGAACGCCCTATGTTGCGATTCTGGTGCAGGCGGGGATTTCGGTCGCGCTGCTGCTACTGAGCAATATCAACGAGACCACCAGCGGCGCGTACCAAATCCTTGTGGATGCCGCGACCATCCTGTACTTCATTCCGTTTCTTTATATGTACGCGGCAGCGATCAAACTTGCTGGACGCAAGGATCGCGGAGCGGGTGAGCACGCCGTGCTGATCCCGGGCGGGAAAATCGGCGTGTGGATCGCCGGAGGTTGTGGATTTCTAATTACCCTGGGCGGAATTGTGTTGTCCTTCGTCCCGCCGGGAGAATCGGCGAACAAGTTTTTGTTCAGCCTGAAGTTGGTCAGCGGCACGATCATCGCCGTTGGGCTCGGCCTTCTGCTGTATTACCGCGGCGTGCGGGCGAAAGCGCGAGAAGCCGCGGCTGGCAACTGAATTCCCGGCGAGCGGGCGGAAAACATACTTCAATAGATGGGCCAGATTCCGGGCGTGGCCAGCTCGACAAGATGATGGTCTGGGTCGCGGAAGTACAGGCTGGTGCCGCCGCGAGGCCAGCGAATACGGTTTTCGATCGCAATCTTATGGAGAGACAGATGCTCTTCCCACGCGGTAAGTTCGTCGCCGGAAATGGAGAATGCGAAATGGAACGGGCCATGCCCGTCGTGCGGACCGAGTGTGCCAAACGGCAATTGTGTAACGCAATTTGATGCCCCGCGCTTGAAGAGCAGTAAAACGCTCCGGTTGCCAACGCCGTAGGCGCGCAGGCGGTCGTCGCCAAACATTTGTGTGAGCGCGAATACCTGTTCATAAAAACGAGACGCACGTTCGAGGTCATCCACGTAAAGAGATGTTTCAACAATACCAGTGAGCGCGGGCACGCTAGAACCCCTCCTCGAGGAGGCGCGGGAGGGTAAGGGAAGCCGCATGGGTAGATTTTCGCGATTCGAGATAGCGCTCGACATACTTGCCGAGAACATCGGCTTCCAGGTTTACACAATCGCCGGGTTGGCGGTCGGAAAGGGTGGTGTGCCCGTAGGTGTAAGGAATGACGGCGATTTCCGCGACGCGGGTGTTACTGTCCCACCGCGCGATCGTGAGGCTGATGCCGTCGATGGTGATGGAACCTTTGGGTACGATATAACGGCGAAAGTCTTCGGGAACTTCCACGGCCAACCACCAGTTGTTGCTTTCCTCAGCTTCCGGGTGGAGACGCGTCACGCGGCCCGTGCCGTCGACGTGTCCTTGAACAAAGTGGCCGCCAAATTCCTTGCCGGCCGTGAGAGGCTGCTCGAGATTGACCCGCGAGCCCCTTTTCAAACCGCCGTTTTCCGCGCCGAAAGAAGTTTTTTGAAGGGTTTCGGCGGAAAGATCGGCAGAGAAGTTTTCTTGGCCAAAAGCGACAACGGTTAGGCAGCAGCCATTCACGGCGATACTGTTTGAAACCGCGAGTGATGGAGCGACACGGGGGGCGTGAATCTTGACGCGGGCCCCGCCCGGCAGTTTATCGAACGCTTCGATGGTTCCGGTGTTTTCAATAATCCCGGTAAACACATTTTCCTCGTCTTACTTACCTCGCTCTCCACTCGAGTGTACAGCATTTCGCCGCGGAGCCAGAAAGCACTAGACTGAACCGGAACGCACCACGAATCGCCCTCGAGGTCCTGCCATGAAAGTCTGCGTGCTCAACTCACCCGCACGGATCGAAACGAATCCGCTCGAATTCACGGACCTGCCGGCGCCGAATCCTGGCAAGGGCGAGGTGTTGGTTCGCGTGCACGCCTGCGGTGTGTGCCGCACGGATCTGCACGTGATCGAGGGCGAATTACCGCAAAGAAAGTCGCCGGTTATTCCCGGCCATCAGGTCGTCGGAGTGGTCGAGAAACAAGGACAAGACTCGCATCGCTATGCACTCGGAACTCGCGTCGGCGTTGCTTGGTTGCATCACACGGATGGCGTGTGCCAATACTGCCGAATGGGCCAGGAGAATCTTTGCGACAACCCAACCTTCACGGGCTACAGCGTCGATGGCGGCTATGCCGAATACATGGTCGCGTCGGAGGATTTCGTCTATGCGATTCCCGAAGGGTTTCACGATGAGCAGGCGGCGCCGTTGCTCTGTGCAGGGATCATCGGCTTCCGCTCGCTGCGGCTTTCGGGGATCAAACCCGGCGGACGTTTGGGGTTCTATGGTTTTGGCGCGGCCGCGCACGTAGCGATTCAGGTGGCGCGGCATTGGAACGTGACGGCGTACGCTTCGACGCGGGATGCGCGTCACCAGAAGCTGGCGCTGGAGCTGGGCGCGGCATGGGCCGGCGGAACACTCGATGCGCCGCCCGAAAAGCTCGATGCCGCGATTGTTTTTGCGCCGGCGGGAGAGATTGTGCCCAAGGCGCTTGCGGCGTTACGCAAAGGAGGCGTTTTGGTGCTGGGCGGAATTCACATGAGCCCGATTCCGTCGTTTAGCTACGACTTGCTTTATCAGGAACGAATGATTCGCAGCGTGGCGAATAACACCCGGCAGGATGGCGAGGATTTTCTTCGCATCGCGACGGAGATTCCGATTCGCATGCACACGCAGGTCTATCCGCTCAGCGAAGCCAACCGCGCGCTAAATGCGCTGAAAAACGACGCCGTTCCCGGCGCTGCGGTGCTCCGTGTGATGCGATGACTAAACTGCCAGGATGGAGATTGCGCGATGCGCCTCGGCAATCGACGTCGCGGCTAGCGGACCTTGGTGTGCGGCAGATAGGCTTCGAGAACAATGTCGGGGCCGAAGGATTGCGTGCGCAGCCTTTCCAATGGCGGGAGCTTGAGATTCGGCGCGATGGCGAAGGGGACGCGCGTCTCGCCGGAAATTTTGGGCGAATAGAAGAGAAAGAGTTTGTGGACGATGCCCGCGAGGAGTGCGGCGCCGTTAAGCGTCGGGCCCGCTTCGAGAAGGACGCTTAGGAGTTCGCGGCGGCCAAGCTCAGCCAACGCGGCTTCCAGATTGATTTGTCCCATGCGCGAACCGGCGCGGATGACCTCGACACCAGCCTTCTCGAGAGCCCGAACTCTCCGCGCATGCGCGTGCTGCTGGGTAAAAACAAGAACATCGTTCGCTGCTGACTCCACAATGCGGGCGTGCGGCGAGAGCGTCAGCCCCCGGTCGAGAACAACCCGCAGGAGTGGCCTGCGTCGCGGAAACCCGCTGCGATCTGTGAGAAGCGGGTCATCGGTTTTCACAGTGCCGATGCCGGTGAGCACGGCGTCTGCGGCGTGGCGCATCCGGTGAACTTCTAGGCGGGACTCTTCCGAGCTAATCCAGTTGGTCCGTTCCTGATTCCTCTTTCTCGTGCGCAGGGTGTGTCGCTGGCCGGGAAGAGCGAGTTGGCCATCGAGCGTCAGCGCGGATTTCAGCGTGACAAATGGTCTTTTCGTGCGAATCCAGCAAGCGAACGCTTCGTTCAGGTTGCGAGCTTGCTCTTCACCTATTCCTGTCGAGAGCGCGACCCCGGCATCCCGCAATCGGTCGAATCCGCGGCCGGAGTTAACACGATTGGGGTCTTCCATTGCGGCAACGACGCGTTGAACGCCTGCGGCAATGATGGCTTCTGTGCAAGGGCCGGTGCGGCCGGTGTGATTGCAAGGTTCCAGCGTGACGTACATCGTCGACCCGCGAGCTTTTTCGCCGGCGGATTTCAGCGCGACGATTTCCGCGTGATCGCGATGCTCATATTGGTGAAATCCTTCCCCTACGATTTGGCCTTCGCGGACCAGGATGCAACCGACCATGGGATTGGGACTCGCAAGGCCGGTGCCTCTGGAGGCCAATTCCAGCGCGTGTTCCATGAAACGAGTGGCTTGAGCGTCCATGGTCTCGGCGAGGTCTAATCAAAAAGAGAATTCGCGTAGGTTTCCGCGTCGAAGGGCACCATATCGTTGATTTGCTCGCCGGTGCCGACAAAACGGATGGGCAGGCCGAGTTCGCGGGCGATGGCAACGACGATGCCGCCCTTGGCCGTGCCGTCTAGCTTGGTGAGAATGATGCCTGTGACAGCCACGGTCGAAGTAAACTCGCGCGCCTGAGCGAGGCCGTTTTGTCCCGTGGTAGCGTCGAGCACGAGCAGCACATCGTGAGGCGCGCCGGGAATGACTTTCGCGGCGGTGCGCTTCATTTTTTCCAGCTCGGCCATAAGATTGGATTTGGTGTGAAGGCGGCCGGCAGTGTCCACAATTA
>Ga0210407_10004111_pt1 | contig 11559 bp, 9 predicted proteins | sample IncBWC27MmetaG_FD_150860 | JGI IMG/M metagenome (GOLD analysis project Ga0210407, IMG submission 150860) | Forest soil microbial communities from Barre Woods Harvard Forest LTER site, Petersham, Massachusetts, United States - Inc-BW-C-27-M | ecosystem: Environmental > Terrestrial > Soil >... | reverse complement strand
AGTCTCCCAACATCGTTCTGGCGGACTATCCCAATCTCGACAAGGCGGCGACAGCGGCCGCGTGGGCCATCTTCTTCAACCAGGGCGAGATGTGCTCGGCCGGCTCGCGGTTGCTGCTGCAGGAGGGCATCAAGGAGGCGGTGCTGGAGAAGGTGCAGGCAATCGGCCGCACGCTCGCGCCCGGGGACCCGCTCGATCCCGCGACCAGGCTCGGGGCGATTGTCGATGAGACGCAGATGAAACGCGTGCTCGGCTACATCGATGCCGGGCGCGCCGATGGCGCCAGCATCCGCATCGGCGGACGGCGGGTGCGCGAGGACAGCGGCGGCTATTTCATCGAGCCGACGGTGTTCGAAGGAGTGCGGCCGGCAATGGCGATCGCGCGCGAGGAGATCTTCGGCCCGGTGCTCTCGGCGATCACCTTCCGGACGGTGGACGAGGCGGTCGAGATTGCGAACGATGTCATCTACGGCCTCGCCGCCGCCGTGTGGACGCGCGATGTGACCACCGCGCATCGCGTCGCGCGCGCACTGCGCGCCGGGACCGTGTACGTGAACTGCTACGATGCGGACGATATCACCGTGCCCTTCGGCGGCTTCAAGCAGTCGGGAATCGGCCGCGACAAGTCGCTCCATGCGCTCGAGAAGTACACCGAGCTGAAGACCACGTGGATCGACCTGTCCGCGGAGTGAGGCTCCTGCCGCGCGCAGCGTGAGCGCCGGGCCGCTCAGCCTGCTTGCCAGCGCGCCGCGCGGCTTCGCCGACCTCCTGGCGCGGGAGCTCACGTCCTGCGGCGCGCAGGGCGTGCGCGAGCGGACGCTGCAGGTAGCCTTCTCCGGCTCGCTCGAGTGTGCGTATCGCGTATGCCTGTGGTCGCGTATCGCGAACCGCGTCTATCTCGAGCTCGCGCACTTCGAGGCGCACGACGCGCGCGAGTTTCATGCGGCGGTCTCGGCTCTCGACTGGACCGCGCAGCTCGCTCCCGGCGCGACACTCGCCTGCGATTTCAGCGGGCACCATCCGTCGATCACCCACACGCACTTCGGTGCGCTGAAGCTCAAGGACGGCATCGTCGATGCGCTGCGCGCGGCCACCGGTAGCCGTCCCGATGTGGCGCGCGAGAAGCCGGACGTGCGTGTGCATGCGCACGCGCACGGCACGCACATTACGCTGTCCATCGATCTCTCCGGCGAGAGCCTGCACCGGCGCGGTTACCGTGAGGGCGCGGGCGAGGCGCCGCTCAAGGAGAACGTGGCGGCGGGCGTGCTGCTGCGTGCGGGGTGGGAGTCGCTCGTAGCAGGGCCCGCGCACGGGCAGGAGCTCGCAAGGCCCGCCGCCGGGCCGGCGGTCGCGCCTGCCGCGCAGTTCATCGATCCGCTGTGCGGCTCGGGGACGCTCTGCATCGAGGCCGCGCTGATCGCCGCCGACCGTGCACCCGGCCTGACGCGCGAGTATTTCGGCTTTCTCAAGTGGCGCGGACACGACGCCGCGCTGTGGGAGCGGCTGCGCGCGGAAGCCGAAGCCCGTGCCCGCGCGGGCGATGCCACCCGGGTGAGGCTCTACGGCCGTGATCACGACGCACGCGCCATCGAGCACGCCCGCCCCAACGCCGGGCGCGCCGGGATTGCACACCTCGTGCACTTCGAGACCGGAGCATTGGCCGGGGCAATGCCACCTGCCGCGGGCGGAGCCGGGCTCGTGTGCACCAATCCACCCTACGGAGAGCGCCTCGGCGACCGTGATCACGCACGCAGCGTGCATCGCGAGCTCGGCGCCGTGCTGCGTGAGCGCTTCCAGGGTTGGAGCGCGGCAGTGCTCACCACGCCCGAGTTAGGTCTGGAGCTCGGGCTGCGTGCCTACCGCACTCATACCGTCTGGAACGGCCCGATCGAGTGCCGCCTGCTGCGCATGCTGGTCACGCCGCAGAGCGAACGACAGCCGGGGATGCTGGGTCGCGGGGTGGCGCAGCACAAGGGGAGCGCCGGCGCGCGCATGTTTGCCAACCGTCTCGCCAAGAATCTGAAGCGGCTGCGCAGCTGGGCGGAACGCGAAGGGATTTCCTGTTATCGGTTGTATGACGCAGACATGCCCGAGTACGCATTCGCCATCGACCTGTATCGGGTGATCGAGCCGCAGGGGAGCTGGCTTTACGTGCAGGAGTACGCAGCTCCAGCCGAGATCGAACGCGAGGCCGTGCAGCGGCGGCGCGGGGAGGTACTGGCGAGCCTGCCGGAGGTCACCGGAGTGCCCGCCGAATGCATCCGGCTACGCACGCGACGCCGCACGCGCCGCGGTGAGCAGTACCTGAAGAGGGGCGAGCAGGGGCAGTTCCATACGGTGCTGGAGTCAGGTCTGCGGTTGCGCGTGAATTTCGACGATTACCTGGATACGGGTCTGTTCCTCGATCACCGCATCACACGTGCACGGCTGTGCGCCGCAGCGCATGGCCGGCACTTCCTCAACCTCTTCGCCTACACGGGCAGCGCGACGGTGTACGCCGCGGCCGGCGGCGCGCTCAGCACCACCAGCGTCGACCTGTCAGCGACCTATCTGGCCTGGGCACGCGATAACCTCGCGCTCAACAGCGTCGCCGGCAACCGGCACCGTTTCGTGCAGGCGGACTGCCGGGTGTGGCTCGATGAGGCGGCGCGCGCTGCGGCGCGCTACGAGCTGATCTTTGTCGATCCGCCGACCTTTTCGAACTCGAAGCGCATGCAGGGTGTGCTCGACATCGGGCGCGATCATCCGGAGCTCATCGACGCGTGCGCGCGCCTGCTCGCGCCCGGCGGGCTCATCGTCTTCTCGACCAACGCACAGCGTTTCAGGCTCGATGCCGGCCTCAGCGAGCGCTATGACATCCGGGATATCTCGGCGCCGACGCTGCCGCTGGATTTCGCACGCAACCCACGCATTCATCGCTGCTACGAAGTGCGGGCGCGCGCGAGCCGGGGCCCCCACGAAATTGCGCATCTTGCTCAGCGGTGATCGCTCACCGGGCATCGCAAGCGCAATTTCGTGGGGTGGCCCTAGTAAGCGGTCAGTTCCATCCCGGTCACCGGCGTTACCGCGGTGCCGCCGGGACCTGCAAACTGGACGGGCACCGAGACATCCGCGTCACCGGCGTTGCGCCACACCGCGAAGTGCAGGTGCGGCCCGCTGCTGAAGCCGGTGTTGCCGGAATCGGCGATGTATTCGCCGAGCGCGACGTGCTGGCCGATGCGCACGCGGATCGAGTCCCAGTGCAGGTGACCATATACGGCGATGGTGCCGCCGCGGAAGCCATCGTGGCGAACGTTGATGACGGTGCCGGCCCGCGCCGCGTATACCGCGGTGCCGTCGGGCAAGGCGATGTCGATCGCGTAAAGGCTGTCGGGCGTCACGTGCGTGACGTGGTCGGGATACGCCTGTGACACCCGATAGACCGTGCCGACGGCGAAGGGAGCACGGTAAGGGCGTGACGGGTTGTGCACCGCCTGTGGTGAGCCAAGCGCCACCGTCCAGGCGTATTGCAGTTGGGGCCGCGCATCGCCGTTGTGCCGCGCCTCGAGGATCTGCTGCCGCGATCCGGGCTCGAGGGTCGCGGGGTAGATGGTCCCGCTCGGGAGATCGGCGAGATCAGAGTGCGTGATCGCAATGCGCAGCGTCACCACGCACAGGCACTCATTCACCGCGGTAAGCCGCGTCGCCGGCCCGGCATCGCTGCGCTCTACGGTTACGCGCAGCGCCTCGCGCGGCCGCGGCTGGGTGAACGCATCGCCGCGTGGAAGATCGGCGCTCGCGCCGCGGTCGGTGAACACCCACTGGCCATTGGCGTCTTTGTAGGCGTGCACGCTCTGCGCCTGCAGGAGTCCGGACGGCACGGCGAGCAGAAACAGCGCGGTGAGGATCGATCTCAACTTCAGGAGCCGCAGGCCGCGATCATCGCGCGCCGCGCCTGTTCGCGCAGGGAATCCGCCTCAGCGTCGGAGTAGTAGACCCGGTTGCCAGCGGCGTCGCGCTGATAGAGCCGCGCCGACTCCTTCATGTGATAGTACTCGGTGCGCGTTTTCTCGCAGGTCTGCTGCTTCTTTCGCTGCTGCACGGCCTTGTTCTTGTCCTCGACCGCTTGCTGACGCGCGCGTGCCGCTTCATCGGCACTGAGCAGCTCCTGCTCGTGAGCGAGCCGCGCGACCTCAGCCGGATCGGGCTCAGCGACGTGCACTGTCGTCTTCGGCGCACCCTTCACGGCGCCGCGGTCGGAGTAGACCACGTGCCCATCGGCATCGACCGACTTGTAGACCTCCTGGGCGGGCAGCGGGGCGGCCGCACAGGCGAGCGCGATGAGCGCTGCGGTCATCGCGCCACAGGTGACAGAGCCGAAAGCCGCAGCGGAAATCCTCATCCAGACCCCTCCGCATGACAGCTTACGTGGCAGCTATGGCAGCGACCGTTGAACCTCGTCACGAAAAACCGGTGCACAGGCCTCAGGCGACGGCGCCACGTTATGTCCTTTACACCCCCCGGGGCGCTCAGGTAGCGTCCGGCCACTTCAGGGAGAGCGTCTAGTTGAACGAGCGAGCTGCCCGCACCGCACCAGTCGTAGCCGTGGTCGGAGCCACGGGCGCGGTAGGCATCGAGTTGCTGCGGTGCCTCGAGCAGCGGCGCTTTCCGCTCGCGGATCTGCGGCTTTTCGCCTCCGCGCGCTCAGCCGGCAAGCGGCTCAGCTTCCGCGGCGAGCCACTCGTGGTGCGCGAGCTGCGCGAGGACAGCTTCGATGGGGTACACATCGCGCTGTTTTCGGCAGGCGCCGCAACCTCGCGACGCTTCGCGCCGCTCGCGGTGCAGGCGGGCGCCACGGTGATCGACAATTCATCCGCCTTCCGCATGGATCCCACCGTGCCGCTCGTGGTGCCGGAGATCAATCCGCACACCCTGCGTGGCCACCCGGGCATCATCGCCAATCCAAACTGCTGCGCCATCATCTCCATCACCCCGCTGTGGCCGGTGCATCGTGTGAATCGCATCGTGCGGCTGCTGCTCGCGACTTATCAGGCAGCTTCGGGAGCGGGGGCGGCCGCGATGGAGGAGCTGCGCGAGTCGACGCGCGCCTTCCTCGAAGGGCGCGACTATCCTCCGCGGGTGCTGCCGCACCCGTACGCCTTCAATCTCTTCAGTCACAACACCCGCATCGACCCGACGACGGGCTATAACGACGAGGAGCTGAAGGTCATCCACGAAACCCGCAAGATCTTCGGCGATTCTGCTATCCGCGTGTCCGCCACCTGCGTGCGCGTACCGGTGCTACGCGCGCACTCGGTGGCGATCAGCTTCGAATGCGAGCGGCCGATCAGCCCAGGCGAGGTGCGCGAGCTGATGCGCACGGCCCCTGGCGTGCGGCTGGTCGATGATCCCGAGCGCAACTATTTCCCCATGCCGAAGGATGCTTCGGGACAGGACGCCATCCTCGTCGGGCGCATCCGCCAGGACCTGAGCGACCCGAGCGGCCGCTCCATCGCGCTGTTCGTCGCGGGGGATCAGCTGCTGAAGGGCGCAGCACTCAACGCAGTGCAGATCGCCGAGAGCCTGTAAGAGCACCCCGCAAAGTTTCGCTCACCGCGCTCGGGGAACGCCCATCGAGCCGCAAGATGCGAGATTTTGGGCCCGCTAGAGCGGCTACCCATCCGGGCGGTACCGCAGGCCGCCCGGCTCCGGGACACTTCGCTCGAACACCGGGCGGAGTCAGCCAATGAGTCAATCCCCTCTCTCTTCTCAGCTCGACGCGGAGCGCGCCGCGATTCTCGAGCGCGCCGCAGACAGCGTGCTCGCCGTCGAAACGCAGCGCGTGCGCCAGTCGGCCTTCGTATGGCGCGGTGGGCTCATCGTCACCGCAGCCGAGCCGCTCGAAGGCGCCGAGTCGGTTCGCATTCTCAAGGACGGTGCCTCGGGTGAAGCCGAGGTGCTCGCCTGCGATCTGCGCACCGACATCGCGGTGATGCGCTCTGCGCAGACCATCGGCCCGCCACTTGCACCGTCGGCAGCCTCGCCCCGGGCGGGACAGACCATCGTGCTGGCGGGGCGCGCCGGTCAGGACCTTACTGCGAGCTGGGGCTCGGTCCACCTGAGTGCGGGCCCATGGACCACGCGGCGCGGCGCCACGCTTTCGCGTCGGCTGCTGCTCGATGTCCGCCTGGCGCACGCAGCCGAAGGCGCTCCGGTCCTCGACCTCGACGGCGCCGTCCTCGCGATGGCAGTCCGCGGTCCTGCGCATCAGGTCATCGGCATTCCCATCGATGCGATCGAGGCCGCAGGGAATGGTGTGGCGACGCATGGGCACATCGCGCCCGGGTTTCTCGGGGTGAGGGTCGTACCGATCGCGCTCGGCCTGCAGGCGCGACACCGCCTCAACGCCGGGCGTGCGGTGTTGATCGTCGCCGACGTAGCCCAGCCTTCTCCGGCCTTCGATGCGGGCCTCGAGATCGGCGACCTGCTGCTTGCGATCGATGGCGATGCCGTGCAGGCGCCCGATCGACTGCTCGGACGCATCCAGGGCAAGCGGCCCGGGGACACACTGCTCCTCAGGCGCCGGCGCGGGGCGACCGTCGATGAGCTCGTGGTGAAGGTGGGTTCCCGGCCCCGCACTTGATTTGCCCTCCGGCCACCCTACACACGGATGGTGGTGGACATCATCGTCGCGGCCTCGCAACCGGCGGTGCGCGCCGCGCTGCAGAACCAACTGACTGCGGGCGGTCTGAGCGCGGCACTCGAGGTCGATTCGCCTGGCGCTCTCGAAGATGCGCTGGCGGAACTGACCGAGCCCGTCGCGGTGGCAGGGGTGCGCTGGCCTGAGACGGCGCCGTTCCTCGAGCGCGCCACCGGGCACGAGATCCCCGTTGCGCTGCTTCTCGAGGGGGAATTCCTCGATGCACGGCACGCCGCGTTCCGGCGCGGAGCCGCGGCGCTCTTGCCGTGGCCGACCGCAGGTGCGCTCCTTGCCGCTGCAATCGAGGCGATTTGCCACGGGCTGCGTCTGCTACCGCGGCGGCCGGCCTCAACGATCCGCTTTGCCCCGACCGCGGAACCGGCTTGGCCTGCGCCGCTCTCCGCACGCGAGCGCGAGCTGATGGAGCTCGTCGCGGCCGGCCCTCAGCAACAGGCCATCGCCCGAGGGCTCGGGGTCTCGATCAACACCGTCAAGTACCATCTCGCCTCGGTATTCACCAAGCTCGATGCGCGCACGCGTGCCGAAGCGGTCTCGGCGGCTGCGCGGCGTGGCGATCTGATGCTGTGAGGCTCGACGCAACGCCCGTTACAGAAGATCCCGCAGCCGGTACCAGAGCATCGCCAGCACGAGCGCCGGCCGTCGCAGTGACCCGCCGCCCGGGAAGTTGGCATGAGGAATGCGGGTGAAGACATCGAAGCGTGCCGCAGTGCCACTGATCGCTTCCGCGACCAGCTTTCCGGCGATGCTGGTGAGCGCAATTCCGTGGCCGGAGAAGCCCTGGAGAAAGTAGACATTGGGCGCGAGTCGGCCAAAATGCGGCGCCCGGTTGAGCGTGATGTCGACATGCCCGCCCCAGGCGTAGTCGATGCGCACATCGCCGAGCTGCGGAAAGACGCGCAGCATGCGCGCGCGCGTCGCCCCCGGCGCATCGAAGGACTTCAGGCCCGAATAGTTGACGCGGCCGCCGAAGAGCAGGCGGGTGTCGGCTGAGCGGCGGAAGTAATCCAGCACCCAGTTCATGTCGCTCACCGCGGCGTTGTTGGTGATGAGCTGCCGGGCGCGCTCGGGCCCGAGGGGCTCGGTCGCCACGATGTAGGTGGCGACCGCCATGATCTTCGAAGCGAGCGCCGGTGCGGTATCGCCGAGGTAGACGTTGCCGCACAGCACGAGAAAGCGCGCCCGCACCTCACCCTTTGGCGTCCGCACCCGCACCTGCGAGCCAGCCGGGGAGAAAGCGGTGGCGCGTGTGCTTTCGAAGATGCGTACCCCGTGCTGCTCTGCCGCCCGGGCGAGCCCGAGCGTGTAGTTCAGGGGATGGAGGTGCGCGCTGTTGCGGTCGTAGAGCGCGCCCATGTAGCGGTCGGTCGCGAGAAGCTCGCGCAGCTCCCCACGCGGCACGTAACGCACGCTCGGATAGTCGAGCCGCTCCCGCAGCTCGGTGAGCTCCGCCTGCAGCTCGCGAACGTGCCGCTCCTTCACTGCCGTGTACAGGAAGCCATCGGCCCAGTCGCAATCGATCGAGTAGCGCCGGATGAGATCGCGCATGAGCGCAAGCGCTTCGACTGACACGTTCCACATCGCGCGGGCATCCGCCGCACCCACGAGCCGCTCGAGCTTCGCCTGCCCGGCGGCGATTCCAACGAGCGCCTGGCCGCCGCTGCGTCCCGAGGCGCCCCAGGAGACGCGGTGCTGCTCGAGCAGCACGACCGAGAGCCCCGCCTGCGCGAGGTGCAGCGCGCTCGAGCACCCCGCAATGCCCGCGCCCACCACGCAAACATCGCACTCGACCGTGCCCTCGAGTGCGGGGCGCGCCGGCGCCGCGTGAGCGGTCGTCGCGTAGTAGGAGCCGACATGGGCGGGGCGTTGCACGGCAGCCTCCGTCGGAGGGTGTTTAGGATATTCGTAAGGCGGCACGCTGCCGCGCGGCGCGCAGGATAGCCATCGGGGGGTGCCGCGGCAAATGAGAGCCCCGTACGGATACCGCACTAAACGGCGTTTTGCGGCATTAGCGCAGTTTAACCCGGGAAGCAACTGAGGCTTCGGCGCGTGAGCTGTGCTCTAATAGCGGGCCTTGCTTGGAGATCGATGGCAGGGGCGGTTTGTTTAATATACTAAACGCCCGGACCCCTGCACAGGCCGCCATGGCTACCCATCCACTAATTGGTATTCCGGCCGATCGCCGTATGGTCGGCGCGCATCCGTTTCACATGGTCGGGGAGAAGTACGCCCGAGCCGTGATGGAGGCGGCGGGCGCCGCGCCGCTCTTGATCCCGGCGCTTGCCGAGGAGCTTCGGTTCGATGAGCTGCTCGAGCGGCTCGATGGAATCCTCTTCACCGGCAGCCCGTCGAACGTCGAGCCACATCGGTATCAGGGGCCGCCGAGCGACCCGGGGACGCTCCACGACCCGGCCCGCGATGCGACGACGCTCCCGCTCATCCGCAAGGCGGTCGAGGCTGGCGTGCCGGTCTTCGGCATCTGTCGCGGTTTCCAGGAGATGAACGTCGCCTTCGGTGGCACGCTGCACCAGAAGGTGCACGAGGTGCCGGGCTTGCTCGATCACCGCGACGATGAAACCCAGCCGCTCGAGCTGCAGTACGGACCGGCGCACGATGTGACGCTCGAGCCGGGAGGCGTGCTGCGCTCGCTGGCCACGAGCGATTCTGTGCGGGTCAACTCGCTGCACAGCCAGGGCATCGAGCGGCTGGGGAGCGAGCTGGCGGTCGAGGCGCGGGCGCCCGATGGGCTCATCGAGGCGTTCCGCGTGGCCCGTGCGCCCAGCTTCGCGCTCGCGGTGCAGTGGCATCCCGAGTGGCAGGTGATGAGCAATCCATTTTCACGCGCGCTGTTTGCTGCCTTCGGCGAGGCGGCGGCGCAGCGTGCGCAGTCAAAGTGAAGGGCTTCCCATGGTGAGCGAGATCCGTCAGTTCTTCCGCGACCACGGCATCTCCGAGGTGGAGGCCATCATCCCCGACATGGCCGGCATCGCCCGCGGCAAGATCATGCCCGCGGAGAAGTTCGCCGAGGACGGCGGCATGCGCTTGCCGGAGAGCGTATTCCTGCAGACCGTGACCGGTGACTACCCGCCGGAGCCCGGCAATGCGATGAGTCCGGCGGAGATCGACATCATCCTCAAGGCGGATCCGAAGACGGTGCGGCGGGTGCCGTGGGCGGCGGAGCCGACCGCACAGGTGATCCATGACTGCTTCTATTCCGACGGCCGGCGCGTATCGATGGCCCCGCGGCACGTGCTGCGCAACGTTCTCGAGCTCTACGCCCAGCGTGGCTGGGAGCCGATCGTCGCTCCGGAGCTCGAGTTCTATCTGGTCGAGCAGAACAAGGACGCCGACTACCCGCTCAAACCTCCCGTGGGCCGCTCGGGGCGGGCAGAGCCCGGTCGTCAGTCCTACAGCATTGCCGCGGTGAATGAGTTCGACCCGCTGTTCGATGACATCTACCAGTTCTGCGAGGACCAGGACATCGAGATCGACACGCTGATCCACGAGGACGGTCCGGCGCAGATGGAGATCAACCTGATCCACGGCCAGCCGCTCGATCTGGCCGACCAGGCGTTCCTCTTCAAGCGCACCGCGCGGGAGGCGGCGCTGCGTCACAAGATGTATGCGACCTTCATGGCCAAGCCGCACGCCAAGGAGCCCGGCAGTGCCATGCACATCCACCAGAGCGTGGTGGACGTCAAGACGCGCAAGAACATCTTCAGCAACCCCGACGGCACGCCCTCGCCGCTGTTCTTCGCGCACATCGGCGGCCTGCAGAAGTACCTGCCGGCAGCTATGGCGCTACTCTGCGCCAACGTGAACTCCTACCGCCGCCTGACGCGCTACCTGTCGGCGCCCATCAACGTGCACTGGGGTTACGACAACCGCACCGCAGGCCTGCGCGTGCCCATGTCGGATGCGCAGGCCCGCCGGGTCGAAAACCGCGTCACCGGTGCCGATGCCAACCCCTACATCGCCATCGCTGCCTCGCTCGCCTGCGGCTACCTCGGCATGATCGAGGGGGTGCAGCCGTCTGATCCGATCGTCGGCAGCGCGCACGATCTGCCTTTTGGCCTCCCGCGCTCGCTCGATGAGGCGCTGCGCGAGCTGCGCGCCTGTGAGCCGCTGGTGAAGCTGCTCGGCGAGGCGTTCGTCGAGGCCTTCACTATCGTCAAGCAGGCGGAATACGAGGTGTTCCTGCAGGTGATCAGCTCCTGGGAGCGCGAGCATCTGCTGCTGAACGTCTAGGCAGGCGCCGCCGATCCCGCGCCTTCTCAGGCGATGGCCGGGTGATATATAAGAAGAAGCCGTGATCCGCGCTCCCCGATCCTTACGCCCGTGCGCCCTGGTGGCGGCGCTCATCGCGACCGTGAGCGGCTGTGGCGGGCGGAGCAGCGCGCAGCCCACCGCTGCCTCGGTGACGGAGAAAGTTCTCAACGTCTACAACTGGTCGGACTACATACAGCCCTCGGTGATCGCCGATTTCGAGAAGGAGTACGGCATCCGCGTGAACTACGACGTGTTCGACTCCAACGAGATCCTCGAGACCAAGCTCCTCACCGGACATACCAATTACGACATCGTGGCCCCCTCGGGCCCCTTCCTCGAGCGCCAGATCCACGCCGACATCTATCAGAAGCTCGACAAGGTGCTGCTGCCGAATCTCGCCAACGTCGATCCGCAGGTGGCGCGCGCCACCGCGCTCTACGATACCGGCAACCAGTACGCCGTCGACTACATGTGGATCACTTCGGGCGTGGGTTACAACAAGGCCGCCATCCGCGAACGCCTTGCCGATGCCCCGGTCGACAGCTGGCGGATGCTCTTCGATCCGGCGCTCGCCGCGAAATTCAGCGACTGCG
>Ga0210407_10004109_pt1 | contig 11565 bp, 11 predicted proteins | sample IncBWC27MmetaG_FD_150860 | JGI IMG/M metagenome (GOLD analysis project Ga0210407, IMG submission 150860) | Forest soil microbial communities from Barre Woods Harvard Forest LTER site, Petersham, Massachusetts, United States - Inc-BW-C-27-M | ecosystem: Environmental > Terrestrial > Soil >... | reverse complement strand
CGCGCGCGTTCAGCGCGTCCAGCGCCACCATCGCGTCGAACGTCATCCGCAATTCTGGCGCGTATCCGCCGACCATCGCGGTCAGCCGTGCCAAAATTCGATTTTCTTCCGCCTCCGCTTCCCGCTCGAGCATCATCAGCCGGTTGTTCAGCTCGACCGCCCACATCGGCTCGACGAACAGCGTCTCTCCCGACACGCTGCGGTCCTGCACGATTCCCTCGAACCGCTCCGCGTAGTTCAGTTTCATCGGCAGCACGAAACGGCGATTGCGAATCGTGACGATGTAATCCGAGACGAACGACTCCATGCCCGAGGAGTTCAGCGAGCGCAGCAGGCGCGCCTCGAGTTCCGCGCGTTCATCGCGCAGCCGATGCCGCAAGCGTCGGAGCTCAGGGCTGGCGTCGTCGAGAAGAGCACCATCGTCTGCCAGCGCGCCGAGCATCGCATCCGCCAACTCCTTGGGCGCGAGCAGGTTCTGCACGATCGACGCGACGTGCGGAAATCGTTCGACTCGCGAGCGCAGGAATCCGGCGACGTGCCGCGAGCCGACGATAAAATCGCGCACTTTCACCAACGCTTCGCCGCCGAGGATCGCACCCGCCCGCGCCGCCGCGAGCAGATACTGCCGCTGATCGGTGAATTCGCTTATCGGAATCGAGCCCGAATGCCCTCTGAGCTCGACCATCTCGGCGCTCGCGCGCAGCCGTTCGCGCACCTCCGCCGCCTCAATCGACGGACGAATCGCCGCGCTCGCTTCGCGCCCCGGCTCCGACGCGCAAAGATCCATCACAAGGTGAATCACCTTGTCGAATTCGAGCGATTTCAGATCTCGTTCACGCATGCGAGTATCGGCGCCGCCGCCTTTTGCGTATTCGACCGCCGCTAAGGCTAATATCTATCGCAACTTTTGCTCGCAGGCATCATCAAGGATTCTCCAGATGGAACGAATAGAATCGCACCTCAGCACATCCTCCGCCGAATTCCGCCGCAACCGCGACGCGATGGACGCGTTGGTCAAGCGGCTCCGCGCCGAGATCGATCGAATCCGCGAGGGCGGCCCCGAGCATGCGCGCAAGCTCCACGTCGAGCGCGGCAAGATGCTCGCGCGCGAGCGGGTCAAAAAACTGCTCGACGCCGGCAGCCCGTTCTTGGAACTTTCACCGCTCGCCGCACACGGGATGTACGGCGGCGACTCGCCAGCCGCGAGCATCATTACCGGCATCGGGCGAATCCACGGGCGCGAGACCGTGGTCGTCGCCAACGACGCGACCATCAAGGGCGGCACCTACTTTCCGATGACGGTGAAGAAGCATCTGCGCGCCCAGGAAATCGCAATCGAAAACCGGTTGCCGTGCGTGTACCTGGTCGATTCCGGCGGCGCATTCCTGCCATTGCAGTCGGAAATTTTCCCCGACCGCGAGCACTTCGGCCGCATCTTCTACAACCAGGCGCGGATGTCCGCGATGGGCCTCGCGCAGGTCGCCGCCGTGATGGGCAGCTGCACCGCCGGCGGCGCATACCTGCCCGCGATGTGCGACGAGAACATCATCGTCCGCAACGAGGGGACCATCTTTCTCGCCGGCCCGCCGCTGGTCCGCGCCGCCACTGGTGAGGAAGTCAGCGCCGAAGATCTCGGCGGCGGTGATGTCCACACGCGCCTCTCCGGCGTGAGCGATCATTTGGCCGACGACGACGAGCACGCCCTCGAAATCGCGCGCGCCATTTTTCAAAACCTCGGCTCACGCGCTCTGGGAGCCATCCAGCAGGACACGCCCGAAGATCCGCACTATGATCCCGCCGAGCTCTACGGCATCATCCCCGTCGATACGCGCAAGCCCTACGACGTGCGCGAGGTGATCGCGCGGCTCGTCGACGGCAGCCGGATGCATGAGTTCAAGGCGCGCTACGCGACCACGCTCGTCACCGGCTTCGCGCGAATTTACGGCTACCCGATCGGCATCATCGCCAACAACGGCGTGCTGTTCAGCGAGTCCGCGCTGAAGGCAACCCACTTCATCGAACTATGCTGCGCGCGCCGCATCCCGCTGCTCTTCCTGCAGAACATCACCGGCTTCATCGTCGGCAAGCGCTACGAGCAGGGCGGCATCGCGAAGGACGGAGCCAAGATGGTCAACGCGGTCGCCAACGCGCAAGTGCCAAAGTTCACCGTGATCATCGGCGCGTCGAACGGTGCCGGAAATTACGGGATGTGCGGGCGCGCCTACTCGCCGCGACTCCTCTTCATGTGGCCGAACGCGCGAATTTCAGTAATGGGCGGCGAGCAGGCCGCGCAAACGCTGCTCACAGTGAAGCTCGAGCAATTGAAACGCGAAGGCGCCGCGATGTCCGATGCGGAGCAAAAAGAATTTCTCCGCCCCACGCTCGAAAAGTACGAAACCGAATCGAGCGTGTACTATTCAAGCGCCCGCCTATGGGACGACGGCGTGCTCGATCCGATCGAGACCCGCGCCGCATTGGCACTCGGAATCGCAGCCTCGCTAAACGCGCCAATCCCCGCCCACCAAGGCTTCGGAGTCTTCCGCATGTGAAAGATCACCCCAGAAAATGCACCGCGATCGCGACGTTGCTCACCACGAACGACGCCGGGATCACCCACCTCGAGTATCTGCGAATCCGTAAACCAAGATCCCGCCGCGCCTCGATGCGATGCGTCACGTGCACCGTCATCAGCTCCACCACTGCGAAGAAAACATAGATGTAGCACTCGAGAAAAAACGCATCGATGTAAGTCAGGTAAGGCAGCCGCGGCATCGTCGCCGAAATTGCAAACGCAAACGCGATCACGGTCAGAATCGTGGTCACCGCAACCGTGATCTGGTTCTGGAGATCGCTAGCCTCAATCCAGAACACCGCCCACGACAAAAACACCATCAGCAGCAGCGGCAGAAATACCTTCCACAAGTAAAAGCTCGATCGTCGCACGACCGAGATCTCGAATCGCGCCTCCGGCACCGTGAGGCCGCCGTACGTCGGAGCCATGCCGACTTGCGGCGCGACTGCCGTCAGATGCCACTGCGCCAACGACGAGTAGCTCTCGAACTCGCTCGCGGTCCAGGTCGCGTGATCCGCGAGCGTGAATCTCATTCGAGGCCCATCGACCAGAAACGGATGTATGATGATCAACAGTGCTTGCCGATCGAACGGGAAGCGTCGCAGTGCGAACCGTGACGACAGCGTGACCTTGCATCGCTCCGCATAGTTCACCGTGCCGTCGGGAGACACCCGTATCGAAGTGTCAGCACGCTCGCGCGGCGTTACCGCGTTGATCATCTCGAGTTGCGGAGTCCAGATCTGCTCGGGCTCGAAGTCGTGCTCCTTGTCGTCGGGACCGGTCGGCTTGAATGCGAGCCGCGCATCGACCCATCGCGCAAACAGGTACGCATCCATCTGGAACTGCTCGCTGACCTCGTCGATCGAGGCGATATTCACGATGTGCAGCGCGATTGCGATGTTGAGCGGATGCCCATGGTCCGGCGGCGCCTCCAGGATGGCGTCGTTCGCGACACCGGCCGGTGCGGCCTGACTCGCAACGCACCACAGTATCGCGCACGCGACGACGATTGCCGCCACGATCCCCCGGCCCATTTGCGCCATCCTCGCCTGTCTCCTCAATCTTCCGGCGCGAGCATTTTTTCCGCCCGCACCAGCCGATCGAACTCCTCTCCCTTGAGCAGCCCCATCGCGATCGTCGCCTCGCGCAGCGTGATCCCTTCCGCATGCGCTTTCTTGGCGACCTTCGCCGAGTTGTCGTAGCCGATATGCGGACTCAGCGCCGTCACCAGCATCAGCGAGTTCTCCACGTACCGTTCGATCTGCTCGCGATTCGGCTCGAGCCCCTCGACGCAGTACTTGGTGAACGACGCGCACGAATGACCGAGCAGCATCGTCGAGTGCAGAAAGTTGTGGATGATGAGCGGCTTGAAAACGTTCAGCTCGAAATTTCCCTGCGAGCCGGCCACCGCGATCGCCGTGTCGTTACCCAGCACCTGGATACACACCATCGTCATCGCCTCGCTCTGAGTCGGGTTCACCTTCCCCGGCATGATCGACGAGCCCGGCTCATTCTCCGGCAGGATCAGTTCCGCGAGCCCGCAGCGCGGCCCCGAGCCCATCCATCGGATGTCGTTGGCGATCTTCATCAGCGAGACCGCGAGCGTCTTGAGCGCTCCCGAAGCCGCCACCAGCGCATCGTGCGCCGCCAGCGCGGCGAACTTGTTGGGCGCCGACTTGAATTTGAGCCCGGTGTATTGCGCAATCTTTGCCGCGACCCGATCCGCAAATTCGCGATGCGTATTCAGTCCGGTGCCGACCGCCGTGCCGCCGATCGCGAGTTCGAGCACGTCGGGCAACGCCGCCTCGATTCGCTTCAAGTCGTAGTCGAGCTGCGCGACGTATCCGGAAAATTCCTGGCCGAGTGTCAGCGGCACCGCGTCCATCAGATGCGTCCGCCCGATTTTCACGATATTCGCGAATTTCTGCGCCTTGCGATCGAGCGCGTCGCGCAGCTTGCGCACCGACGGAATCAGGTCGCGCGTCACTTGCTCGGCCGCCGCTATGTGCATCGCGGTCGGAAACGTATCGTTCGACGATTGCGACATGTTCACGTCGTCGTTCGGATGAATCGGCTTCTTGCTCCCGAGCACTCCGCCCGCCATCTCGATCGCGCGGTTCGAGATGACCTCGTTGGCGTTCATGTTGGTCTGCGTGCCGCTGCCGGTCTGCCAGATCCGTAGCGGAAAGTGATCGTCGAGCTTGCCCTCGATCACTTCATCCGCCGCCGCGGTCATCAGCGCTGCTTTCTCGCGGGGCAGCTTGCCCAGATCGCGATTAACTTCCGCCGCCGCTTTTTTCAGGATCCCGAACGCTCGCACCACCGACCGCGGCATTCGATCGAAGCCGATCGAGAAGTGCAGTATCGAGCGCTCGGTCTGCGCACCCCAGTAGCGATGGTGCGCAACTTCGATCGCTCCCATGCTGTCGGTTTCCACGCGCACACGCGCCGCCGCGGATTTGCCTGCCGCGGCTTGCTTGCCGATTACCGCGCGCTTGCCGGTCGCCGCATTTTTCCGAGTCACCGCCGGCTTGCGCCGCTTCGAACGCGAATCTGTTGCCATCTACCTATATGTGCGCCGGATTTCCCGGCTCTCCTCTACGAAATCTATCGCCAAATTTATTCCAACCAGCCGCCGCAGTCGCCCTTTTGCTTGGGCCGCCCTGTCGATATAGGTTATGGCGCGTGCCCTCGACAATAGGGCCAAAAACTAAGTATCAGGTAACTATCAGCGCCAGCTTTCAGGAGAGGCTCGAACAAACATGCCCTGGACAATCACCCGTCTCTGCATCGATTGCGTCGATACCGGATGCGTCAGCGTATGCCCGGTCGATTGCATTTATGAATACGTCGGCACCGACAAACAGAAATTCCCCAACCAGCTCTACATCGATCCCGACGAGTGTATCGATTGCGGCGCCTGCGAGCCCGAATGCCCGTGGCAGGCGATCTTCGAGGAGCCCGCGGTACCCGACGTCCTGAAAGACGACGTTGCGCTCAACCACGCGATTCTCGAAATCAAAGATCAGTTCAAGGTGATGGCGTTCAAAAAGGTCGAACATCCCACCGCCGATCAAGTCGCCGAGAACAAGAAAAAGTGGGGCGTCGATCCCAACAGCTGATCCTTCTTCGCGCTCTTTTTCTTTGTGTCATTCTGAGCGGAGCGAAGAATCCCGGATCTTTCTCGATGCCCGCAACTTCAACCCCGCTTAGGGCACGCGAAGCCGAGATGCTCCGAATCCGCCACCAATGATTCGCCTCTACGACTACCTACCCTCAGGCAACGGCTACAAAGTCCGCCTGCTCCTGACCCAGCTCGGGATCGCATTCGAGCGCGTCGAACTCAACATCATCAACGGCGAAACGCGCACCCCGGAATTTCTCGCCAAATACCCCAACGGACGAATTCCCGCCGTCGAGCTCGACGACGGCCGCCTGCTCTTCGAGTCCAACGCGATCATCATGTACTTCGCCGAGGGCACGCCGTTTCTCTCCGCCGATCGTTTCCAGCGCGCCGAAACTCTGCAGTGGCTCTTCTTCGAGCAGTACAGCCACGAGCCGTACATCGCGAGCGTTCGCTTTCTCGTCATGTACCCGCAAGTGAGGGACGATCGCCGCCAGATCCTCGACATGATGCGCCGGCGCGGCTACGACGCTCTCGCCGTGATGGAACGTCATCTGAAATCGCGCGAATGGTTCGTCGCTGAGCGTTATTCGGTTGCCGACATCGCCCTCTACGCATACACCAACGTCGCCGGAGAAGGCGGCTTCGATTTGTCCAGCTACCCCGCTATTCGCGCCTGGCTCGACCGCGTCCAATCACAACCGCGCCATATTCCGATCACGCAAGGTTGAGCCGCCCGCTCTGCGCGAGGAACCTGCGCCCGAGCGGCGCCAGCTCAACGAGCATTTCCGCGCCGGCCAGATGCCTTCTCGCGATGAACCCGCGCTCGATTGCGTCTTCCCACACGGTGAGCCGCGGGCATGACGTCCGCCACGCATCCATAACTTCGGAGTAGGGCCGCGGTCTCGCCGCTATCCACTCAAGAAAATCCAGCACCAAAGGTGTGAGCGTGTCGGTCATCGCCCCTCACGCAGCTTCTTCGATCGCCGCCAGCAAAGTGCGCAGGTCGAACGGTCCGTCGTGTCGCACCCCGTTGATGAAAAAGGTCGGCGTGCCGTTCACTCCGCTTCTCACTCCGCTTCGAAAATCTTCCCGCACCCGCGCCGCGTGCGTATGCTCGCTCATCTCGCGCACGAATTGCTCCACATCGAGACCAAGCGCGGTCGCATACTCCGCCAGGTTCTCATCGTCGAGCGCATCCTGATTTTCGTAGAGTAAGTCGTGCATCTCCCAGAACTTGCCCTGCGCGCCCGCGGCCTCCGCCGCTTCCGCCGCATGCTCGGCGTGCGGATGCATTTCGCCTAGCGGGAAATTCCGAAAAACCAAACGCACCTGATCGCCCAGTCGTTTCTGAATAGCTTTCACGATCGGATAGGCCTGGCCGCAAAATGGACACTCGTAGTCGCCGTATTCCACGAGTGTCACCGGCGCCTTCGCCGACCCCTGCGAGTGATCGTTCGCGCCGACCGGCGGTTTGAGTTTCGCGATCGCGCTCGCACTCATTGGCTTTCCCGCTACTTCGATTGAAGCGCTTCCAGCGCAGTCAGGATACCGTCCGCGCCGGGATTCACGCCGACCGGAGACAGGTAGCTCCACGCAACCGTTCCCTTCGAATCGATCACGAACAGCGCCCGCTCGCAGACGCCCTCGCGGTCTCGGTAAGCGCCGTACGCACGAGCAACCGCGCCTTTGGGCTCGAAATCGGACAGCAGCGGGAAATGCAACTTGCGCTCGCCGGCGAAGGCTGCATGGCACCAGGAGCCATCAACGGAGATTCCCACGATCGCCGCCTTGAAGGCGTGAAACTCGGAGAGCACTTCGTTGTAGAGCGCCATCTGATCGCCGCATACCGGACTCCAATCGGCCGGGTAAAATGCCAGGATCAACGGCGCGCCGCGAAAATCGCTCAGCGAGACGATTTGGTCGGGCGTGCTATGCAGCGCAAAATCCGGCGCCGGAGTTCCGGGCGCGAGTATCTTGTTTGCGTTTCCTTTTTCGTCGGCCGCCATGATCGGGATTCCTCCTGCGTCGATTTTCGGAATTGATCACCTCACTGATCTTCGATCCTGAACCCAATCCATTCTTGAGACAAACGCACGATGTCGCACGAGCGCCTCGAAGCACACCGTTAAGATGAGAGCGGAAGAGAGAGAATCGGATCGGAGAAGAGATCTTACTGCGTGATGATCATTGCAGCCGTGCGGGTCAGCGGGATGCTGGCCGAGGAGACAAACTGTGTCAGCGGCGGGAAATTGTAGGTGACGACCACCGTGACTACGCTCCCGGGCTTGTTATTGGGCGCCCAAGTCGTGGTGACCGTCAGCAGACTCGTGTTCAGCACACCGACCACCAGACCATTCACGAAATTGTGAACGTCGGTCGCGGTCGCGGTATGCGCCGCCGTCGTTCCATTTACGGTCGCATAGCGGACCGCCTGTTGAGCGCTGTAGCAGACCCAGTCGTAAGAGTAGAGCGCCAGCGCGAAGTTCATGATCGCCAGGAACAAGAGCAGACACGGCCCCAGCACCAGTGCGAACTCGGCCATCGCCTGTCCCCGCGGCCTGCGCCGCGCCCGCGAAGATCGGATCCGTGTACTGTCCGCATCCATCTTAACTACTGCACGACTCGCATGACCGCTCTCCCCGGCACCGACATCGCTGGCAGAGTGCCCATGAAATTGATCAGCGGGGTGTACGGGGCCGCCGTGATCACCTGCGTGTACACCAGTCGATGGCTGCCGGCGCAGTCCGTCGCCAGGCACGTCGACGCCGTCCCATTGGCGCACACACAGAAGTGGCTCGCCGTCGCCGTCATCGAGACAATATTCGGTGCGTTGTTCGACGCCGCCGACTGCATCCCGGCGTTGTCGTTTGCGGTCGCAAGACTCTGCGCGCCGTACGCGACCCCGGCCCGCGCCGCGTTGGCAACCGAAATCGCGATGTAAAACGCACGCCCCGTTTCCACCACCACCAGGAACATCATCAGCAAAAGCGGCAAGCTGAGCGCGAGCTCAACCGCCGCCTGCGCTCGCGAGCCGCGACGCGCCGATCGTCGAACCGTCTGCAGTGTGCGCGCGATCGTACTCATTCCGCCAACACGGCGCCCTTTATCGGCGATCCGTTTGCCAGCGAGCTATAGTTGGTCCCGAGCGTCGAATTGCCGCTGACCGTGATCTTGTCCGCGATCACGAACGTGTAGCCGCTGCTGCTGCTGTTGCCGTTGTAGCCAAGCGTCGTCGTCGGGAAGTAGAGCGCCCCGTCGTAGGTCGACCCCGTATTCCCGGTGATTGTGCTGCCCGCGGCGGTGCCCGGAATCGAGCGATCTTGAAAAAACAGCATTCCCGCCAGCGGCCCCGAGGTCGGCGCGCTGAAATTCACCGTCGTATTTCCGGTCAGCGAGATTGCCTGGTAGCCGCCTGTCTCGGTGGTGTTGTAAAACGTCACTCCGCTGCCGTTCATCGTCGCGTTGCCATGAGTGCTCAACCCGCCGCCCGCCAGAATGTAAGTCCCCGGGTTGAAATGCAGGTACGAAGTGCCGTGGAGTGAGATTCCGCCGCAATAGACGCCCGGATAAAGCTGGTAGTAGCTGCTGCTCGTGCCGGTGTTCCCATTAAAAGAAAGTGAATTGTACCCGCACGCGCCAACGGTAGGCGCTACGACTGACGCCAGCGGATCGGTGGCCGCGATCACCCCGATCTTCGGCGTCGGGGCGAAATTGCTCCCGCTGTATCCGCCTACTACTCCGATACTCGGTGCGCTGATTGAGGCGGCGCCGCTGGTCGTCAATGCGGTCGATGAAGTCGAGTTGATCAGCAGACCGCAACCGCTCTGGATAGCCGCGCTGCCGCTGGCGGCCATCGCCCCCGACGCGCTCGGATCCATCGCGTAGATGCAATTGGGTCCGTTCCCGTTGTCCGCCACCGCTCGCGCCGACACCGTGATCGAGCTGAGCCCCAGCACGCGCAGAAAATAGGTCGGCTCCGGCTGCGTCACGATCGCCTCTACATATGCCGCGTTCGACGTGTTCGGTCCGCTGCTCGGCGGATTGTTGATCGCGACCGTGACACTGCTCTGCCCGTTGGTGTACCCGTTACTCGCCGCGTCAGCTTTGCCCGCCGCCACCTGGTCGCCGTAGGTCAGTTCCTGCGCGGCCGCCATCGCCGCGCTGTCCGCCGCCGTCTGCATCATGTTTCTCTGATGATGTAAAAAGCCCAGATCGGTGACCACGCCGATCATGCCCATGATCGCCAGCAGCGCGACGCATGTAAGGATCACTACCTGCCCGCTCGCGCTGGACCCCACGCACAGCTTGTTTTTCTTCATTTGGCCCTTCACCCCAACCCATAGAGCACCGCCCGTGCCATACGATTTGCCTATCGCTGTTACGCCACGATCACCTCGATGTCCCAACGCGACTGCCGCACTGTCCGCTTATGACTCTGCCCGTGACCCTCGATCGACACCGATCACCGGCAGCACCCCCGGGCCGCCTTGAATAAATTGCATTGACGAAATCGTTCACCTGCCCTAATGTCGAAATATATAGAACGCGGCAATTTGCCCGTTCCTCACCATTTGGAGGCTGCCTATGTGTAGACACGAAAAGATGTCGTCATGGGTTGCGACGACCATGGTCACCTTTGCGCTGCTCGCACTCGGAGCGTTCAGCTCCCAGGCGTACGCTCAGGTGAAACCGGGAGACTTCATCACCCCGGACAACGCAACCAAGGTCAAGGATCTCGTAGGACCGGGCGTCTATTATAAGGTTGAGCGCGGGATGACGATGAAGATCACCCCAACTCAGCGCGTCGATTGGCCGCCGCCCTACAAAGATGCGACTGAAAAATATTCGTCGCAGGTCCGTCTCTCCCAGGATAAGCGCTCGATCGTCGGCTTCGTCGCCGGACAGCCGTTCCCCCTGATCGACGCCAACGATCCCGACGTCGCCGTCAAGGTCATCTGGAACAACGTGTTCCGCCCGATCACCTCTGACGACTACGATCTGCGCTACTACGATTGCGATTCCGAATATCAGAAGAAGGGTCCGCAGGCTGGTCAAATCGAGTATTTCCAGATCGGCCACTACGCCGGCTATGACCTCGTCGGCCGCACCGAAGTCGAGCCGATGCCGACCGATCCGGACTTCAAGACCACCGGGCGCTACTGGCTGTTCGGACTGTTTCCGATCCTCGCCCCGCAGGAAATTCGCGGAACCGGATTCATCCGATGGCGTTACGCGGATCCGAAACGTGGCGACGATATCTGGGCGCTTAATGCCGGCTCGCGCCGCATCCGCCGCGTCAACGAGTCGATCATGAGCTCGTCCACCACCAGCGGAACCTCGGCGCACGCGTGGGATCCCGATCACTACTCGGGCTTCAATCCCAAGACCGAGCAGTACATGTACAAATTCCTCGGCGAGAAAAACATGCTCGCGACTATCCACGCCGAGCATTCGCCTGAATCCCGATGCCCCACCGACGGCGGCGCCAGCGCATGCCCCGAAGCGTGGGAGATGCGCCACATGTACATCGTCGAGGCGGTTCCCGATCGCTCCCGCATCAACGCGCTTGATTCCCGCACCGTCATTTTCATGGACAGTGAAATGTGGTTCGAGCCATACATCGACACCTACGATCGTGCCGGCCATCTCTTCCGCGCGCACATCTATTGGCTGGCTACTCGCGATCGCCCGGTGCCCGATGCGAAGGTCGCCATCTATCCGTTCAAGCGATCGTTCGTCGTAGGCGCAGTTTCGACCGACGTGCAATCCGGTCTCGCCACGATGTGCTATCTGCCCGGAATGGAAACCCCGGAGCGCGAGTGCTGGTACATCAACATGGGCGCGGTGGACCGCAGCTTCTTCACCA
>Ga0210407_10004107_pt1 | contig 11571 bp, 11 predicted proteins | sample IncBWC27MmetaG_FD_150860 | JGI IMG/M metagenome (GOLD analysis project Ga0210407, IMG submission 150860) | Forest soil microbial communities from Barre Woods Harvard Forest LTER site, Petersham, Massachusetts, United States - Inc-BW-C-27-M | ecosystem: Environmental > Terrestrial > Soil >... | reverse complement strand
CTCTCATCGAGTTCCTGGAGATCGCGAAGGACCAGGACTTGCCGATACTTTGAGGGGAGTCCTAGTACGGCGCGGCGCACCGCCTCTGTTACTTCAACGCGGGCGAAAGACTGGTGCGGCGATTCGCAGGAAGAAGGGAGGATGTTGAGATCGCTGATCGCCTGACAGAGCGGCCTCCGCTGCTCCCGGCGACGGGACTGCAACACTTCATTAGTGGCCACACGAGTTATCCACGTGCGAAAGGTGGATTCTGACCGGAATGTCGAAAGATGGCACCAGACCTTCAATAAGACCTCCTGAAGGAGGTCATCCGCGTCGTTTGTGTTCCGCACCATCGAGAGGATGCGCCTTCTCACTGCGACCATGTGGCGATCCATCAAGGCCCCAAAGCAATCGACTCGCCCAGCAAGCGTCAGTTTGATCAGCGTGCAGTCTTCGAGCGTTTCGAGCGGTGGGGTCATTGCGAGTCTCCGTCATTCCCTAATTGGAGAAGATGCAACAGACCATCACTTTGTTTGACGCCGATCGAGAACTTCATGCCAACAGAAGCCATCCCTTCCTGCTCCTTGCAAGTGAGGACTTGTGGGTTTCCTTTGGCGAAGAACCACCAAACCACTGGATGGGGGCATCCAGGCAGTATCCGAGAATCGTGGAGCCGAGAGCCGGGTCTCACTCTCAGGCAGAATTACAATTGACTCGTCCCCTGGCTTACGAGCGCTCCTACTAGAACGCCTGGAATCCCCAGGCTGCCAAACCCTGACGGTGGATTTTTGCGAAGTCACCTATGTCGATACATCAGGGCTCGCCATCTTGGTTGAAGTTCTAAGAGCTGCCCGGATTCATGGAAAGGCTTTCCGTCTGAGCGGGCTCCGAGAGCGGCCGCGCTACCTCCTAGAAACAACGCGACTTCTGCATCTCTTCACTGAAGTGAATCCGGAGATGCCGCCCGTGAGTAACCAATGACCCGAGAGACCGCCCTGAGCATATCCGTTGTTGAACGTGTCGGCGCCGCGACCCTGCGTCAGATTGAGTATGTAGGCGCCCTGGTAATTCAGCTTCGGAACGCCGTAGGTGCCCTGGGACGAACTTTGCCGTTTGTCGGAAATCAGAACCGGTGGCGATCCGCAATCCGGCAGATGCTGGCGGTGGGCGTCGATGCATTTCCGATGGTTGGGATCATGGCCGTTTGTGCGGGATTCATCCTGGCGATGCAAGGGGCTAGTGAACTGCGCCGTTTTGGGGCTATGCAATTTGTGGTCGACCTGGTGACCATTGGTTTTACCCGGGAATTGGGGCCGCTGCTCGCTGCGATTGCAGTGAGCGGTCGTTCGGGTTCGGCATTTTCGGCAGAGATTGGGAGCATGGTGGTCACCGAAGAAGTTGACGCTTTGCGAACGATGGGAATTGACCCGACGGAATTCCTGCTTGCGCCCAAGTTCCTGGGAGCCTTGATTGCGCTCCCCTGCTTGACAATCATGAGCAACGCCTGCGGAATTCTAGCGGGCGGGGTCTTTATGCGCCTTAGCACGGATATGGCTTTTAGCGTTTACCTCCAGGCGGTGGTGCATTCGATGGTGCTGCGCGATTTCATGACTGGCTTGGTGAAGAGCCTGGCCTTCGCCACGATAATCGTGCAGGTCGGTTGTCTGGAAGGTTTCCGTGTCCGCGGGGGGCCGGACGCCGTTGGCCGTTCGGCCACAGCGGCAGTTGTGAAGTCTACGTTTTTGGTAATCCTCGCAGATGTGGGATTCACAGCCATCTTCTACTTGACTGGAGGCAAGTGAAGCTATGGCCGGCGAGCCAGAAGCAACGTGGACTGGTCCGGTAATTTCCGTCCGGGACGCAGTGGTCAGTTACAACGGGCGGCGCGTGCTCGACGGAGTCAGCCTCGATATCTCCCGTGGAGAAACGATGGTCCTGCTGGGAGGCAGCGGATCCGGGAAGAGCACGCTCCTGCGCCAGATCATCGGTTTGGAGCACCCGGAATCCGGGCAGGTCCTCGTGAACGGTGTAGATCTGGCGAAAAGCACGCCCAGGGATCTGAAAAGGGTGCGGCGTTCGATTGGAGTCGCTTTTCAGAATGCAGCGCTCTTCAATTCGATGTCTGTAGAAGACAATATTGCTCTACCGCTGCGAGAGCACACGCGGCTGGCTGAATCGACGATCCGGTTGGTGACTTGGATGAATCTCGCCGTGGTCGGGCTGGCAGAATTTGGAAAGCTCAGCCCGCAGGAGCTTTCTGGCGGAATGAGGAAGCGTGCCGCTGTGGCACGAGCGCTTGCACTCGACCCGGAAATTCTGGTGTTTGACGAACCCTCTGCCGGCCTCGACCCGATTGTGGCTGCCGAACTCGATGAATTGATATTGGGTCTGAAACGCGCGTTCAGTATGACCGTTGTGGTGGTGACTCACGAAATGCCCAGTGCATTCCGAATTGCGGACCGGATGGCCATGCTGTACAAGGGGTCGCTGATTGCGGTGGGCACCAAGGAGGAACTCAAGACCAGCTCCCATCCACGTATCCGGCAGTTTCTTGATCGCATCCCGGACAAAATCGCCGACACGGCTGCAATGGACGAACATTTTCGACAGTATCTGGAAGGGGGCTCAGTGTGAATACAGAAGCTAAGGTGGGGACATTCGTAATCGTTTGTTTGCTCCTCGTGGCTGCGGCGGTGTACTACGTAGGTAACGAGCAGTGGGGGCGCCATATGACGCCGTACAAGACCCACTTGCGCTACGCGGGGGGAGTTGGACCGGGATCGGAAGTTTTGTTCGGCGGGATAGCCGTAGGCCGGGTAAACTCCGTTAAGGCATGGAACGAGGATCCCACGCAGATCGAGATTCTGCTTGAAGTGAAGGAGGGCACGCCGCTGAATGAAAAGTCTGTAGCCAAGCTCGGTTCGGTGAGTCTGATGAGCAGCCCCGCAATCTCGATCACGACCGGGGCTCAGCAGGCTCCGCGCATGAAAGCCGGCCAGGTGATCCCTTCGCAGGAAACCGTAAGCCTTGACGATATGACTCGCAAGCTGTCCGGTATTGCCGACAGCGCGGAGGATTTGATCACTCAGGTACAAGGCGAACTGAAAGGAGTCAGCGGTTCGGCGCAAGCGCTCCTGGCGAACTTAAACGATGTGACGGGACCAGCGAACCGGCACCAGATTGCAGAATTGTTGCAGCAGGTAAATGCGCTGGTGGCCAAGCAATCGCCGAAAATCGACCGGATCACGGACCAGGTAGTCCTCGTAAGCCAGGATGCCGATTCCGTTGTGAAGAAGATCGGGCCGCTGGTGGACCATGCGGACGCAACTGTTGCCAACGTGAATCTAACGATCGATCAACTGCGCGACCCGATCCGGCAAGACCTTGTGCAACTTCACGCCACGATGGAGCAGGTCAAGACCTTGGTTGCCAGCATTCAAACCGTTGTGCGGTCCAACGATGACAACATCCACGAAACGATTGAGAATCTACGCGTCGCGACGGAGCACATGGATCAATTGACCGACCAGGTTAAACAGCGCCCATGGAGCCTGGTAAGAATCCGCCAGCCCAAGGACCGCAAAGTCCCTCAATGATCGCCGGTCAAGCAATACTGCTTAGCGTTGAGGCCGCTTGCAGCGTATCATTGAGTCGATGTAGTGAAAGAAGTGGCGGTCGTGGGAAAACTCGGCCCCCACTTTCTCCCATTCCCGTGCGAATATCCGACCGCTTAAAGTGCGCTTGATTTCCGGCTCCCAAAGCATCCACATATTTTTCGAAATGTATCGGCCTTTGTGGAGGTAATACGCATCAGCTATGAACTGGATGCAGTACAGCGTGCAGTCGGTCACTTCCTGGCTGGGAGGTGGCAGGGGCTGAGAGGGATTGCGGTTCGCAAGCCACGCTTCAGTCGGAAACAAGCGAAGTATGTTCTGGAATCGTCCCGAGAACTCGATGAAAATTTGAGCGTTCAACTGCCGGCGTTGGTTTAGCAGCGCCACAGCAATACCGACAGATCCAATGACGAGGGTTCCCACCTGTCCGAGTTGTACCAAAAGGTTAGGCGACATTTTTATCACCTACGCTGCGTCGAAATGCCATCGTTACAAGAAACATAGTTCTTGAAAGCAAAGAGCGCTTGCACGGAACTCCTGTTGGCGTCGAGCCCGCAAACAAAGGGCGGTCGGCGAGGCTCTTGTTTGATGAGGCCGGTTCTTTAAGTTTAGGGAGTCCCTCTACGGCATTTCACTTGTGCAGGATATGGCGCGGTTAACGGTGATTGCCAAAGAGGAACATCCTGAAGCACCCTTCTCGGCCACCGGTATGGGGCTCTACTTACCTGAGAGGTGACTTTTGATTAAACGCATCGCAGGCATTGGCGCGGCCGTGGTTCTTACCATATGCCTGTCGCCCTGCCAACAGATTACGGCTGGCGGAACTCCGGAACCGGAGAGCAAGCGGATTTTTGGGATTGTGCCGAATTACCGGACCTCTCCGAGTATCCACGATTTCGAGCCGCTGACGATTGGCGAGAAGTTCAAAGTAGCGTCGGAAGACTCCTTTGACCGGGGGACCGCCGCACTGGCGGCGATTTTCGCCGGACAATCTCAGTTGACCAACGCCAACCGGTCGTTTGGGCAAGGGGGAGAGGGGTACGCGCGGTACTTCGGCGCCGCGTACGGCGATTTCGTGATTGCAAACTACATGACCGAGGCCGTTTTCCCCACGCTTCTTCATCAGGATCCGCGGTATTTCAGACGCGGCACAGGAAGCGGATGGTCCCGCCTGGGTTACGCCATGGGGCAGATCTTCTGGACCCATCGTGATTCCGGAGGAGTGCAGTTCAACTATTCGGAAATCGCAGGTAACTCCGTCGCCGTGGCCATCTCCAATGCGTACTACGCCAATAATCGGACTGCCAGCGACGCTGTGTCGAAGCTGGGCATGCAAATTGGCGTCGACATGGCGGCCAATATCCTGAAGGAATTCTGGCCGGACCTGGAGCGCAAGTTCCCGTGGAGACGCCGCCACGACCCCGGCGCCATCAAATGAGACTGAGTTCCCGCTCCCTTCACCTGTACACCTGTCCCAACTCTGCTCATGCTGTGACTTCCTTGGAATTGCTAGGTCAGTATGTTGTCCGTTGTCGTCCCGATTCATAAACGAGGAGCTGCCGGTTTTGGCTCTCTTACATCCTCCTGACCACACTGATGCCGATCTCCCAACAAAAGCGCTGGCCCGCCGCTCCTATCTTCTGAAGGTGAATCGATGAACAAGAAAAGCTTGATCGTGGCAACCGTGCTCTTCGGAGTCTCACTGATGAGTGGCCCGAGAGCACTCGCACAGGATGCGGCCTCGCAGCCATTGACGGGGGCAGTATCCGGCCAAGCATCGTCCGATGAGGACATCAAATTATTCAGGAAGGACTTGCGGTCCCTAAAAAAGCAGATTATCGCCGCCAACATGGACCTCACCGACACCGAGGCTCAGCAGTTCTGGCCGATCTACGATCGCTACACAACGGAACTGGTCAAGATCTACGATACGAAGTATGCGCTGCTAAATGAGTACGCCCAGAATTACACCGGCATCACCGGTGAACAGGCTGAAAGTTATATCAAGGGCCGGGCGGCTGTGGAGGAGTCCACCTTGCAGCTCCGACGAAAATACCTTCCGATCTTTCGTAAGGTCTTGTCTGGCAGATTAACGGCACTGTTCTTTCAACTCGATTGGCGTCTCGGTCTGATCATGGACTTGCAGTTGGCGTCGCAAACGCCGCTCGTCGAGCCCTAGTCCCGCAAGCGCCTCCCGACAACCCGCCGTCTCGTCGCCGTGTTCCACGGCGACGCGGTTCCTCAGTCGTGCTCCGTCCATGGTGCTGTGAGTTTGGAACTGGGCATGGCGCTGGGTCGGCTCTCAGCGAAATACTGTTAAGGAAAGGCGATCTGCCCAAGGCGCGTTCTAATCCACAGGCGCTTCCGGAGATCCAACGATGAAAATGGAGGTCATCGGGCCTCCCAGTTGACTTTGAATTGCCGTCCACAATGGGAGCAGGTGTAATGCCCGCGGACGGGCCACATAATGCGGCTGTGTGTCAGTTGGCACCAGGCTTCGCCAAGCGACCCAAGCCCTCTGGGCATCGAGCGTAACCCCCGCCGGAGAAGTCCATCACCAGACGTGGCGGTGAAGGAAGTACTGCTTGGCAGCCACGCATGGCCTTCTCGCCGTAGCGTAGATAGCTGTTCTTGCACGTGTACTCCAGTCCATTGCAACTTGAGCCTGCGCAGGAATACCCCGAGCAGCGTCCACAAATAAAGAGCCGTGCACTGCCGGTTTTGTTGGATGGGCTTGCGGCCGGCCTTTCAAACAAAGACGGTCGCCAGTTGCTCCTATTACTATGAAACCGGCGTCCTGGTTCACGGAGGGTGAATACATGCGCAACTCGAAATTTATTCCGGCCATAGGAATCATGACAGCGCTCATGAGCCTGGCTGGATGTGCCGGCAAGATCCGGTACCCAAGTTACTATGTTTTGAACGTCCCTATCCCCGCGCCCGCAGCCAGTCGGCCGGCACCGATCCTCGGCTCGGTCGCTGTGCGGCAATTTGATGCCCCCAGCTTTTTGAGAGGAGGTCCAATCGTCTACCGGCAGTCGCCGGAGCAATTGGACTTTTACGAGTACCATCGCTGGGCGGTGGATCCTCGCCGGGCGGTGACCGGCGCAATTATCCAGCAGATGCAGTCGAGCGGAGCGTTCAAGTCTGTCGAGCTGTTCGATGGTCGTGGAACTTCGGAATGCCTGTTGACCGGCACGATCGACCACCTCGAAGAGGTCGACGAGGGCGCCAAGGTCTCGATCGAAGTCAGCCTGTCGGCGCGGTTGGTCAACGTGCGAACGGGTGAGGTGCTGTGGCAGGGCGCTGTGTCGAAGGAAGGGAAGCTGGATGAGCGCTCAGTTCCCGGGATCGTCGCCGAAATGTCTCGCGAAGTGGGAAACGTTGTCGAAGGCTTAGTTTCGTCCATGCAGGAACACGTCGCCGCCAGCTCCGCATCGCTGGGCCGCTCGAGCACGGAATAGTCGCCGGCGAGAGGTCAAGGAGAATTGAAAATGCCTGATTCGATGGATTCCGCTAAGCAGCGCCCAACATGGGCACAACGTTTGAAGCACTGGCTGGTCCCGACGACAATTCTGCTCATGGCCGTTGGGATTGTCTTTCTGATCGCGGGCAACTGGAATACCTGGGCGAGCGAGCGAGTGGCGCAAGAGACCGACGACGCCTATTTGCGGGCGGACCTCACGCCCCTCAGCACGAAGGTAGCAGGGCTGGTGGCTACGGTGGCGGTCTCCGACTATCAGGCGGTGAAATCGGGAGACCTGCTTGTACAGTTGCGAGACGACGATTTTCAGGCGCAGGTGCAGCAAGCCGAGGCCGGCATAGCCGGGGGCGAAGATGCGCTCATCAACAATAGGCGGCAGAAAGAATTGCAGGACGCGCGCATCGTTCAGGCGGATGAAGGCATCCGCGGAGCGGAGGCGGATATCACAGCAGCGGAAGCGGGAATTGAAGCAGCGCAATCGGCGACTGTGAGTGCGCACGGCGGAATCGACGCGACAAAAGCCGACGTGGAGCGCACATTATCCGAACGCCGGCGGCAGGAAGCGCTGATTGCGACCGAGTCTGCAACGCGGCAGAAACTGGAGCAGGCCGTGGCGGATGAGCAGCGCTTCCGCGCTCAACTCGCAAGCCGCGAGGCTGACCTCAGTACGGCGACGGCGCAGTTGGCAAGCCGCCGGGCCGATCTAGCCCGAGCCCGCGCCCGGCTAGGCAGCACCAAGGCCGAACTCGAAGCGCAGAAGCGCCAGCGCGCCGTACTGGACTCCCAGGAACTTTTGCTTCACGCCGACTTAAATTCGAAGCGAGCCTCGCTCTCACTGGCGCGAACAAACCTGGGTTACACGCGAATAGTAGCGCCACAAAGCGGGATCGTCAGCGAACGTAGGGTGCGCACTGGACAACTGGTCAGTCCAGGAACACAGGTGATTTCGCTTGTTCAAAGCGACGTGTGGGTGCAGGCCAATTACAAAGAAACGCAGGTACGCCGTCTCCGCGCGGGCGACCCGGCTGAAATTCGTGTGGACGCATTTCCTGGAGTGATTTTCCGAGGGAAAGTCGACCAGCTTGCCCCCGCCAGCGGCTCGCAGTTCGCGTTGTTGCCGCCGGACAATGCAACCGGCAATTTCACAAAGATAGTGCAGCGGGTACCCGTGAAGATCGTGTTGAATGCCGGTCAAGCAAACGCCGATCGATTGCGGCCTGGGCTGTCCGTGATCGCCATCGTTCATACCACGAACGGCGCCGGCCAGTGACGGAGGGTCGCAGGTGAGCGCTGCAGAGGCCAAGGCTGCACCACCACCCACGCAATCCAGCCGGCCGAAAATCAACACCAACCCATGGGTGGGGATTTTGGGGGTATTTCTGGGGGCGGGAATCGCCACGCTAAACTCGCGCCTGGTCAGTGTGGGCCTTCCCGACCTCCGCGGCGCTGTCGGCTTGGGTTTCGACGAGGCCTCCTGGATTCCAACCGCGCTCAACATGGCGACGATGTTCAGCGGCGTCTTTGTCTGCTTCTTGAGCGTTTTGTTCGGCCCGCGCAGAATTCTGCTCCCGGCTGCCGCGATCTTCACACTTACGTCCGCATTGCTGCCTTTTGCTCCGGATTACTGGGCAATGCTGGCGATGGTGGTGATTGCCGGTCTCGTATCAGGCACTTTCTACTCACTCACGATGACCTTCGTGTTGACCGCACTTCCGAAGCGATTGATCATCTTCGGAATTGCGGCCTATGCGGCAGACATCGTTTTCGTCAGTAACATCGCGTCGGCGCTCGAGGGTTGGTACGCCGAAAATCTATCGTGGCACTGGATCTTCTGGACTGCAGCGCTCGTCACCCCGTTGATGATGATCTGCGTCTATTTTGGAATTCCGCAGCGGCCTAACGTGGAGCCGAGGCCGAGTTGGCGTGGATTCGCCTATTTTAGCGTGGGCCTCAGCCTTCTTTACGGTGCTTTGGATCAAGGGGAGCGGCTGTACTGGTTGAACTCGGGCGTTATCGTCGCGATGCTCGCCGCGGGAATTTTCCTGCTGTTGGCGGCGGTGGGGAGACGAATGGTGCAGCCGAATCCAACGTTAAATCTTTCCTTCCTCAACAGGCGGAACACCATCATCTTTGCCTTATCGATTTTCGTGTTTAAGTTCTCGCACTTGGCCACGATTGTGCTCGTCCCCGGCTTCCTTGGCAACATCCAGCAGTACCGGGCTCTGCAGACTGGGCATGCACTCGCCTGGGTAGCCGTGCCAATGTTCGCGATCGTGTGGCTGGTCGCCGTGTTGGTGATTTATACGAACTCGAGATTAACGTTAACGCTGGGGCTCACCCTCGCTGCAGTGGCCTGCTGGATCTGTGCGCACCTCGACACCTCGTGGGCGGGAACCAGTTTCGAGACAGTGGAGCTTCTATTGGCAGCCGGGTTCTCCTGCACATATGTCGGCTTGGTAAGCAATATCGTTTTGGAGGGACTCGAGGCGGGCGCCTTAGCCAGCGCCACCAATGCAGCTACGTTCTCGGGACTGATGCACTTCATCCGCATCTTCGGCGGTCAGGTTGGTGTCGCCGCGATGACCCGGTTCATTTCAGTACGGGAGCAGTTTCATTCCAACCTGCTGGGCCTTCATGTCCAAATCGGCAGTTGGCTTACTGATGAGCGTGTGCGGATGCTCACCGGAGGACTGCTGCAGGGGTCCGCTGGGCCAGAGGAAGCGCAAAACCGCGCGGTGGGGATTCTCAGCGAACAGGTGCGAGCGCAGGCTTATACGCTGGCAATATCAGACGGATTCCTACTAATCGGGTGGGTGGTGGTCGCCTATCTCTTGCTGATGTTGCTCCTTCGGCCCGGGCACGTCAGCTACAAGGACTTGAGGAACATGCAATGAATCACACGTATTTATTCCGGACACTGGCAATAACGGGGCTTAGCATGCTGTCAGCGGTCCCTCAAAATGCCGCTGAAGTGCGGCATCTCACTCTAACCGAGGCCGTCCATCTCGCAGTGAGCCAGAACCGCGCACTGAAGATCGCGCGCTTGAAGGTGACCGAGAACGAACAGAAGAAGGCAGGCGAACGTTCCGCCTACTTCCCGCAGATAACGAATCAATCGAATGCACTGCATATCAGCGAACTGCAGAATATCGGGATTCCGGCGGGGGCGCTTGGGGCTGTAGGCGGAGCACTCATCCCGGCGCAAGGCATCAATCTCCCACAGGGACAGAAGACGCTGGTATCTAGCGGTACCATGATTTCCCAGCCGCTCACTCAGTTGATCCGGATTCATGAAGCCAACCGGATCGCGGCCGCGGAAGTAGCCGTTTCACGGGACGATGTCAAGAAGGCAGAGAACCAAATCGCTCTTCAGGTGCATAGCCTTTACTTCGGCATACTGATCTCCCGTCTCCAGAAACAAGCGGCGGAACAACAGAGCGCATATTCTGTGGAACATCTGCGGGAGAGCGAAGAAGACGTACGTAACGGCAGTGCCCTCAAAGTAGCGGCCGTACAGGGCCGCGCGGGCCTGCTGGAAAGCCACCAGGCCGTGCTTACCGCTGAGCTACAGCTCTCAGACCTAACCACAGAACTGAACGACTTGTTGGGACTTCCGCTGGATACGCGTCTCGATCTGGATCCAGCTGTGCCCGCGAATTTTGAGCGGCAACCGCGCGAAGTATATCTCCAGACCGCATGGTCGGACAAACCAGAGATATTGGCTGCCGAGCAAGCGGTCCAGAAGGCACGGGCCGGCGTAACCGCGGCAAAATCGGCCTACATCCCTGATGTCACGGCTTACGCACGCCATAGCTATCAGGACGGCGTGCCATTTCTGGTACGGAACTTCGGCACGTTCGGTGTCAATCTCAGTTGGGACGTATTTGACTTCGGCAAACGACGCGCGGCTGTCCGCGAGCGCGAAGCGCAGCTAGCGCAAGCCGAAGAAAATCTCGAGCAACTGAAGGAGGAAGTAGCCGTTGGGATCGAGAAAAGTTATAACAAAGTGGAGCGGACCAAGAGTCTGGTCGAGGTGGCCAACCAGGTGCTACGACTGCGGCACGAGGGCGAGCGATTGGCGCAGAATCAATTGACCGAGGGTGTAGTACTGGTTTCCGAACGGCGACAAGCCACTGCCGCAACCTATAAGGCTGAGGCAGATTTTCTTCAGGCGAGCTTGGGCTATCTACTTGCTTGGGCGGAACTCGAGCAAGCGGTGGGGCGGACACCGGGATTCTAGTGTAGTGCGGCAATAGGTACTTGGATAAAGACCAATAACGGTAAGAAAAGCGATCGTATCTTTCTCCTGTCCCGTCCTGCTAAGGTCATCACGAGATCAAGGGTTTTTCGTTTAGGCCTTTCAGTTGAAGTACCCGATACCACCATCGCGGTATTCGGCACGGTCACGCGTCCCGGAACCGGAGCACTAAGGAGATCGGGTAGTGATCCGAAGCATCTACGGTGTTGTGAACGCGCGCTTGTAGCGGTTCA